>Ga0070734_10000211_pt1 | contig 155063 bp, 136 predicted proteins | sample Coa_R1_8_FD_66444 | JGI IMG/M metagenome (GOLD analysis project Ga0070734, IMG submission 66444) | Surface soil microbial communities from Centralia Pennsylvania, which are recovering from an underground coalmine fire - Coalmine... | ecosystem: Environmental > Terrestrial > Soil >... | reverse complement strand
GCAGTGGTGCTCGTATCGCAAATCGACCGGCCCGATGTACTCCGACTGCGGCCGGATCAGCCGCCCCTCACGCAGTTGCTCCAGGCAGTGCGCGGACCAGCCGGCGACGCGGCCCACAGCGAAGGCCGGTGTGAACAGCTCGACGGGCAGCCCGATGCCGTGCAGCAGCAGGGCGGTGTAGAACTCGACATTGGTATCCAACCGCCGCTCCGGTTTGCGCTCGCGCAGAAGGCGTAACGCCGTCCGCTCCACGCTACGCGCGAGCTGGTACAGTTCCCGGTCACCGTCTGCCGCATAGAATCGCTCCGCAGCCCGCGCCAGGACGTCCGCCCGCGGATCGCGCACGCGGTAGATCCTGTGACCGAATCCCATCAAGCGCTCACCGCGATCGAGCTTCGCCCGGATCGCTTCTTCCGCCCGTTCCGCGCTGCCGATGTCGAACACCATCTGGAGCGCAGGCCCCGGCGCACCGCCGTGCAGCGGGCCCTTGAGTGCGCCCACCGCGCCGGTAATGGCGGAAATCACGTCGGATTGCGTGGAGACAATCACGCGCGCCGTGAAGGTCGAGGCATTCAGCCCGTGATCGCAGACGGTGTTGAGATAGGTTTCCAGCGCCCTGGCTCGCTCCGCGCCGGGTTCACATCCGAAGATCTGATAGAGGAAGTGTGCCGCGTGTGACATATCCGTGCGCACGGGAACCGGTTCCTCGCCATTCCGCAATCGCCAGTATGTGCCTACGACTGCCGGAAACGCGGCGATGGCGGCCATGGCGTTGTCCAGCGGGTCTTCTGCGTGCCCTAAGCTCAACAGCGGGACGGCCATGCGCAAAGCGTCCATAGGGGGAACCTTTGCCGCGGCGGCGGCTCGCAGCACTTCCACAGCAGCGGCAGGCAGCGCGCGCCTCGCCGCCAACTCCCGGCGAAAGGTCCTGCACTCCGCCTCATCCGGGATTCGCCCCTGCAGCAAGAGATAGACCACTTCTTCGAAGCTTGCGAGCGCCGCCAACTCTTCCACCTGATAACCGGCGATGGTCAACCGACCTGCCTGGCCATCCACATGGCTCAAACGTGTAGATGCCGCCACTACGCCTTCCAATCCCTGAATCACGCTTTCATGGTTCAATAGTTGATAGCTCGTCGTCAACGTTGATTATAGAATCAATATATGGGTACTGATGCCCGCTACCTCACTGCCCACGAGGCTGCTGAAGTTCTCGGCGTCACCCTGCCGACCCTCTATGCCTACAAGAGCCGCGGCCGCCTGCAATCGGAGCCCGCGCCCGGCCGTACTCGAGCCCGCCGCTATCTTCGCGAAGACATTGAGCGGCTGCTTGAACGAAAGGAAACGCGCCGCGATCCTGCCAAGGCGGCTGCCCGGGGATTGCATTGGGGAAGCCCTGTGCTGGCGTCGGCGCTCACGCTGATCCAAGACGGCCGGCTCTACTATCGCGGCCACGATGCGATCGAACTCGCGCGGCACGCTACGCTCGAAGAAGCGGCGGCGCTGCTCTGGTCGGCCGAAAAGCATGAGGCCAAAACGGCGTTCGCGCAATCCTGCATTTTGCCGGCTCCTCAGCTATCGGTCGTCCGCGCGTGTTCCAAAGATCCGGTCGTCAGGATGCAAACCGCCCTGCCCCTGGCCTGCGCGGTGGACCTTGCCGGTTATGATCTACGTCCCGCCGCCGTCCGCCACACGGGCGCCCGCATTCTGCGCCTGTTTGCCGCCGTCCTGTCAGGCCGCGATTCCCATACGCCGGTTCACGAGGTCTTGCACACTGCCTGGGCACCCCGCCGCCCTGAGGTCGCGGAGATCATCCGCATGGCATTAGTACTTTGCGCCGATCACGAGCTGAACGTCTCGGCTTTTACGGCGCGATGTGCCGCCTCCGCGGGGGCGACACCCTACGATGCCGTCTCGGCTGCGCTGGCGGCGTTAAAGGGCTCCCGCCACGGCGGCGAGACCGGCCGCGTGGCGGCATTGCTTGACGAGATTGGAACTCCGCGGCGGGCGCCATCCGTTCTTGCCGGCCGGCTCCGGCGAGGTGACCGCCTGCCGGGATTCGGTCATCCGCTTTACCCGGCTGGTGATCCTCGAGCGGCACTCCTGATGCAAATGTGCGCTGCCGGCTCCAATCGTCCTGCGGTCAAACTAGCCCGTGCGGTCTGCCGTTCGGCTGCGCGGTTATTGCACGAAAGCCCCAACGTCGATTTCGCGCTCGTAGCCCTGGGGCGTGCCTACGATTTGCCGGGTTACGCCCCGATCGTATTGTTCGCGTTGGGACGCACTGCGGGCTGGATCGCTCATATCATCGAACAGTACCAATCCGCCGAGCTCATCCGCCCGCGTGCCAGCTATACAGGTCCGCCGCCCGCAGAGGCAGCGTCAGGACGACCGGCTCAGTAGATCACTTTCAATGAGAACTGGATCTGCCGCGATGTTCCCGCCGTCCGGCTGATCTCTCCGAACCCGGGGCCGAGCAGAATGTTGGCGGGCAGGCCGAAATTGACGATGTTGAATAAATTGAAGAATTCGGCTCGGAATTGCAGGGCCGCCAGTTCGCGGGAGCCGAGCTTGAGCGGGGTGTCCTTGATGAGCGCAATATCGAGATTGTGCAAGCCAGGCCCGCGGAACGTGTTGCGCCCCAGTGTTCCGAACCTTCCGAGATTGGGGCCCGTTCCCCCAGGAAGATTGATGGGTATGTAGAACAGCGACGGGTTCGCCGCACCCAGTCCGAAGTAATCCTCGCGCACGGTTCGGCTGGTGGATAAATCCGGCACGCCGATCTGATCGGGCCGGTCGGCGTTGTTCGACCCCACTCCGGTCTGTTGAATTCCCGAGTAGATGGTGAACGGCAGCCCGGTCATCACGGTACCGATGCCCAGCAGTTGCCACCCGCCGGTCAGAGTCTTTCCCAGGCTCCGAAGCAACGGGGCTTTGTCGGCGTGCAGGTCCTGAAAAACACTGAACGCCAGCGCCTGTTGAATATCGAAGCTGGAGGGGCCTTTGTCCAATCGCGCGTCGAACGGGTTCTCGGGCAGAACCTGCGATACCGCGCCGGAAGACCCGGAAATGAATCCGCCGAACACCGCGCTGGTATCGTCAATCGACTTCGAGAACGTATAACTCGCCTGCACTCCCAGCCCGGATGCCGTCAGATCCCGTTGCGCCGAGACCTGCAGGGAGTGATAGCTGGAGTGCGAGCGGTTGGTCATTATGGTCATGGGCCCGTATCCGCCGAGGTTGGCGCCCGCGGCATCGAACTGCGTGTACGGAGCAAATTGCGGCGAAGCGCCGGCGTATCCGTTGGGCGAATCCGTCACCGGGAGCTTTACGCCGGCAGTGCCCACGTAGGCGGCATTGAGAGCCCAGCCGGCCACTTTCTGCTCCACACCTGCTGTCCAGGTTCCGATGTAGCCGTTGCGGAAAGTGGGTGCGACGCCGAATACGGTGAGCGGCACGATGCGGTGGTCCGGTGTGAGCCGGGCCAGTTCCTGCTCGAAGCGCAGCAGATCCATCAGGGTATTTGGCGGCACCTTTTTCGAATCGCCGGAGGCGAAGATCAGCGATCCGTTGGTCGCGTAAATCGGCGGCAGCTCCGCCGGCGTGATCGACTGGCCGAATGCGATCAGGTCGCCCGGCGCCGCCGTCAGCTTCGGATAGAACACGAAGGGCGTCGCGCCGGTCAGCAGATCGTCCTGATAGAGATTGATCAGAAGCGTGGTGAGGCCTCCTCCCACGCGGAACAAAGTGTCCTTGAACGCGCGCCATTCGACCGAGACCCGCGGACCCCACCCGTTTTTGTCCAGGACATATGGCGGCTGCGGATTGATCAGAAACTCGGATCCGTGCAGGCTTGGATCGAGAATGGGATTGGTCGTGCGCTTATTCGCCTCGCGAATGCGCGATTCGATTTCATACCGGAGCCCGTAATTCAAGAGCAGCCTATCCGAAATTTTCCAACTGTCCTGAACGTAGGCATTGTACGCATCGCGGTGAATGGCGGTATCGCCGATGCGGTTGCCCTGCGCGAATTCCGGCGGGGCCACGGCGAGGGAGTAACTGAATGCGCTCGCGGTGAGAAGCCCGGTCAGCGCATCCGGCAGCGGGTCGCCAGGGGCAATGTCGTGTTTCCCGCTCAGAGACGTAATCTCCAGCGGTGAATACGCCGTCCCCCCGCCATACTGGTATTGGCCGTTGGGATTGATGCCGAATAGCGATGTGTCGCGGTTAAAGCGCATCTCGCCGCCCGCCTTGATGGTGTGTTTGCCGCGAATCCAGCTAAAGTTCTGCCGGAGTTGCAACAGGTTACCGAACCATCCCTGCACGGATCCACCGGCTGTGTTGAATGATTCATACAGGCCATCCCCGAACACCAAGCTGGGATCGGTATGGTTGAGCGTGGGAAACTGCGGCGTGGCCCGCGTGAAGCTGATCGAGCTTTGCCAGGAGGAGTTCGCCGATGGCGTGCGCGTATACGAGATGGCTGCATTGCGCTGCTGGTCCGTGAAGTCGATGGCAAAACTCGGGTCGATCACGATCTGGCTGGGGTTCGTGACCGGCCCCACCGTGTTCTCCATGGTAAATCTTGCGAAAATCTGCGACTTGTCCGAGATCTTGTGATCCACGCGCGCCGAGAACTGGTCGGATACGGTCGTCACCTTGGCCGAGCTTGCGAAGGTGCGCGCGCCATAGGGCCCTTGCGGATTGTTCGGCATGGGATACCGGTCGATTAATTTCGCGATCTGCGGGTTGACGGGAATGAGCAGCGTATCGCCAGGAAAGGTCGTGGTGTCGCGGCCCGCGCGATCGTTTGCAGAAGGCACGGGAATCACTTCCGTGGCGCTCAACACCTGCCGGAACCCTTGATACTCGAGAAAGTAAAACGTCCGGTTGCGCCCGTTGTACAGCCCCGGAACGATCAGCGGTCCTCCGGTGGTTAATCCGAACTCGTTGCGGATGAACGGCGGGATGCGCCGCGGCTGCGCGAAAGACCGGTAGTCGAAGAAATTGCGCGCGTCGAGCGCCGAGTTCCGCAGAAACTCGAACACGGTGCCATGAAAGTCGTTGGTACCGGATTTCGTGATGATGTCGGTGTAACCCGCCGCGCCGCGGCCAATTTCCGCCGGCATCCACGCCGAGCTCGAGCGGATCTCCTGCACGGCGTCCACATTGAGATTCGTGAATGTGGCGCCGCCGAGTTCCGGGTCCGTGCTGTCCACGCCGTCCATGGCAAAAACCGCAGCCGTTCCCCGCTGCCCGTTGATGGCAAACTGCTGCGTGAAATTGGAAGCGCCGCTGGTGTCGGTCATCGTGCCCGCGGCAAGCAGAAGAAGCTGGCTGAAATCCCGCTTATTCAGGGGCAGGGAAGAGACGGCTTTTCCCGAGAGCTGTTCGCCTCCCGTTCCCTCGCGCGACGCGGGATCCTGCGCCAGCGTTACGGTGCCGTCGGCTGCAAGCGTCAGGATGGCCTTCCCCCCGCTGCCCGGCAGTTGCAGCTTTGCGCCTGCCGCGACCTTGCCTTGATACTCCACGGAGATCGTATAATCGCCGGCGGCGAGCACCGGAAAGGCGAACTGTCCGCCGGCCTCTGTTTTCGCGGTCGCCGATGAGGAAGCGGATCGCAGAGTGACGGCCGCACCGGCGATGGCGTGTCCTTCGCCGTCGCGCACCTCGCCCGACCAGGTTTTGGCGTCCTGTGCGCCGAGTACCGTGCTGAGCAAGAGGCAGGCCGACATTAATCGCGAGATCGTCATGACGCTATACTGCGATCATACGCGATGCCGAAGCCCGGAGTGCTCTGCTTCACGCGCTGGTGCGCTCCCCTGGTGCTCACCGCGTTGACTGGTTGTGGAAAACCGGCGCTGCATTTTCCGCTGGAGAGAACGCAAGCGCGGCTCGAACGCGGCCGGTACCTGGCGAATGCGGTGGCCATCTGTTTTCACTGCCATTCCGAGCGCGATTGGGCGACTCCCCCCGGAGGCCTTCCCAAGAACGGGAATCTAGGCGGCGGGAGAGTGCTGCATCCCGGCTTCAGCCTGACCTTTCCCAACATCACACCCGATCGCGAAACCGGCGCCGGGACATGGAGCGACCAGGATTTTTATCGCGCACTCACTCAAGGCATTGGTCACGATGGCCGGACCTTGCACATAGAGATGCCGTACCGGCAGTTCTCGCAGCTTTCCGATGAAGATTTGGCGTCGATCATCGTGTACGTGCGCTCGGTTCCGCCACTGCATTTCGCATGGCCCAAGTCCGAGATTCCTAAAGAAGTCATGGCGCACATGAAACCCTTGCCGCCGCGCGTTGCCGGCTTTTTGCCGGATCTTTCGACGCCTCAGCGGCGAGGAGCCTACCTGGTCGCGGCGGCGGCATGCACCTATTGCCACACGCCGCGGCAGAACGAAGAAGATCTCCCCGGGATGGCCTTTGCCGGCGGCATGCCATTCCAGGGAGCTTGGGGGAACGTGGCCAGCGCCAATATCACGCCCGATCCTTCCGGCATCCCCTATTACGAGGAGCCCATGTTCCTCGAAGTAATGCGCGCCGGCCACAACGATGCGCGCAAGATCAACCCTGTCATGCCCTGGCCGTATTTCCGCGAAATGAGAGACGGCGACCTGCGCGACATTTTCGCCTATTTGAAGACGCTGCCGGCGGTGAAACACCGCGTCGATAATGCCGAGGCGTTTTCGCTCTGCCGCAAATGCGGCAATGTGCACGGCCTGGGCGCGATGAACTGAGACGTTTAGTGCGGGTGCTCGATCTTTCCGAATAACTGCCCGCCGTGATCCTTGCTGCTCCACGTGCCTGCATATTGATCCCGATAGAGCACCACGCGTGCGGTATACGTTCCCAATCCCGGGATGGATAAATCGGTCAGTTCGATCACCGGAGTATCACCCGCCCACTTGATTTGCACAGGAACCGGCACCGGGAATGCATGCCCTTCGATTTGCATTCGCGCCGTCAGCAGCCAGGTATCTCCACCCAGGTGGGATACCTTTTCGATGGAGTATCTCTCCTCGCCCGACATGGTTTGCTGGTCCGGCATGGCCGAGTGCCCCACCAGGGTCGCGCCCGTCATCTCGGTTTGGAATCGCTTTTCCAACTCTGCTTTGAGATCGGGTGCCGGCGCTTTGCGCGAGCAGCCCGCCAGGAATACCGACGTCAGGAGCAGCCATCTCACTTCGATTTCGCCGCCTGGAAACGGATCTTTCCCAGAGACTCGCCGTCGGTAGGCAGGTCTTTTTCGCCCGCCGGTACGCTGTTGTATTGCAGCATGTACGCCAGGATGGCGCCGTTATCCTCGCGGCTCAGGCTGCCCGGGTGGTCCGCAGGCATGGTGGTCTGCATCTTTTCAAACAGATCGTTGAGTGGCTCTCCATCCCAGCGATCGCGAAAGTCTGCGCCCGCCAGCGAGGGCGTCGTTCCATGCCCGGTTAAATCCTCCCGATGGCACGACGCGCACGCCTTGGCATACAAAGCTTGCCCGCGCTTGGCTTGCTCCGCCGAGTACACGCCATCCCAAATCGAGGCTTCGGCCAGCGCCAGGGCCAGCGAGACTGTTGCCCAGGCCAGCAGGAGCTTGTCCTGTATCCTATACAGAGTCATGCAAACACGTACTCTAGCATTGTTCCTGGCGACCGCGGGTTGCGTACTCGCCGCTCCCGCGTGCGATTCCGACAACGGCGGCATCAAGCTGCCCGAGGGTTTCTGCGCCGAAGTCGTGGCTGATAACATCGGGCCGGCGCGTCACATCGCCGTTGCACCGAACGGTGATGTCTATGTTGGCCTGCAGGCCGACGGCAAAAAAGGCGGCGTTATGGCGCTGCGCGATACCAACGGCGACGGCCGCTTCGAGGTGAAGGAGAGAATCGGGCAGGACAGCGTGACCGGCGTCGCCCTGCACAATGGTTATCTCTATCTGGCGAAATTTCATTCGGTGGAACGTTTCAAGATGACGCCGGGACAATTGTCGCCCTCCGGTCAACCGGAAATTGTGGTCGCGGGCCTTCCCGGCGTGGAAGAACACGGGGATAAGGGCATCGCCTTCGACGGTCAGGGCAGTTTGTACGTCAATATCGGCGCGCCTTCGAACGCCTGCCAGCCGAAAAACCGGCGGCCGAAAGTTCCGGGCACGGATCCCTGCCCGCTGCTCGAGAAAAACGGAGGCATCTGGAAATTCTCGGACAGCAAGCTCGGCCAGAAGCAGGAAGACGGCACCCGGTTCGCTACTGGTCTGCGCCAGATGCCGGCCATCACCTGGCATGATGGGGCTCTCTACATCGTCATGAATAACCGGGATCAGCTCGACACGCTGTGGCCCGGGATGTTCACGGCAAAAGAGAACGCCGAGCGGCCCGCTGAGCCGATGTATCGTGTGGCCGAAGCCGGGGCGAACTTCGGCTGGCCCTATTGCGTGTTCGACTACTTTGAGAAGCGCCTGTTCCTGGCTCCCGAGTACGGCGGGGACGGGAAAAAAGCCGGGCGTTGCACCGAGTTCAATCTGCCCATTACGGCATTTCCCGCGCATTGGGCGCCGGTGGACGTGATGTTCTATGGCGGGAAGCAGTTCCCGCAGCATTACCGGAACGGCGCATTTATCGCGTTCCATGGTTCATGGAACCGGGCACCGTTGCCGCAAGAGGGCTACAACGTAACCTTCCAGCCGTTCGCCGACGGCAAGCCTGCCGGCAACTTCGAAGTTTTTGCGTCCGGTTTCGCAGGCCAGGAACCGCTCATGAAGGATGGCGAAGCCAAGGCACGGGCGGACGGGGTGGCCGAGGCGCCGGACGGATCCCTTTTCATTGGCGAGAGCCAGAAGGGCAAGATCTGGCGGGTGTTTTATCGCGCAAAATAACCGGAGATCGAAACCTACGGGCCGATAATATAAGGCCCGCCCAGAGCCGCATTGGTCATGCGCTGCACGTCGACGACGTTGCACTGGCCATTCTGCTACAAATCGGCAACACTGCAAGACGGATGCCGGCTCCACTCCGGTCGGGGACGGTGGCTCCCTAGAACTCGACGTTATCGATGACGAGGGGCTTCGATTACCCAGACGGCCATGCCGGCATAGCTTTTTCCGGCGGCATCAAGATGCGCCCGGCCGTTGACTCCGCGGAGGGTCAGGTTCCCGGCCCCGAGCCGTAATCGCCAGATGAACGAGGTACCCTTGAACACATATATGCTCCTGGAAGACGGGCCAGGCCGTTTTGCGGACGTGATAGCCGCAAGAAGAATTGAAAACGCGAGGACACGAAGGTACGGACATGGATACGGAAAGCGAAGAGTCGATGGAGCGGGAGTTCGATCTGGCCATGGCGCGCAGCGGCATCGTTGTGCCCGAGGAATTCCGCCGCGGCGCCTTAGCGAACTATCGCGACCTGCGCCGCCAGGCAAAGCTGGTGCGGCTGGGCAGGCCTGCCGACACGCCTCCATCCTACAGCTCCCGTCCTAGCCCGTCGGAAACACGGTAGACCGGTGGCCGGTTCGCTTCATGAGTTGACGATTGCCGAGGCCGGAGGATTGCTCCGTAAGGGTCAGCTAACCGCGAGAGAATTAACGCTCGATGCTCTTCGTCGAATTGCCGAGTTGAACGAGTACGTTCATGCGTTTGTCACCGTAACGGAGAATCGTGCGGTGGAAGAGGCCGGCCGCGCCGACAGGGAGCTTGCCGCCGGCATCGATCGTGGTCCACTTCACGGAATTCCGTACGCCCTCAAAGACATTTGCTCGACCAGGGGTGTACCCACAACCTGTCAATCCAAGGTGAAGCCCATTTGGAATTCGGATATCGATTGCACCGTGCAGGAGAAGTTACAGAATGCCGGCGGCATTCTGCTGGGAAAACTGAACACGCATGAGTTTGCGATCGGCGGTCCCAGCTTCGATCTGCCATATCCGCCTGCAAGGAATCCCTGGAACCTCGAATACTTCACCGGCGCTTCTTCATCCGGCGCAGGAGCGGCTGTGGCTGCCGGTCTGGTGCGCATCGCGATAGGCTCTGATACCAGCGGCTCCATCAGGACGCCTGCCTGCCATTGCGGAACCGTGGGAATGAAGCCGACATATGGCCGGGTGTCGTGCCATGGATTGTTCCCGCTATCGTTTTCCATGGACCATTGCGGCCCGCTTGCATGGACGGTCGAGGATGCCGCGCTCGCTTTGGGTGTCATCGCCGGACACGACCCGCGTGATCCCGCCAGCGAACCGGCAACCGCGGGTGATTTCACGCGCAGCATGGAACAAGGTATTCGCGGAGTTCGTATCGGCTTGATTCGTAACTTTCTCGCTCCGCGCGAGTCTCCTTCTGCTGAAGTGGTCCAAGCCATCGAGTCTGCCGCCTCGAAGTTGATGGAACTCGGAGCGGAAGTGGACGAAGTGCATTTGCCGGATCTCGATCTCTTCAATGCGTGCGGCAAGGTGATCATGATGGCGGAAGCGTACGCTATCCACGAAGAGGACCTGAAGCGCCGCCCCGGCGATTATGGCCGTTACGCCTTTCAGCGGTTGGTTGCCGGCGCTGCGATCTCGGGTGCCGATTTCGTCCAGGCATGCCGTTTGCGCCGGGAACTCTCGGGAATCGTCAATCGCGACATCCTGGCGAAATATGAAGCGCTGATCGCGCCCGTTGCCCTGGCGCCGCCCCCCAGGCTAAGCGATTTTCCGGTCGACTGGCCGCCGCCCAAGGCCCTAAATAGCACGGCAACCACCCCATTTAACGTGACGGGAAATCCCGCTTTGGCATTACCGGTCGGCTTCTCTCGCGAAGGGCTGCCGTTGGGGATGCAAGTGGTGGGGCGCGCTTTCGCTGAAGAGACTGTGTTCCGGATTGGCGGCGCCTACGAGCGCGCCACCCGGTGGAACACGCGGCGCCCCCCGGTGGCTTCCGCAACGTCTGGTGCGCACCGCATAATGCGGTGAGCGCCGGCGGTCTCGTCGTCAGTGGATCCGATCGCCGGTGCTCGAGTCGAAGAAATGCAGCTTGGCCGGCTCGAACGACACCCAGACCTTTTCCTCCATCTCAAACCCGGCTGATGCGGGTGCTCGCATGACTATCTGCTCCCGCCCAAGACGGAGAAAAACCAGCGTTTCGTTGCCCAGCGCTTCTGTTACGTAGACGCGGGCGGGCATTGCACCGGCTGATTCGGTGCGCGATACTCTCACGTCTTCCGGCCGCACGCCCAGCGTCACGCGACCGCGCGCCCGAAGACGCGGAAGAAGCTCCTCGGCGAGCGCGAAAGACATCTCCTGTCCGCTGAATCTTCGCTCCGCCTGGTCCACAACGCCATCCAGCAGGTTCATGCCCGGGCTCCCCATGAACGCCGCCACGAAACGGTTCGCCGGCTCGGCATAGATCTTCATGGGCGTATCGAATTGTTGCAGTTTTCCGCGGTCCATCACCGCTACTCGATGCGCCAGGGTCATCGCTTCTGCCTGATCGTGCGTGACGTACATGGTGGTGGTGCCAAGTTCGTATTGCAGCCTCTTTAACTCGCCACGCATGTGAATCCGCAGCTTCGCATCGAGGTTCGAGAGGGGCTCGTCCATCAAGAAGATCCGCGGCTGCCGCACAATTGCGCGGGCCACCGCCACGCGCTGCCGTTGCCCGCCCGAGAGTTCCTTCGGGCGCCGTTCCAGCAGTTCCCCGATTCCGAGCAGTTCAGCCACCTTGCGCACACGGCCGGGGATTTCCGCTTTCGGGATATTTCGCACTCGCAGCGGGTAGGCAACGTTTTCTGCAATGGTCATGTGCGGGTAAAGGGCGTAGCTCTGAAAAACCATGGCCACGTCACGGTCACGGGGAGCCACACCGTTGACGCAAGCGTCGCCAATATAGATTTTGCCGCTCGACGCCTCTTCCAGGCCCGCCAGCATCCGCAAGGTGGTTGTTTTACCGCAACCCGAGGGACCCAGCAGCACGACAAACTCGCCTGCGTGGATGTCGAGGTGAAGCCGGTCAACCCCCAAAACGGCGCCGTACTTCTTGATAACATCGTCGTAAACCACTTTCATGAATGTCGGCAGCATAGCCGGAATCGCGCCCGGCCGTCAAATTGCGGGCCTGACCGGCGTCAGTCGAACGATGCCCGCCGGTTTGCTGCCTGTGCGCGAGGAGATGCTCATTGGCGGATAGCGGCCGTTCCGGGCGTACCCCCACTACCCGGACCAGCGTTACGCGAAACGATGTTGCCGCGCTGGCGGGCGTCGCGCCTTCCACGGTTTCTTACGTCATCAACAACGGGCCCCGGTCCGTCTCCGTGCAGGCGCGCGAGCAGGTGCTGAAGGCCATTGCTAAGCTCGGATACCATCCGAGCGATGTGGCGCGCAGTCTGCGCACGCGGCGTACACAGACCATCGGGCTCGTTGTGCCTGACATCACCAATCCTTATTACGGCGAAATGGCACAAGCGGTCGAGCAGGTGAGCTTTGAGCATGGTTATACCGTGATGCTTGCGCATTCCAGCCATCTGCCGGAGCGCGAACTTCGTTATTCCCAGGTGCTGCGCTCCAAGCAGATCGATGGCGCGATTTTTTTACCAGTGACGCCTGATCTCGAGCCTCTGCACACCTTGCGGCGAGCCGGCATTGCGGTTGTCGTACTGGAACGCCTTGTCCCCGGATATCCGTGCATCGTCGCCGATGAATATCGTGCCGGCTATCTGGCGACCCGGCATTTGCTTGATCTCGGCCACCGCCGCATCGGCTGCATCGTCCTCGCCGGCGATTCCACCAGCAGCGTGGCTCGCGCCGAGGGCTATCGCGCTGCATTGGTCGACGGGGGGGTTCTGCCGGATAAAAATTTTGTAGTCGAGTGCGATTACGGCTATGGCGCCGGCGAGATTGCAGCTCGCCTCTTCCTCGGTCTGGCGGAGAAGCCCACCGCCGTGGTTGCGCACAATGACTTAATGGCCATCGGCGCCATGAAGGCGTTCGGTGAGGCCGGGCTTCACGTGCCCCGCGACGTTTCTGTGATAGGATTTGACGACATCGCTGCTTCTTCGTATGTGCAGCCGCCCCTGACGACCATCGCTTTTCCCAAGCGTCAGATGGGCAAGGAGGCAATTGAGATGCTCTTGAATCTGTTGCAGTCCGGCGAGCCTTCCACTCCCCGCGTTGTCAAACTCGCGGTTGAGCTGATCGTCCGCGGTTCCACCAAGGAGCTCGCGTGATTTTTTTTAGCCCCCTTTCGACACGAGTCGTCTCGCCCTTTCGAGGTCTTTTCGCGTGACGCCTTCATCCGCATCCCCGCTGCGCGTTGCATCCGCCCCCGTGAGTTGGGGCGTCATGGAGGAAACCGACACCACGGTGTGGCCGGCGCCAGCTCAGGTCATCGGCGAAATTGCTTCTGCCGGCTATCATGGCACCGAACTCGGTCCGTACGGCTACTACCCCACCGATCCCGAGCAGCTTGGCGCCACCTTATCGCGTCATGCCCTCACGCTGACCTCCGCTTTTGTCCCGTTGCGCTGGTTCCAGCCGGAGCGGCTTTCTGCCGATGTCGATGCGCTCCTGGTGGTGGCGCGCCTCCTCGCTGCCCTGCATTGTCCCTTCGTTGTCGTTGCCGATGGCATGGCGTCGCCCGGTGAGCCATCTCCCGATGAGGCCGCTTGGAAGAACGCGGCACGCGCCATGGAGGACGTTGCCCGCCGTCTCCTGACCCTTGGACTGCGAACCGTCGTTCACCTCGAAGCGGGAAGCCATCTGGCCACTCCCGAAGAGCAGGAGCGCCTTTGCGCTCTGACCGATCCCGGCCTGATCGGTATTTGCCTCGACACCGGGCACTATGCGTACAGTTATGGCCAGCCGCGCGATGCGGTGCGCCAGTACGGCAGCCGCATTTGGTACGTTCACCTCAAGGATGTCGACCCGGCCGTCCGCGATCGCGTCACGCGCGAGCGGCTCGATTTCTACACCGCCGTCCGTTCGGGCGTCTTTACGGCGTTGGGGGATGGTTGCGCCGACATTTCCGGTGTGGTCCAGGATCTCCTTTCCGCGGACTACACGGGTTGGCTGGTTACCGAGCAGGACGTCCTCATGCCCCTGGCAAACGGAGCGACACCGCTCTCGAATGCCCGGCGCAGCAGACATTTCCTACAGCAACTGGGTGTCTGAAATACCCATCGCTTATATGCAAATCTCACTTTCTAACGGAGGATTTACTGGATGGCACGCTTACGCGCCGGCGTGATTGGCTGCGGCGGTGTCGCGCAAATCATGTGGCTGCCCAATCTCCGGCAGCTCGACGCCCATTTTGAACTCAAGGCAATCTGCGATCTGTCGCCCGCTCTGACGGAGTCGCTCGGCGACTATTACCATGTGGCCCGCCGTTTTCAGGATTACCGTGAACTGGTTGCTGAAGACCTCGACCTTGTGATCGTGCTCACGCCCGGCTCTCATGCTGCACCTGCGATCGCCGCTATGGAAGCGGGGAAGCACGTCATCGTGGAAAAGCCCATGTGCTTCACGTTGCGTGAAGCCGACGCCATGATCGCCACAGCCAGGCGTACCGGCCGGCAGCTTATGGTGGCTTATATGAAGCGCTACGATCCCGGTTACCTCTACGGCCGCGATCAGGTTCGCGCCATGCGGAATTTGCGCTATGTCCAGGTGAACGTCCTGCATCCCTCTGAGCCGCAGTATTTCGCTCATCATCGCATCAAGCGCTTCTCCGACGTCCCGCCGAATACGATCGAGGCCCTGCAGCAGGAGGCCGACTGTCTGGCCATGGAAGCTATTGGCCGGGTGTCACCGCGTTTGCGATTTCTGTATTTGGACGTCTTCCTCGGCAGCATGGTCCACGACGTCAACGCGCTGCGCGGCATTATCGGTTGCCCCAGCCGGTCCCTGTTTACCACGCTATGGCCGGATGATGTAACCTATCCCACCATCACCTCTGTGCTGGAATACGAAAACGGACCGCGCGCTGTCTTCACCTGGTCGTACCTCAGTGACCTGCGGGACTATTTCGAAGAGCTAGCGTTTCTGGGCGAAGAATCGCGCGTCCGCATTCAGTTCCCGTCTCCCTTTCTCCGCCATTTCCCCACCCCCGTCGAAGTACAAGCCATGGAAAATGGAGCCGAAACCCGTAAGCGCGTCAACGTGAACTTCGCCGAGGCGTTCAAGGAGGAGTTGTTGCATTTCCACGATTGCGTGATGCAAGAACGCGAGCCGCTCACCAACGCTGTCGAAGGCAAGGACGACATTGCCTTTCTGCAGAAGATGCTTGCCGCGGCGAACCCGGAAGGCCTGGGCGGGGAGGCTGCCCGATGAAGATCGGACTCTTTACCGACGGCCTTGCCCACCTTTCCTTCTCAGCGGCTCTTGCCAAGTGCGCCGCGCTAGGCGTACAGACGGTGGAGATCGGAACCGGAAATTTCTCCCCCGCGCCGCACTGCGACTTGAGCGCTCTGCTTTCGAATGCTGCCGCCCGAAAGGAATTCTTATCTGCAATCGGGGCGCACGGTCTGGAGCTGGCTGCGCTCAATTGCAGCGGCAATCCGATTCATCCCAATCCCGAGATCGCCGCCAAAGCCGCCGATATCACGCGCAAGACCCTACAGTTGGCGGGATTGCTCGGTCTTGAGACCATCGTTTGCATGACCGGTTGCCCGGGTACCCCAGCGGGCGATCGCTATCCCAATTGGGTGGTCGCCTCCTGGCCCGAAGATTTTCTCGAACTGCTCGACTGGCAGTGGTGCGAGCGCGTCATTCCGTTTTGGAGCGAAATGGCGGGGCTTGCGAAGTCCAATGGCGTCACGCGACTCTGCTTCGAGCTGCATCCCGGGATGTGCGCCTATAACGTTACTTCGTTTAACCGCCTGCGCGCTGCCGTCGGCCCCATCATTCAAGCCAACCTCGATCCCAGCCATTTCTTCTTCCAGGGAATGGACCCGCTGGCCGTAATCCGTGCTCTGGGGAGCACCATCGGATATGTGCATGCCAAGGACGCCCGCGTGGACCCGCAAAACCTGGCGGCGCTCGGCTCGCTCGATCTGCAGCCGGGTAAGCCCGTCCGCGACCTCGTCTGGGCCTATCGCACGCTCGGCTACGGACATGGAGCGCAGTTCTGGGGCGATTTTGCTTCCGCTCTTCGTTCCGTGGGCTACGACGGGGTTCTCTCCATCGAGCATGAGGACCCGTTGATGGACGCCGAGGAAGCCGTGTCCCGCGCCGTCGACTTGTTGAAGTCCACTGCGCTGTTCGGTCCGCCTTCCATCGTGCCCGGCGCTCCGCCACCTTACTGAGATGCTCCGCCGGCAGTTCCTGAAGAATTCGCTGGGTGCCGCCTCGGCTGTTGCTTTATCGGGCTGCGGATCCCGGGAATCGCGGGTTCAGCTCACCTTCGGCAGTTATGCCGATCCCGGCGTCGACATCTTAAAGGACGAGTTCCTTCCCGAGTTCGAGAAGGCCACCGGAATTGCCACGGAATGGGTCGAAGCGGATTTCTCGGGCTGGTTTCAGAAGGCCCTCAACGACGGGGAAACCAAAGCCGGCGCATTCGACATTTATGTGATGGACGACCTTTGGGTTCCCCGCTTCGCCGGGGCCGGTTATCTGGCGAACCTCGAGGAACTCGGCTTTCAACCGGACCCCGACTTCCTGCCCACAGCTATAGATTTGGGTTACTGGCCCCCGAAAACCGGCCCGCGCCAGCCCGGCGTCGACCCGGCCGCAAAACCCACGCTCTTTTCTCTGCCGATTGTCAGTGACGTGCAAATTCTCTTTTATCGCCGCGACGTTTTCGGCAATACTCCCCCGGTTGCATGGGAAGATATCGCGCGTGTGGCCCGTGAACATTCCAACCCGGCCCAACGCAAGTTCGGATGGGTCACCCGCGGTGTCCGCGGCAACCCCATCATGAATTCGTTCTTTGTTTTGTTGCATGACTTTGGCGGAACAGAATTCGACGAACAGTGGCGAGTGACGTTCAATAGCCCACAAGCCATTGAGGCCCTTGAGTTTTACCTCAGCTTACTGCCCTATGAGCCCGAGGGAGTGGCGGAATTCGATTCCGACCAGGAAGGCGAAACGCTTCTCCAGGGAAACGCCTTGGCCGCAACGATTTGGACCGGTTGGTGCCGACAGACTGACGACCCGTCCCGTTCGCGTGTTGTCAATAAGATAGGGTTCGCGGTTCCTCCCGGACATGAAAAGCGCGTCGCGAAGCTCGGCCTCTTCATGGCCGGCGTGGCCGCCTCGGCGCCTCATAAAAAGGAGGCGGCGGAGTTTCTGAAATGGTTCAGCCGGTCGGATGTGCAGGTGCGGTTCGCCCGCGCCGGCGGCATCCCTTTTAAAACCAGCGCGTTTAAAGACGAGCAGGCGCGCTCCAACTCACGGTGGCTGGACGCCATTCTCGACGCGATGACCGTCGGCGTTCCGTCTCCACGAACGTCCGACTGGTCGAAGGTGGAAGACATCCTCGGCACCCACCTCAATTTGGCGTTATTGGATAAGGGCAAAGCGAAGCAGCATCTGGACGCGGCGTCCGCCGAAGCTACGGCGTTCCTCAAAAGCGTGGGCTACTATGCGAGCTAAGCGGCTTTCCTGGGCCCTGATCGCGCCGACGGCACTGTTCGCACTGGCGATGACGGTCCTGCCCCTGGGCTACTCTTTACTGACTAGCTTTCAGGAATTCCCGCTGGGCCGGGCGCCGGTGTTCGTGGGGCTTCAGAATTATCGTAATCTGCTGCAGGACAATAACTTTCAAAATTCGCTGATCACCACTCTGATCTTTACGGTAGCGGCGACAGCGGTCGAATTCGTTCTGGGCTTAGGCTTGGCGCTCCTGCTCAAAGACGAGTTTCCCTTTCAAGGAGTGATCCGGTCGAGCCTGATCATTCCTATGGTGATCGCGCCGGTGGTTGTGGGGATCATCTGGAGGCTGCTGTACAACGCCGACGTCGGACTCTTCAGCTTTTTGGTGCAAACACTTACCGGGAAGAGCCTCAGCGTCCTGTCGAACACATCATTGGCGCTTCCGGCGCTGATTCTGGTGGACATCTGGGAATGGACGCCGTTTATGTTCCTCATTCTGCTGGCGGGAATTCAATCGCTACCCACGGAGCCCTTTGAAGCCGCCCGGGTGGACGGGGCCAGCGCGTGGAACATCTTTGTTCATCTGACCTTACCGATGCTACGGCCGGTGATCGCGGTGGCAGTCCTGATCCGTGCGCTGGATGCGTTCACGGTGTTCGACCAGGTTTTCGTTTTAACCCAGGGCGGACCCGGAACGGCGACGGAAGTTGCCACCTTGATGATTTACAAGACCGCCTTCCGGTTTTCGCAGTTCGGCTATGGCGCGGCGATGGCGGTGGCGCTTTTGCTCCTGGTGGCTTGTTTCTCCACCGCAGTGACTCGGGCATTCAAGGGGGCGTCGTGATGACCTGGGTGCGGGTGGCGTTGATCGTCTTAGCGCTGTTGATCACGCTTCTGCCGGTGTACTGGATGGTCAACACGTCGCTGAAGACGCAGGTGGAGGTTTTCACGTCGCCGCCGACGCTGGTGCCGCAGAATCCGACTTTGCAGAACTACATCGGGCTGTTCACGCGCCGGCATTTGGGGAAGTATCTCCTCAACAGCATCGTCATTGCCGGAAGCGCGGTGCTGCTGTCGCTTTTGCTGGGTTCGCTGGCGGCGTATGCGCTCGCGCGTTTCGCCAGGGATCTTGGTGAGCAAAAGCTGAACTTCTGGGTGCTGGCTCCGCGAATGATTCCCCCGGTAGCGCTGGTAGTTCCGCTGTTTCTGATCCTGCAAAAGTTCGGTCTGATCAACCGGCAGCTCGGCTTGATTCTGGTGTATACCGCGTTCAATTTGCCGTTTGTGGCATGGATGATGCGGTCATTTTTCCTAGAGATTCCGGTGGATCTCGAAGAAGCGGCGATGGTAGATGGAGCGTCGCGGCTCCGATCGTTTCGCGAAATCGTGCTGCCACTGGTTGCGCCGGGGATGGCGGCAACAGCAATCTTCTCGCTGATCATCACGTATAACGAATTCTTCTTTGCGTTGATCCTGACGTCGACGCCCCGCGCGGCTACTCTGCCGGTGGGAACCGCGGCTCTGATCGGTAAGACGCAGACGCTGTATGGAGAGATGGCGGCGGCAGGCGTAGTGGCGGCTGTGCCGCTGGTGATTTTCGCGCTGCTGGTGCAACGGCACCTGGTGCGCGGGCTGACCATGGGCGCGGTGAAGTAAGGGGCCGGGCTATAATCGCGCCGTATGTTTCCCTATGATGGGGCGATTCTTGCGGCAGTCGAGTCACCGGCGGCATCGGTCGATCAGGTGATCAGTACCTTGCGGACCATCGGCACGACCTGCGTGGATGGCGACGGGCTGAAGTGGTTCAACTGGCTCTATCTGCAGGTGACGCAGGCGGTGGAATCAGGGATTGCCGGGGGAGGATTCCGCGACACGGCCTGGCTGGCGGAACTCGACGTGCAGTTCGCAAACCTGTATTTCCGCGCGCTGCGGGCGGCACTGCAGGGTCAGGCGGCTCCCGGGTGCTGGCAGGCGGTTTTCGAGAGGCGAAACCAGGTGGCGATTGCGCGCATACAGTTCGCGCTCGCCGGCATCAACGCGCACATTAATCATGATCTGCCGGAGGCGATTGTGGCGACGTGCGAAGCGACAGGCACCACACCGGATCGGACCGGGCCGCATTATGCCGACTATACGGTGCTCAATTCGACCCTGGATGGTTTGATTGAATCGGCCAAGCAGACGCTGGATGTGCGACTACTGGGTGACGCGCTGCCGCCGGTATCGCATCTGGAGGACACGATTGCGGCGTGGAGCGTGAGTGCGGCGCGCGAGGCGGCGTGGCAGGGCGCGGAATTGCTGTGGCATCTGCGGGGAGCCCCGGCGCTGGAGGCGAGCTTTCTCGATTCCCTGGATGGGCTGACGACGGTGGCAGGGAAGGCGCTGCTGGTGCCGGTTGTGTAAGGGGGGAATCGAATGTTCAAGTTTCTGCCCTTCCTACTCGCACTTGCGCTGCAAACGCCGGCGCGGGCTCAGGCGCCGCGAATCCTGTTTATCGCTCGCGAGTTTTGGAAGCCGGGTCATGAGGCGGAGTTGAGCCGGATCGAGGCCGAGGCGGCGCGCGTGTGCATCGGTCTCGGGGTGCCCCATCCATATTTAGGCATCGAGTCGCTGACCGGGTCGAAAGAAGTCTGGTACATCAACGGATTCTCCTCCGCGGAGGAGCTGGCTCAGGTGACCGAGGCATACGGTAAGAAGCCGGAGCTGCTGGCGGCCATGAAGCGATTCGGGCAGCAGAGAGCGGAGTTTGAGTTGCAGCCGGGCAGCGAAGGAACTGCGACCTACCGGCCAGAACTCAGCCGCGGCGCCGAGTGGAAAATGGGACAGGAACGCTTCCTGGTGATCGCAGTCACAAAGGGCAGCCCGCATGGCAATGGAGCGGTCTTCGAAAGCGAGGGCGACGTGCGGTTTGTGGTGACCGCCGCGAAGACGCGGACGGAAGCAGACGCGAAGCTGGCGGCCGCTGGTCCCGATGCCAAGATCTTTGCCGTACAGCCGGAGTTCAGCATGCCGGCGGCCGAGTGGGTGGAAAGCGATCGTTCGTTTTGGGGTTCGCAGGAGCAGAAGAAGTAAGATGGCGCCCAGGTCGGCCCGACTGGACGCAGTTGGGAGATCCTGGGGAGAGCGATATACGCCCAGCTTTGGAAAGCCCAAAGGGGGTCGCCTGCCATGGATGACACGGGTTGCCCGGGCTATTCGTCGCCGTTTTGGGCTGAATTTCACTCGGTGCGCTACGGGACTAGTAATCGGGAAATGTGATCTGTCCGAAGTATGACGGCAAGTCATGCCGGAAACGTTCGGCATACTCTCGAGGGAGAACCACCCGGTACACATCAGTTAATTCAAACGGAACTTCTCCGAGAACTCGCCATTCTCGTTCCATGTAGTAGTTCTCTTGGTGTGTATCATCCTTCGAAGCGTCGAAAGGCACACAAAAGCTCAGGAAATGGTGCCGGATCATCGCCGAGAGCATATTGGCTTTTACGACCAAGTCCTTTATAGCCGGCGGAACATTCTCCGGCGAAGTAGTGCCAATTCGATTTTCCACTACCAGGTGAGATTTGATCAGTCGATCGAGGAGGGATGCCCGAGTACGAGGCCCAGGCTCTTCTGAATCGGGATACAAGACGAGTGCTGCAAAGTCCCTAGGGTGGGCGGTTGAATTGTGGGCAATGTAGAATGCTGGGTTCGCTCCTTTTCCCACTAGGAAAGATTTGAGGAAGCTCAGCCCAAAGGTGCTGTACTTCTCAATATGAATTCCGAAATCGGCGACGGGTATGTCACAGAAGTAGACTGCGTCTGGACAGATCAGTGTCCGGTTCTCGAACGATCCGGTGCCGTCAAAAGTGACACGGGGTGGGCCGTCGGAGTCATCTGTACGGTGGAGGAGGCGTCCCTCTCTCAGGATCTTTATGAGTAAATCATACTGAGCGTCGAGGTCGGGAGTGCCGTCTTTTTTCCTGCGGTTCCTGCCAGCAAAGTGGGTCAGCTCTGTCGAAACATACCGTTGATGGCGTGCCATGATATCGCAGAGGAATGCTTCCTCGATTTTAGTTGCTTCGCTACCGAATGTCGTTCCACCTCCTCCAAGCGCAAGTCGGAGGGGGGCTAGGTCGCCGGGTCCACGCGCGACGAAAGGGCGTGCTGCACGGGTTCGGAGTCACAGTCGGCGGCGATGACGGTGACCAATTCGTCGGGCGCGTGTTTGGGAAGGCCCGAGAAGATGAGCTGGCGGCCGCGCTGGGTGAATTGGACAGGCTGGCCGGTGGCCAGCAGCTTGGCGGATTTCACTTTGGTGGTGACACCGCCGACGGTGACGGTGTCGCCCGGCCAGAAGTGGACGTGCACGTAGAGCGTATTGCCCTGGCGCGTGAAGGCTTCGATGTTGCCGTGGGGGAAGCGGCATTTCTGGGAGCCGTAGATGGACGCGCCGTTCTGCCGGAGCCACCGGCCCACGGCGTTTAGGGTGCGGATGCTGGGCTCAGGGATGGTGCCATCTGCATGCGGGCCGATGTTGAGCAGGTAATTGCCGCCCTCGCGGGCGCACTCGATGAGGTCGCGGACGATGCGCTGAGGCGATTTCCAGGTCTCGTCGGAAATGGTGTAGCCCCAGCTATCGTTCATGGTCATGCACGATTCCCAATCGCCCTTGGCGGCTTGCGTGGATTCTTCGGGCGTGGAGAAATCGCCGGGCAGGAGGTTGCGGTTGTTGACCAGGATGTCGGGCTGGAGCTCGAAAACCATGCGGTTCATCTTCTCCGACTCCCAGCCGGCGGCATCGAGCGGGACGGGCATGTCGTACCAGAGGATGTCGATTTTGCCGTAGTTGGAGAGCAGTTCGCGGATCTGGCCGTGAGTGTAGTCGAGGAAGCGGCGGCGTGCGGCAGGATCCTCCTTGGCGCGGAGCCAATCGGGATGGTGCCAGTCCATGAGCGAATAGTAGAAGCCGGTGCGGAGGCCTTCGGCGCGGGCGGCGTCGACGAATTCGCGGACGAGATCGCGGCCCGGGCCCTGGCGCGGGGCGCAGTAATTCGTCAGCTTCGAATCGAAGAGACAGAAGCCTTCGTGATGCTTGGTGGTGAGCACCATGTATTTCTGGCCGGATTCGCGGGCGAGCCTGGCCCAGGCGCGCGGGGCGCCTTTTGCGGGCTGAAACTGTTTAGCCAGGGGCTCGTATTCGGAGAGCGGGATGTCTTCATCGCCCATGGCCCAACCGTCGCGGCCGAGGATGCTATACAGGCCCCAGTGGATGAACATGCCGAACTTGGCTTCGCGCCACCACGCAATGCGGCGCTCGTGGCCGGGCGGGGGAGCGGGAGGCGTGGCGGCAGCGGCGGTTGATCCGACCGAGAGGCGGGCTGCAGTCGTGGCTGTTATGGCCTTCAGACAGGTGCGTCTTGACAGGTTCACGAGATTCCTTGCGGGGCCGAAAGCATCGAATGGTCACCTTGCTTCAAAGATCAGCATCTCCGAGGTGAGGTTCTCTTCCAGGCGAACCGGAATGCCCGTCCGCAGGAGTTGATTGCCCGGGATCTCCACACCCTGGCCGCTATTGCCGAAGGTGACGCGATAGGTACGGGTGAAATCGAGTCCCCGCGGAAAGAAGTGATAAGTGGGGTCGCCACTCTGCGCCGTCCGAAACAAGCCGACAACCGCACGGGCCGAGTCCGGAGTGGCATACTCCAGCACGATCCACGGCGATGGCTCTATCATGGGGACGACGGGCGTGTGGTGGTAGACACGGCTGTTGATCATGATCGGCCGAACGGTTGTCTTGAAGCGCTCCACGCCCTCGCGAATGCGCCGCTGCAGCAAAGGATTGAACTCCTCCAGTGTGGGACTAAGACCGCGGAAGATGGGCCGCGATAACATCGCGGTGCGCAGTTGCACGTCGACGTCACCATCGTCCTCGAGACCGTCGGACTCGGTACCGAAAGTCCGCAGAAGAATCTCGGGAGGCAGCACCCAGGTCATGCCGTTCAGAATTTTCAGTCCTCTAGGCGCGCGCAGCCAGTCTGACAGCTCCGTGTTTTGAAAGCGCCGCATGATTCCATAGTCCAGCCGGCCTCCGCCGCCGGCGCAGTTTTGGAAAATTACGCGCGGGAACCTCTTGCGAATGCGGTCGAAAATGCCGTACACCGCCTCCACATGCCGCCAATCGGTATTCTCGAGAAAACCGTCTTGGATTCGGTTGCCGTCTTCTTCAGCGGTGGAGTTGTAATCCAGGCGGAACATGTCGAGGTCATACTTCTGGATGATCCTGACGATCTCCGACTCGGTCCAGGCAACGACGTGAGGATTCGCAAAATCCAGCAAACGTCCGTCGGCAACGGGTTTGCCGTTGCGCGTGAGTACCCAATCGGGGTGCTGCTTGCGGAGCTTCGACGCGGCGCCGATGGATTCGATCTCCACCCAGAGTCCGAACAGCAGGCCTTTCTTCCGCGCGTATTCGCGAACGGGCGTAAGGTCGTTCGGCAGCCAGGAACCGGCATACCAATCACCGACGTTGTCCCACCAACGGTTGGGATCCGGACCAAACCAGCCGGCGTCCACCAGGAACTCTTCGGCGCCGATGCTCGATGCCAGGTCAATCTCCCGCTTGATCCCCGCCTCGTCTTCGTGATCGACGATGTACCCGCGGTGATTGGACTCGACTTGATATTCGCGACCGGGGACGGGCGGCGGAAGTACGTTCTTGCGGACGTGCTCGTGCAGTGCCTGGATCACCTGATCCAAGTCTGCCCGCATCAAAAGCAGGTGCGTTTCGGGGCTTTTGACGGTCTCCCCGGGTTCCATCACGCGCAGTACCGGGTCGGCCGCGCTTGGCCCGAGGTCGAAAAAGAGTCGCGCCTGGTCTTCCGCCTCGTCGTGCGCCGCCGTCACATGCATCGTCCAGTTTCCGCTCCAACCGAGAGAGGCCACAAACCATTCACCGGTGGCTCGGTTCCGGGCAAAGAACGTCGGGTGGCCCCAGCCGGAGCGTCCCCGCGTCCCTGACACGGTTCTCGACCCACTGGCAAGCGGATCGAACTCCCAGGCACCCTCATGTCCCCACTCTTGATACCTGGCCGTCGCCACCTCGAAGGGCGCTTCGGCACCGCGCACGATTCGCTCCCTGTACCCGTAGGTGTTCCACAGAATCCCCGACCAAGGCGACACCTTTGTGATGGCAGTGGGCGTATTTCCCGTGTTCGTGATCTCCAGCCACCGAATCATCACAGGCCCTCCGTGCATGAGAGTGTTCACTCTCACCGAGATCGGCCGAACCGTGCTGACGAACTTGAGAGTGACCAGAAGGCCGTCCGGCTGAGCGGTTTTCGATTGTTCCGCTCCCACCCAGCGCCAGCTCCCCGCCAGATCCTGACCTTCGATTCCGAGTTGGAAGGAATCTATGGCAAGGCCGCTTCGGGCCTGGCTTTGACCATTCATCTGAGATTCAGATTTGACTTGGCCAGTAGAAGTCCAGTAGCGGTTGACCCAGCGGCCGTTGAAGAGCTCTTCGTCGCAGACCATGAAGCCGCTACTGAAACGAGCGCCAGGTTGCGGCACCTGGCGAATCACTGCGTTGGAGAATTTGCCTGCGGCAGGCTGGCCCCACATCGACGATACGGCAAGCAGGAGGAAAAATGGTCGCAAGTTCATCATAGTTGGCGTAAGTGTTATGGCTCGAGCGCTCGCGTGGCCGCGAATCGATATGCGGGGATGAAGCGCGCCGTGGGCTATCGCCATTGGACGGATGTGGGTGAGGCGAGCGTTGCCAGGCTGTCGATGTCGAATTGCTTGTAGAGATCGAGGCAGAACAGGTCGGCCGCGGGCTCGTATTCGACGGGGGCGTCATAGAGATGGCGGAGTGACTTCATGCCGCCGGAGATGACGATTTCGGAAAAGAGGCCGGGCTCGATGGCTGCGGCGATTTGGGCCGCAAGCTGGTTGCGGATGCCGGAGACTTCGAGTCGGGGATGGCCGCCGGACATGCTGCCGATCCAATGCGCGAGCGCGATCAACTGCGCGGCTTCCATGCCGATGGGGCGGTCGCCTGTGGCGGCGAGCATCTGGATGTAGTCGGACGTTTGGCCTTTCGGCCCGGCGGCGTCGCCGGTGAAAAGAAGATCGAGGGCCAGGACCTGATCGCCGTGATTGACACGATCGGAGGCGGCGGCATCGGACGCTTTCTTCCCCTGGTCGTTAAGGATGATGGTGACAGGCGATTTCCCCGAGGCGCTGATGGCGTGGAGCCAGAGACCGGTGGCGCTGAGACCGTTGGCGAAATCGAACCGGTAGGAACGCGTTTCCAGACCCTTGCTTTTGCTGTTGGCTACGGCCCAGGCGGTGGAGAGGGCGGCGTCTTTATAGCGGACGACGTTGCGCAATTCGGAGCGGCGCTCGGAGGCGGAGCCGGTGGGACGCTCTACTTTCGAGGCGAACTGTTTGGCGAGGCCGAGGATGGTGAGGTTGTCCTTGGGCAGGCCGACCTGCAACTCGTCGTAGGATTTGATCTCTTCCGCGATGCCTGTTTCCTCTGTGACCGGTTTGAGGCCGAACTGTTTGGCGAGGAAGGCATAGGCAGTCAGGCGATTGTCGAGCTGATAGTTGTGGTCGCCGGGGTCGGCGTTTTCATGCCAGGCAAATTTGTCGCCGGCATGGTACAGATCGAAGAACGGGCGGACGTCGTCGAAGACGTAGGGCTTGACCAGGGCAGCGCGGAAGCAGCAATCGTCCTCGGCGTTGTAGATAAGCAGCGTGGGACGCGGCGCGCGCATGGCCGTGAGATGCGGGTAGTCCTGGCCGACAAGCAGATCCGTCGCATTCTGCTCGACGTCGCCGACGTCGCCCTGACGCTCGGTGCGAGAAATGATAGACGAGTAGCCGGCAACGGGGATGGAAAGCACGACTCGCTCGTCGAGGGAGCTGAGGAAGATGGTTTGCCAGCCGCCGCCGGAGAGACCGGTGACACCGAGGCGGGCGTGGTCGACATCGGGGCGATCGTAGAGATAGTCGAGACCGCGGCGCATGGCGAGGTAGAACAGGCCGGCGCCGTTCGCTCCAGCGAGATCGAGATGAGCGGCAAACCAGTGCTCGTTCTCCTTGCCGGACAACTCGCCGAAGGCCAGCCATTCGAGATTGAGCGAAATGATGCCCATGCGGGCCTGCTGGATGCAGCGCTTTTGCTTGTACTCGACGGCTTTGCCCAGGGGGCCGACGTGGCCGTTGACGTTGAGCATGGCGGGGACTTTGCCGTGGATTTCGGCGGGCTCATAGAGGATGGCGGCGCCCCAGAAACCGGGGACGATTTCGTAGCGCAGCTTGCGGACGCGGTAGCCCGGGCCGGAGGGTACGGCGCCGGCGTCTTCCATCTTCACGGGCGCAGTGACCCATTCGCGCGGCCAGCCGTGGAAGACAACGTCGTTGAGGACACGGTCGCGGATGTGGCGGGATTCCGAGGTCCACTGATCGGCGGACGAGGGTGCGGACAGCCTGGGAGCCTTGGCGCGTATGTATTGGCGGCACTCGAATGCCACGACATCGGGGGTGAGGATGGGCTGTTCGAGGATCTTCTGGACCTGCTCGGGGATGGTTTGGGCGGCGAGCGAAGCGGCGGTCAGCAGGGCGGTGATAGAGAGTTGGCAGCGCATGGTGTGCGGACCAGTATATGACGCGGGGCTATCGAGTCATGTCCTGGAAGAACTGATCCTCCTCGGTTTTCTTTTCGGCTTTGAGCGTGCGGGTGATGGCGAATTCGCGATTGGCATCCTCGGTGCGGCCCATCTGCTGGTAGGCGCGGGCGAGCCCGTAATGGGCGTAGTAATTCTGAGGATCAAGCTTCAGAGCACGACTGAGAAAGCCGGCGGCGAGCGCGGCATCGCGCTTCTTGAGCTGGATCTCACCGAGAAGGAGGTACGAACCGGTGAAGGATTCGTTGAGCCAAACGGACTGTTTCAGGACCTTTTCGGCTTCGTCGTAGCGCTCGAGGCGCGCGAGGGCGTCGCCCAGACGCCAATAGACCAGCCAGACGGTGGCGTTCAGGGCAAGTTCCTTCTGCAACTCGTCGAGCGCGCGCTGCGGGTTCTGCTTATAGAGATAGATCTCGCCGAGGAGGAAATGGGCCATGGGCAGGCGGGGATCGAGCTCGACGGCTTTCTGGATTTCGGGGACGGACTGCTCTTCGAGATGCTCGCGGACCATCATCTTGGCGAGCATGAGGTGAGCGGCGGCACTTTCCGGGGGCATGGCGAACATGGATGCGAAGGCGGCGCGGGCCTTGTCCCACTGGGCGGTCTTGAGATAGCAGACGCCGGTGAGATGAGCGGTGTCGGTATCGCCTTTGGGCAGGTGCGGAGCGAGGCGGAGAAGCAGCGGCAGGGCCGCCGGGCAGTCGCCCGCGGAGTAATGGCTAAGAGCGAGAAGCTGCAGCGATTCCCAATCGTCCGGGTTGTTTTCCATCGCGCTTTGGAGATGGCGGATGGCGGGCTGGAACTTGCCGTTTTGAAAATAGGCTTTGCCGATGCGGGCGTCGAGAGCGGCAGCGCTCGTTTCAGAGAGGGAATCGAGGATAGCGACAGCCTCGCTATTCTTGCCCTGCCGGGTAAGGGCCTCGGCACGCCGGAGGTCGGCGGGCTGCTGTGCAGAAGCTGCAGGCACGCTGAGGAGGGCAATTATGAGCGCCAGGGAAAAGATGCCAGTGCGCCGAGCCTCCGAAAATACTCCCGGCGCAACTGGCGGAGAACTGTTCGAGCGGTCCGGCACGGATACTACTTTACCGGGCCGCCCCCAGGCAGTTCAAAGTTAAAACTGAACGCGCAGCGCAAACTGCATACGGCGCATGATGGCGTTATTGGCAAGGCCGAAGATCTGGCCGGCGGTGGAGCAATCGACGCAGCCATCGGGATTGCCGAGGTTCACGTGATTGAACAGGTTGAAGAACTCGGCGCGGAACTGAGCGCTAATCTGCTCCTTGACGGCGAAATTCTTGATCAGACTGGCATCCGTCTGGAACCACTTAGGGCCGACGAGCGAGTTACGGACGTCATTGCCTAAGATTCCGACTTGCGGCCGGCGCCAGGGGCCGCTGGTGGAGCCGTTGGTGGAAAGGGGCTGCGTGGCGGCGAGATACCAATGGCTGGCGTTTTGATTGCCGATTGATGTGCTGCCGATCCGGTCAGGGTGGCAACTGCCGATATCGTTGTCGGCGGGGCACTCAGAGTAGGAGGTGTTGAAGCCGCCGCCGCTCATCCAGGTGGTATTGTCGGTAATCTCCCAGCCACCCACAACCAGGTTTGCGGTCTTGGAAGCATTGCCAAGGAACTTCTTTCCTTTGCCGAAGGGCAACTCCCATATGTTAGTGCCGACGATGACGTGGGTTCGCATGTAATCGGGCCGGCCGTACCAGATGGCGGTCGCTTGCGGGCTTTCGTGATACAGGTTTGTGGTAGAACTCTTGGCGCTTGCGTAAGTGTAATGAGCCAGGAAGGAGTAACTCTTACTGAACCGCTTCTCCACTTTCGTCTGAAGCGAATTGTAATGGTTGCTGGCGTCATTACCGAAATACTGGAGCGGTATGTTCCAGCCGTACCTGGCGAAGAACGGGCGGCGGTCGTCGGTGGACACGCCTTGAGCGAAGCCGGCGAGCCCGGGAGCGTTGAGGTCGTAGTAAGGGCCGTCATCCCAGATCACGTGCGTGCCCTTGTTGCCCACATAACCGGCCTCGACAGAAATGGTGGGAGTCAACTGGCGCTGCACGGTCGCGTTCCAGGCGTCGACGGTGGGAAGGCGCATTTTGTTGGGGTAAACCCAAGCGCGAAGACCATTGGGGTAAATGGGATTGCCATCTGATCCCTTGGGCTGGTTTTGGAGGACCGTGCCGGGGTCGAGAAGCGGCGGGCCTTGCGCGAGATTAAACACGCTTTGCCAGGAGTACGAGGGCACGAGGTTTTGGGTGCCGAGCGCGGGAAGATTCTGCGTGACGCTGTGGCCGAAGATGGAGCCGAAGGTGCCAACATCGAAGGTTCGTCCGTAGCCCATGCGGACGACAGTTTTGTCATTGAGCTGGTAGGCGACGCCGAGGCGCGGAGCGAAGTTCTTAAAGCTGTTCTTCACGTTGCCGTTGAGGGGAACGTGGTTTTCTCCGGCAACCAGCATTTCACCGGTGCTGAGATCGAGCCAGCCGCCCTTATCTCTACCGGTGACGGTTTGCGGATTGTAGATTTCCCAGCGCAGGCCGTAGTTGATGGTGAGTTTCGGAGTCACGCGCCAGGTATCCTGGGCGTACAGAAACTCGCGCCACTGGCGCTCGCCGGCATCGAGCGAATTGGAGACGTAACGGCTGAAGGAGGACACGTCACCCAGCAGGTAGCTAGCGACGCCGAAGCCGCCGCCATTGGGTCCCATCGTAAGGTCGGGATTGAAATTGAGCTGGCCGGCGCGATGCTGGTCGCTGGGCACCCGCAAGTTCTGCAGGCGGCGGAGGTCGAATCCGACCTTGAACGTGTGATTGCTCTTGATGATGGACCAGTTGTTCACGTATTGGAACTGCTGCATCTTTTCAATGAGCGGGCAGTTGCAGTTGTTGTAGAGCGAAGAACCGAACTGGAAGCCTGCCTGGCCGTTGATAAAGAAGGCGGGCATGTTGTTGGTCGTGGGGTCGCTCGGAATATTGAGACCCGGGGCGCCGGCTTGCGAGGCGAAATCGCCGGGCACCAGTGGATTCACGAAGATCCGCTGGCGATACCATCCGAATCGGAAGTCGGTCAAGACGGTCGGCGACAAAGTGTAATCGAAGCCGAAGGACATGCTCTGCGGGCGGGTGTCGCCTTTACCGGTGTAGCCGATGTTATTGAGTTGCGGACCGCCGGCCAGGCCGCCAAAAAGACCGGGCGCTTCCTTCAGGAACTGGGTATAGGTGTAGCGCTCGAACAGGCGCAAGCGGTCGCTCTTGAAATAATCCACGCGGGCGTTAATGGCGTCGGCGTTATAGGTATCCTGGCCGGCGCCCGAGAAGTTGGGGGCCCCGGGATCTGAACTGCTGATGTCCGGCAGGGGGACGTATTTCAGCAGGTTGAGAGCCGGCTGCGACAGCAACGAGGCCGGGATGACGTTACCAGCGAAGGGGACGCGCTGTGCGGGAGCAATGACGCTGCCGTTGGCGGAAAACGGATCGTAGATGTTCTGCCCGGTTGCGGCAGCCAGAACGCTGAAGTCACCGGTGCGTTCGGCGGCGGTCGGCACGCGAGCGATGTTGGAGCCGCCGTCTTTTGCGCGGGTCCCCTGATAATCCGTGAAAAAGAAGATCTTGTTCTTTACGATCGGGCCGCCAACCGACCCGCCGAACTGGTCCCAAAGCGTCTTGGGCAGCAACAGTCCGGTTACCGGGTCCGCGGTAGATTGCGCGAAGGGGTCGCGCGCCTGCGTGAGATCGTTGCGGCGGTATAGAAAGGCCGAGCCATGAATTTCATTGGTACCGGACTTGGTGGAAGTGGTTACCACGGCTGCGCTGGCAGAGCCGAACTCGGCATCGTAATTCGAGCTGGTGACTTTCGCCTGAACGACGGAATCGAGGTTCGGGACGATGATCATATTCCCGTACATCATGTCGCGGTTATCGGTGCCATCGAGCAGCGCGCCGACGCCGACGAAGAATTGACCATTCACATTGACCGCGATACCGCCTTGGGGATTCTCGGTTGAGGTATCGTTCCATCCGTATTGAATTGCGCCAGGCGTCAGCAGCATGAGCTGCGTGAAGTTGCGGCCGAAAGTGGGCAGTTCGGCTACGGACCGCTCGCCGAGCATAGTAGAAACGTCGGTGCGTTCGGTTTTGAGGAGAGGAATTTCTTCCTTCACTTCGATGGTCTGGGTGATGTCACCGGGCTGGAGCGTGACGTCGATGGTGGTGACGGTGTCGACGGAAAGATCAACACCTTCCTGGACGGCGGTCTTGAACCCGGCCAATTCGACGCGGACTCGATATCTGCCGATGATCAGGTGGGCCTGACTGTAGTTGCCCGACTCGTTGGTGGTGGTGGTGTAGCTGATGTTCTTTGCGAGGTCCGTGATGGTGACCGCGGCTTTGGGAATGCCGGCCCCTGAGGAGTCATAGACCGTGCCGGCGATACTGCCGTAAACGGCTTGGGCCGACGCGCGGCCGCCGGAAAATGCCCAGGCGACGAGCAGGATCGCTGCGAACGTGCAGGCAAGACGGACGTTTCTCGACTCGTGTCGAAACATTTTACAAAAAAAATGGTTCGATGTGCGGGCAGGCTTGTCCCGTCGAACGGCCTTGATCGGTCGCAGATTGCCGCGAAGAACCACATTGCCGGACATTATTTGTTCTCCTTGTTGCTCGAAGAGGATGCGCCGCTTCTTGAATCCGGGCCAGACATAGTGCGGGTCCAGTCGTTATTCGTTATGTGCAACGCGTGTCGCCCCACTTTGAGATTTCGGATACGTTAGCACAGAAACGGGTGGCGGTCAACGAAAACTCTTGCCTTACAACTGGGCCACGCGGGCCGGTAGACTGAAGGCTCGCCATGCGAATTGCCGTCGTGTTGCTTTGCGGGGCGCTCTCCACCTTCGCCCAGAAGCCGCAGCTTGATTTCCTGAACCATGACCGCCCCGTTCTCGATGCGCACAACTGCTACCCGTATGAGGGACGGTATGCCGACCGGATCGAGCGCGCTCTGGGAACCGGGTTTCCGGTGGCCGTTGAGCAGGATATTGCGTGGGCCGTCGACCCGGTTACGCACCAAGGACGGCCTGTCGTTTCGCATACGGCAAAAACCACCGGCGCCGAGCCGACGCTCCGCGACCATTTCTTCGAAAGGGTCCGTCCAATCGTGGAGAAGGCGCTGGCGCAGGGTGATCGAGCCAGTTGGCCGCTGATTGTGCTGCATTTCGACTTCAAGTCACTGGAGCCGAAGCTGCTGCAATCGGTCTGGGACTTATTAGGAGAGTACCAGGCGTGGATCGTGACGGCGCCACAAACCTCCGATCCTCGCGAATTGGCGCCGCTCGATCCAAAGCCGGTTCTCGTACTTACCGAAGACGCCGACGAGCAGGAAGGGGTATTCTTTCGCCGTCTGCCCGCCGCAGCGAGGCTGCGGGTCTTCGGCTCGGCGCACACCACACCGATTGCCGGATCCCGCCGAAGGCAGGTTCATCTGGCGGCCACGCTGCCGCCGGATCTCCTGCTTCGGGAGCAGCCCACCAACTACCGCCGGTGGTGGAATTGTTCCTGGTACGAGGTGGAGGAAGGCGGACAGCCGCACGCGGGTGGCTGGACAAGTGCAGACGCGGAACGCTTGCAGACCCTGGTCGACTACGCCCATCAGTTGGGATTCTGGATCCGTTTTTACACGCTGGACGGTTTTTCGGCCTCGGAGAACCGGGGTTGGGACTCGGGCTACAACTTTGGATCGCATCCGGCAGTTGCTGCCCGCTGGAAGGCGGCGGTCGAATCCGGGGTCAACCTGATTGCCACTGATCAATATGAGGAGCTAGCGGCTTTTCTGCAGTCAGGGGAGGCGTCCCGAGGCCAAAAGTAAGGTTTTTGTAGCGCCGAAAAGGCCGGTCGAAATGGCGAATTTAGTATCATAAACTTTAATGGCGCAGCGGGAAATGATGGAAGCTCCGCCGGTGGTGTTCTCCCCCTCTGTGGCTCTTGCGAAACTGGCAGCGCTTGAGTCGGCACTGGGGTCTGCCATTCGCGGCAAGCCGGAAGTGGTGCGGTTGTCGCTGGTCTGTCTGCTGGCTCGCGGGCACCTGCTGATTGAAGATGTTCCCGGCGTAGGCAAGACCACGCTGGCGCAGGCACTGGCGCGATCGGTGGACTGCCGCTTTCACCGCCTGCAGTTCACCAGCGACATGCTGCCGAGCGACGTGCTCGGGGTGACCATATACAACGCCCATTCGGAAGCTTTCGAATTCAAGCCCGGTCCGGTGTTTACGAATTTCCTCTTGGCGGACGAGATCAACCGCACGACACCCAAGACCCAGTCGGCGCTGCTGGAAGCCATGAATGAGCGTCAGGTGACGATCGATGGACGGCCGCACGCGCTACCGACGCCCTTCATGGTGATCGCCACGCAAAACCCGGTAGAGCATCATGGAACCTACCCCCTGCCGGAATCGCAGCTCGACCGGTTCTTGATGCGGCTGCGGGTGGGATATCCCGATAGCGCCAGCGAGCGCGACATTTTGCGCAACTTCGCCGAGCCGAGTGCGATGGTCGCTCCGGTGGTATCCGCGAAAGACGTGCTGCCGTTGCAGGCCATGGTGCATCGCGTGGCGGTGGACGAATCCCTGGTGGATTACATGCTCGCCATCGTCGAGAAAACCCGGACGCACGATTCGCTCGCCTTAGGCGTGAGTCCGCGCGGGTCGCAGGCACTTTATCGTGCGGCACAGGCGCTGGCTCTTGCGGAGGGCCGTGATTACGCGATTCCCGACGATATCAAACGTCTGGCCGGACCGGTTTGCGCGCATCGTGTGGTAGTGAATGCACGAGCGGCTCTGTCGCAGCGCCGCGGCGATTTGGGCGATCGCATCATAGAAGAGATTCTCAGCCAGGTTGACGTTCCGTTGTAACACGACATCCCCTACATGAAGACAGCCATCATCGGTTTGCCCATGGTGGGCAAAACCTCGTTATTCACGATTCTGACCGGCGCACACCAGGAAACGCGTCTGGGTTCGACCGCGGCGCGCACAGGAGTGTCTAAAGTTCCCGATGCCCGCCTCGATGCACTCGCCAAGATCTTCGAGCCGCCCAAGATCACGCATGCAAGCGTCGAGTACGTAGATTTTCCCGCTATTTCGAAAGAGCATCTGCGCGATCCCAGCTATGTGGCGGGATTGCGGGTGGCCGACGCTTTCGCGCACGTGGTGCGTTTGTTTCAGGACGAAACGGTGCCCCATGAGAAGGGATCGGTGGATCCCGTGAGGGACATCGAAGACGTGGAAACCGAGCTTGTGCTCAGCGATCTCATGGTGGTGGAGAAGCGCCTGGAACGCCTGGACAAAGACCGGAAGAAGATCAAGAACCCGGAGCTTGACCACGAATTCGAGCTACTCGAAAAATGCAAGGTCCTGCTGGAATCCAACCAGCCGCTGCGTCAACTGGAGCTTGATGCGGAGGGAGAAAAGCGCATTCGCGGGTTCCAGTTTCTCTCGCAAAAGCCCATGCTATACGTGCTGAACATCGGTGAAGCCGATGTGGCGCGCATGCAAGAAACGGAAGAAGAATATCGCACCGGTCCGCTAAAGGGCAGGGCGCATATCGATTTCACGGCGATTTGCGGGAAGGTGGAGGCGGAACTCGCGGAACTGGCGCCGGACGAAGCGCGCGAGTATCTGGCAAGTTACGGGTTGAAGGAATCAGGTCTTGAGCGTTTGATCACGGCATCGTACCGGCTGCTGGGATTGATGTCGTTCCTGACCGCAGGCGAAACGGAAGTGCGCGCCTGGACCATTCCGATCGACAGCACAGCCGTGAAGGCGGCCGGGGCCATCCATTCCGATTTCGAGAAGAAGTTCATCCGTGCGGAGGTGGTGAACTGGAAATCCCTTGTGGATCTGGGCGGTTATCCCGGGGTGCGCGAAAAAGGTTTGCTGCGGCTGGAGGGCAAGGAGTACGTAGTGAAGGACGGCGACGTACTTGTGATTCGCCACTCCTGAACTTTTACAAGTGCCAACCTGGGCGCCTGCTAAAATTCTTGCGTGCGCCGCTCACTCCAGCCCGAGATCATGGACGATCCGCAGGTGCCGAACGACACGTGGGAGCAATTTCATCGCGAGCTGGGCGCATTGCAGCGATTTTTGGGTAATGACCGTGCGATTCTTAACGCCCTGCGGCGCAATTCACATCCCATCCGGCGCGTTTTGGATATCGGCTGCGGGAGCGGTGAACTGCTCCGTACCATCCGCCGCGATCTCGGCGTTGAGGTGCAGGGTGTTGACCTGCGGCCGCCCACGCAGTCCGTTTACGACGTGCCCATCCAGGCAGCGGATGCGACACGAGATAAGTTACCCGACGCCGATGTCGCCGTTTGCGTGACGGTGTTCCATCACCTCGCGGAGGATGAAATTGCGGCTTTGGTTCGAAATGCCGGCCGTTCCGTGCGCCGCCTGATCATTCTGGACGTGGTGCGTCACTGGCTGCCGCTTGCTCTGTTCAGGCTCGCCCTAGCGCCATTCCTCATGCGAATCGTAGCGGTCGACGGATGCCAATCGATTCGACGCGCCTACACACCCGGCGAACTCCGCGCCATCGTGGAACGGGCGCTGGCGGGAACCGGAGTACGGTTGGTCCATCGCGTGACGCCTTTCCGTTCACGGCAGATTCTCGACATCGTGTGGGGCTGAGCTCGGTAGTTCCCGGCCGCTCCTATTTTCCTTCGGCCTTCACGGCTTCTCGCGCCTTGAGGAAGCCTTCCACATTGTCTTTGGTGATCAGCATGGCACCGGTATCGATGAACGTCGGCAGCGGTGAGAACGGATCCTGCGCCCAGTCGTGATCGAGTGCCGGGGGCTTGTGGTGATACAACTCGTCGAGCATCTTTAACCCGTAGAACGCCATGGTGTACGGTTTCTGTGCAATGGTTGCGGCGATGACGCCCTTTTGAACCCACTTGAGCGTGTCTTCGTCCGTGTCCATAGCGACGACGGTTTTACCGGTGATCTTGCCGCGGTCCAATACTTCAGCGACTTCCTTACCTGCCAGCGCTTCGAGGCAGATGAAAGCGTCCACTTTGTCGCGGCGCTTATCCAGGATTTCGGTGGCCTTGTCGAAAGCGATGCGCGGGTCACCCTTTATATCCACCACATCGGCAATCTTTATGCCCGGATTCTCACTGAACGCAAACTTGTAGCCGTTAAGCCGCTCGGCCAGGTTCGCCTGCCCGGGCATGGTGAAGACCACGACATTACCTTTGCCGCTGATCTGCTTCGCTGCCACCCGTCCGCCCATGACGCCGGCCTGGTAATTGTTGGTGCCGATGAACAGCAGGCGTTTGCTGCCGGGCGAGTCTGAATCGAGAGTGATCACCGGAATCCCGGCTGCGACCGCCGCGTCGATGTCACCCTGCAGCAATGCGGCATCCGCGGTCGAAATCAGGATCCCGGACGGCTTGTCCTGCAGGGCGGTTAGCCGTTTGAGTTCCTGCTGCTCGGCGCTGGGGTCGTAGGTATCCGGCCCCGCCATCTCCGCCTTCACCTGTAATTGAGCGGCGGCGCGCGTCAGCCCGTTGCCGGCGGTCTGCCAATACGGGATCTTTATATTCGACGCCAGTAAAAAGTATTTCTCCTGCGGGTTATGCTGCGAACTACCGCCGCAACCGGTCAGAATCAACAGAATCGCAACGCACCATTTCGCCGTGCGCATAGCACCTCCTCTCATCATGGCAAGCTGTGCTTCGATTCTACTTGAACTGTGGGAAACCGGCTAGACCAGTACGGTGAACGCAGTTTCTGTGCGGGTCACTGGGCGATAGAGCGTGTCGCGCTCCACGGGCTCGCGCCCGGCCTTGCGGATCAGGCGCAGTAGTTCGCCGCGCCGCAGCGACTGGCTGGTTGTGGCGCCGGCATCGTGGTAAATCTTTTCTTCGACCACCGTGCCGTCGATGTCGTCGGCGCCGAAACGCAGCGCGATTTGCGCCACTTTCGGCGTCATCATGATCCAGTAGGCTTTGATATGCGCGATGTTGTCGAGCAGCAGCCGCGCTACGGCGATGCTCTTAATGTCCAGAAAACCCGTGGTCTTCGGAATGTGTTGCAAGGGTGTGTTGTCCGGATGGAATGCCAGCGGGATGTAGGTCACGAATCCCTGCGTTTCATCCTGTAGCGATCGCAGTTTCAGCAGATGGTCCACGCGGTCTTCGTCGGTTTCGATGTGCCCGTAAAGCATGGTGCAGTTGGAGTGCAGACCGAGGCGATGAGCCGTACGGGCCGTCTCCAGCCATTCTTCCCCCGTGATCTTGTGGTCGCAAATAATGCGCCGCACGCGATCGCAGAAGATTTCGGCGCCGCCACCCGGCAATGAATCCATGCCGGCATCCCGCAAGCGTTCCAGCACTTCCTGGCTCGAAATCTTAGTTCGCTGCGCAAGGTAGCCAATCTCCACCATGGTGAAGGCCTTCAGATGCACTTGCGGAAATCGCTGCTTGAGGCCGCGCAGCATTTCGCAATACCAGTCGAGCGTTAATTCCGGATGCAAGCCGCCGACGATGTGGAATTCGGTGACCGCCTCGCTCCAGCCTTCGCCCGCCACGTGCCACACCTGATCGAGCGACATGGTGTACGCTTTTGGATCTTTCGCACGTTTGCCGAACGCGCACAAGCGGCAACTGGCCACACACACATCCGTCGGATTAATGTGGCGATTTACATTGAAGTACGTTGTGTCTCCGTGCAGGCGCTCGCGCACCAGGTTTGCCATGTAGCCGAGGGCAAGAATGTCGGATGTCCGGTAAAGCGCAACACCGTCGTCAAACGACAGGCGCTCACCCGCCTCGACCTTTTCGAGCACCGGCTTTAATCGTGAATCTTCAACAAGAACGGCCATTTTCACACGTGCCGCGCTATCCACACATCGGCGGCCCAAAACACAAAGAATAGCACGCTAACCCAGCCGTTCATGGTGAAGAAGGCCGCATTCACACGCGACAAATCGTTCGGCTTTACCAGGCTGTGCTCATAAATCAGCAAGGCGGCTACCGCCCCGATACCCGCAACACTGAGCCACCCGAGTTCCAGGCCGTGCGCCAGTGCCAGCAGGCACAGAACCATCAGGATGTGCAGCAACTTGGAAATGCGTAACGCGTGCGCGATCCCAATGCGTCTCGGCAAGCTGAACAGGCTCTCCGCGACGTCAAACTCGTAATCCTGGCACGAATAAATGATGTCGAATCCCGCAGTCCAGAACATTACGGCCGCCGTCAGCCACAAAATACGCGGGTCAAGCGATCCGCGTACCGCGATCCAGGCCGCCGCCGGGGCAATTCCCAGCGCGAAGCCCAGCACCAGATGCGAAAGCGCCGTGAAGCGTTTGGTGAACGAATAGAAGAAGATCACGAAGAGGGCGACCGGCGCAAGTTTGAAACAAAGAGGATTCAACTCGCGCGCAGCGTAAATAAATACGAGCCCCGATACGCCAACGAAGCCCCAACCGAACGCCGCAGATAGAATCCCTGCTGGAATGTGGCGCATGCGCGTCCTTGGGTTGCGGCCGTCGATTTCCGCATCCACCACACGGTTGAATGCCATGGCGGCCGAGCGCGCTCCCACCATCGCCACGACAATCCATAGAATTTTCCACCCGAGATCTGCCGCCTTCAGACCGCTCTCCCGCGCCGCCAGCATGGCCCCGGTCAGTGCGAACGGTAGGGCAAATACCGAGTGCTCGAACTTGATCATCTCCAGCGTCAGCCGGACTCGTTTCCAGAACATCGTAGGGCATCCGCTCGGCGGACGACGCCGGGGATCGAAAGAAGCTACCATTTTATCGCATGCGTATTTTCGCGCCGATTTTGCTTGCCCTCTGCTTGTGCGCGGGTTGCAGCCGCACGGGCGATGACTCCGGCGACCAAGCCAGTACCGCGGCCATTACTTTACCGGACGGAACGGAAATCCGCGCCGAAGTGCTGACCCGGCAATCCGAGATGGAACACGGCATGATGTACCGCGACGCGCTCCCGCCGGGCCGCGGTCTGCTCTTTGTTCATAAGCAGCCGGCATATCTCCGGTATTGGATGTCCAACGTGAAAGCCCCGCTCGACATCATCTTTATGGATGCTTCTCACAAAATTATGGAAATCTCCCCCGATACTCCCATCTGCACCACAAAGCCCGAAGACTGCCTCACTTATGGAGGCCATCACCTGGAACAATTTGTACTGGAATTACGTGCGGGAGAAGCCAAACGGCTGGGCCTGCAAGACGGCCAAACTCTGCGGTTTTAGCCCTCCCCTGTTATTCTGACCTTTTATGAATCAGGATCAGCTTCGCGCGTTGCTGGAGCAGGTGCGGGAAGGCGCCCTCGACGTGGATGCCGCTCTCTCTCGTGTCCGTCATATGCCGTTTGAAGATCTCGGCTTCGCCAAGGTCGACCATCACCGCGAGCTGCGCCACGGCATGCCGGAAGTGATCCTGGCCAAGGGCAAGACCCCGGATCAGGTTCTGGTGATTGCCCAGCATCTGCTCGCCGTTTCCCAGAACGTTCTCATCACGCGCGCCGATGCCGCCACCGCCTCCTTGGTCCAGAAGAATCTGGCCGGAGCGGAACATTTCCCCCTCTCGGGCGCCATTCGTTTCTGGCGCGACAAAACCGTCCACGGCAAGGGCAAAGTTGCCGTGGTCTGCGCCGGCACAAGTGATATTCCGGTGGCTGAGGAAGCCCAAGTGACCGCCGAAGTGATGGGCAACCAGGTCGAATCGATCCACGATGTCGGCGTCGCCGGCATCCATCGCCTTCTGGAAAACCGAGCCCGGCTCACCGAAGCGCGCGTGGTCGTGGTCTGTGCCGGCATGGAAGGCGCGCTGCCCAGCGCCGTAGGCGGCCTGGTCTCATGCCCGGTGATTGCCGTTCCGACGAGCGTCGGTTACGGGGCCAGCTTCCACGGCCTCGCCGCGTTACTCGGCATGCTCAACAGCTGCGCCAGTAACGTCACCGTCGTCAACATCGATAACGGCTTCGGCGCCGGGTATGTCGCGAGCTTAATCAACCGGCTGTAGCGCTCCTGCGCGCCCGCGAGCCGGGTGGTATTGGCCGAGCGGTATCTCTCTACCAGCTACGATCCGGACGTCGCGTCCCGCGGCGCAACGCAATATTTCCGCCTAGGCCCCGCTCGATGCGCTGGATCGCAGCCTCCAGCCCGTGTTAAACTAAGGAGTTACAATTTCTGAAGGAGATCCCCGAAAGTCATGGCCCGAGTATGTGACGTTTGTGGCCGCGGTCCGCAGTTCGGCCACCGCATCAGCCACGCCCACAACGTGACCAAGCGCCGCTGGAACCTGAATCTGCAAACGGTTCGCGCCGTCGTTCAGGGCGCAACCAAGCGCATCCGCGTCTGCACGTCCTGCATCCGCAGCGGCAAAGTGCAGAAGGCTGCGTAACAGCGAGGCCGCTTCGCTCCATTCCGCTACGGCTTCAGCTCCACCGGTTGTGTAAACGCTCCGTTCACTGCTGAATCCCAGGCAGCGAATCGCACCCATTTCGGTTTCGTAGCCCCCAATGGAATTGTGAAGTGTCGCGTCCCGAAGCTCTCCGCATCCGTGGTTCGGATCACTTTTCTCTCCACCCGGTCGCCGTCTCCCCAAACCGATTCCACAAATTCCAAAGGAAATGTCCAGTCCACGTCGGCTTCCAGAACCTCCGCGCTTGCATGGAAATTGCGAATCAGTACCTCGCCCGTTGTGACAAAGAAATCGCCGTTACGCAGCGCGCGATTCACCGGCGTCCAGTCCGTAGCCGGAGGCAGCCCGCTCAGCTTCACATAGTTCACGTTGAAATCACCGTACAGGTCGTAATCGGGAAATTTCTTGTAGGTGTCCACCTCGCCCACCAGGAACTTCGGCCCGCCCCAGTTGTTCATGTCGTCCAGCACGCCGAAGCAGCGCTTCTCGCATAAGCGCGATTCCGACAAATCCACCGGCATCGCTTTGAAGCCCGCTCCCAGCCATCGGTCGCTCCGGAAGAAGTCTGCCTCGCGAATCTGATCCGGGTAACCTGTCGAACCTTTGGTTCGCGCGTGTGTTTGCCACACCAGCGCCTCTTCGCGCTTCACCATTTCGAACATCTCGGCCGCATTCGCCGGATGATAGACCCCCGCCTCCTCAAAACCCGCGCCCGCGGGACGCCCGTGCGTCCAATACACCGGTTTCGGAAACAGGAGATTGTAATGACCTCCGAAGTACACGTTTGCTTCTTCGCCCGGCAGGATCAGAAAATCGCGATCCGAGTGCCGCCGGCATGCCTCATAGTATTGGCGCAACTCGTCCAGCCGGAGCTGCCCGTTATCCTGCGGATGCCCATCGTCATGAAAATCGTCCAGCATGACGATGTTCACGCCCAAAGCGCGAATCGTGGGAATCCACGGCGGCTGCACATCCAAGCTGCCGGCATCGGCCAACTCTTTAGCGAAGGCCGTATGGAAGTGTGTGGCCATAACCTGGTAACCCGGTATGGGCGCGAAGCGGTCGCCGTGCGTATAGGCCAGCACTGCCGTCCGTGTGGCGGCAGCATCCCCGCCGCTCAGGTAGAAGTACGCCGCCATGCGCTGCCACGTGCCCGGCGGCGCGTTGTAGAGTGCGTAAACGCGCTCGATCCAGATCGGCTCGTATCCACCGGCGGTGTCGCCCTGTCGTACCCCCATCGAGAACCGGCTGTCCGTGTCTTTCCTGTACCAGACATATCCATTGTTTACTTCGATTTCGCGGGCGAAGAAGAACTGGTGCGGCGGCGGAAATACGGCAATGCTTCCGTTGGCGCCTTCCGCAACCGCCAATCGATTCCGCGCAATGAGCGGCACTGGGTTTTTGTTCGGCGTTCCTCCGAACTCCTCTGTCTGCGAATTGCCGCCGGCATCGCGCCAGAGGATCCGGGCCATATTCTGCGTGGAGAACCCCCGCAAACCCGCTGTGTACTTGTACGCCACCGAGGGTTCGTCCGTCTTCGCGATCGCTTCCATGCGCACCAGGTTCGAGCCGCGGTAGACCGTGAATTGCAGACGTCCCGAGAAGATGCCCATCGAAAGCCCGGGAAACGAAATTTCGAGTCTGGAGCCTTCCTCCCGAACCTCGCACGAATGCGTAGCGAACGACGACGCCGCGCGGCGAATCTCCTCCGGTTTGCGCGGCAACCCCGGGTTCTCGCCGTGCCCCGGAATGCTCAGCGGGGCATCCCAGAATACATCCCAGCGGTGCTCGAAATCGAGCCCGTGCGCAGCCCGCCGCACGCCGCTAACTGTGGTGAACTCCGGAGTCAACTCACTGGCCAGTACCCGTCCGTCCACCGTCAGCTCTCGAATGAGCGGCGTCCCGCGCTCGATTCCAAATGACGCACTCGCCGGAACCCCATGTTCTCCCCGCCAGGTAACGGTGAGCGTTTCGCCCGCGACGTGTGCGCCTAGCGCATGGTCACCACCGGCATGGATCGCGCAATGCAGAGGATCCGCGAACAATACGGATGGAGTGAGAAGGAGCAGCACCAGTCGTCTCATGGAACGACTGGCATTTTACCTCTCCCGGTGGTTGGAGTCTTAGATTTCCGGATAGAACTCGAAAAACGCATCAAGCGATTGCAGGAGCTGCTTGCGAATCTCCTCTTCGCTCGATCCCTCGATCAGGTGCATCGTCACCGAGGCATTGCGCCCGTTCTTGAGAGCGATGGAAGCTTCGCCTATGGATTCCAATTCGTCGGCAGGAAGCAGGCGAACGCCGTAAACCAGCGCGAGCTTCGCCATCAGATGAACATTTCTTCGTCTTGCGTGGCGTGGTCTACAGATTCCCGCCGGCCCTGCGCCATGACGGACACCGCCGCGCGAATGCCCTGCATAATGCCATCCACCTGGCGCACCGGACGCAGCACCGCCTGCTTCACCGACAAGCTGGCGTTGGTGACCTGGTCCACCGTCAGGTCCACCGCGCCGTCGATTCGCGCCACTTGCGCGCGGGCGCGGTCCGTGGCGTCCTTCACCACTTCGCTGAGCCTATCGACTTGAACATGCATCGACTTGACCACCTCGGTGGCCTCGGTTGTCATCTGCGAAAACTTGGGCAGGTTCTCGTCGGCAAAAATCCGGATCGTCTTCACCAGCGGGCCCGTGGCGTCGATGATCGGAGTCAGCTTCTCCTGCATGGTCCGGGTGGCCTTGTACATCCCCCAGACCATCGCCGTCTGCGCTATGAACGCACCCAGCGAGAGGAAGACCCCGATCGTGATCACCCAGCGGAAAAAATCATCCGGCATAAAAAATGACTAGCGGGCCACCTGACCTTCCGAGGGATCCGGCTGAGACACCGCTTCACGGTAAGCCTGCTTGCCGGCTTCGACTGCGTCAGCGAGCGTATCCCTTTGCCTGCCTATGGCTTCCTTGCCGCGCTCGATAATGTCACTGGCGTTGTCGCGCAGTTCCGAACCCCGCCGCTTCAGGTATTCTTTGCCTTCGTCGGCTTTTCCTCGCAACAGCTCGCGGGTCTGTTCACCCGTATTCGGTGCGAAAAGCAACGCCAAACCGGCCCCTACGCCTACGCCCAGGAGAAAGCTCGCCAGATCGTCGCTGTCCATGATTCCCCCTCGTGGTTCCTTCAACCAGTTTCAGTATACTCCGCGCCGTGATGGGTTGATGGAGCCTCCCCGTAAAAACCGCTAAACTTCTGTACGGTTCCATCAACATGCGCAAGCCTCGAAAACCGGCCCCGCTCGATGCCGGCGGTTTGTGGGAATTCGCGCTGAAGACTCTCGGCGCGCGAGCCTGCTCGTCAGGGGAGCTGCGTCAGAAATTGCGTCAGCGCGCTGCCCGTGCCGAAGACGTAGAGTCTACTCTTGCCCGGTTGAAGGAGTATCGCTATCTCGATGACCGCAAGTTCGCCGAAAGCTTTGCCGCGGCTCGTCTGGAAAATCAACGGCTCGGTAAAGGCCGCGTAGTCCGAGACCTCCTGCGACGCCGCGTCGCCCCGGCTTTGGCTGAAACGGCGGTGGGAAGAACATATCAAAATGTCGACGAAATTGCGCTCATTGAAGGACATATCCGGCGAAAATATCGGAATGAAACGAAGGACGGCCTATTTCAGGACGAGAAAAACCTGGCCTCGGCATACCGCCGTCTGCTCCGGGCCGGCTTCAGCTCCGGCAATGTCATCCGCACGCTGAAGCGTTTCGCCGCCAACCCGGACCTGTTGGACGGATTTGAGCCACCCGCGGAGCCCATTGACGAGTAACGGCTTTACAACAGTATTTTGCGGTTTAGAACCATGCAGATCGGTATTCTAACCGGACAGTCCGGATCTACCATAGCCACATAGAGCCTCCTGATTACTCCTGCCCATCCAAGCAGCACGTCAATGTGGTGGTGATTACCGAAACAACATTCCGGAGAGAGCAAGCCCATATCGCACCCACCTTGTTACATTCTCAAGAGGTTGCCTTTAAACCTCGTGAAATTCGTCAGTATGATACGAAAAGGCGTCTACTGAAGACCAAGAGACCCAATGGCCACCATTCTTATAGTGGATGACCGCGAAAGCAACCGGGAGCTCCTCGCAACCCTCCTGGCGTATCGCAATCACCGGACGATCGAGGCGGCGGACGGATTGGAAGGTTTGGAGCGGGCCCGTGCGGACCGGCCGGACCTCATCATTACCGACATTCTGATGCCCACTATGGACGGGTACGAATTTACCCGGCGTTTGCGCGCGGAAGCCGAAGTGGCCACGGTTCCGGTCGTGTTTTATTCCGCACACTACCTGATGCAGGAGGCCAACGCATTGGCCGCCAAATGCGGCGTGGAATATGTCCTGGCCAAGCCTGCCGAACCCGAAGAAGTGCTGCGTATCGTGGACGCGGCTCTCGGGCTGGCTCCCACCACCATTCCACCGACGCCCGTAGAGGAATTCGACCGCGAGCACATCCGTGTCCTCACCGATAAGCTCTCCCAACAGGCCGGGGAGGTCGGCAATCTTTCGGCGCGCCTGGAAGCGCTGATCGACGTGGGGCATGAACTGAACGTGACCGAAAATCCTTCGGTTCTCGTGGAACGTTACTGCCAGGCGGCGCGTGACGTGATTGGCGCCGCGTGCTCAGCCGCTTGCGTCCTGGATGAAAACGGCCAGGTCGCCAGACGGTATTGCTCCACCGGTGTTGATCCGTCGGATCCGACGACTCCGTGCCCATCGTGTGGACTGGGCGGGCCGGTTCTTGCCTTGGTAATCGATCGCGCCGCAAAACGGGGACGCCACGAAGCGCACACGGGGGCCGCGTGCACCGAAGCGATCGGGCAACTGGAATCCTACCTGGTCGTTCCCATTCTCACGCGCAACCGGACGTACGGCTGGCTGGGTCTCGGAAACAAGCTGGGAGCAGCTGAATTTCGAGCGGAAGATGAACGCCTCTTGACCACTCTGGCCGCACAACTGGCAGTTGGTTATGAGAATTCCCGTTTATTCGAGGAACTGAAGCAGCGCGCGGAGCAGCTGGAGCACGAAGTGGTGGAGCGGCGGGCAAGTGAAGAGAAGTACCGCATGGTCATGGAGCAGGCATCCGATGGCATCATCATCGCCGACCGGAACGGCCAGTTTCTGGATGCCAATCCCCGGATGCTGGAATTGCTGGATTACAGTCGCGAAGAGTTTCTGCGTAAGAGCATGGGCGAGATCATTGCGTCCGATGATCTGGCGCGCGATCCGCTCAACATCGGCGAGTTGCAGACCGGCAAGGTGACGCGGAAGGAGCGAAAGTTCGTGCGGCGCGATGGCCGGACGGTAGAAGTGGAAATCGGAATCACGGTGCTTTCCGACGGGCGCCTGCAGGAAATCGTGCGCGACGTGTCGGAGCGAAAGCGGCTGGAAATGCAGCTCCGGCAATCACAGAAGCTCGAAGCCGTGGGCCGGCTGGCGGGCGGGGTGGCTCACGATTTCAATAATCTCCTTACCGTGATCCTGGGACATAGCGACATGGTGCTGTCAGCCATGGACCCGCAAGATAGCCGGCGGCGCGACATCGAGGATGTGCGGGATGCGGGCGCCCGGGCCGCCGTGCTGACCAATCAGCTGCTGGCGTTCAGCCGGAAACAGGTGCTGCAGCCGAAGATCATCAACGTAAATAGCGCCGTCGGCAGCCTCACCAAGATGCTGAGCAGGCTGATCCATTCCAATATCGAACTGGTGACGCGATGCGAGACGGACATCTGGCTGGCCAAGGTCGACCCCGGGCAGCTCGATCAGGTGATCCTCAACCTGGTTTTGAACGCGCGCGACGCGATGCCTCTCGGAGGCAGGCTGGTGCTCGAAACCTCCAATCACCGCATCGAGGGCCAGCAGCTCACCGATCATCCTGAGGTGCCGGCAGGCGACTACGTGATGCTGGCCGTCAGCGACACTGGGTCGGGCATGGATGCCGAGACACGATCACATCTTTTTGAGCCTTTCTTCACCACCAAGTCGCTGGGGAAAGGTACCGGGCTCGGACTTTCGACGGTCTACGGGATTGTTCGGCAGAGCGGCGGCTACATCTGGGTGTACAGCGAGCCGAACCGTGGAACGATCGTCAAAGTTTACCTGCCGCGCGCCGCCGAGCGTGCCGAGCCCGCCAAACCCCGGAATGAATATCAGCCCCTGCCTTTGGGAACGGAGACGGTGTTGCTCGCCGAGGACGACGAGCGCGTGCGCCGGCTGACCACGAGCGTCCTTGGGCAGCTTGGCTACACCGTGCTCGAAGCCGCAGACGGCGACGAAGCCCTGGAGATAGCGCGCCATTATGACGGCGAGATTCATCTGTTGTTCACGGACATTGTGATGCCAAAGAAATGCGGAAACGAGATCGCGGAGCAAATCCGGCGCGACCGCCCGCAGCTCAAAATCCTGTTCTCGTCGGGCTACACGGGGGATGTAGTAGCGCAGCAGGGGGCGCTCGATCCCAGCATTCCGTTTCTCCAAAAACCTTTCACGCCGCGAACGCTGGCCGTGAAGATGCGTGAAGCCTTGGACACCACCGCGGGCGACCTATGGGTGGAGAGCAAAGCCTCGCATGCCGAAGGGCACGGCGTGGATCCGGGCGTCAGCCGCACGGCCTAACGATGCCTTTTCACGGCTGCTGAAGTGACGGGGGCGCATGGTTGATTTTTTCCGAAAGATTTTCGATGCCGATTTTCTCCCGCATGGCACCTGCTACCTTTGGAATCCGGGAGTTCTCTGGCTGAATGTGATCTCCGACGTGGTCATTGCTTTGGCCTACTACGCAATACCCGCGCTGCTGTTCTGGTTCGTGCGAAAACGCCGGGACATCGGATTCAGTTGGATTCTGGTGGCGTTTGCGTTATTCATCTTCGCTTGCGGCACCACGCATGCGCTGGGCGCATGGACGGTATGGCATGCCACATACCGGCTGGATGGCGTGGTCAAGGCCGTGACCGCGCTGGCGTCGGTAGCCACCGCGGCCCTTTTGATTCCCTTGCTGCCGGAGCTGGTGCAAATGCCGAATCCCGCGGAGGTGGCCAGGATGTACCACAAGCTGGCGCAGGATGCCACCGAGCTCAGCCGCACCGCGGAACAGATGCGCCGGCAGGCCGAACTGCTGGAGTTGGCCCACGATGCCATTCTGGTGCGGGGACCGGAAGGCGTCATCAACTATTGGAACAAAGGGGCCGAAGCGCTGTACGGTTGGCGGCGAGAGCAGGCTTTGGGCCGCAGGTCGCAAGAACTACTCAGCACGCGGTTTCCCGAAAGCCTGGAAACGGTTTTGAGCACGGTCGAGCGGAGCGGTTACTGGGAAGGAGAACTGCAACAGACGCGCCGGGATGGATCGACGCTCTCGGTGTTCAGCCGGTGGTCAGCGCGGAAAGCGCAGGACGGCGGTACGGAAGTCCTGGAGATCAATCAGGACATTTCGGCACGTAAGAAACTCGACCGCGTGAACGCCACGTTCCGGCAAGTGCTGGAATCCACTCCGGATGGCATCCTGGTGGTGAGCCGCGACGGCATGGTGGTGCAGATGAATTCGCAGACGGAGCGGCTGTTCGGATACTCTCGGGAACAACTCACGGGGCGTCCGGTGGAGTCATTGTTGCCGGATGCGCTGCGCGAGACTCACGTAGCGCACCGGACGGGCTTTTTCCAAGAACCTACGCGGCGTCCAATGGGAACGGGGCTCGAGCTGCGGGCGCGCCGCAACGATGGCAGCGAATTCCCGGTCGAGATCAGTCTGGGCCCCATTCAGACCGAAGAAGGCACGCAAGTGATCGCCTCGGTACGCGATGCCAGCGAGCGGAAAGCGTTCGAACGGGCGCTGCGGCAGAAGAACATCGAACTGGAGAAGGCGCTGACCACGAAGGACCTGTTCCTGGCCGGCATGAGCCACGAACTTCGCACGCCGTTAAACGCGATCCTGGGATTCGCAGGCACCCTGCTGATGCGGCTGGCCGGACCCCTTACCAAAGACCAGGAGCGGCAATTGCAAAGGATTCAAGCCGGCGGCAGGACGCTGCTCATGCTGATTAACGATCTGCTCGATCTGGCTAAAATTGAATCCGGAACCATCGAAATCGAGCGCAAGGAGACATCGTGCCGCGAAATGCTGAGTGAAGTGGCATCTGTGGTGGGTCCAATTGCGGAAGCAAAATTCCTCCCTCTGGAAATGGAGTTACCCGCGCAATCGATTATGGTGCGCACGCACCCGCGCGCCTTCACACAGATTGTCGTGACCCTGGCGCGGCAGGCGGTGAAATACGCGGAAAAGGGCGAACTGCGCATCGGCGCGAAGGAGATTCCAGAGGGCAGTGGCGGAATGGTGGCGATTTCCGTATCGCAGAGCCCCGGCTTGCGGGAGCAGCAGCAGGAACGCATCCGGACGGTATTGGAGCGCGTGCGAACCGGAGAGCTGCCGGAGGGGTCCGAGTTGAGTCTTTACCTTTGCGGCAAGCTGGCGGACCTGATTGGCGGGAGACTGGAAGTGGTTGGTGACAGCGGAGACACTACCCGGCTGACTCTTCTGGTGCCCCGAGTGTAGGCCAGGCGGCACGCGATGTCCATCCGACAGAAATTGCAATTCATTTTTGCCGGGCTGGCGATCGGCCTGGTTCTGCTGGCGCTCCTGCTTGGCCAAAGCCGGTCAAGGCAAATCGAAAACCGCGCGTGGGTGCGGCACACCCAGGAAGTGCTGGCAGAACTGGCATCGCTGCGCGCCAGTGCCATCGATGGAGAGGTCGCCTGCCGCGGTTACGCCCTCAGCGGGGACGAACGCTACCAGAAGTTTGGCGCCGACGCCTTCGCTGCGGCGGATCGCCAACTGGACGGCCTTTCTAGTCTGACTAGCGACAACCCGCGCCAGAGCATGCGTTTGCGGCGCCTGCGCGAGCTGGTGCACGGTCGCGCCGAGTTTTGCGCCAGTCTGGTCAATTTGCGTTCCACGCAGGGGCTCGCTGCCGCGGCGCAACTGTTCGCCGGCGCCGACGCAAAAAACAGCACGGATCGCGAACGAACGCTGCTGGGACAAGTGGAGCAGGAGGAGCGCGGGCTGTTGCTCGTTCGTGATGCGCAGATGGAAGCAAGCGACCGGGCGTTGTCGCGCGCCGCGATTGTCGCCAGCGCCGTGGCATTCGGCCTGCTCTTTTTCGCGTACTTTCTGCTCCATCGGGAGTCAAAGCGGCGGCAGGCCTTGGAGCAGGAGCTTCGCCAGTCAAACCAAGACTTGCTAGACGCAAGCCGGCTCAAGAGCGAATTTCTGGCGCACATGAGCCATGAGCTGCGCACTCCCCTGAATGCAGTGATCGGCTATACCGGAACGCTGCTGATGCGTCTGCCCGGACCATTGAACCCGGGCCAGGAAAAACAGCTGAAGACGATCCAGTCGAGTGCGCGGCATCTGCTTTCGCTGATTAATGATGTTCTGGACGTGGCACGCATCGAAGCCGGAAAAGTGGATGTGGACCTGACCACGTTGGCGTGTCAGGAAGTAATAGAAGAGGTCATGGCGACTCTGCGTCCGCTGGCGCAGGCTAAAAATCTGGCGCTCGAAACGGAGCTGCCGGAACGCCCCGTTAGCGTGCGGAGCGACCGGCGGGCGCTCAGCCAGATCCTGATCAACCTGGCGAACAACGCCATCAAATTCACGGAAAACGGCACGGTAAAATTGCGCCTGCATGACGACACTGGCGTCGCCGGACTGGCTGCCATCGACGTGCTCGATACAGGCGTGGGCGTGAAACCGGAGGAGAAAGAAAACCTCTTTCGCGCTTTTCACCAGCTGAATGCCGGAAAGCGGCACGGCGAAGGCACCGGCCTGGGTCTCTACGTGTGCGGCCGGCTCGCAGAACTGATTCAGGGCCGCATCGAGTTCGACAGTGAATACGGAAAAGGCAGCCGTTTTACCCTCCTCATTCCGAAAGCGTGAAACATGGCGCTGTTGATCATCGAGGATCATGCAGACAACCTGGAGCTGATGACGTACCTGCTCCAGGCCTTCGGCTACTCCATCTTGGCGGCTGCCGATGGACCGGCCGGGCTCGACCTGGCCAAAACGGCGAGCCTGGAAATGATCCTATGCGATATTCAACTGCCGGGGATCGATGGCTTTGAAGTAGCGCGGCGGCTCAAGCAGGACGAAAACTTGCGCGCGGTTCCCGTGGTGGCGATTACGGCTCTGGCGATGGTGGGTGATCGCGAGCGGGCGATGGCAGCCGGCTTTGACGGCTACATCGCTAAGCCCATCAACCCGGAGACGTTCGTAGCGAGCGTAGAGGCTTTTCTCAAACCGGCGGCCCGCCTGAAGCGGCGCGACGCGCCGTCCGTGGAGTCTGCCGAACACCCGCGCAGCGGGAGAGTTGCCGGGCAACCCGGTGGCCGAGGAACCATTCTGGTGGTGGACAACGTACCCGCGAATCTGGAACTGGCGGAATCTATATTCGGGCCGTCGGGCTTTCACGTCATGCTCGCGGACAACATCACGGTAGCGATGGCAATGGCACGGAAAAGACAGCCTGACGTGGTGTTGTCGGATGTCAATATGCCGGAGGGCACGGGCTTCGATCTGGCGCGGCGCATCAAAGCGGACGAACAGCTGAAGGTGGTGCCGGTGGTGCTGATCTCTGCCACTTTGCCCCGCGACGTCAGCCCGGAGGCCGCGCGCGCTGCGGGTGCCGCGAAGTTCTTGCGGCGTCCCATTGATCCCGCGCTGCTGTTGGAGGAGGTGGAGAGTTGCATCCGGCGGCCGCTGCCGCCCGAGTGACATCCCCGGCAGCCCGCCGGCCGAATCGCGCGATTAGACTACAGCAGCGGGGTTAGCGAGCTCGCCTAGCTCAGAAACGCGGATGGCGCAAACATCACCGGGAGCGAGCGCGGCCTCTTCGGTGACGATAATGCCGGTGCCGGTCAGGAGCACGGATGCCGCAGGCACCGGGTTGGCGCGCAGCAGATATTCCATTAATGTTTCGAGCTTGCGATGCAGGCGCGCGGTGGAGACTTGTCCTGTGAACGTGGGCTTGCCGTTGCGGGTGACGGTGCAAGTCATTTCGAGACCGTAGGGATTTGTCAGCTCGTCGGCGGTAACAATCAGCGGCCCCAGCGCGCAGCAAGCCGAGTAGACTTTCGATTGCGGCAGGTAGAGTGCATTTTCGCGCTCGATATCCCACGCAGACACATCGTTGGCCAGGGTATAGCCCAGGACGGCGCCGCGGCTTCCGAGAATCACCGCCAGCTCAGGCTCAGGGGCGGTGAATTTGGAATCGGATCGGATGCCGATCGGTTCGCCCGGTCCAACACACACGCGCGCGGTTCCTTTGAAGAAGATTTCCGGACGCGGGCTGCGGTACACGTGCGCATACATGCCCTCGCGCGTGCCGTGCTCGGCATCGCGGAAGCTGGCGCTGGTTTCATACGTGCAGCCGCAAGCCCAGACCTCAGCGGGATGGATGGGGATGAGCGGCGGCGCCTCCACGGCGTGGTGGCTGGCTAGTTTTGTCGCCAGCACCGGCAAAGAAACGGCTTCGGCTTCGGCGCGGTGAATCAGCTCGGCCGTCGTGTGATTGGGGATGGGACGGGCACGATCACCATCGAACACGGCAGCGGTGACGCGGCCGTCCAGTCGGATTTGTCCAAGTCGCATATACGGGCTCCAGGCGCTAGCCGGCAGATGTCAATGCGTACGCCCTAATATTTCAAATACACCGTCTTGTAATCGGTATAGAAATCCATGGCGGCGGGGCCCTGTTCTTTGGGGCCGAAGCTCGAGTCTTTCGTGCCGCCGAAGGGCAGCTGGTATTCCACCCCGGCGCTCGGCAGGTTCACGGTGAGCAGGCCGGCCTCGGCGCGAGGAATGTATTCGAAAACGCGGGATAGATTTGTCGTCTGAATGGAAGACGAAAGGCCGAACGGCGTGTCGTTCGCAATGCGTAAGGCGTCATCGAAATTTTTGGCGCGCATGACAGCCAGGACCGGACCGAAGATCTCTTCCTGGGCGATGGTCATGCTTTCTTCTACATCCGCGAAGATGGTCGGCTCGACGAAATAGCCCTTGTCGAGGCCGCCGGAAGTGATGCGGTTGCCTCCGACCTTGGGTGCGCCGGCTTCCTTTTTTCCGATTTCGATGTATTTCGTGACCGTGTCCAACTGGTTCTGATCGACCAACGGCCCGATGTCGATGCCCGGTTGCATCCCATCGCCGACCTTGAGCTTCTTCGTGCGCTCCACCAGGGCGGCCAGGAACTTATCGTAGATCGCCTCTTCCACGATGGCGCGGCTGGTAGCCGTGCACTTCTGGCCGGTCGAAAAGAAGGCGGCGTTCACGACGTTTTCAACGGCGAGGTTGAAATCGGCATCGGCTAGAACGATGGTCGGGTTTTTGCCGCCCATTTCGAGCTGGATGCGCAGGCGGCGCTTTGACGCTTCCGCATGCAGCCAGTTACCGATCTGGCACGAACCGGTAAACGAAACTGCCTTCAGCGGCTTGGCGGAAATGAGCGCGCTTCCCAACTCGCCGCCTGAGCCGGCGACGAAATTCACCACGCCGCGCGGAATACCGGCTTCGTGTAACGCTTCGATAATACGCCACGCGCTCAGTGGGGCCGCGGACGCCGGCTTCATTACCGCCGTGTTGCCGCAAACCAGCGCCGGAGCCAACTTCCACGCGGGAATGGCGCTGGGGAAATTCCACGGCGTGATCAATCCCACCACTCCGACCGGTTTGCGAAGACTGAAACTGTGAACGCGATCACGCTCGGATGGCACGATCTGCCCGGGCATGCGCGCGCCCTCGCCGGCAAAATAGCGGAAGATGTTGATGGAGCGGCGTACCTCCCCCTTGGCTTCAGGCAGTGTCTTGCCTTCCTCGCGCGTCATTTCGGCCGAGATGGATTCAAAACGGCGGTCGAGCAGGTCGGCGGCCTTGTACAGGATATTGCCGCGTGCCGGACCCGCCGTAGCCGACCACGCGGGCAGAGCGGCTGCGGCGGCATCCGCGGCAGCTACGACATCATGGGAAGCGCCCTTCGAAAAAAGCCCTACGATCTCGTCCGTATTCGCGGGATTGCGGTTCTCAAATGTCGCGGAGCCCTCGATCCATTCTCCGTTGACGTAGTTGGCAAATGTGGGGGTGGACATAAATCAAAATCTCGGGTGAAACAGCTATCGTACATGGAAATGCGCGGCGGTGCAGACGGAAATGAGTGATGCCGTTTAGAAAGACACTTTCGGAGCGTTACGCGCGCCGGCTTCGGTCTTGAAATAGGCGTCCTCTCGCTGCAAACCCGACATGGAAGCCACAATGTTGTCGGGGAACAACTGGATCTTCGTGTTGTAACTCTGTACCGTTTCGTTGTATCTTCGGCGCGCAACCGCGATACGGTTCTCAGAACCCGCCAGTTCATCCTGCAAGCGTAAGAAGCTCTGGTCGGCTTTCAGGTTAGGGTAATTTTCCACGACCACGAGAAGCCGCCCCAGGGCGCCGTCCAGTTGCTGATTGGCCGCGATCTTGTCGGCGGGCGACTTGGCGCCTACCAAAGCCGCGCGCGCGCTGGCCACGTCATCGATGGCTTTTTCTTCGTGCTTGGCGTACCCCTTCACGGTTTCCACCAGGTTGGGGATGAGATCGGCGCGCCTCTGCAGCGTCACATCTACCTGCGACCACTCAGCCGCTACCGCTTCCTTACGGCTAACCAGATCGTTACGGATGCTGACGAATTGTCCTCCGACAGCCAGCAGGATCACTACCAGCACAGCGATCACAATCAGAGCAATTTTCATGAGTTGGTTCGCTCCTCTATTTTTCCAGCCGGTCCACGGCGTTGATCACGATATCGATCTGCTTGAGATACGCATCGAGCAGGACAATTGGTTCCAGGTCGCGCGGCTTGATGCGGTCTTCTCGCAGATCGAGAAGGTCTGTGAATGGCTTGGGGTCGATGCCGAACTTATCCCGCGCCTGCAGCAGGATCTCCCTTTTGCGGTGGTTTTCCGGCGCGCCGTGAAGAATCAGCGCATGGCGAAACAGCACGCAGAAGGTGGAGACGGAATCGGCCAGAAGATGCCGCAGTACGTCTTTATCCCCCAGAGCGCCCGCGGCTTTCTGGCGCAGCCGGAGCAGCTTGGCCCTGAGATCGTGCTCCACCTGCGCGCGATAGAAGCCGTCTTCGATCGCTAATCCGGACACCACGTCCCTCCCATGCAGGATGCGGTGGTGGCTCTTGATGTCGCGAAATTCGATGGCGAAGCAATCCGAGGATGTTGTCAGCTCAAGCTCGCTCAACAGCAACGGCGATGGATTGCGCTTCTCGCGCCACCAGCGGAAGATCGGCTCGGAGTCCTCCAGTTCGCGCACAGTGACCTGGTTGAGAACGCAGAGCACATTCACGTCTGAGAAACCTTCGTGGTGGTCGCCCGAAGCCGCCGAGCCGTAGAGGACCACAGAAACCACGCGATCTCCCAGCGCTTTGTTCACCTTCTCCAGGAGCTGGTTCAGAAGATTTTCCATGCAGCCTCGATCATCTTACTACCAGTCGCTCGACGCTCCGCCGCCCCCGGAATCGCCGCCGCCAAAACCGCCGAATCCGCCGCCTCCCCCGCCGCCGTCATAGCCGCCGAAACCACCGCCTCCTCCGCCGCCGCCGAAACCGCCTCCCATACCACGGCCCATCAGGTTGCCGAGAATCAAACCGGTCCAGAACCCACCGCCGCCTCCCGGCCCGCCGCGTCCCACCGCACGAAGCAGCCAGAACACGAAGAAGAGCCCCACCAAAATCGCGGGCCAAGGAATGGAATCGCGTGTGGCGCCGCGCATGCGGCGCGGTAGCTGCGTATCGAGGGAAACATTCTTGGCCTTCGCGATGGTCGAACCGATCGTCTCTGCCGCGGCCATCAAGGCTTCGCCGTACTGCTGCTGACGCAGCGCCGGGCGCATTTCACGAAGCACGCTGCCGTCGAAACCGTCTGGGAGATCGCCTTCGAGACCGAAACCAACCTCCAGCCTGCTGCGCCGGTCGCCGACCGACAGCAACAGCATGATCCCTTCGTTCTTGCCCTTCTGCCCCACACCCCAGGCCCGGTAGATGGTGTTGGTTACGTCGTCGATCGGCTCGCCTTGGAGCGACGGCAGCGTGACGAAGGCCATCTGAGCGCCGGTCGCCCGCTCCACTCGCCCGGCGTACTGCTCGAGCGCGGCGCGGCTGCGCGGATCGATGACGTGCGCGAAATCGGTGACGTAGCCGTCGGGCTTTAAGGCTTTCCAGTCCACCGCGGACGCGAGCGCACAACACCAGAGCACGAGGGCGCTAGTCCGCAAGATTTGGCGCATAACAGTGGCAATTTCAGTCTAACGGAGGAATGAGCCCGGATGTTAGGGCTTGCGGCAGCGTCCCCGGCCGTGATCGCATGCAGCCATTCCGAGAGACCTCGATAACCAGGAACCTCGAATGGCCATGCAGCCGTCCGGAGCTGCCGCGGACGGCCGGCGGTCGATCGGGCCACCGGCCGTTTCCGTAACCCTTGCCGCAGTCAAGATCCAAGCCGCACACTTGGATCGATATCGGGTAGCTCGATCGGGTAGCTCGCCCGCGCCTAGCGCCAGTAGCCGCGCCGGTAGTGATAACGGCCGTGCTCGTAAAACGCGCGGCCCCGTACCCAAGTCGCACGCGGATGAGGCCGTCGGCCCCAATATCCGGGCACCCAGACGTAATGTCCGCGCCAGTCCCAGTAGCCGTCAATCCAGACGTAGCCGGGGCCCGGTGCATAACCCACCACTCCCACTACTGGGGCCGGAGGCGGAGGGGCCACGTAATATGCTCCTCCCGCGGCACAGCCCACTACGGATAACAATGAAAGCACCGGCACTAACCACAACGTTCGTTTCATAGCGCCCTCCTGCGTCTAGAAACGCGGAAGCACGCGTCCGGGTTGCCCGCCTTCATCGGGCGTTAATGAAAACAAACCTTCATGTTGGAGCTGCGCCCGGGAGCCGTGTCATTGCCTCAACCGGAGCTCTGTCATCATGAAATCAGGTAGTGATAACATGATCCGCACGCAAATCAGCCTGGACGAGCGCGAGTATGAGTTAGCAAAGGAACAGGCCGCCCGTCTCGGCATTTCGCTGGCAGAACTGCTCCGACGTGCCATTCGCGATGTCATGCCCGCTACCAGCGACAAGCCATGGATGCGCTATGCGGGGTTTGTCGAGTCTGGAAATCCGCATTCGAGCCTAACCATCGACGAAATCGTTTATGGCCGGAAAGACTGATGCTGTTCGCGAAGCTTATGTCGACACATCGGCTTTCATAGCCTTTCTAGACAAGTCCGACAGTTACCATACGTTATATCGACGGCTGTTTTCTCAGCCGCCGCCATTGGTCACGTCCTCCCTGGTTATCGCCGAAGGCCATGGCTGGTTCCTGCGCCGATACGATGGGCGGCGCGCTATCCAGTTTCTCGGCTTTGTCGAAGAGCTACCGCGGCTACGAACAGAGCCATTGGATCACGACCAGTTGGCTCGCGTGCGTCCGCTCCTCATGCGCTTCGCGGATCACCCGCTCACGCTGGCCGATGCGCATGGCCCAGCCATCATGAATTGCAGAAGGATTCAAACCTGCTGGTCGACTGACAGGCATTTGGGGCTCGCCGGGGCGGCGCTCACGAAGTAGATAATTATCCCGATCCCTCGGTCGCAAGCCCCCGCAGCTCTTCCAGAAAATCATCCGCGATAATCCGGAAGATGGCCGGCCGGATTTCTTTTGGCACTTCGCGCGCCGCTTTAAGATCGGCCGCCACAATGTCGCATGCTCCCAATCCCTCGTGCCACCCGGGCTCCTCTGGATTGCGCTCGAGAATATCCATGCCGGGAAATCCCAGCGACGCCAGCAGCGTTGCCGACCATTGCAAAATGGATTTCGACCGCGAAACTACGGCGATCAGTAGCCCCGAGGTCGGCGGATGTTGTCCCGCGATCGCATCTTCCACGGAGCGCAGTCGAACCACGCGGCAGAATGTCGGCTGAAACTGTTTTACCGCCTGCGAGGCGCACGCGGCGGTCACCAGCACGCAGGTGTCGGGAGTAATTTCCTCCGCGGCACGATCGAATCCGGCGAATAAGACCGGACAAGTAACGGCATCCTCCACTTCGGCGGCCAGCACACGCGCCAGTTCGCGGTCGGGATGCACCACCAGGAAGCGCCGCGCGCCCTTCGAACCCCGCTGTGTGCGGGCCACCTTCGAAACCGCGGCTTCGATGGCATCAAGTGTGAGGCCGTGCTGCAGACCTTCTTCGATCCACGCCCTTGCCAGGCCCTCGGCGCCGTCTGCTGCCTCTGGCATCTCCAACTCGCGCACGAACACGCCGCTGCCGCGCTTCTGCACCACCCAGCCGCGCTCGGCCAGGTCCTGATACGCTGCGCTCACCGTATTGGCGTGCACCTTCAGGCGCCGCGCCAGATCGCGAACGCTGGGCAGGCGCTCTCCCGGTGCCATGCGGCGGCTGAGAATTCCAAAGAGCAGTTGCGCGCCTAATTGCTCGCGAATCGGAATCGATTTTTCCTGCGATAGCCAGATACGAATCATTGTGCGCAGCAGGCGTCCCCGCACGCTGTCCCGATTGTACCCGAACGATTCCGGGCTGATATCATGCAACCTGATCCCATGAGCTTCCTCGACGAGAAGTTTTCCCTGAAGAACAAGATTGCCGTAGTGCTGGGCGGTACGAGCGGCATCGGACAGGCCATTGCGCGCGGGTTTGCCAAGGCCGGTGCCATTACCATCGCGAGCAGCCGCGACAGCGAGCGCGTCCAAGCTCAGGCCGCCGAGCTCGAATCCCTCGGCTCGAAGACCCTGCGCATTTCCAGTGATGTCCAGGATCGCGACAGCCTGCAGAAGCTCTGCGATGAAGTCGTGCTGGCATTCGGACAGGTGGATATCCTCATGGTGACCTCGGGCGCGCTGAAGAAGATGCCCAGCATCGATATCCCCGATGAAGACTGGAACCGCATCATCGACATCAACCTCAACGGAACGTTTCGCGCCAATCAGATCTTCGGGCGCCAAATGCTCAAGCAGGGGAAAGGATCGATCATCAACACCTGCTCCATGACGAGCTTCGTCAGTTTCAACGAGGTGGCCTCCTATGCCGCCAGCAAAGCTGGCGTGTTGCTGCTCACGCGGTCACTGGCTTGCGAATGGGCCAGGCAGGGGGTGCGGGTCAACGCCATTGCGCCCGGCGTGTTCCGCACGCCGCTCAACTCAAAGGTGCTGGACCTTCCCGAGCGTTCCGCCGCCATCGGCGCGCGCACACCCATGGGCCGCGTAGGACAGGTGGACGAACTGGTCGGTGCGGCCATTTACCTGGCCTCCGACGCATCCTCGTTTGTTACCGGTGAAACGCTCGCCGTCGACGGCGGCTTCCTGGCAAAGGGAATCTGAGAAGCGCGGGAACACCGCCTGATGCATCTGGCCGCTCTGTGGGCTGACCGCTAGCTCTCTGAAGCCCACCGCCCCGCGGGGCCGGCGAGGCCGGGCCTGTGAATCTGACCGCTGTAGGGGCCGGGCACGCCCGGCTTCATGGAACCGCCGTTACAGCGTCTTCAAATACGCGATGAGGTCGTCCTTCTCCTCATCCGAGAGCATTTCCTTGTAAGCCGGCATGCCGTTGCCGCCTTCGTCCACCTTCGCGCGAACGTTGGCATCGGTCGGCTTTTTCCCGTTGTTCATTTTTTCGCGGCTGAACAAGCCCTTCAATCCGGGACCCATCTTCTTCTCCGTGCTGTCTGCGTTATGACACACGCTGCACTGCTGGAATGTTTCCTTTCCCTTTTCGGGATCGCCCTTCTTATCGGCGGCAATCGCCGGCAGCGAGCCTACAGCCAGCGCCAGGAAACCTGTAACAAGTGTGTTTCGGTTCATATCTCTCCTGAGGTGGTAATCACACATTCTACAATCTTCGGGCGCCGCCCGTCAGACATACCTCACATTTAGACAGATGTCCCCGGCCCCGCGCTAGTTACGGCATTGAGTCATACCCGTTAAATCTCGGCCGTAACCCATGAGTCATTTCTTGTTCATCACAACGTAACTTCGTGCGTTTAGCATCTCGTCATGCTTCTACGTGACTCGTGTCGATGTGCCGCGATTCTGATCTTTTCAGCTGCTTTGGGCCATGCCCAGGTAGATCGCGGAACGATTGCCGGATCCGTTAGCGACCCGAACAACGGCCTCATCGGCGGCGCGACGATTGTGATAACCAATACAGCTACCGGTCAGAGCGAGCGTCTCACGACCAACGACGCAGGCGCCTATGCCGCCAACACGCTATTGATTGGCAGCTATTCCGTGACCGCGGAAAAGCCCGGTTTCCAGAAAGTCCTTCAGCCTAATGTGAATGTGGACGTCAATAAAGTGGTGCGGGTCGATCTCACTCTGCCGGTCGGCACCGTCGCCGAGCAGGTTGAGGTCAATGCCGCCCCTCCATTGGTCGAAAGCGAGACTTCCTCGCTGGGCACCGTGGAGACACAGGAGCGCATTGTCGACCTCCCGCTGAATGGCCGAAATTTCGTTCAGTTGGCCTGGTTGGGAGCGGGCGCCAATCAGGGCGCTCAGAATAATGGTCCGTTACGCGGTACAACCGATAACAACCGCCCCGGCATTCAAGTAGCCGTGAACGGCCTGACCAGTTTCGACAACAGCTTCCTTCTCGACGGAATCGACAACAACGAAAAGGGGCAGGGAACCCTCGCTGTGCAGCCTGCGCCCGATGCCATCCAGGAGTTCCGCGTCGAAGAGAGCTCGATGAAGGCCGAGTTCGGCCGCGGCGGCGCCACCGTCAACGTTGTGCTCAAATCGGGTACCAACCAGTTTCACGGCGGTCTCTATGAATTCTTCCGCAACCGCGATCTCGATGCCCGCAACTTCTTCGATCCCGCGCGCCCGGCGTATCAGCGCAATCAGTACGGCGGTCTCCTGGGCGGGCCAATTCTGAAGGACCGCACCTTCTTTTTCGTCGACTATCAGGGCGAGCGCGTCCGCCAGGGCGTCACGTACATCAGCAGCGTGCCAACCCAACAGATGCGAAACGGCGACTTCAGCCAGATCGGCGCCGTCCTCTACGATCCCTACAGTACAGACCCGCAGACGGCGCAGCGCCAGCTACTGAATCCGGCAAACCAATATGTCGTTCCCGCCAGTCGCATCAATACCGTGGGCCAGGCAGTGGTCGATGTCTTCCCTCTCCCTAACCTGCCCGGTGTTTTCAACAATTTCATCTACACGCCCAAGCAGGTGACCAATGCCGACCAGTACGACGCCCGCATCGACCACCGCTTTTCCGATAAGGACAATCTATTCGGCCACTCCGCGCTCCAGGATGTCCGTTTCCTGAAGCCGGCGCCGCTCGGTTCCGCCGGCGGCTGCTGCCAGGGCTTCGGCAGCAATATCGATGGCCGCGAGCAAAGTCAGGCCGCCGGCTTGATCCATACCTTCGGCCCGGCCCTGGTCAACGAGCTTCGCTTCGGCTTCATTCAATGGAACATCAACACGCAGCACCTCGACGCCGGGCAAAACCGTTCCCAGGCGCTCGGAATACCCAACGCCAACCGCGGCGATCAATACTCCTCGGGTTTGTCACAGTTCTCGGTCTCCGGTTACGGCAATCTGGGCGACTCCCACTATGTTCCCGAAATCGCCACCGACAACACTTACAGTTTCAGTGACACGCTGAGCTGGGTCCGCGGCCGCCACACCATCAAATTCGGCGCCGACGTGAAGCACTGGACCCGCGACTTCTATCAGGCGCAAAACCCGTTCGGCTTTTTCGCGTTCGTGGGGTTGTACACTTCGCAGCTCACAACGGGTTCGGGCGGTAGCGCCGTTGCCGACATGCTGCTCGGCCTTCCCATCGCCCGTCTGCAGGACGGTCTCGCGCAAATGGATCTCACCAACTATTGGGAAAACGGATTCTATGCGCAGGATGACTGGAAGCTCAGCCGTAATCTCACCGTGAACCTTGGTCTCCGTTACGAAATCTTTTCGCCGGTTGGTGGCCGCGTCGGCAATTTCGACCTGCAGAAGGGGATCGTGCTCGATAGCTTTGGCCCCAATGCGGTGTCCCACGCCGGCGTGCAATACGATAAACACGATTTCGGGCCGCGCCTCGGCGTAGCTTGGTCGCCCTTCGGCGGGAAAACCGTGATTCGCACGGCTGGCGGTATCTTCTATGCGCCCGAAGGAAACATCTTCAACGATCTCGGCGAAAACCCGCCGACTCTCGAGTTCTACTACAGCCAGGCGAATCCTTTGGCCATTCCTACTTCCGCCAACCTGCTCTCCTCCGGCTTTCCGGCTCAGTTGCCCGCGATTGACCCGCTCCACCCGTCCGGCCAGATCAAAACCACCGGACCAAATCGCCTGATGCCGCGCATCTATGAGTGGAACTTCGATGTGCAGCACCAGTTATCGGGCAGCATGGTGCTCGACGTTGCCTACGTCGGCACTCGCGGAATCCGCCTCTGGGATAACGAATCGAGCGACTTGAACCAGGCTCCCGTCCCTCTCGATTCCAATTTCCTTTCCGCGCCAAACTACGGCCGCCCGTATTATTCGGTTCAGCCCAACCTGTCCTCCATCCTTCCCATCGATCTCCCCCATTTCGATTCGTTCTACAACGGCCTCCAGGTCAAGCTCGAGAAGCGCTTTTCGCGAGGACTCACCTTCCGCGGCGCCTACACGTGGAGCAAAGATCTGGGGACCGGCCAGGGAACTCCCGGCGGTGCCGTGCAGGATAGCTTTCATATCGGCGCCGAACGAGGCTACGTGGAGCCCGATTTCCGTCATCGCTTCGTCATGAGCTGGGTGTACCAGTTGCCCTTCGGCCGCGGTAAAACCTTCGGGCACGATTGGAATCGCGCCACCGATCTCGTGCTCGGCGGCTGGGATCTCAACGGTATCGCCGTGGCGCGCAGCGGCGAAGCCGAAACCGCCAATCTCTCGTCCGATGACACCAATACCGGAAGCTTCGCCCCGTGGCCCAATCGCGTCGGCAATCCGTACGATTTCTCCTATGGCCAGGACACTCAGGCCGCCATGGGCTGCCCGGTTGGCCACCAGTCGCTCACCTGCTGGTACAATCCCGCGGCATTCACTCTCCCGCCGCTCGCCCCCGGTCAGAAGTTCGCGCGCCAGTTCGGCAACGGCGGCAACGGCAATCTCCGCGGACCCAGCCAGGTTAACTTCGATCTCGGCCTGGTTAAGGATTTCTCCCTCACCGAGCGCCAGAAGGTCTCCCTGCGCGCCGAGTTCTTTAACATCGGCAACCACCCGCAATTCCAGTTGCCCGGGAACAATCCCGACGTCCCCGGCGGCCAGTCCATTGTCTCCACTATCCCCAACAATCAGCGAGAGATTCAGTTCGCGCTGAAATGGAATTTCTGACCTCCTGGTAGGGCCGGGAATGCCCGGCCCTATGCTATACCGGTGATGGATGCATGTCATTTCAACGCAACTATTTAGGTTTGAAAAAACAAAATTTTCAAATCAAAGCCATTCCCATTTCCGGACAGTGCTCTTTCTCCCCGGCTTGACTACCGCCCGCCCCCGCCAACCCTAAAATAGTTCTATGCGCATTCTGCTGTTTAGCGGCAAAGGCGGCGTAGGGAAGACCAGCATCGCCGCCGCTACCGGTCTCCATCTGTCCCGCCTCGGCTACCGGACACTGGTGATGAGCGTCGACCCCGCCCATAGCCTGGCCGATTCCTTTGACCTTGAGCCCGAGCTTTTCAGCGACAAGACCAACGACCCCTATCCCATCGACGACCGGCTTTCCATCCACGAGGTCAATATCCAAAAGGAGATCAAACGCCACTGGCGCGAGATCTCCACCTACGTCGTCTCGGTTCTGCGCACTACCGGCATCAGCGACGTCGAGGCTGAGGAGTTGGCCATTCTTCCTGGTATGGAAGAGTTGAGCGCCATGATGTACGTCAATCAGTTCCGCCGCGAACAGCGCTACGAAGTCATCGTGCTCGATTGTGCGCCTACCGCCGAATCCATGCGTTTCGTGAGTATGCCCACCACGCTCGAATGGTACATGAAGCACGTGTTCCCTTTTCAGCGCGGATTGCTCAAAGCCGTGCGCCCAGTGGCCAATCGCATCTCGCCCGTGGAACTGCCGACTGACCGCTACTTTGCCAACGTCCAGGATCTCTTTGGCCGGCTCGACGGCATTTCGGAACTACTCGAGGATCCCGCCGTCACCAGCGTGCGCCTGGTCACCAACCCCGAGAAGATGGTCCTCCGCGAAACCCAGCGCGCCTTCGTTTATTTCTCGCTCCACGGCCTCACGGTGGACGGCATTATCGTCAACCGCGTACTGCCGCACGCCATCACCGACGCCTGGTTCGAGGAGTGGCGCGCTTCGCAGGCCAAGGTGATGCAGGAAATCGATGAGTATTTCGCCCCTGTGCCGGTCAAACGTGTGCCTCTGTTTACCCATGAAGTCCTCGGCCGCGAGCGGCTGGACGACCTCGCGCGGGTCCTTTATGAAGACAAAGAAGACCCCTCCGCGGTAACCCGCACCGAGGCCCCCTATACGTTCGAGAAGCGCAACGCGCATTACGAGGTCCGGCTGCGCCTGCCGTTTGCCGCCAAGGGCGAGGTCGGTCTGTTCAAAAAGGGCGACGAGCTCGTCGTCGAGATCGGCACCTTGCGCCGCCACATCGGCCTGCCCACCTCAATGGCCGCCCTCACCCCCGCGCGCGCCACGTTGCAGCATAAAATATTAACAGTAGAGATGAGAGAGGGTTGATATGGAAGAAAAACAAACTGCCACGCCGCATGCCGGCTGCTTCTTCTGCACCATCGCCGCCCCGCAGATCGCCGCGATGATCGATCATTGCTGGCCCGAAGATACGCAAGAGCATTTCCGCAAAGCCCGCGTCGAGGTTCTCAAGGGCATTCGCAGCCTGCTGGATGCCCGCATCGAACATCTCTCGCAGCACGCGTCCAACAAGGGCACCAAGGTGAGTGTGGAATAGGCCTCTCGGCCTGTCGCGCCTCACCGCCGCGCTTCGAAAAAGCGCTGCAGGATTTCCACGCACTCCGCCGCCAGCACACCCTCAACGATTTCCACTTGATGGTTGAGGATCTCCGAATCCGCCACCCGGAACTTGCTTCGCACGCCCCCGAACCGTAGATCGCGCGAACCAAACACCAGCGTCTTAATCCGTGCCGCCACCAGCGCTCCCGCGCACATCACGCAGGGCTCGAGCGTCACATAAAGGGTCGCTTCCTCCAGCCGGTAGTTGCCCATGGTCTTTGCCGCTTCCCGCAACGCCAGAATCTCGGCATGGGCCGTCGGGTCGCACCGCGAAATGGGCGAATTCGAACCGCGCCCCACGATTTTTCCACTCGCCGCAACTACCGCTCCCACCGGTACTTCGCCCGCTGCAGCGGCTTGCCGGGCTAGTACCAGCGCTTCGCGCATGAACGAATCGTGCATCGACTTCGTAGCATAGAATATATAGAAACAAATGTTTCGGTATCTTTCGCTGGTGATTAAGAACTCCTGGCGGAACCGCCGCCGCACTTCGCTGACCATCCTCAGTATCGGTGTGTCGCTGGCGCTGTTGGGCACGCTCATGGCGGTCTATTACGCCTTCTATTTCAGTGACGCGCCGCCCTCCCAGGCTCTGCGGCTCGTCGTGCGTAATAAGGTTTCGCTCACCGTCCCCATGCCGCGCTACTACCGGGAAAAGATCCGCCCCATCCCCGGTGTCCGCGAAGTCGGGATTGAACAATGGTTCGGTGGTGTCTATAAAGACGCGCGCGACCCCAAGAACTTCTTCGCCCGGTTCGCTGTCGAACCCGACAAGATCATGGCCATCCGCACCGAGATGCAGATCCCCCAGGATCAGCGAAAAGCCTTTCTGACCGAGCGTACTGCGTGCCTGATCGGCAAGACGCTGGCTGAGAAACAGAACTTCCATCTCGGCGACCACATTTTCGTCAAGGGCGACATCTTTCCGGTGAATCTCGAGTTCATCGTCCGCGCCATCTATGACGCGCCCGAAGACAACGAGAACCTGTACTTCAACGTCGAGTATCTCGACCAGGCTCTCGGTGCCGGCAAGTGGGGCCAGATCGGTACCTTCTATGTTCTCGCCGACAGTCCCGATTCCGTGCCGCGCATCGCCAAAGCCATCGATGACACCTTCCACAACTCGCCCGCACAGACCAAGACCGAATCCGAGCGGGCGTTCGCTCTCAGCTTCGTCGGTTTTCTCGGCAACGTGAAACTGATCCTGATCAGCATCTGCGCCGCCGTCACCTTCACCATTCTTCTCGTTTCCGCCAACACCATCGCCATGTCCGTGCGCGAGCGCGTGCGCGAGGTCGGCGTCCTCAAAACTCTCGGCTTCACGCGTGGTACCATCCTGTCTCTCATCCTCGGCGAGGCCGTGGCCATCTCGGCGATTGGCGGAGCCTTCGGCGTCCTACTGGCTTCGTTGCTCTGCGGTATCGTCCGCAACGGCCCGGCGTTTTCCGACGACATCAGGCATCTCTCGATACAACCGCCTGTCGCGCTCATTTGTCTGCTGGTTGCGGCCGGCATCGGCTTGATTAGCGCCTTCATCCCCGCTTGGAACGCTTCCCGCGTGCCCATCGTCGAAGCCCTGCGCAGCTCGGAGTAACTCATGGCCATTCCTCTCACCTACAATCTGCGCAACCTGGTCGTTCGCAAAACCACCACCATCATGACCGCGCTCGGCATCGGTCTCACGGTCGCCGTGCTGCTCGCCATCCTCGCGCTGGTAGGTGGCCTCCGCTCATCCCTCCAGGCCTCGGGGAATCCTCTCAATGTTCTGGTCATGCGCAAAGGAACAAACGCGGAATTAAGCAGCAGCGTCACGCCCGGTAACTTTCAGGACATCAAGTTCAAGACCGGAATTGCCCAAGGCAAAGACGGCCAGCCGCTCGCCTCGCTCGAAATGGTTACCGTCATCAATCTCGCGAGCGTTGATGCCCCCGACGGCATGAACGTTACCCTGCGCGGCATCACGCCGGTAGGCATCGCCTTGCGCGACAACTTGAAACTCGTCTCCGGCCGCTGGTTCGATCCCGGGCGCCGCGAAGTCGTCGTGGGCGAATCCATTGAGAAGCGGTTCCCCGATGCCCGCATCGGTCAAAAGCTGCACTTCGGCCGCGGCGATTGGGATGTCGTGGGCATCATGTCAGTCGGAAGAGGCGCAACCAACAGCGAGATCTACGGCGATCTGAACCAGATCAGTGCCGATTTTCAACGATCCGAAGCCCTGAGTTCGGTGCTGCTCCGCGCCACTGATGCGCCCGCCGCCCAGGCTCTGATCAACGACATTCAGGGCGACCCCCGCCTCAACATGGATGCTGTCTCTGAGCTGGCTTATTACCAGGCGCAAACCAATTCAGGCCTGGTGATCGAGTCGCTCGGCATTTTCGTCTCCATCGTCATGGGCGTCGGGTCGAGTTTTGCCGCTATGAACACGATGTATGCCGCGGTGGCGCGCCGGGCTCAGGAAATCGGCACACTGCGCGTCCTCGGCTTCTCGCGCGGCAGCATTCTATTTAGCTTTGTGGTAGAGTCCATCCTGCTGGCGGCGCTGGGCGGCCTGGTTGGCTGCCTGCTCGTGCTGCCGCTCAACGGGATCACCACCGGCATAGGGAATTTTGTGACCTTTAGCGAAATTGATTTCAACTTCCGCGTAACCGCGCAGATTATGGCCGTTGGGGTGACGTTCGCGATTCTCCTCGGCGCGCTGGGCGGCCTGTTCCCTGCGGCATCCGCTTCTCGTAAGGAGATCCTCGCCGCGTTGCGAGGCGCTTGAGTACTATGCAAGCTGAACTGAAGTCCCTCCAGATCGATCGCTCGAAAAAGAGTTCCCCCGCGCCTTCGCGGTGGGCTGTCCGCTGGATCATCGGCGGCGTTTTGATCTTTCTGCTGTTGGGCGCGGCGCGGTTGGGCTATGACCGGCTCAACGCGGCTACCGAAGTGTCCGTCATACGTGTCCAGTCGGAAAGTCCGGCCGCCGCGGGTCCCGGCGTGATCCTGAACGCTACCGGCTACATTGTGGCCGCCCACCGCATCGAGGTCGCCTCCAAAGTTGTCGGCAAGATTCTGTGGATTGGCGTCGAAAAAGGCGACCCCGTAAAGGCCGGCCAGCCTCTGGTGCGGCTGGAAGACGACGAGTATAAAGCGCAGGTCACCCAGGCCAAAGGCGCGCTCAGGAATCTACAGGCCAAACTGGCCGAGCTCGAACACGGTTCGCGCCCCGAGGAAATCGCCGTCGCCAAGGCCAACCTGAATCAAGCCAAGGCCGACGAGGCAAACGCGCTCGTCTCGCTGAACCGCACCAAAGGTCTGGTCGCCGACAAGGTTCTCTCCAAACAGACGCTCGACGATGCCCAGGCCAAGTATGACAGCGCCGTGGCGCATGTGATCTCCCTGCAGAAAACGTTAGACCTCGCCGTTCTCGGCCCGCGCCAGGAAGAGATCGAATCCATGCGCGGCCAGGTGGAGCAGGCAAAGGGCGCGCTCGCCTACGCGGAAACGCAGGAATCCAATACCGTGATCACCTCGCCCGTTACCGGCACCGTGCTCGAGCGCGCCGTGGAGAAAGGCGAGTTCGTCACCAATATGAACGTGGGCGAAAAGGGTGCCAAAGGCTACGTCGCTGCGGTTGCCGATCTCAACGATCTCGAGGTTGAGCTCGATATCAGCCAGAACGATTTCGCTAAGCTCGGCCCCAAGCAGAAAGGCACCGTCACTACCGATGCCTTTCCCGATCTCAAATATAACGGCTTCATCAAGGAAATCTCTCCCGAAGCCAACCGGCAGAAAGCCACCGTCCAGGTGAAGGTGAAGATTGAGAACCCGGATAGCCATCTGCGGCCCGACATGAACGCCAGCGTCGCGTTCATGTCCGATGACAAGCAGGCTGCGGCAGGCATCCAGGCGCGGCCCGTCGTGGTGATTCCCGCTTCGGCGATTCGCGACAACGCTGTGTTCGTTATCTTCGACGGCAAGGCGGTTCGCCGCGAGGTGAAGACCGGTTCCACCAACAGCAAAGGCGTGCGTATTGACAGCGGATTAAATGGCGGCGAGGACCTGATCGTCACTCCGCCGCCCGAACTGAAAAATGGCGACCGTGTCCGTCCCAAACAGGCGTGAAACATGACTGATAACGTAGTGATCCAAACCCGGGAGTTAAGCAAGGAGTACATTCGCGACGAGTTTCACGTCGTCGCCTTGAAGGATGTCGATATCGACATTCACCAGGGCGAGTTCGTCGCGCTCATGGGGCCGTCGGGCTCGGGGAAATCGACTCTGCTGCATCTCATCGCCGCCATGGACGTGGCATCGGGCGGTCAGATCCGTGTGCTCGGCCAGGACCTGCGCGCGATGAATGACGGCCAGATCGCGCGCTGGCGCAACGAGAATATCGGGTTCATCTTCCAGTCGTTCAACCTGATTCCTGTGCTCACGGCGCTCGAAAACGTGGAACTGCCGCTCAAGCTGACCAACCTCAAGAAGCAGGAGCGCATCGATCATGCCACCACGGCGCTGAAGCTGGTCGGCCTCGGCGAGCGGCTGGGACACTTCCCGCGCCAGCTCTCGGGCGGCCAGGAGCAGCGCGTGGCCATTGCGCGCGCCATCGTAACCGATCCCGCCCTGATCCTCGCCGACGAGCCCACAGGAAACCTCGACGCCAATTCCGCCGAGGAAATTCTGACGCTGCTCTCGCGTCTCAACAAAGAGCACGGCAAGACCATCATCATGGTCACCCACGATCCGCACGCAGCCCGCTTCGCCACGAAGATCCGGCACCTGGAAAAAGGCGCGCTGCTCGCCGAAGGCGCGGTACCGGCGAATTAGTCGTATACTGAATCACCAATCCAGCTTGTAGCGGCGAGGTATGCTCGCCGGGAACGGCACCACGATATGGCTGAACTCGAAATCCATCACGAATCCGAAGGCGGGCACGATCCCGCGGGGCAGAAGATCGGCATCTTGGCCTCCGTGCTCGCCGTGTTGCTCGCCATTGTTACCATCCTGTCGCACCGCGCGCATACCGAAGGTGTCCTGCTCAAAACGGACGCTAACGACACATGGGCGCTCTATCAGGCCAGGCGCATCAAGTTCCACAATCTGGAGCTGGGCGAACAGCTCGTCACGTTGCTGGGCGCCAAGGGTGACCAGAGCACACAAGCCATCGAGAAGTTCCGCAAGGAAGAGTCGCGCTACGACAAAGAAGCCAAAGAGACCATGGCGCAGGCGCGTGAAAAGGAAGCCGAAACCAATCGGATCGAGGCCCGCGCTTTGCGCTACGACTTCGGCGAGGGCTTGCTCGAGATCGCGCTTGTGCTTTCGTCCCTCTACTTCATCTCCCGGAAGATGCTGTTTCCCATCATCGGTATCATCTCCGGGATTGCCGGCGCCGTGATCGCCGTCAGCGGGCTTGTCACCTAAGCGTCGCTAGTGGCGGAAGTGGCGCACGCCGGTGAATACCATGGCCACACCTAAGCGGTCGGCCGCCGCGATCACTTCGCCATCCTTTACCGAGCCGCCCGGCTGAATGAAGGCCGTTGCGCCGTTCTTGACGGCCTCTTCCACTCCATCCGGGAAGGGGAAGAAGGCGTCCGATGCCACCACCGTATCCGCCAGCGGCAGCACGGCCTTCATCGCGCCGATCTTCACGGAATCCACGCGGCTCATTTGCCCTGCGCCCACGCCGACCGTTTGGCCCGCACGCGCATACACGATGGCATTGGACTTCACGTGCTTCGCCACCTTCCACGCGAATTCGAGCGCGACCCATTCGGATTCAGTCGGGGCGCGCCTGGTCTTGACCTCGATGGCCGAGCGTTCGAGCCGGTGCACGTCGGCGGTCTGCGCGAGATAGCCGCCGCTGATCGACTTGATCACCAGCGGGTCCACCCCTCCAGCCACCTTCATCAACCGCAGGTTCTTCTTGGCCTTCAGAATATCGAGAGCGGCCGCTGAATAATCGGGCGCCGCGATGGCTTCGACAAACAGCTTCGCAACTTCCTGCGCGGTTTCTTCGTCCACCGCGCGATTGAACCCGATCACGCCGCCGAACGCCGACACCTTGTCGACTTCATAGGCCTTGCGGTAAGCCTCGGCCAGCGTCTCCTGCTCCGCGCAGCCCGCCGGGTTCGTGTGCTTGATGATGGCCGCGGCGGGGCGCGTGAACTCGTTGACGAGCTGCCAGCAGGCGTCGAGATCCACCAGGTTGTTGTACGAAAGCTCCTTGCCGTGGAGTTGCTCTGCGCCGGCGATGCCCGCCCCGCGCGTGCCGTAGAGCGCGGCGGATTGATGCGGATTCTCCCCGTAGCGCAGATCCATGACCTTCGCGGCGTGAATATCCAAGCGCTCCGGCAGTACGCTCGCGCCGTCCACTTGCGCGAGGCGCGCGGCGATGGCCGAGTCGTAGTCCGCTGTTGTGCGGAACGCCTTCTGCGCCAGCTTCCAGCGGGTTTCACGCGATAGCCCGCCGTTCGATTGGCGCATCTCCTCGCAGATTGCGCCGTAGTCGTCGGGCGATGTCACGATCGCAACGTCGTGGAAGTTCTTGGCCGCCGAGCGGATCATCGTCGGGCCGCCGATGTCGATGTTCTCGATCATCTCGTCGAGCGTCACGCCCGCCTTGGCTGCGACCTTCTCGAACTGGTAGAGGTTCACGACCACCATATCGATAGGCTGGATGCCGTGTTCCGCGAGTGCCTGCATATGTTCCGCTTTGCCGCGGATGGCCAGAATACCGCCCGTGACGCGCGGATGCATGGTCTTCACGCGGCCGTCGAGCATCTCGGGAAATCCTGTGACCTCGGAGACGTCCTTCACCGCGATGCCTGCATCGCGCAAGGCTTTCGCGGTTCCTCCGGTCGAGATCAGCTCGACACCCATGCCGCTCAGACGGCGCGCAAAATCGACCACACCGGTTTTGTCCGTCACGCTCACCAGAGCGCGATGAATTTTTGCCATTAACTGTAGCGTAGCGCAAGCGTCGCGATCATCGCGAGGCTTCGTCGTGAAGCTGAAGAGCGGCGAGAAGAGGATCGAGCGGTCCCCACGCGAGCGAGAACAGACGCTCCTCCGCAATCCCGGCGATCCGTCCGAGCAGTATCCGGGCAGGAACGGCGTGCCCCAGATCGTGCCACTTGGCCATCTCAATCAGAGAATCCGCTGCGCGAGCCCGCAATTCGGCCAGTACCCCAGGATTTCTTTCTCGGGTCAAGGTCTGCAGGAGGAAAGAGCCTTTATTGCGGTCTGTCCACATGCCGGAATTGAGCATGTCGATGAAACCCGCTGGCGGAATCTGCGAGGCTATCGCCGCATCGGACTCAGCAAGAACCCCGAGCGCACGAATCGCTTCGTTGCGCACGTCTTCGTCCGCGTCGCGCGAAGCCTCTACCAGCGCCGCCAACTGTTGAGGAGACTTGCGCGCATAGCCGGTGGCTGTTGCGGCAATGCGGCGCTGGGACGGCTCCGAGCAGGCTTTAAGCACCTGGAGCAACTCGTCTTCGTGGGCCAGTGCATACTCCCGCAACTTGAGCTGCAACGCGCGGGCCTCCGGATCGTGAACGAGCGCGTATCCGGTGGAGTCGTCTTCACGTGGAGCTTCTCCGCCTTTCTGTACTGCCGCGTACAGCGCCTGATCCAGGCGATCACTGAGGGCTACGATCTCGTTCGCCAGACGCAGTGTGCCACGTGGTGCAGGCGTGGTAGCGAAGCTCTTGCTGGAAGAACCAGGGAGGCCAATAAAGACGACCCTATCTCCATGCTCATCGCAACAGATGGCCTGGACGTCTGTTGCAGCGTGGCCAAGTGCTTCAGCTATGGCTTTCCGGATCCTGCCCTTCGTGTCGTCCCCAGAATAAGTGCCACCTACCTGCACGGGGATGGCCCTCCGCACTGCCTCGAGGTCCATTCCTTTGTAGCCGAAGAATTCGATATCTCCGACGCGATCACGTGCCATTGCTGGTAACGCGAGCAGCGCCCAAGGAGCAAGCCACCGCCGGACGAGCCGCAGTGTTCTGCCAGTCATCTGAGAGAAGTCTAGCGGATTGCCTTAACGAAGGGCTACGCCGCGCACTCACCGCGGCCGAGCTTGAGCGAGAAGGCCGTGTCGTCGCCCCAGTCCTGGTAGACTTCGGGGGCGATCTCGATGGGCTTGACGAGGTCGGCGATCAACTCGCGGAAGAACTCGATCTTGTAGCGCATCACGTATTCGCGGAAGCTCTCGCCATCCGCCCGGTTCGCGATGTAGTGATCGAGAACACGCGCGACGGCAATCGGCGCCAGCCGTGCCGGAACACTCTGCACAGCCAGGCCGAATCGCATCACGCCATCGCGATCGTAACCGCCGCCGAGCAGCATCTGGTAATAGGGAATCTCTCTGCCGTCCACTTTGCGCGCGTTGCCGTAAAAGCCAAGATCGGAAATCCAGTGCTGTCCGCAGGAATTGGGGCAGCCGCTGATCTTGACCGACAGCTTCCGCACGAGCGGATCGTCATAACGCGCGACCGTGTGCTGCAGCTCCGCGCCGAGATTCATCGACTTGGTCAGGCCGAGATTGCACGAGTACGCACCCGGGCAGGTGGTAATGTCGCGGATCTCGCCCACGCCTGCACTGTTCAGGTCCAGTTCACCGAGCGCCGCATAGACGCGCTTCAGGCTGCCCAGCGGAATGAAACCCAGCAGCAGGTTTTGATCGATCAGGACGCGAACCAATCCGTCGCCGGCGTCAGCCGCGATTCGCGCGATGCCGCGCATTTGATCGGCCGTTAGGTTGCCTTGGTCCACGCGAATGGTGACCATGGCGTAACCGGCCTGCCGCTGGTTGCGCACGTTGGTGCGGTACCAGTAGTCGTACTCCGCATTGCCGGTTCCGTTGGTGCTGACCAGGGGAAGAAGCGCACCTTGTCCCAAAGGCTGCGGCTGCGATTGATAACCGCCAAAGCCCTCCGGAACCATCTCGGGCGTGGCGATGCCGCCATTCGTCAGGATGTCCTGGTACGCCTTCTCGATCTCCTCCCGCGTCCAATCCCAGCCGCGGTCGCGCACGATGAATTTGAAGCGCGCCAGGAACTTGCTCTGACGGTTACCGTACTTGTTGAACACGCGAATGACGGCTTCGCAGCGGCTGACCAGATTCTCTTCGGGGAGAAACTCGTCGAGCAACCGCGCTTCCGCGGGCATCGCACCGAGTCCCCCGCCCACCACAACACGGAACCCGCGCTTGCCGTCGCGCACCTGCGCGTGCAGGCCGATATCGTTGATCGCGCTCGCCATGCAGTCATGCGTGCAGCCATCGAAAGCGATCTTGAACTTGCGCGGCATGTTGTCGGTGAGGCCCTTGCGCAGGAACGCGTAAGCTACCTTTTGCGCGTAGGGTCGAACATCGAACGCCTCGTCATGCGAAAGCCCCGCGAGCGGGCAAGCCGTCACGTTGCGCACCGTGTTGAAGCAAGCCTCGCGCGTCGTGAGGCCCGCGTCCGCCAGGCTGTGCATCAGGTTGGCGACGCGCGCCAGCGGCACGAAGTGATACTGGATGTTCTGCCGCGTGGTGAGATGGCCTTTGCCGCCACCGAACTCGTCGGCAATCTCCGCCAGCTTCTCGAGCTGCCGCGCCGTTACCATGCCGCTCGGGATCTTCGTGCGCACCATCTGCACGCCGGCCTGCCGCTGGCCGTAAATGCCGTAGCGCAGGCGGAAGCCGCGGAACTCGTCCTCGGTTACCGTGCCCGCGATCACCTGCTCGGCCTTCGCACGAAACCGCTCAATCTCCTGGCGAACGGTCTGTTCGTGTTCCTGTTCGAAGACTTCGCGCGTGACTAGATTGGGTTCGGCTAAAGTGGACATTGCTGGTCCGAAATAATCTGGGTATTCCCTATAGAGATTAACGAATTAGGAAAATGGATGCAACTGCCGCATGATATGGGGATGTCCTCGTTCGCCCCTGGTCGCGTCTTCCTGATTGTGATGGTGCCCGTTGCGCTCGCCGCGCAGAATCACAAGACCTGGAGCGACTACGGCGGAGCGGCGGATGCGGCACAGTTCTCGGCCCTCGATCAGATCAACCGGTCGAATGTCGACAAACTCACGGTCGCGTGGTCATATGCGACGGGCGACGGCAAGAAGTACTCCTTCAACCCGATTGTCGTTGATCGCACGATGTACGTGATGGCGAAGAACGAGGCGATCGTGGCGCTCGACGCCATGACCGGCAGGGAGATCTGGTCGCATCCGGTAGAGCCGGGCACGGACGTCATCACCAACCGCGGGATCAACTATTGGGAAAGCAAAGACCGCGGGGAGCGGCGGCTGCTGTATGCCACGAACCACTTCCTGCGGGCCATCGATGCGCGCACGGGGCGCGACATTCTGACGTTCGGCGAGCACGGGCGCGTGGATCTCAAGCAGGGGCTGGACCGCGATCCGAAATCGATCCAGCTGGTGCAATCCACGACGCCGGGTAAGGTGTTCGAGGACCTGCTGATTCTGGGCTCGGCGACGAATCAAGGATACGGATCGGCTCCGGGCGATCTCCGCGCATTTGACGTGCGCACAGGCAAGCAGGTCTGGGCGTTTCATACCATTCCGCGGCCCGGCGAATTCGGCTACGAGACCTGGCCCAAGGACGCGTGGAAGCGCGTGGGCGGAGCGAACGTCTGGAGCGAGTTGTCACTCGACGAAAAGCGCGGGATTGTCTACGCGCCTACCGCCAGCGCCAAGTACAACTTCTACGGAGTGGACCGCAGCGGCGCGAACCTGTTCGCCGACTGCCTGCTGGCGCTCGATGCAAGAACCGGCAAGCGTCTCTGGCATTTCCAGATGGTGCACCACGACATCTGGGACTACGACAACGGCACAGCGCCCAAGCTGCTCACGATCCAGCACGACGGCAAGCAGGTCGATATCGTCGCGCAGGTGACCAAGCAGGGATTTGTGTGGGTGTTCGATCGCGTGACGGGCGCGCCGATCTGGCCGATCGAAGAGCGGCCTGTACCAAAATCCGAGATGCCGGGCGAGGAGACCTGGCCGACGCAGCCGTTTCCGGTGAAGCCGCCGCCCTTTGCGCGGCAGAAGTTCACGGTCGACGACCTCAGCCCGTACCTTAGTCCGGAGGATCGCGCGCGCTTTCGCGATGAGATTCTCAGCGCTCGAAACGAAGGCCTATTCACGCCGCCGGGACGGCGCGGCACGGTGGAAATGCCGGGCAATAATGGCGGAGCCAATTGGGGCGGGGCCGCTGTCGACAGCGCGAAGGGCCTTCTGTACGTGGTCTCGAAGGACTTGCCGTCGATTCTGCGATTGGAGGCAAAACCGCAGCCGGACCAGCCGCCGGCGCCGAAAGGCGGATCGGTTGCGGAGCGCTATTACAGCAGCTTCGGTTTCCTGATCGCGAGCGACGGTCTCTCCGCGATTGCCCCACCGTGGACGTCGCTGACGGCTTACGACCTGAACGAGGGCACGATCAAGTGGAAAGTGCCGCTGGGAGAAGTGCCGGAACTGGCTGCGAAGGGCATCAAGAACACGGGCGCGCATTTCCCCAAGGTAAGTCCAGTCGTAACCTCCGGAGGCTTGATCTTCACGGGCACGCGGGACCACAAAGTCCGCGCGATCGATGTGGACAACGGGAAGGTTCTCTGGGAGCACGAACTGGACGCCGCGCTCGAAGGCATGGCGGCCGTTTACCAGGTGGAAGGACGCGAGTACGTGGTGTTCTGCGCGTCGGCGGGCAGCAAGCCGAATCCGGCGGGCGAGACCATCCGCGGTGCGTACGTGGCGTTCGCGCTGCCGAAGGGCGTCAGTTCACCTTCATCACAATGAAGGTCAGGTCGTCGTACTGAGCGGCGTCTTTGATCCAGTTCTGCAGCTTCTGGGAGATGCGGGCGGAGATCTGGTTGGCGGGCAAGGTCACGACCTCGCGCAATAGATCCTTCAAGCGTTCTTCGCCGAATTCCTCTTCCTGCGGGTTGAGGGCTTTCGGTGACGCCGTCGGTGAAAGCCACCATCAAGTCGCCGGCATCGAACGGCAGCGGGAAGGCGTAAAAGCGCAGCCGGTTGAGCAGGAAGCCGTCAGCTGGAAGAGAGCACTTCGCAGTCGGGCCCTCGGGAGTAGTCCATGCCGAGCTTTGGATGGATTCACGCAACCGCAGGTATGCTGAGCGCTACATGGATTCCGGTTCATTGCCGATGGCCACCATGGGCGAAAGCAGCGTAGCGCGCCAGGCAGGGAAGAATGACGCGCCCATGGCGATGGCGGTTACGATGGCCGTAGATGCCGCGAAAGGCAGAATGCCAAGGGACGGCAGTCCGGCATAGCGGATGAGAGCCCACGCGGCCGCACCTGCCAGTAGTCCGCCGGATGCGATGCCATAAAAGGCCATGCGCACGCCGCCGGCGAGAATCAGCGACAACACGTCGCGACCGACGGCGCCGACGGCCATGCGCGTTCCTATCTCCACCGTCCTCTGGCGCACGGAATAGGAAACCACGCCGTAGACGCCCAGCGCGGTCATCAGCAGAGCCGCGAGAGCGAAGAAGGCAGTCATGAACGAGCCGATGCGTTCGAGTGACAGCGATTCTTCGGCGATCTCGTTCATCGTTTTCAGGTCGTGGATTGGCTGCGTGGGATCGACGCTCTGCACGACGTGCCGCACCTCCGGGATCAATCTCGCGACCGGCAAGGGTGACCGCACGGCGAACAACATGGGATTGGGCGCTACCATCGCCGCCAGCAAGTAGACTTCGGGCTTGGTGGCGCTGCCCAAGCCGTCGTTCTTCACGTCACCCGCAACGCCGATCACCTGCAAGCGACTGCCCTTCGGGCCGCCCAGGTGCCCGAAGAGACCTACCGGATTCTGATGGGGCCAGTACCGCTGCGCGGCGGTCTGATTAATGACGACCGGCAGAATGTCGCCGGTTCCATCGCGATCGTTGAGAAACCGCCCACTGACCAGAGGGATTCGCATGGTGCTCAAATACCCGGGGCTGGTCACCATGAAACTGATGCCGGGTGCTTCTCTCGGGTTGGCTTCGCGGCCATCGGGGTAAACAGTCGTCGTCAGGCAGCACCCGTTGAGAGGAAGCTGGTTCGACACGGCCGCGCGCGTGATCCCTGGAGCCGCCTCCAGCGCCTCAATCAACCGCTTTTGATACGGCCACAACTTCTCCGTGCTGGCGTGCGCGGCGTCGGCCGCAGAAAGCTCAAAGGTCAGCAAGTGATCGGCAACAAAACCCGGATGAATGCGGCCGAGTTCATGGAGGCGCTGGATCAAGACTCCGCTTACCGCGAGCAGAGTGAAAGCGAGCGCGATTTCTCCCACGACCAGCAGTTGCGAGAGCTTGCGGCTTCGCGCCCCGGCAGACGTGCGTACGCCTTCGCTGAGCACTTCGTTGGGGAAGGTTCTTGCCGCTTGCCAGAGAGGCGCCAGACTCGATAGGGCGCTGGCCAAACAGCCCGTAGCCGCGGCGAACAGCAGCACTTTCCAGTCCATCGCGATCTCGTCGGCGCGGGGAATGTAATCGGCGGCGATGGAGAGCACTCCGCGAACAAGCGCGGCGCTCACCAGAATGCCCGCGGCCGCTCCCGCCAGCGAAACGTACAGTCCCTCCATGAAATATTGGAGAGCGAGCTGCCTGGGCGCTGCGCCTAAGGCAACGCGCGTGGCGGTTTCGCGGGCTCGCGTTACTCCGCGCGCAAGCAGCACGCCGGCCACGTTGGCGCAGGTAATCAGCAACAGCAGCCCTGCCGCCGCAAAAAGCAACAGCAGCGTCGGCCTGATGTCGCGGCTCACACCGTCACGGAGGCCGTTCAACCTTGCCGTGTACGACGGGTGCGAGGCCGGATCGAGCTTGGCGACTTCGACCGCCACGCTTTTCACGTCGGCTTCGGCCTGCGCGAAAGACACACCGGGTTTGAGGCGCGCATAGCAGAAATAGAAGGCCTCGTTTACGTTCTGTCGCGGTTCCAGGTACACCCAAACGTCGCTGCGCGTTTCTGTTCCCGGGCCTGGGATGGGCAAGCGGAAGGCCGGCGGCATGACGCCGGTGATGGTGTAACGACGCCCGCTCATGGTGACCGCTTTGCCGACGATACCCGCATCTGCGCCGAGGCGCTTCCAAAGCGCATATGAGATGACGGCGCCGGATTCGTCACGAAACCACTGGCCGATCATCGGGTTCACGCCGATGTTGTGTGCCAGTGTGGTTGTGACGGCGGCGCCATTGATATACTGCGGCTGCCAGGGAGCGGTGAGATTGAAGCTTTCGGGCCGGAACCAGCCAAAAACGTCGAAGCTGCGGGTCCGCTTCTGATACTCGATCAGATCGGCCAGTTGATTGGCAGCGAATTCCTTGGGCGCGCTGAAAGTTGCGGCGTAAAGCGCTATCCACCGTTCACTCTGTGGGTAGGGCAGCGGCTTCAGCATCACTGCATTGACCACGGTGTAGATGGCAGCGGTGGATCCGATGCCGATTGCGAGCGCCAGCGCCGCCAGCACGGCCACAGCCTTTGCGCTCTTCCACGATCGCCACGCCTGCAGGATAAACGACGGCATGCCGCGATCTTACAAAATCGGATATGCGAGCACCAGGGGAGCGCGCCGCAACGCTAGAGGGCCTGCGGCTCAGCCAAAGTTTCTACTCGTAGCGCAGCGCCACCATAGGATCGACGCGCGTGGCGCGGCGGGCAGGGAAGTAGCAGGCAGCGAGCCCCGAAATGGCGACGACAGCCACCACACCGGCGAGTGTGGCGGGATCGTAGGGTGAGACGCCATAGATCTGGCTGGTGAGCAGGCGCGTGGCGCCAAAACTGGCCGCGAGTCCGGCCATGGTCCCGATGCCGACCAGGCGGATGCCCATGCGCATGACCATGCGTAAAACGTCAGATTCACCTGCGCCCAGAGCGATGCGGATTCCGATCTCGTGCGTCTGCCGCGAGACGGTGTATGCGATCACGCTGTAAACTCCGGTGGAAACCAGGATCAGACCGACGCCCGCGAACACGCCGAGAAGAATCAACCCAAAGCGCGGTCCGGAGTAGGAGAAGCGCTTGAGGTAGTCTGCGAGCGTGCCCGTCATGGTGAGGGCGACGTTGCGGTCAACGCCCCAGATCTCCTGGCGAACCGTGTTGAGCAGCAGCATGGGGTCTTTCGAAGTACGCACGAGAATGCCGCGCTCGAACGCACCGGTGACCGTGTAGGGGATCCACACCTCGGGATTGGGCGGCTGCTGAATGCCCTGATTCCTGGCGTCGACCACAACGCCGATGATTTCGAACATCGGATTTTTGACCTGCGCCTCAGGGACTGTTTCCAGCATGCTCAGTTTGATCTGGCGTCCGATGGGATTTTCGTTTCCGAAGAACTTCTTCACCAGGGTCTGATTCACGACGGCGACTTTGCGCGCGCCGTTGACATCGGCATCCGATAACAGGCGCCCGCGTTCCATCCTGATGCCGACGGTCGGAAAATAGCCGTCGCTGCAAAGTTGGAAGATAGCGTTCCACTTATCGGAATGCGTTTTGCCCGGCACGTCGACTTCGCTGGGGATACCGCCATAACCCGGCAGTGTGCTGGTTTCGCTGGCCGCCACCACGCCCGGGGTCGCATACAGGCGCTGGAGGAGTTCGCGGAAGAAGTGCTGTTTCGCCTCCGCCGTCTTGTACTGCTCTTTGGGCAGAGGAAGGCGGATCACGAGGATGTTGTCCGGATTCAAGCCGAGTGCGACGTTCTGCAGCGCCACGAAGCTGCGCATCAGAAGGCCCGCGCCGACAAGCAGGACCAGGGAGAGCGCGACTTCCACCACCACCAGCGTGCTGCGCAGTTTGCCGTGCCGGAACCCGCCGCTGACGCCCTTCCCGGCATCTTTGAGCGGTTCGACCATATCGGGCCGGGCCGCGTGCAAGGCGGGGGCGAGGCCGAATAACAGGGCAGTGAACATGGCAATGGCAAGACTGAACAGCAACACCGGCACATTGAGTCCGATGACGGCCTCATCGGGGATGGTGTTGGGGGGAATGGCGGCCACTAGCGCCTTCAAGCCACCGTACGCCACCCCGCAGCCGGCCGCGGCACCGATGAGCGCGAGCAGCAGGCTTTCGAGCAGCAGTTGCCGGATGAGCCTCCACCGCCCCGCACCCAGCGACGCACGAATGGCGATTTCCTTCTCACGCGCCGTGGCCCTGGCCAGCAGCATGTTGGCGACATTCGCGCAAGCAATCAGCAGAAGCAATCCGACCGCGCCGAGCAGCGTGTAGAGGATGGTCTTGAACTGCCCGACGACCATGTCGGCTACCGTTTCGATTTGGACGTTAAACTTCTTGGGGTAGTCCTTGGTGTAGACGCGGGCCAGACTGTGCGCGAGGACGTTCATATCGGCTTCGGCCTGGTGAATGGGCAGACCCGGCTTCAGGCGTCCTTGCATCACGAAGCGGCTCTGCTGCGCGTCGGCCGCGCCGCGATCGAACGCCACCGGAATCCAGAGATCGGCCCCCCACCATGTGAAGCGCGGCGGCATGATGCCCACCAAGGTTCGCGGCTTGCCATTCAATACGAAGGTGCGGCCCAGGATGCCGCGGTCGAGATTGAACGATTTGACCCACGCTTTATAAGCGAGCACGAACACCGGCGGAGCGCCGGGCTTTCCGTCGGCCGTTGTAATACCGCGGCCCACAAGCGCTGGAATTCCGAGAAACTCAAACGTGTTGGCCGATACGCTGGTCCCCTGGAAGCGCTCCGTGCCTTCGCCGCTGGTATACAGGACGTCATTGTTATCGGCTCCCACGACGTCCTCGAATACGTGGTTCTGCTCTTTGAAATCGAGGAACTCGGGAACGGAGAAGTCCGCGCGGCCCTCACGGTCGCCGCGCTCGACATCATGGATCATGAATATGACGAGGCGGCTTGCTCCTTTGTAGGGAAACGGATCGAGCAGGACGTTATCGATGACGCTGAAGATCGTGGTGACGGAGCCGATGCCGAGGGCCAGCGCCAGTACCGCCAAAGCCGTGAAGCCCGGTTGCTTGCGAAGCCCGCGCACTCCGTAGCGCAGGTCCTGCCAGATTGACATCACAACAGTCTAAGACGGTTAAATCCGCGCTTTGTTCCCAAGAATTTGGCCAATTTCTTCCTTAGCGGCCCTTCTTGTGGGAGGTCCAACTTAAATAGGTCTTATAGTCACCGGCCGGTACGGCGATTTCAAACCGCCCGTTAAGGGCGCTGCCATCCATCCAATAGGTCAGGCGGTAACGGGGGCCGGGCTGTGTCGCATCGGTTTCGAAAACCACGCGGCCCGCCGACGGAAACGCCAGGCTGTAGCGGATGACATGCCCTTCGGTGTCGAAATAGATGGCGTGAGGAGCGCCGTTCGGTGGGTCGAGGTAAATGACCATGAGGTCGTCATGTTGATTGCCCGAGTCATATCCGGCATGGTTCCGGCGCACTAAGATTCGTCGCTGTAGATCCGGCTGGAATGAGAACTCACCCCGTCCTGCGCCATGCGGTGTGTCCTTCGCGGATGCATCGGCCGTCCATTCGCCGATGAGGAAATCGAGCATCTTCCAGTTGTCGTTGCCCTGTGCATGCAAAACCGCGGCGGCCGCTAAAAATCCAATGAAGATGACGCGCATTTACTCGACCCGGCAGCAACAGTAGACGAACTGCTGCGCAGCTCCCCAAGGCGTGCGGTGCACCTCTTTGGTGCTCTCTTCTACCCGGAACCTTCGCCCGAATTCATCGTGTAACGTCTCGACGTCGTAGCGCATCACTTGGAGGCCGCTACACTTTTCCGGCCCCTCCGGGCCAAAAGTGCTCACGATCACATGCCCCCCGGGCCTGACGGATTGGAGTACCGCACGCACATACGCTGCGCGTTGTGCGCGGTCCACCAGGAAATGGAATACGGCACGGTCGTGCCAGACGTCGTAAGCCTGCGCCGGCAGGGGCACCTCCGTGACGTTGCCGGCGATCCAACGGACGGCAGCGGCGGCGGCCCCCAGGCGCGACTTCGTTGCCTCAATGGCGGTCTTCGAAACATCGAGAACGGTTAGCTGCCTGTAACCTGCGCCAAGCAGGTCGTCTACGAGCGTCGATTCACCGGCTCCGACATCGATGATGGATGCCGAGGCTTGCGGAGCATGCCGTCGAATCAGATCGAGCGAGATTTCCAGATGGGGGCGGTACCAGCTCACGGCATCCGCTGCTTTCGATTGGAACACTGCGTCCCAGTGCGCCTCGACGTTCATGGCTCAATTCTCCACCAGGCCGAATACATACACGGCGCGGCCCGCGGCCACAGCCACATGCTGCTTGCCATCAATCAAGAAGCTGACGGGATTAGACTCCATGCTGGAGCCGGTCTGAAAATCCCAAAGCGGTTTTCCGGTTTGCGCGTCGAGGGCATAGAAGTTTCCCTCGTTGGAGCCGCCGAACACTAAGCCACCGGCGGTGGCGAGGACGCCCGCCCAAGGCGGCGATTTCAGCCGGAATTCCCAGACTTTCGTTCCCGTGGAGGAATCCAGACCGCGAATGGCGCCCCAGGCTTCGTCGCCATCGAGCGCACGCTCCCCGCCGCCCGCGAAGAACGTTCCCGGTTTGTACTCGGCTTCCCCTTTGTAGTAGTAGGAGCCCATCTCGCGGACCGCGACATAAAAGAGGTTCGTGCGCGGACTGTAAGCCGGGCTGAACCAGTTGGTCGCGCCTTGCAGGCTGGGATAGACGAGGGTGCCCTGCGTGCTCGGCTCCGTGTTGGGCAGCACCATAGGACGGCCGCTGTCATCGAGCCCTTTAGCCCAGGTTTGCCTGGCGTAGGGTGTGCCCAGAAGGAACTCGCCGGTTCCACGGTCAATCAGATAGTAGAAGCCGTTGCGGTTAGCCATGGCAATAACCTTGCGGGTCTTTCCACGCACGGTAGCATCGATCAGGACCGGGATTTCGGTCGCGTCCCAATCGTGTGTGTCGTGCGGCGTGAACTGAAAATGCCAGCGGAGCTTGCCGGTTGCAGCATCCAGCGCTACCAGAGAACAGGTATACAGGTTGTCACCAGTGCGGCTGTCTCCGTTCCAATCGGGCCCGGGATTGCCAATGCCCCAATAAACCAGTTTGAGTTCGGGGTCATAACTTCCAGTTACCCAGGTAGAGCCGCCGCCTGTTTTCCAGGCTTCGCTGGTCCAGGTCTGGTGGCCGGGGTCACCGGGGCCGGGAATGGTCCAGAACCGCCAGGCGCGTTTTCCCGTTTTTGCGTCGTAAGCATCCACGAAGCCGCGAATTCCTGCCTCGCCGCCCGAGATACCCGTCACGATCTTTCCGTCGATGGCGAGGGGCGCTCCCGTAATGCTGTGGCCGACCTTGTAGTCGGCTACCTCTGCATCCCAGCGCACCGCACCGGTTTTTGCGTCGAGTGCAACTAAGTGCGCGTCGAGTGTTCCTATAACGACTAACTCATCGAGCACAGCGACGCCGCGGTTCGTGGGTTCGAAACCAATGGTGTGCAGGTCCTTGGGAACCGGGCGCGTCCAACTCCAGAGCGAGCGGCCCGAGTGAATGTCCAGAGCTGTTACGCTGTTCGCTTCGGTAACATACATCACCCCGTCATAAACCACGGGCGAGACTTCCGTCCGCGTGTGATTGGTTTGAAAAACCCAAACGGGACGCAATCGAGCCACATTAGCCGGTGTGATATCTGAGAGCCCCGAAAAGCGGTGGCCAGAGTAGTTTCCGGAGTAAGTCAACCAGGACGCGGGTTCTCTTTCGGCGTTGAGAATCCTCTGGTAGGGTACTTGGGCAGTAAGTAGCCACGGCATCAGCAGAGCAACTAGAGCCGGTCGCATTTAGATGCCTCGCAGGCCGGATAAGTACGCCACTAAGTCGTCTAACTGGGTGGGAGTCAACTTATCGCGATAGCTGGGCATTGGAGTCGCACCGGTCCTATATTCAAAAGATTGGAGCTGTTGCTTGCGAAGGGAATGGAATCGGTTACCGAGGTCTCGGAGCTGGATAGTGAACGAGTCTTCGTTAGCCCGAATGCCTTCGATCGCTGTGCCATCCGACTGAACCGCCCGCACCATCGTGAATCCATCGGGAAGAGCAGCGCCTGGCTCGAGCAAACACTGTCGCAGGCGCCCGGCGCTCCGCCGCGCCCCCACTTCGGAGAGATCCGGGCCCAGATTGCCGCCAGTTCCATCAATCATGTGGCAACTGCTGCATCCTCGAATCGCGAACAGCTCCTTGCCCCGCGCCGGTTCTCCGGGCGGCTTCTCGACCGCCACGCGCCCGAGAGAGCGGATATAAGCAATCACCAGCCAGATTTCGCGATCCGTCATCTGCCATGCGGCGGGCATGCCGGTATTCTCGATGCCGTTTTGAATCACGCTGAAGAGGGCATCGTCATCGGCGGCATGCTTGAGCCGGGGCCGCGCGAGATTAGCGCCCTTGCCTCCGGTTCCCTGCATGCCGTGGCAGAGCGCGCATTGCGCCTCAAAAAGCTGCTTGCCGCGCGCGAGGTCTTGTGGCGAAAGACTTGCCGGCTGCGATCCGCCGGGCGCCGTCTGCGCCGCCAGCAGGCACCACAACCCAAATGAAGCGATCACGCCGCCCATAAACTCGAATCAGTCTAGCTCAAAATCGCAGGTAGCCCAAGCCTGCCGGCCTGTCTGGTACCATGCGAGCGGATCTTCAAGGAGCCAATTTGTGAGACTGCTTTCCGCGTTTTTTGCCTGCCTTGGCGTGGCGAGCCCGTGTTTCGCCCAATTGCCCGAGTTCTATAAGCACGTCAATCGCGTCACCTGGCTGGTCAGGAGCCTCGATCGGCCGCTCGCAGGCTGGACGCAACTCGGCATGTCCGACATCCACCAGATCGGCGATCTCACGCTCGAAGGGCAATACCGCGGGAAGCCGCTATCCGTGCAGGTGACGGCTGCCTCGGCGAGTCTTGGCAATCTCACAATCGACATGATCCAACCGGCCGCCGGTGACAACGCGTTCACCGATTTCCTGACGCGCCACGGCGACGGGATCTTCTCCATCGTCCACGACGTGTCCAGCATGGACGAGATGACCAAGGAAATTGAACGAATGCAGGGTCTCGGCGTTGGAGTATTGCAGCAAGTTACGCTGAAGGGCCACGCGGGGCCAGTTACCGTGACTTACTTCGACACCGAGCCTCGCGGTAAGTACGTGCTGGGCCTGATTTACTGGCCCGACGGTTCACCGGCTGCGGCGCAGCCGAAGAAGGTGTCGCACATTGCGCTCGTCGTCCGCGACTCCGAAGGCCCTTCAGCCTTCTGGCAGCACCTGGGGTTTCCCGCGATGCCTAAGTCCCACGCCAGCCCGCGGGAGGATTCCCGATATCATGGCAAGCCTCTGTGGCTCGATTTTGATGTCGCCTGGCAGCGACACACCGACTTCACTTACGAATGGATCATTCCGCCGAACACGCCGGCAAACGTCTATGCCGACTTTCTCAAGCAGCACGGCGAAGGCATCGAGCACCTGGGTCTGCCGGCGGACGATTTGCAAAAAACCATTGCCGAGTATGAGAAGCTCGGTTACACCGCGGCGCAGTCCGGAGCCTGGGGCGATATCGGCGAGAAGGGCTCCGGGCAATATTCGTACATGGATACGGACGCCATCGGCGGCGTGATTGCCGAAGTGATTCATCCGTACAATTGAAGATCGAGCGACCGCGCCTACTTGGCGGCGACATTCTGCGGATGAGCGGCAGCCAGCAGCGCCTCAAAGGGAGGGCTCCCGCGCAGCGACTGGAATGCCACATCCTTGGGTAGCCCGCTGCGCAGTTCAGGACGTAGTCCGTGTTCGACTGCAAACTGCAGGGTGGTCAAGGCATCCTGCCGTTTGCCCTCGGCGGCGAGGACCTCTGCCAGGCCGTAGGCGGAATCGGCGGTATCCGGGTGCGCATCCCCGAGCACGCGCCGCTGACCGTTGAGGGCCTCCCGCAGAGTACGCTCCGCTTCGGCGTACCGTTTTTCGCCCTGCAGCACCGTACCAAAGGCGTAAAGGTTCACCAGGTAATCGGAGTGCGAGGTGCCGAGCGTTCGCCGCATACCATCGAGCGTCTCACGAAAGAGTTTCTCGGCATCGGCATACTGCCCGTCGATTCTCATCACGTCGGCCAAATTCCCCATGGTAACCAGCGTAGACCGATGATCCGGCCCAAGCACGCGGCGCTTGATTTCCAGCGTTTCGCGCAGTAGTTTCTCCGCCTCCGCATAACGCTTCTCGTTTGTCAGCACTCCGGCGAGGTTTCCCATAATGAGCAGCGTGTGAGGATGTTCCGGGCCATTCACGCGGCGGCGGAGAGGGAGCGCTTCCAGATACATCTTCTCCGCTTCAGCCCACTTTTCTTCATGCTGCAGGGTCGCGGCAAGATTCGACATGTCGCCCAGGACGTCCGGATGATCGGGGCCCAGCACGCGCCGGTCATCTTGCAGCAGGTCCCGGAAAGCCTGCTCCGACTCGGCGAATTTTCCTTCGTATGCCAGATCGATGGCCAGATCGTGCATCGCCCGCCGCCTGACCACCCGGTCTTTTGCACCAAAAACGCGTTTGGCGGTGTCGGCCACTTCGCGATGTATTTTCTCGGCGTCCCCGAACCGGCCTTCGTTATCGAGGATCAGCGCGAGCTGGTTCATTGATTCCAGAGTGGTCCGATGGGCTGGCCCTAACTCGGAGCGGCACGTAGCCACGGTCTCTCGCGATAGTTTCTCAGCGTCCGGATAGCGGCTTTCGTCGTTGAGCACGGCAATAAGGTCCGCCATGGAGGCCAAGGTCGCCGGGTTTCGGGCGCCTAAAACGCGCTGGCGGATTGCCACGGCTTTCTTCAAGAGGTCTTCTGATGTGGGATAAAGGCCGAGGCTCTCGTAGACGTTCCCCATGACCTGCATCATTTGGGCCTGGAGTTCGGGATCCTGCTTCAACTCGGTTTCGATATTTTTCGACGCCTTATCGAGAATCTCCCGCGCCTTGATCTCGTTACCGCGCGCTTCGCTGGGATCCGACACCTGGAACATGCTGGTCATGAACTGCGTGACGCGATCGGCACGGTCGCGCTCGCGCGTGATGCGCCGCAACTGCACCGTCTGCACCACAGCAAACGCCACCAGCAACAAGATGGCGACGGCGCCGGCAGTTACTGCAAAGCGGTGGCGGCGGACGTATTTGCCGATGCGATAGGTAGCGCTGGGAGAATGTGCCAAAACCGGCTGATGGTCGAGATAGCGTCGAATGTCCGCGGCGAATTCCATGGGCGTGGCGTAGCGCCGCGAACGGTCCTTTTCCAGCGCCTTGAGCGCGATGGCATCGAGGTCGCCGTTCAGGAGTTTGGCTAGAGTCGCTGGTTCCGTTTGGCGCTTGCGCGCCACCTCTGCGGAACTGGCGGGGTCTTGCGTCGTCACCCGGGTGCTAGGCTTGGGCGGATCGGTTTCACGCAGCCGTTGCAGGAACTCCGCCAGGGGGCTCTGCCTCATCTCGATAGGCCGCACGCCCGCCAGCAGCTCATAGAACACCACGCCGAGCGAATACACATCGGTGCGCGTATCAATATCTTCGCCCGAAGAGAGCGCCTGTTCCGGGCTCATGTACTCCGGCGTTCCCATGAGCGCGCCCATGCGCGTGAACATCGTGTCGCCCGTCAGGCTCGGGCCCAGCGCCTTGGCGATTCCAAAATCGATCACTTTCGGCACGGGCCGCCCGTCGACTTCCGTCACCAGGATGTTCGACGGCTTGAGATCGCGGTGGATGATGGCTTTCTGGTGCGCGTGCTGCACTGCCTCGCACAACTGCCGGAAGATTTCCAGGCGATCACGGGTCGGGAGCGCGCGGCGATCACAATACGTCGTAATGGGCTCGCCGCTTGCGTACTCCATCACGAAATACGGCGTGCCCTGCGGAGTGGAACCGGCGTCGAACACGCGCGCGATGCCTGGGTGGTCCATCAGCGCCAGCGCCTGCCGCTCGGATTCAAAGCGGCGAATCACCTCCCGGCTGTTCATTCCAGCCCTGATCAGCTTGAGCGCTACCCGGCGGCGCACAGGTTCCTGCTGCTCAGCCAGCCAGACCTCGCCCATGCCGCCTTCGCCGATCTTCTCGGACAGAAGATACCGGCCGATTGTAGTTCCGGCCGCCGTGGAAACCGCCGGCTCATACTCACCGAAGGGGCCGCCCGCCGAGGTCCCGGTTTCTCCCGCCTCGCCCGCCTGGCGCATGCGTAGAACCGCCTCGCGAATCTCGGAACTCCCCGCCGATGTATTCAGGAAATCGCGGACCTCCGCGTCCGACATGCTGCCGGCTTCCTGGTAGAGCTTCCAGGCCGCCTGCCATTGTTCTTCGTTCATTCCATCCCCGTTCCCGACATTGCTTCCTGCAGCCAGTGCCGGGCGAATTCCCAATGCCGCGCTACGGTCCGCAAGGAACACCCCAGACGGGCGGCTGTCTCTTCTCTGGACAAGCCTTCGAACACCTTCAGTTCCACCACCTGCCGCAGTACCGGATCGACTCGCCCCAGCCGGTCCAGCAGGTCCTCGATTTCCCGCAGGCTTGCCGCACCTGACCCGGGATCTTCGAGACCTTCGGAGATTCCGGTCTTGTCGGCGCGGCGGTAAAGAGGCCTGGCGTGGTGGATGAGCAGCCGCTTCATCATGAAGCCGGCCAAGCCCAGGAACGCAGCCCTTTCGCTTTCCGCGTCTCCGCTGCCGGGGGGCAGACCGCTGACGCGAGCCAGTTCCATGTAGAGTTCGTTGACCAGGATCGTTGGTTGCCAGGTGTGGTCGGGCCGCTCGCGTTGCATGCGTGCCGCAGCCATACGGCGTAATTCCGGGTAGAACAGCTCCGTCAGGCGGTCGGCGGCATCGCGGTCTCCCGAGCGAAGATCTGCCATGAGTTGACGGATCGTGGCAGGGGCTCCGGCGCCTTGAGCCATGTTGCGGAATTATATCACCGGCCCGAAACCCCTGATCCGGCAAGGCTTCCAGGATTTTTGGATTTTTTGGCACACTCCACCGCCCTCCTCTCCCATTAGCCCGTGAGGGGGAGCGATGCACTCAAATTCGAATCGGGCGTGGTGGCAAGTAGCGGTAATGGCGGTGCTTCTGCCCGCCTGCGCGCAGGCGCAGGAAAGGATCGCCGTCTGCGTGCATCCGGACGCGGTAGTCAATGGACTGACCCTGGCACAAGCCGAGCAGGTGACTGCGCGCCTGTTCACAGACGCGGGAATCCGAATTACGTGGTGCCACGGCCACCCTGCGGGCGACGCCATCTCCATCGAGTTCTCCGAACACACGCCGAACGGCTACCGGCCCGGATCGATGGCTTTCGCTCGGCCGTACGAGGGCGTGCACATCACGGTGTTCTTCGACCGGATTCGCGCACGCTCCTCCGCGGCGCTCACTCCCACAGTGTTGGGCTATGTGCTGGCTCACGAGATGACGCACATCCTGCAAAGAATCGACCGCCACTCGGATTCGGGCCTGATGAAAGCGCACTGGACCAACGCGGATCTGGATCAAATGGCTGCGAAGCGGCTGACCTTTAGCGCCGAAGATGTCGAGTTGATCCAGCGCGGGCTTGCCTCGCAGGCGCTTCGAGCTTCTAACGATCAGGCCCCTGCGGGTACGCTGTAACCGTTGCATCCGTCTCCCGGGAGATCCTGGCGCCATTGTAGCCTGGACAAAGGGAGACTTTCTACGCCGCGAAAGAAGATCTCGGGTGGTGTAGTGCACGACATGCCCGCGGATCTGAAGCGTGCCATCGTGTCCGACCCGCAGGTACTAACGGCATGGGAGGATATTACACCCCTCGCCCGCAACGAGTGGATCTGCTGGATCGAGTCAGCAAAGAAAGCTGAAACCAGAAGCCACCGCATCGAGTGGGGCTGCTCCAGCCTTCGGGATGGAAAACGGCGGCCCTGTTGCTGGCCCGGATGCGCGCACCGGTAGGTCCAAGGTGAGCCAAAATGCGAATGAAGCGAATCGCCCGCGCGTCGTTCGTTGGCCTCTTGCTCGTTACCGTTTTGCTGGCGATCACAGGGGTGCTTTACGAGACGATCGGCAGGTGGCGTGACGCGCAACGTTTTCCGCGGCGTGGCCGCCTGGTCCAGGTTGGGCCGATCCGCCTGAATATCGACTGCAGCGGGCAGAGTTCGCCCACGGTAATCCTGGAGAGCGGTTCGGGCGGCCCTTCCGTTGACTGGCTGATGGTGCAGCCAGAGGTCGCAAAGTTCTCCCGAGTTTGTTCCTACGACCGGGCCGGATATGGGTGGAGTGACTCCGGTCCGAGACCTCGCAGCAGCCTGCAGATTGCGCGCGAATTGCACCAGTTGCTGCAGGCGGCCGGCGAAAAAGGTCCGTACGTTCTTGTCGGGCACTCCATGGGCGGATACGACATTCGGGTTTACGCCGGTCAATATCCAAATGATGTTGCGGGAATGGTGCTGATTGATGCCTCCCACGAAGATCAAGACCTGAGAGCGCCTGAGTCCATTCGCAGATGGCAACAGGAAGATCACAAACACGCGGGTTGGAAGAAGCTGAAATACTTCTTTGAAATTCATCTCGGGTGGGCTCGTTTGACGGCGGATCGCGATGCGCCTGACTTCTGGCCGAAAGCATTCCGGGAGGAAGAAGAATTTCTGATGCTTTCGACCAAACATCAGTTCGCTACGATCGATGAAGATCAGGTATTCTCCACTTTGAGCGCGGCGCAGGTGCGAAGCGCCGGAGACCTTGGGGATCGCCCGTTGATCGTGCTTACGGCGACGAGGCAGGACGACATCCCGCCGGAAATCCCGCGGAAGGACGCGCAGGCTGATGAGGATCTGTGGGTCCACCAGTTACAGCCGGAGTTGGCTCGTCTCTCGACCCGCGGCAAGCAGATCATTGTCGACAGCAGCCACGAAATGCCCACCGAACATCCGGAGGCCGTGGTATCGGCGATTCATGAGGTGTGGTTGGCAGCTCGATAGAACGTCGCATCAGCCCTCAGACTTGTTGGCGCCCTTTTCGGGTCGCCTTCGTATGAAATAACCATACTGACTAGTCTTATTACTTACGGTGACGCAGCGGGATAATTTCGACGTTTCCGCGTGCTTGGATCTCACCTGTATCCTCGTTAAATTCGGCTTCATCAGCATGCACGACCATGTCTCCATCGCAAACTGTTGCGTTGTGCTTCCCGACAGGAAGGCAGACCGGAGTCTTAATCTCAACCTTTCCCTTCATGCTGATCACTCTCGGGTATTTCAAGCTGTGATCGATGCTCAGGGCTATTAAGGATACTGGGCGAGAGCTGTTCATAGGCACCGCTATCAAATTCTTCAACTCCGCCGTATTCTCCTGCGCTATGTTGGGCGCGTCGATAACGCAGAGCATCAAAATCGGGACCATTAACAAGGAAAACTTCACAGTGAGGGCCCTCCTGGAGCGCTAAGACGCACTCAGGGCGGGGTAGGTTTCGAGTCTTCTGAATTGCCCCCTTGCCTTGAGGCAAAGGAGCCGGCGCTGCTGTTGAGTGCCTAAGCCGAAGGCATCTTGGTCGCCGTAAATCGGAGCCGGACGTAGTCGGCAATCCATACGCCGGCGGCGTTCACGAGTTGGGGCTCGAGCACAGTGCGCACTTCCTGCAGATATTCTTCTCGATCCCGGCCGGACAGGCCTTCCAGAAAGCACAGGCCAAAGGTTTCGAGAAAGCCTGTGATGTCCCCGGGCAAGGGAGTTGGACGCGGAATCAAAGCGATGCTATCCACGCGAAAGCCGGCGCGCTCCAGGCGGGTTGCATAGTCGCCCGGCGTTGGGAAGTACCAGGGAACGCGTGACTCTCCGTCAATTCCGCGCTTATCGAGCGCCGCGACCAGGGCGCGCCGGATTTTGTCGACGCAGCCGAATCCACCGCACTCCGCCACAAAGCGTCCGCCCGGCCGCAGCGCGCGATGGACTCCGGCCATCATCTCGTCGGCGCGCCTGATCCAATGCAGAACGGCATTGCTGAAGACGGCGTCGAATTCCTCGCGATAGGGCAGATCCACGGCATCGACCACATAGGCCTTCAGACCGAGCTGACGCGCCGATTCGACGAACGCCGCGCTCGAATCCACCGCAACCACGTCGCAGCCGATGTCCGCGATTTTCCTGGTGAGGACGCCGTCGCCGCAACCGAGGTCAAGGATGCGCTCGCCGGGTTTTGGAGCTAACAGCTCCAGCACGGGCGACCCCAGATCCGAAACAAACCGGGCATTCTTTGCGTAGGACGCCGGGTCCCAGGTCTGAGCTGTTGTCATATGGCACAGCGTAGCACCTGGGTGCGGTAGATCCTTAGCGCGGTTCGATGCCGGAATTTACAGCGCGCCTTCAATGCTGGGTATCGCGGCTGTTGGAAACGCCAAGGACCGTTCCCATCACTCAAAGCTTATGTTCGACTTAGCGTTGAAGTGGTGATGATTGGCGTACTGAATCTGGATCACTTCAACATGGCCGTTAGAGAAATGAACTACCTGGCTGGCCGAGACCGGAAGCAGATGCTGGGCATCGTCAAACTTCACCCGATCCCATTTCGTTTCACGCTCCACTCGCGCCCATGCGAAATCGCTCGGAAATCCTGCCATCGCATCATCCAACTGGATGAGTTCGCCCGTGCCTTCCTCGACCAGCATCTTACCGGTACGCGGCGCATAGTATCGGAGAGCGCCGCCCCAGGAAGCAAAGCAGCTATCCGCTGGTGCATCGAAATCAAACTCTGCCAGTTGCATGCCCCGTGCCGCCAAGTGCCGTACGAACCGAAACGTTACCGGACACCCCGGGCTGAACAGAGGCCTGAGCCTGCCGCTGTAGGAGCCGCCCCAATTCCACCGGATAAGCCGTCTCCAGCCCGAACCAAAACTCTGCAGATCGCGAGTGCCTCCTGGTACCGGAATCTCGTTTTGGCGAACGTGCTCGCGGCTTTCGGCGAAGCCCTGCGTCGTGATTGCAGACTTGATCACGTCCAGCAGTTCCCACCTCTCGGAAGCGGACGCGGCCGTGTAACGCGTGGCGGTTTCGTCGGCGGTAAAGTTCGGCATGTTTTCCAGACGCTTGCGATTCGTGTCGCGCGCCCGCTCGAAGACTTGCGTTTCCGCGGGGCCGGCCACAATCGTGTCGGATTCGCGTGCCGTCTCTGCAGTCACGGCCGGGGACGGCAAAAGATTTCCCGGTTCGCGCCAGGCACGGCTTGCCACGGCAGCAGCGAGTTCGCCGCCGTTTGGCGCGCGCATGAACCGGATCTTCTCCAATTCGAATCGCTGCAGGAAAAGGGCCTGCTCATCGAAGATAGGGGTAATCTCCCGGTAAGACATCTCCACCAGGTCTCCCACCTTGAACTTTGCGGCCAGAATATCCGGTCGCCATTTGCCAGTGCCCGGGAGCAGCGCGTCCATCAGGATCCCATCGGGACGCCGGATGGTGACAACGCGATGCGTCACCCTTTCCAGGCTGCCCAAAACGGTCTCTCTTCCCGCGATGACTGGGGAGACGACAAGAGCCGCCCCGACCAGGAGAGTTGCGGGGAATCGAAAAGACACAGTCCGGCGTCTAGCAGGCCCGCCAAGGTGGAGTTTCGGTGGGTTGGCCGTCACTCAGATAAGAACCCGCGCAAACCCGGAGAGTTGCGCCCGCGCTTCGAGGAAACTGGTTAGGCGCGAACGCGCGGTCAAGTGAGGCTGCGGCGACTGCGCGAGCGTAGGATCGGTTATCGCTGCGAACTGATGCCGGCTTAGCGAGCAGCCATCAGGGCACGCAGGCGCCGGGCGCGCTCGGGGGCGCGGAGTTGCCGTAGGGCCTTGGCTTCGATCTGGCGGATGCGCTCGCGGGTGACGTCGAACTCCTGGCCGATCTCCTCGAGCGTGTGCTCGCGTTCGCAACCGATACCGAAGCGCAGCCGGATGACCTTCTCTTCCTTGGGCGAGAGGGTCTTCAGGATACCTGCGGTTTCGTCGCGCACGTTGCCTTCGATCACCGCGTCGACGGGCGAGCCCACCCAGCGGTCTTCGATCAAGTCGCCTAGCGCCGATTCGCCGTCACGGCCCACGGGAGTTTCGAGCGAAACCGGGTCGCGCGAAATCGTCTTGAGCTTCTGGACTTTCTCCACCGGAATGTCCATGCGGCGGCCGATCTCATCGTTGGTCGGGGTGCGCCCGAGCTCCTTTTCGAGCTCACGAGAAGCACGCAGAAACTTGTTCATGCTCTCGTTCATGTGGACGGGAATGCGGATGGTACGTGATTGGTCGGCAATCGCGCGCGTAATGGCCTGGCGAATCCACCAGGTGGCGTAAGTCGAAAACTTGTAGCCGCGGCGGTATTCGAACTTGTCGGCTGCGCGCATGAGGCCGATGTTGCCCTCTTGAATCAAATCCAAAAGGTGCAGGCCGCGGTTGACGTACTTCTTGGCCACCGAAACCACCAGGCGGAGGTTGGCTTCCACCAGGTCTTTCTTGGCACGCTCGGCTTCCTGCTCGCCATGGCGGATGACGTTGAGCGTGTGCTTCAAGTCGACGAGCGGGGCACCGGCAACGGCTTCCCGCTTGCGAATCTCGCGCTTCAATTCGCGGGCTCGATTTTGCGCCGTCACCCCGGCACGCGTCTCGAGCTTCTGCAGCTCGCGCTCCAGATGAGTCAGCTCTTCAACCGCGCGCTCGATTTCCTTGGAAAATTCCTTCCACTTCGGCAGCAAAAAGGGAACGCGCCGGATCGCCAGCGATGTTTCCACCTTGGCCCGGTTCAGCTTGCCGCAAAGCCGGCGGCGCACACGCTTATTGCTCAGCGCCGTGGCTTCCAGCTTTTCCTCGGCCTGCAGCAGTTTTTTGTGCAGCAAGATCACATCGGCAAACTGCTGCTTCAACTGGTTGCGCCGCTGCGTATCGGCCAGCGTGCCTTCTTCCAGATCGCCCAAGTCGACGAGGTTGTCGAGTTCCTCGGTGCCCTTCTTCAACTGCTCGGCCGCATCCACGATCACCAGTTGCACCAGCGCCGAGCGGCTGATCGCCTTCTGCATGCGCAGCTTGCCGCGTTCCATGCGCCGCGCCAGATCCACCTCGCCCTCGCGAGTCAGCAGCGGTACGGCGCCCATTTCGCGCAGATACACGCGTACCGGATCGTCGGTGTAGATCGACTCCTCGACAACCGGTTGCGGATGGAGAAAGTCCTCCTGCGCCGCTTCGGGGTCGAAGAATTTCGCTTCTTCTTCGAAATTAATGCCCAGAGGGCTATCGTTTAGAAAATGATCGTCAAAATGGTCCACTCGGACTCACCTCCCCCGCAGGAAACCTGTGCCGCAAAACGTGTTTTCTGTGGGGTACAAGTTTGAAAACTGCCTAACGTCCAACCCAACGACAATCGCGCGGAGCCAACCAGTCCCTAACTGGTCAGATGATAATAACACGTATTGGTCCAGAAGTTAAGTCCCATAGTTAATGATGTTTCAGGCGTGTTTTGGTTACAAGAAACAAGCAGCACCACATACATGAGGTGTTTATGAATTTTTCTGCCGCATCAAGTTCTTCAGTTCGTTGAAGAAGGCCTCCTCGTCCTGAAAATCGCGGTACACCGACGCAAACCGCACGTAAGCGATTTTATCCAGGTCGCGAAGTCCCTCCATCAGAATTTCTCCTATTTCGGTGGTGGGAATTTCGCGGTCCGGCGAGTCAATCACCCTTGATTCCACATGATTTACAAGCTCGGAGAGCCGCGACATACTAATTGGACGTTTTTCGCAGGCCTTTAGTAGTCCTGCCAGGACCTTTTGACGATCAAACTTCTCGCGGCGGCCGTCCTTCTTGATCACCATGTAGGGAACTTCGTCGATTCGCTCGTAAGTGGTGAATCTTCTTTCACATGCAAGGCATTGACGGCGCCGCCGGACGGCATCGCCCTCCTTGCTCTCCCGCGAATCCACTACGCGGTCATGTAAATGACCGCAGAACGGACAATTCAATTGCCGGCCTCCGGTTCCAATTGACTCAATTTGCGCCAGCTCAGGCCCTCCTGGAGGGCCAGCGCCAGCCCTAACGGCACCACCGAGACGAAGGAAATCAACCACATCAGTACCGCCATACTGGTCGCCAGTTCCACCGAGAGGCCGAATATCTTGGTCAGCACCAATACGGAGACCACCTGAATGCCGCCGCCGATTCCGGGGATCTGGACCACCGCACCGAACGAAGCAAAACCAAGGAAAGTCAGGATATCGGCAAAAGTGAAGTGGACGGCTGTTCCGTAAGCGCCGGCAACGCAATAATAACAAAACGCGATCAGCACCCACTCGAAGACGGTGTAAACGACCAGCAAAAAGATCGATTTGGCGCTCCGCAACGAGTCGGCGCCCTGGACGAGTGCGCGAAGGAAGCGTCCGGCGCGATCGAGGTGGTGTTGGGAGAGGAAGCTGAGGGCGTCCATCAGCCGGTTGGTCATCTTTTCCGAGTAGAGCCGGATCAGAGCGAGGGCGATGAGGCAGGCGGCGCTCAGCCCGGAAACGGCCCATCCACCAATGGAGAGAACCCAGGAGAGAACCGGACCAGCGTCGGCGAGGTTCTGCACGCGGCTGAGGGCGAAGCCGAAAATGGCCAGGGCAATCAACAGGTCGTAAATCCTTTCGAGGACCCAGGCAGCGATTTGGGAGGAAAAGGGGACTCGCTCGCGAACGGCGATCAAATAAGGGCGGACAAACTCACCCGGGCGCCCCAGCAAGGTGACGGCGGTAAAACCGATCACGGTGGCGGAGATGAGCTTCCACATATTGGGGTGGGGCTGGAGGGGCTTGAGAAGAACGGCCCAGCGGAGGGCACGGCCGAAGTAGGTGGCGAGCGCCAGGGCAAGCGCAGCGGTGAGCCAGACCCAATCGAGCCGCGAGAGGGTGGCGGCAAAGACGGACCAGTGAAACCCCTGCTTGCGCAGTTCGGAGCGCAGCAGGACCAGCGCAACCAGGACGAGAACCGCCCCGAGCGCGACCCACTTCCACCGGCTCGATTTGATGAGGCCGCCTTTCCCGGGGGGCCCGGAAGACCTTGCCCCGGAACGGAAAAATGAACCTAACATCATAAAACCTCGTAACTTCTACTGGAAGTCGGAAAATCCCGTAAGGGGAAGAATTTCCGGCCGGTCCAGTCCGGCGGTTGGCCGGTTCAGGAGAGCAAAACGAGGTAAACTATGGCAACCGCTGCCATGACTGCTGCGTTTCCGGTGCCCGGCGCCAATTGGCCGGTGCGAACGGGGCGAAGCACGCGTGTTGCAGGCGGAAAGCCGGCCGCCCAAATCTTGGATCAGGATTCCAGTCTCGTTCAACGATGCCTGAGCGGTGACGCCACCGGTTGGGAGGAACTGGTGCGGCTGCACACGCGTCGCATCTACGCTTTATGCTACCGGTTTACGGGCCGGGACGCGGAAGCCCAAGATCTGACGCAGGAGATTTTTCTCCGGGTGTTTCGGACGCTGGGCACGTACCGGTCGGCGGAGGGTTCGTTTGTTACCTGGCTGACACGGCTGGGCCGGAACCTGTTGATTGATCACTATCGCCGCACAAAACAGGAGCGGGTGACGGAGCCGATCGAGGAACAACTCCCGGTGCTCGAACAGAAAGAGTACGCGGGTCAGGCTTCGGTGCAGCCGGACAGGGTGCTGGCGGGGAGGGAAGCGAGCGAGGTGCTGCAGGCAGCGCTGGCGAAGCTGTCGCCGGAGCTGCGGGAAACGGTGGTTCTTCGGGATTTGCAAGAGCTGGAGTATCGCGAGATAGCCGACGTGCTGAAGATCCCCGAAGGCACGGTAAAATCACGGCTGAATCGCGGCCGCGCAGAACTGGCGCGGCTGCTGCGCAGGCAAAGAGCGGCGTTATGACGTGCACGAATTTTGAAATCGCTCTGTGCGACTACCTGGACGGAAAGCTGACCCCGGCCGCCACGGCCGAGTTGGAAGCTCATCTGGCCGGGTGCGCTGCCTGTGCGGAGCTGGCACGGGATGCGGGCGAGGCCATGCAGTTCGTGGAACGGGTGGCGGAGGTGGAACCGCCTCCGGAGCTGGTGAACCGGCTGTTCGCCATCGCGCAAATGCCCGAGGCGCGCCGCATGCGCGGCGGGATCCGCGGCTGGTTCCAGAAGGTTTTTCAGCCCATGCTGCAGCCGCGCATGGTGATGGGCTTATCGCTGACGATTTTGTTTTTCGGCATGATGGCGCGTTGCGCGGGTGTTCCCGGCAAACGGCTGAGCCCGGGCGATCTCGATCCCGCGCACGTTTGGGCGGGCGCCGAAGATCGGGTGCAGCGCGGATGGGAGCGTTCGGTGAAGTTTTACGAGAACCTGCGCTTCGTGTACCAGATTCAAACGCGGCTGCGGGAGTGGCGCGAGCAGCAGGAGCAGGATAACGCGGTCGCGCCGGCAGACACGGCCGACGAGCGGCGGCTGCCGGCGCGCGCGACGCCCGCGACCGCGAATCAGCAAGGTAAAGGAACAGGGCCCGCCAAAGCGGGCGCGAAATAGAGGTCGTTATGAATTGTCTCAACCATCCCGACACGCCGGCATCGGCGTTCTGCCGCAGCTGCGGCAAATCACTATGCGACGCGTGCAAGCGACAGGTGCAGGGCACCGTGTTCTGCGAGGAGCACGCGCCGCCGCCCGTGGCCCCCACAACGCCGCCGCCGGTTTCCGCACCCCCACCGGTAGCCGATCCGCATGCGTCTCCGGGACTCGCGTTTTTCCTGGGACTGATTGTGCCGGGTGTGGGCGCGATTTACAACGGCCAATATGCCAAGGGCCTGGTGCACGCGATCATCTGGGGGCTGCTGCTCAGCATTGCCACCTCCGGCTCGGCGGGAAACCTGCTGCCGCTCTTCATCGTGCTGATTGTGGCGTGGGTGTTCTACATGGCGATTGAAGCGTACCAAACGGCGCTGAAACGGCGCGCCGGGCAGCCGGTGGACGAGTTTTCGAGCCTGATCGATTTGCACGCCCGGGGCTCGAGCTTTCCGATGGGCGCCGTGCTACTCATCGTAGTGGGCGTGCTGCTGCTTTTAGATACGACGGATATCATCCGGCTGGACCGCGTGTTGCGTTACTGGCCGGTGTTACTGATCCTTTTCGGTATTTACTTGCTGTACGGCAGGGTAGCGGCGATGCACCCGGGATCCTCGGCGGTCAGTCCGGGGCAGGAGGTGCATGATGACCATCGGTAATCAAATGGTGCGGGCGGTGCGCGGACCGATTCTGCTGATTACAATCGGAACGCTATTCGCGCTCGACCACTTCACCAATTACGGTTTCCAGCAAACATGGCCGGTGATTCTGATCGTGATCGGCTTGCTCACGCTAGCGGGAAGGGCGACGCGCAGCGGGCCAAGCACGGGAGGCGTCTCGTGAGACCGCGGCGTTCCATTGCCGGGCCGCTGATTCTGATCCTGATCGGGCTGGCTTTTCTGTTCCACAACCTGTGGCAGGACCTGCCGCTATTTCAGTTAGCCGCACGCTATTGGCCGTTCATACTGATCGCCTGGGGCGTGCTGCGCCTGGCCGAAGTGCTGGTGGAAGTGATGCGCTCAGGACCGCTGCCTTCGGGCGGTCTCTCGGGGGGCGAAGTCGCGCTGATCATTTTGCTGTGCGTGATCGGCAGCGGCATGTACGCTGTGGATCGTCACGGTGTGCGCCTGGCGCCGTTCGGGGCCACGGGTCTGGAGATGTTTGGCGAAGAGTTTGACTATCACCATACGCAGGTCAAACAGGTGAAGGGCAGCGTGCACGTGGCGTTCGAAAATCTGCGCGGCAATGTGCGTGTGAACGGCACGGATGACCCAGAGATCAAAGTGGAAGAGCATAAGATGATCCGGGCGTACAACAAAGGAGACGCAGACAGCGCCGATCAACGCACTCCGCTGGAAATCGTTCAGGAAGGCGACCGGATCATTGTCCGCACCAATGAGGACAAGGTTTCGCACGTGCAGCACATGGCGTGCGATCTGGAAGTGACAGTGCCGCGGCACGCCGACATCGAAGGACGGGGCAACAAAGGCGACTACGACATCAGCGACATTACCGGCAGCGTGGACATTACCAGCGGTAACGCGGGCGTTCGGCTGAACACCATCGGCGGCAGCGTAAAAGTGGATTTGCAGCACAGTGACATCGTGCACGCGGTGGATGTAAAAGGCGATGTGTCCATTGAAGGCCGCGGCGCAGACGTGGAGGTAGAGAACGCCGGAGGACAGGTAACGGTGAACGGTTCCTACTCGGGAACCATGCAGTTCAAGAATCTGGCAAAACCACTGCATCTGGAGTCGCGTAATACGGACCTAAAGGTAGAGAAAGTACCGGGAACGATCACGATGGACCTGGGCGAACTGACGGCGAACAATGTAATCGGGCCGGTGCACGTAGTGACCAAATCCCACGACATTCACCTCGAGGATTTCACACAAGCCATTGACCTGGAGACCGAACGCGGCGACATCGAGTTGAAACCTGGGAAAGTACCTCTGGCGAAAATCGATGCGCGCAGTCATTCGGGAAACATCGAAGTGGAACTGCCGGAATCGGCGGGCTTCGAGATTCGCGCGACTACCTCACGAGGGGAAGCGCAAAACGAATACGGCTCGCCGCTCGACGCCAAGACGGAAGGTGATGGCGGCACCGTAAAAGGGAAAGTAGGCCAAGGCCCAGTGATCACGATTACTACCGATCGGGGCGCCGTAACGGTGAAGAAGAGCTAAAAGGCCAGGGCCGGATTTCGATCCGGCCCTTTGCCACCTACATACGAGTTACTCGGATTACTTAGAAGCGATAACCGAAGCCGATGGATGGCTCAGCGCGATGAGTCACGCGACCGGTTCCGGCCGACTCTGTTAATCCAAAAGTCGGCGAATCATAAACAAAGCCGCGGTATTCGGCCCGCATATACAGGTGGCTGGTCAGATTAAAGTCGGCGCCTCCGCCGTAGACAAAGGCGGGCCGGGCCTGCACGTTAGCCGTGCTGACGTTCCTTGGATCGAACACCAGCGCGCCGGTTCCTGCCAGCGCAAACGGCGACCAGCGTTTCCAGGGAAAGCGGAGCACATAATCGGCAGTGAATTCGTGCGAATCGTTCTTCACGCCCAATGCGCCACCGGTTAAGCCAAAATTCTGCGTGTTGAGTGCGTAACCGTAATTGACTTCGACGCCGTTATGGCGGTTGAAGAAGAACCGATAACTAGCCAGCACGCCGCCACTGTTTGTGGAGTCTTGTTGAACGCCGTTATTACTCGTGCTTTTTACAAAACTGCCCAGAGCCTGTACTGTGAAGTCACTTCTATAGTTGACATCTTCTTGCGAGAATGCCGGCGCGACGAGTAAGACTGCTCCGGCGATTACTAAGGCAAAAGTATTCTTGCGAGACATGATTCGTTTCTCCCTTGGATTGATTTCTTCGAGTGGTGGCTATCCGCCACTCATTCAATAACTCAGGCAATTAACTGCCTGAGTAAGTTTCTGCAGAAGCACTTACCTCTTTGCACATTCAGATGATCATTTCCGCCGTAAGGTTTCACCAGATTCGCATGAAAGAACCGTGTGCACAGGACGCCACGGTGTGGACTTCACTGCCACAGGAGGCCGCGCCCTCAGATCCATTTACTCATGAGATAGAATCCGCGATCTTCGAACCCAATCCGTTCATACAGATGGCGTGCGCGCGGGCTTGCCCGCTCGACTGCCAGGTGTAGCGTGGTGATCGCGTTTCGCGCGCAATATTGTCCAACGAGAGTGAGAGCGGCACTGCCGTGACCTTGACCGCGGTGATGCGGGCGAATATAGAATTCATCGATTACCGCGCACACCCCGTGAAATTCGATACTGAATCCGAGTGTCAAAATCAGAAAGCCGACTGTCTCGTCTTTGAGATCGAGGATCCAGATAGCTCCATACTGCTCGCTCCTCACGAGTTGTTGTACAGCCTGTTCCGCGTCTGTGGCATGCCAGGGTAGCCGGTCACCTGCGTGGAACTCAGCCATCATGATCATGATCCGGGGTATTTCGTGCGCGCGCGCACGACGGAGAGCTACGGAAGGGGGTTGCGAATCCATAGAGTTCCATTCGCAATGACCAGCCGTTAAGTTATGTGGAATTGACCGGTAGGTGCGGTTTTTACAAAATGGGTCCGGAAGAGGCTAGTCGCTTGGCGTGAGTTCGCCCGCGCATTCTCGCAATTCGTCCTTCCATTCACCAGGCAGAGGAGAACGGAGGGCGCGTTGCATGTTCTCGGGATTGCGATCGTCGCCCACAAAGAGCCGGACGACCTCAGTAACGGTGATCCTTTCGGGACCGTCGGCGACCTTGGTAATGATATTGCCGGCTGCCACTTCTCCTTCCTCAACGACGGAGAAGTAAATGCCGGGCCGGCGTGCTTGCCAGAAGCGCTTCGGCATGTCCGGGCGGCCAAAGCGAATGGCGAGCTTGTAGCAGGGCATGCGCGGTTGCGTCACTTGCAGGATGGCGGTGCCGATGCGAAAGCGGTCGCCAATGCGGATGTCGCTTTCGTCGATACCCAGGGTGGTGAGATTTTCGCCAAAGGCTCCGTTGGGCAGCGAGGGCTCACCCAGTTGATCCGTCCAGTAGGCGTAATGCTCGGAGGGGTAAAGATAGATGGCCTTATTGGGCCCGCCGTGGACCGTGAGATCGGCTTGACGATCACCGGCGAGATTGTTTCTCCTCAAGCTAATGCGGCCTTCCACGGGCGCCTTGAATATGCTGGTCACCACGTCGCGATCACCCACACGGACAGTGCGCGGCGTGCCGACATTCACCGAAACAACGCGGGAAGAATTGTCGGGCCCATGCAAATCGGTACTGTTCAAATCAGACACCACAAATTAGACGCGCATCAACGTGCGTAAGGTTCAGGCGGTTCCAATCTTTCCGCTGGGCCCCCTCCGCCTTTCGGCGACGATGGTGATTTCGGTATCGCGAGCCAAGCGCACGACGCGCTGCAACCGGCTGCCTTGCAGGCGCTCCTTCCAGTTTCGGGACTCGCTCCGGCCCATGAAGATTTGAGTAGCGCCGCGGCTGTGAGCGAACTGGACAATGCCTTCAGCCACATCATTGGCGGGGACGACCTCGGTGTGAATGCGCAAATTGCGCGCAAAGCCCAAGTGCCGCTCCACGGCATCGCGGTTCTCTCCGGAAAGGCCGGCGAGCGTGGCGTCGGGGCTTACGTAAACGGCGAGACACTCTGCGCGCAGGTAGTCGGCCACCCGGCGGCCGCGGCGGATGAGAACAACAGTGGACGGCCGCTCATCGATGCAGATGAGAATACACTCGCGGCGACGGGGAGTGTCGCCTGGTGCAGGCAGCGGGCGCGCGTTCTCTACGGCCTGTGGGTCCTGCGCAGAAAGTTTTTCCTCGATCTCATGAGCCGCGTGGCGCATGGCGATTTCACGCAGCGCGCTGAGGTTCTGCTCGGTAAAGAAATTCTCCAGCGCCTTGTCCGCTTTCTCGCGTGAATAGATCACCCCGCGCTCCAGGCGGTGGCGCAAGGCGCGGGGGGTGACATCGACCACTACGATCTCGTCGGCCTGGTCCACCACCCAATCCGGAATGGTCTCGCGCACGCGCACGCCGGTCATCTGCCAGATCTGGTCATTGAGACTCTCCAGATGCTGGATGTTCACAGAGGTGAGCACGGTGATGCCGGCATCGAGCAATACATGCACGTCCTGCCAGCGCTTCTGGCGCTCTGAGCCAGGCATATTGGTGTGAGCCAGTTCATCGACGAGGCACACCTCGGGACGCCGCTGCACAATGGCATCCGTATCCATATCTTCAAAGATGGTGCCGCGGTATTCGGCCTTACGCCGCGGGACCGTTTCCAGTCCCTCGGTCTTGCAGATGGTATCTTTGCGGCCGTGCGGCTCGAAGTAACCGATCACCACGTCGACACCCTTGCGGTGCAGCGCCTGCCCTTCATCGAGCATCTGGTATGTCTTGCCCACACCCGCGGCGTAGCCTAGAAATATTTTGAATCTTCCCCGCTTGGATGCTGGAGGCGGCGTCATGACAGGGAGGGATGGGGAAAGATGCGGACGTCCATGGTGTCGGCGGCGCGAATCATGCGGTCGAGTGGATTGCCGAAAAGCATTTCGCGCCAGCGGCTGCCCAGGCTATGGCCGACGAACAATTGCGTTACTGCCTGAGCGCGGGCAAAATGCAAAATGGCTTCGGCGGAGTCCTTGGCCTCCAGGACATGCACCTCGGCGCCCAGTTCGCGAGCCAGGTTCAGATGTTTTTCGAGCAGCTGCGCATCCGCCGGGTCCAGGGGCACCTGTTTCACGTAGACGGCCAAAAAACCGCAGTGAAAGCGGTCCGCATTCCGCCGCCCTGTTTCCAACATGCGTTTTGCATTGCTGCGCGGGGTGATGCAAACCAGAATGCGTTCCTGACTCCCCAGAAAGAGCTCCACGCCTTGCAGCTGGAGACTATTGTGCAATTGCTCGTCCACCACTTCAGCGGCAAGCAGAAGGGCCAGCTCACGCAACTCGGACAAGCGGCGTGTGTCGGCGGCGCTGGCAGCATCGCGCAGCTGCAGATCCTCGGGCGGCGCATCCACGATCACGATTTCGTCCGCGGACCGGACGAACTTTTGCGGAACCGCCTGCCGGGCGCGTTTTCCCGTGATTTTCTCTATGGCGTCCTGCAGCTCTGCAATGTGCTGCACGTTAATGGCAGTGACAACAGTGATGCCGTTGTCGAGCAGTTCCTTCACGTCCTGCCAGCGCTGCGGATTGCGGCTGCCGGGCGGATTATCCTGCGCCAGTTCGTCCACCAGGCACACCTGCGGATGCCGTTTCAGAATGCCAATTACGTCCAGTACCAGGTATTCTTTACCTTCGCTGCGGACCGTCAGGCCGGGAATCACTTCCAGCGTGTCCAGCAGGCACTGCACTTCCTGTCCCACCTTGGACTGAATCAAACCCACGACGACGTCCTGACCGCGCAGTTTGCGGCGCCTGCCCTCGTCGAGCATGCGGAACGATTTGCCCACGCGCGAGGCATAGCCGAGGAAAATCTTCAGACGCCCGCGGCTCGCCTGTTGCTCCTGAGCCTCGATGCGGCGCAGAAGTTCTTCGGGGCTGGGACGCTGGCTGGGCATGCGGATGGATCAGTAGTAGTTTACATGCGTTTGATGTTTTTTGGGCTGTTCGAGCCGCCTCACGGTTCCTCGGGCAGCGCGAAACGGTAGCCCACCCAGGGTTCTGTCAGGATGTACTTGGGCCGCGCGGGATCGGGTTCGATCTTTTTGCGCAAATGGTTGATGAAGACGCGCAGGTAGTCGGTTTCGTTGCCGTAATCAGGCCCCCACACGGCCTGCAACAGCTCGCGGTGCGGTACCGGTTTGCCGCCGTGCGCCACCAGGTGCCGCAGCAGCTCAAACTCTTTCGGGGTGAGCCGCACGCTTTGATCTCGCACCATCACGCGGCGGCTCTCGAAGTCGATTTGCAGGTCGCGCGATGTAAAGCCGCGCGGTCCGCCCTCCGCCCCCGGCATACGCCGCAGGGCCGCACGAATTCGGGCCAGCAATTCCTGCATGCCGAATGGCTTGGATACGTAATCGTCGGCGCCTGCATCGAGCGCTTCGACTTTTTCCTTCTCGGCGTTGCGGACCGTGAGGATAATAATCGGCACATCCGACCCGTCGCGCATAAACCGGCACGCTTCCAGCCCGCCCATTCCGGGCATGTTCAGATCCAGCAGAATGAGGTCCGGCTGATATGCGCGCAGTTTTTCCAGCGCTTCTTCGCCGGTTTTGGCTTCATCCACCTGGTAGCCGCTGGACGTCAGGGTGGCGCGCATCATGCGCCGGATTTGCGGCTCGTCATCCACCACCAGGATTTTTGCGCTCATAACACCAACTCACTCTTCACGGCGGGGACCGCGAAGCTGAACATCGATCCCTTACCGGGCGCGCTCGTCACCCAGATCTTTCCTCCATGCGCTTCTACAATACCCTTGGCAATCGATAACCCCAGCCCCGTACCCAGCACTTTCTCGCGCCACGCGCGTCCGCGATAGTACTTGTCGAAAATCTTCGATTGCTCATCCACCGGAATGCCTTTGCCCTCATCGGCCACGGTGACCACGATCCGTTCGCCCTCCAAATGGGCGGAAATGGTGAGCGGCGCGTTGGGCGGCGAATAATTGATCGCGTTGTCCAACAGTTGCTTTAGCACCTGTCCGATAAATTCGAAATCGACCTCCGCCGCCGGCAGCGAATCGGGCAGCCGCAGCTGGATCGTGCGCCCTTGCAGCGCTTCCTCCTGCGCCTTGAGCGTAGCCTGAATGATATCGGCGATGTGATGGCGGGCGCGATCGGGATGCAGTTTCGAAGCCTCGATGCGCGCCATTTCCAGGACCTCCACCACCAGCCGGTTCAGACGGTCGGCCTCTTCGTTCGCGATGGTGAGCAATTCCAGCTCTTCGGCCTCGCGCGGCTTTGCCAGCAGATGCGTCACCGCCCCCTTGATGGACGTGAGCGGAGTTTTCAAGTCGTGCGCCAGGGCGTCGAGTAGCGTAGCCTTCAGAACCTCGCTTTGCCGGGCCGCTTCAGCCTGATTGGTCTCCTCGATCGTCCTGGCCCGTTCGATGCCGATGGCCACCAGGTGCGCCAGCGCATTGCGTGCCGCGCTGGAAAGAGTGCTGCCCACAAAGCCAAGGCTTCCGGTAGTCTGCCCGCCGAGGCGGATGGGGACGATGGAGGTCTGCAAGCCTGAGTCCGTGACCGGCTCTCCGGTCTCCGCTACGCGCCGTAATTGATCGTCGGAAATCTTGGTGTGCCCTTCGGAGCGGTAAAACTCGCCGGTCACTTGATTGAACAAGACGGCGCCGGAAATCTCGAAGGTTCGGATGATGCTGTTGACGATGTCGCGCGCGGCCGTGTGCACGTTGCTGCTGAGCAGCAAAGTCTGCCCCAGCGCGTAGAGGCGCTCCACTTCCTGCCGGCGGGCGATCGACTCCGCCTCGCGGCGGCGCGCGCGAACGGATAACTCGCTGGCCGTCACCGCCGTGACGAGAAAAGCCGCCAGCGCGGCCCAATTTTCCGGGTCAGAAATGGTGAGTTGCCCGACGGGAGGAATGAAGAAGTAATCGAGCCCCAGCATCCCCACAACCGATGCCACGATGGACTCCGCATAGCCCCAGCGCGCCGCGATCCACAGAATCGCGAGTACCAGCGTTAGTGCGACCGTGACGCTGTTCGCCGGAAGAATACTTTTGTAGACAAAAACAATTGCGCCCACGAGCGCCAGCGACACCACAATCCGTATTGCGGTTTGCCACAGCCTGTTCACGGGGTTCCGTACTCACTGTAACGCACATGCGATAAGTTTTTCGGCAGCGGTGTTCGTTCCGTCGCGGCTCATTGTCCGCGCGATCGCTTGAGCGCGTACCACGATATCGGGCCGTAGCGCGCGCTTGAGTGCGCTGACCAGCGAGTCCGTCGTGGGCACGCCTGGAGGGTGCGCAACCCCTATGCCCAGGATCTCGATTCGCTGCGCCCAGTAGTGCTGGTCGTAGTGATCCGGAATGACGACCTGGGGCGAGCCGGCGAGCGCGGCGGCGGTTGTAGTTCCGGCGCCGCCGTGGTGAACGACAGCAGCGACTCGGGGGAAGAGAGCGTGCAAGTTCGCATCACCGATGGAGAGGCAGCCGGCCTGGTCCTCGACGAGCGATTCTTCGAACCACCCTCGCGAAACGATTGCGCGCCGGCCTAGAGCGCGGGCGGAGTGGACCAGCACATGTCCGGTATCCTGCGGAATGCGGGTACTGCCGAATCCGAAATAAATCGGGGGCTCACCGCTTGCGAGAAAGGTGTCTAACTCGCGCGGGAGCGGCCGCTGGTCCGACAAAAACCAGGCACCCGTCTGAAGTACTCCATCGTCCGCCGGGCCCGGCCACGCCCCGAGCATCGGATCCGCTGCGAGCCATGGTCTTTCAGTGGTCATGTAACGTCGCGCGTTGCTGACCGGTGCCAGCCCCAGGGCGGCCCTATGAACGTTGAGCGCAGCACCGAAAAGACTATGAAATCGTGCTTCGTCACGCGACCAGAGCTCGCGATTGTCGCTGGTTGGGGGTAGCGGCGTCTCTCCAGGGAACGCCGGTAGGGGCGGCGGCGGATGATGCGGGGACGGCAGCACGGTAGGCGAGTAGGCAACGAAGATGTACGGAATCCCGATTTTCTCTGCCACGGATCGCGCAGCAATCTGCAGAGCGCTGGCCGCCACAATGATGTCGCACCCTGCCGCGGCGGCGGTTACCGTCTCGAATTGCGCCGCCACCGTTGCCTCCGCCATCTGGCGCCGCTGTTCGGGCGTCGGGAACGTCCTCGGGTGCGTGGCCGTGGCCCTGGCGGCGGCGAACTTGCGCACCTCCGGACCGATAGGTGTTACCGCGATGCCGAGATCTTCAATCCATTCGCGAAAATCGGGCGGCACGCAAACCCGGCCCTCGTGGCCGAGCACCTTCAGTTGCAACCCGAGGGCGACCAGCGGTTGGACATCGCCGCGCGATCCAATCGTCGAGAGAAGCACTCGCATGGGATCTCCTCTTGATACCATGCCCGCCCATCGCCCGCTCGACACTCCGCCACTCCCGCGCCGCTGCCCTTGCTGCACGGAAATCGCTGAAGACCGCTAAAATAGCGGTAATGCCCAAACCACCAGAGGATTTCTATCGCATCCAGAAGCTGCCGCCTTACGTATTTGCCGTGATCAACGAGATGAAGGCAAAAGCACGTGCGGCACAGAAGGATGTCATCGATCTCGGCATGGGCAATCCCGATGGAGCCACGCCGCGTGCGGTCGTCAGCAAGCTCGTCGAAGCTTCCCGCAACGCCCGCAATCACCGTTATTCGGTATCACGCGGCATCCCCCGCCTCCGCGAAGAAATTGTCAAACGTTACCAGCGAAAATACAACGTGAAGCTCGACCCGGATTCCGAAGCCATAGTCACCATCGGGGCTAAAGACGCCCTGGCGCACATGCTGTTTGCCATTATCGGTCCCGGCGATATTGTCGTTTCTCCCAATCCGGCCTACCCCATCCACCAGTACGGCGTGATCATGGCCGAAGGCCACGCCTGCATGCTGCCCATGCCGGATGCCGGGACGTTTTTGAATGGCCTTGAGGACGTCTACCGTTCCGGGTCACGGCCCAAGGTCATCCTGATTTCGTTCCCGCACAATCCCACGACGACGTGCGTCGACCTCGGTTACCTGCGCGAAATCGTCCGCCTGGCGCACCGTCACGGCTCGTACATCATTCACGATTTCGCCTACGCCGATCTCGGCTTCGACGGCTATGAGCCGCCCAGCATCCTGCAGGTCGAAGGCGCCAAGGACATCGCCGTGGAAATCTTCTCCATGTCCAAGAGTTACAACATGGCCGGATGGCGCGTGGGCTACTGCCTGGGCAACTCCAAAGTGATCGGCGCGCTCGCACGCATCAAAAGCTATCTCGATTACGGCGTGTTTCAGCCCATTCAGATCGCCTCTATCATCGCGCTGCGCGAATGCGAAGAGGACACGGAGAAGATCCGCGCCCTTTACCAGCACCGGCGTGACGTATTAATCCAGGGTCTGCATCGCGCCGGTTGGGAGGTCGCTCCGCCGCAGGGAACCATGTTCGTCTGGGCCCCCGTTCCTGAGCCGTATCGGGCCGAGGGTTCGCTCGAATTCGCCAAGCTGCTGATGAAGGAAGCGCTGGTCGCCGTCTCGCCCGGTATCGGCTTCGGTCCCATGGGCGAAGGCTTTGTCCGCTTCGCCCTGGTGGAGAACGACCACCGCACCCGCCAGGCCATGCGCTCCATCAAGCAGTTCCTGGCACGCAAGCCGGTGCTCGCCGGCATCTAGCCCGGCGGTCCGGACCGATAGTTCTTTTGCAAATCACTTGTAAGTAGTTGTGTGCACTGGTTCTCCGGGCCGTGCAGTTGGCAGACACGGCGTGCGCCTTGCTGGCCCCCATTGCACATTTTTGCAAATCACTTGCAAAAATTAAAAAAGCATCTTACGATATCCCCTATTGATCCGCGTATGAATGCAACTCACTTGCAAATGAACCGGCTTCTGCTTCTGTTCCTCATCGGCGCTTCCCCCGCTCTGTTCGCCCAGGAGAGCCCTTACGTCGTGACGTACGACCATCATCTGGAGGAGCCCGGCAACCTGGAGGTTGAATACTTCTCGACCTACGGCGCCCAGCAGGCCGGCAACGACTTCCATGCCTACTGGCTGGAGTTCGAATACGGTGCGACTGCCTGGTGGACCACCGAGTTCTACGTGGACGGCCAAACCACCTTCCGCGACAGCACGCTCTTCACCGGGTTCCGTTGGGAAAATCGCTTTCGCCCCTTGCGTGCCGAGCACTTCATCAACCCCCTGCTCTATATCGAATACGAAAATATCAGCGAAGCCGACAAGATCGTCAAGGAAGTGGAGGGCCATGACGTCGCCGGCGATCACGGCGAGTCCAACGCCCTGCTCAGAACCGGTCACAACCACGAGCTCGAGTTCAAGCTGATTCTCTCAAAAGACTTCAAAGGCTGGAATTTCGCGGTCAATCCCCTAGCCACCAAGAATCTGTCGCCGAGCAATCCGTGGGAGTTTGGCTACGCGGTCGGGCTCAGTCACCCGTTGGCCCTTAAAGCTTCGCCCGATCCCTGTACGTTCTGCCCTGAGAACTTTATAGCCGGCGTCGAACTCTACGGCGGCCTCGGCGACACGCAGAGTTTCGGCCTGCACGAAACGTCGCACTATCTCGCGCCTGCTCTCGCCTGGAACCTGCCTTCGGGCTGGACGGTGCGACTGTCACCGGGGTTCGGCCTGAACGACAACAGCCACCGTTTGCTGCTGCGGTGGGAGCTGTCGCGAGAATTTTCCGGCGTTTCGGAGATGATCCTGAGCCTGTTCGGGGGCCGCCGTTGAAAACGCTCTCCGCCGCTCTGCCTTTAGCCGCCTTTCTGCTCCTTGCCGCTGCGCCAAGGCGCGACGAATCCGCCGCCGTCATCTTCGCACGCGTCCCGGAAAAGGCCAGTGCGAAAAGCAACCCACTTGCAAATGACTCCGATGCTTCCAAGGCTGGCGAAAAGCTTTTCGCTAAGCATTGCGCCGCATGCCACGGCGAAAACGCCGAGGGCGCCCGCCGCGGTCCCGCTCTTCACCTCGCAGCCGTGCAGCAGGCCACGCCGGGCGAAATCTTCTGGATTCTGACCAACGGCGTCGTGCGCCGCGGCATGCCCGCCTGGTCCAAGCTTCCAGAGCCGCAGCGCTGGCAGATTGTTACCTGGTTGAAGAGCTTGCCTTAATTACCGGACGTCCACCGGGAGCTTGATCTCCACGGTTTTCGGAGGGAAGCACATCGAGTTGTTGCACGCCTGGTAACGCAGTTTGCCTTCCGCCACCATCAGCCCCTGCGTCGCGTCCGCCGGAACCTTGAACTTTGTCGTGATGTCAAAGTTGCCGGTGTACACCGATAGCGGCTGATCAGGCGAGAAAGGATACTTTTCGTCGGTGGGCTTCGGGTATGTCACTCCAGATACTTCGAGCGGCGCGGCGGTCCACGTCAGCTTCAGAGGAATCAAATAGGCTTCATGCGGTGCATTGCTGTTCACGTGATACCCCGCGCCCAGCGCCACCGAAATTTTCGCCGTCACCTCTTCGCTGCGCTTGGCCACTACCTTCTGCGGCGGCGCGATGGTGAGGATCGCGTTACTCTGCGCGTGCAAGCACGGCAGCAGCGCTAGCGTGAGCAGAGGCGCCCAGGAGTTCTTGTATGCCATCTTCAAATTCATTCTTGCCCGACAGGCCGACGTGCACCGCCGCGATGTTTCCGTCTCGGTCGATCAACAGCGTCGTCGGCAACGCTTCCAGCCCGCCGTAGAGGTCCGCAATCTTGTCGTTTCCCAGCACCAGCCGGTAATTGATGCCGCGTTCCTGGGCGAACGGTTTCACCGCGTCCCACCCCTCGTCATCCATCGCCACTCCGAGCACTGCGAAACCCTTGTCTTTATTCTGCCGCTCGAATTCCTGAAACCACGGGATCTCGATCTTGCACGGCCCGCACCACGTCGCCCAGAAATCCAGCAGGACGACTTTCCCCTTATAGTCCGACAGGTGCACCGCCTGCCCGTTCACGTCTTTCAGCTCGAAGTCCGGCGCCTTCTGGCGGTCCTTGGCAGGTTTCAAGGACGCCGCGCGAACCGTCCTCGGCGATGATGAGCAACCCGCCGAAAGCGCAACTACCGCGGCTATCGCCAGGCTCATGCGAGCAGCGTACACGATATCTCCTTCAGCATCATTATAACTGGCCGCGAATGCACACAAATAAACGCCAATTCATAAAACCGAATACCACGCGTTTCCACTCGACCCGCGGATGTTGAAAATTTACCAGCAGAGCTCATGCCGGAAGCTTCAGATAGTTGACGGACTGCGCCAGATGTTCGTTAGCGAAACAGTCCACGCACTTCAATTTCACAAAGAGTCGATATAGACTGCACCCGCCACTCGTTCCACCAGCCGGTCCAATATTTCTGATTCGCGTGTATTCGCGTTCATTCGCGGCCCCTTTGCGTCGTGTTCCTGGACGCCGAAAATCTCACGAATTCTAAATCGCAATTCCCTCATCCACGCCCGCTTGCGCAAACCACTTGCGCCTGGCCTCGCGCGCTTCCCGAGCCAGGGTAAATTCCGCGTGCCGTTTTACCCCCGCGTACCGCCACGCCGCCGTATCGCAGAAGCTTTCGCAGCAGTATTCCCGCCATCGCCGCGTGCGCTGGGTGCAATCTGCCGGGCCGAGCTCTTTTTTTCTCCACTCCGCCGACCACCCCAGTTCCCCCCGTACTCTCTTCCGCAACTCACTTGCAATCAAACGCTCGTAGGACCGCCGTTTTTCATTTCCCAGCCGCAGCCAGACAAAGTGAAACAGCTCGTGAACGAAGATGCGCGCAAAGTCGTCCGCGTCCGCCATCAACTCTTCTTCAAAAACCATGCGGCGCTCGCGCAGAAACGTGGCCGCATGCGCGGCGCCGCCGGTCTGGTCTGCGACGCCTGTTCGAAATTCAATCCGGATCGCCCGCCCTGCGGCTTTCGGAATCTCCGCAGGCCACGGGCGGCCGCTACCGTCCGATCTGGGAAAGAACACTCTTCGATACCTTGGCCGCGATGTTTAACGGCCCGTCCACGATTTCGGCGATGTCGTACCGGACCGAAGTACCCAGCACAATCGCCACCTCCGAGGCATTCAACTTGTAATCGCGCTCCAGCCACTGTCCCAGATTTGTCGTGGCAGCCTGCAACGCATCCTGGAGCGATCCTCCGATGCCCATCGCCATGAGGTAATCACTGTTCTCCGCTCGCGGCATATCAGGCGCGTGGCCTTCCACTACGTCCACCGAGAACTCCACGTCCATCGATGTTTCGAGCGCATTGCCTGTTAATTCGGCATCGCCCTGCACCGCATGGCCGTCACCCACGAACAGCAGCGCGCCCGGGTGGTACACCGGCAGGTACAGCGTCACGCCCTCGCGCATCTGGTTGTAGTCCATATTGCCGCCAAAGCTGCCCAGGTGGCCCGATGAGAACGATTGGTTCCCCGGCGGCGCCACGCCCACGCACCCCAACATCGGCGCCACGGGCAGCGCGAACTTTTTCAGCTTCTCGCTCGGATTCTTCAGTGTCGCCGTGCCGCGATCCCGGTCCAGCTTCCAATCGCTGTCGAATCCGTCCGCGCGCTTCACCTCCTTGAAGTAGTACGGCTCGAGCGCGTTGCCTACAATGGAATCACTTTGAATCGCGGAGTCGCGGTTGAGACGGATGCGCGTGAACCGCACCACCAGGGTGTCTCCCGGCCAGGCATTTTCGATGTAAAACGGTCCCGTGAGCGGATTGCCCCCCTGCGACCGCCGCGTGCCGCTCCCGTCGATGCCCTCCGCATCAATCGTGGACGTCGCCACGGTGTCGCCCGGGAAGATACGCATCACTGCCGGAATCGCGCCCGAAAACTGGCGGTGATACGTGCGCGTGAAGAACCGGTGCTCCTTCCGCGCTCCCGCCGGACGCTCCAAAGGGCGTTGTGCCGTCCAGCTCGCGGATTCGCCCCGCACTTTGGCCGTACCCACTAATACGCCTTCCAGCAGCGTCCCTTTGAATTCACCGTAGACCTTGCCATCTTTCTCGTGCGCCGCGAACGTAATCGTGTCGCCGTGCGCGTCGCCTTCGACCGCTAGTTCGTCCCATTGCCCCGCGACCTTCCCGCCATCCATTTTGAGCGTCAGCCGCGCGTAGTCCGGCTCTCCGAACTGCGTGACCGTGACCTCCCATTTCCCGTCGAGGGTCGCAGCCGAGAGTGCCCCGGCGGCATACAGCAACACGCAAACAGCCGAAATTTGCATGCCTGCCATTGTAAAGTGGGTTACTGCTGATTTGGGCTTCTGCTTCTTCCGGGCGTAAAATGAAGGCATGGCGAGAGGCTGGGAAAGTAAGTCAGTCGAAGCCCAGATCGAGTCCGCCGCCAATAAGCCTTCCGCAGCTCCGGAACCGGAGCTGACGCCCGAACAACTGCAAATCCTGCGCGAGCGCGAGAACCTGGAACTGTCTCGCACCCGTGTGCAGCGGGAGTTAGCCGCGAGCACCAACCCGCGCTACCAACAGATCCTGCGTAAGGCCCTGGCGGACCTCGATACGAAGCTCACGCGGCTCGAGCCCGCACAAAAAAGCTCGGTTGCCGGTACGACGCACTCTTGATTCGCGCCCGTTCGCGGTCCCTAACCGTAGTCCGCGTATACTGCAGAGATGCTCTCGCTTCTCGCGATCAGCCTGACCTTTGCCTTTCTCGCCCTCGCTCAAGACCGCGTCACTTTCCCCACCGAAGACGGCGGGCTCATTTATGCCGACGTCTATGGCTCGAGCGAGCGCGCGGTCGTCCTGGCGCATGGCGGCCGCTTCAACAAGGAGAGTTGGGAGAAGCAGGCGCGGATACTCGTTGAGAACGGCTATCGTGTCCTGGCTTTCGATTTTCGCGGCTTCGGCCAGTCGCGCGGTCCCGGCCAAGCCGACATGTTCACCGCTCCCATGCACCTCGACGTTCTCGGCGCCGTGCGCTATCTCCGGAAAACCGGCGCGCAGAAAGTGGCCCTCGTCGGTGGCAGTTTCGGCGCATTCGCTTGTGCCGATGCCGCCGTGCAGGCAAAACCCGGCGAGATCGATCGCGTCATCCTGCTCGCCTCCGAGCCGGGATCCCATCCCGAAAAGTTCAAAGTGCCCAAGCTCCTCATCATTGCCCGTGACGACGCCAGCGGCGATGGCCCGCGTCTTCCCCACATCCGCTCCGAATGGCAAAAAGTCCCTGAGCCTAAGGAAATGATTGTCCTCCCCGGTTCGGCTCACGCCCAGTTCCTGTTTCAAACCGGTCAGGCCGACCAGGTCATGCGCGAGATTCTGCGTTTTCTTTCCGCCAACTGAAACCTAAACGGAGCCGCGACCGAAGGGAGCGGTTGTCTTCGCATAAAAGAAAGGAGCGGACGCGCTGTTTGTAGCACGTCCGCCTTGGTGACAGGATCACTTCGGGGATTTGGGGTGGGCTAGGGGCGGGTTGTAAGAAGGTCGTTCAATCTCGCTACGGGCGCGCGACGCTCTGCACCGCGGGTAGCAGGAAAATCACCGTGGTGATCGCAACCGGGACCAGCATTTCGATCAGTGTGAAACCGCGTCGCAAATTCTTTTTCATCTCCTTTTCCTCCCGCCCGTGTAGTAGCAAGCTGTATGCCAATCGGTAGCACAGCGAGAAGTGCTTGGAACGCTTGGTGTCGCGTGTCGCGGATGGAGCAGATGGAGACGTTAATGTCTATCCGAATGGATAGTGGGAAAAACGAATGGATAGCAGATGCCTACCGCGGCGCGATCTGGTTTGCTGTCACGAAAACCGGCTCGATGTCCGTCGGAATATCCTTCAGACCGTCCAGCGCCTTGCCTAACGCCGGGCGCAGCACGCCCAGTTCGGTCAGCATCTTTTTCGCTCCGGCGTAATCGCCCGTGGCTTCAATCGTCAGTAGATCATGATCCAGATCCCGCACCGCGGCTTTGATCTTGTCGAAGTTCGTGTCGTAGGTGCCGTCGGCGCGCGCCACGAACCCTCCTCGATCGAGCAGGTAATTCAATTGCACCGCCATGCCTTTTCCGTGCGCTTCCGTCAGCCCGAATCGCAGCGAGCGGAACGAGGACGCCAGGAACGTGTTGTAGAGCTTCCGCTCTCTCCCGGCGCCGCCCGGGAGCATGCCGTGATCGAACAGGTATTGCACCATGAACAGCCCCGTCACGTCCGCCTTGGCTTCTTCGATGGCGCTGTAAAGCTCTTTCAATTCCTCGCGCGGAGTCGTCGAGCGGCCCGCGACCTCGATCCGGTGCGGCCCGATGCCGTGGGTCATCTCGTGCGCCAGGATGTGCGTAAAAAATAGCTCGAAACTGAGATCTTCTTGCGCTCCGGCTGGAAGCATGCGCTTGGCGATCGGCACCAGCGTGCTGGCGAATTTGGCTTCCTGCACGTTCTTGAGCATGACCCGCTTCGAGCCCTTCTGCTCGATCACGTGCTCGTCATTAGGTAAGTTGTAAGCCGCTGTTTGCACGCCGTGGTTGCCGTCCCCGGCGGAAAACACCTCGTTGACCACCCGGATCGGCGACGACGCCCCGATCTTTGGATTGCGAAAACGAGGGTCGACGGGCAGGTTGTTCTCGATCTCCTGCATGTGGTCGGCGAAGAACTTCAGCTTGGCGGTCTCCTGGTCGTCGCGCAGCGTGACATAGGACTCATACCCCGCTTTATAGCCGAAAATCTCGTCATTGTATGTTTCATAGGGCCCGATGGTGACGTCGATCGGGGCATCCAGGTCCATCCACGCTACGTCGCTCGCGAAATAATCGTTGGAAAGAAAGGCCTCCGCTCGTAAAGTCAAAAACCGTTTCAGCGTCTCGTTGTCTGTGGCCTCCGCTGCCTCACGCAACAGGTGCGCGGCTTTTTCGAGGTCCTGGCGATACGCCTGGCTGTAAGGTACGGATTGTAAATTTCCGGCTTTGTCCCGCTCGATGACCGTGAAGAATCCCTTGGCCTTTTCGTCCGCCCACTTCTCGAATTCTTCTTTCTTCATGTCAGCTGGATAAAAATTGGCGCCCGGCAGCTTGCGCGGCGGAACATCCGGCAAAAAAGCTTCGTGTTCATCGAGATCCGACCAAGGACCTTTATTGATGCGGAAATAGTGCAGGCGCGCCTTGCCGAGAGGCGTTTTGTCCTTCGCTAACTCGCTCAACAACTTGTGGTTGCCGCTCCACAACTGAGTCAGGAAGATATCGTCGATCACGCGCGAAGCTTCAATCAACTTGGCAAGCGCCTTCCGATCGCCCGCGGAGAGCTTCGACGTGTCCACGCGAAGCTCCGTCGGCGCGAACCGCGCGATCATCCGGTCCAGGTCGGAAAGGGCAGGCAGGGTGGCGAGCATCAGGAAGAAAACCTTTCTTATCATTTCACGATCCTCCGTTCACGGATCGCTGACAATTTTAAACCCTTCCGGCTCATGGAAATCTATTTGGCGGGCGAGCGAATCGCCGGATCCAGGTAGTTAGCATGAAAGCGCCATGGATCCGCATGTGACCACGCAAGTGCCGGGGGGCGGCCAGGAACTCGATCGCGAACTTCGCAAAGAACAAAAGCTGGAAATGATGGGTGCGCTGGCAGGCTTCATCGCCCACGATCTCAACAACGAGCTGACCGTTATTCTCGGCAACGTGGGGCTGGCCCTCGATTCGGTGGACGAAGATCACCCGCTCTACGAAGGGCTGGTAGAAGCGCAGCGCGCCTGCCACCGCTGCGTCGACATGACCCACGCGCTGCTCAGCCTGGGCCAGGGAGTCAAGCCCGAGATCAAGCCGGTGGAACTCGACCAGCTTCTCAAAGGCACGGAGCGTATTTTACGCAAGGTTCTCCCGACCACCGTCCCCACCAAGTTCGCCCGGCACGCGCATTTGCCGGTGATCCTGGCCGATGCGACGCAAATTCAACAGGTGATTATGAACCTGGCAGCGAATGCCAGCCGTTCCATGCCCGAGGAGAGTCTGCTCGAAGTTCAAGCCAAGAATGGGCCCAAGTTCGTGACGATTTCGGTCTCGGTTTCGAGCGTCGGACGTCTTCCGGAGAATTCCAGGCGGCTTTTCGTGCCGCTGGCAGCATCCAAAGCCAACCGCGAGGCGAGCACGGTCGGGCTGGGGCGGGACATCGAGATCGTGCGAGCGCACGGGGGATCCATCGACATGGCGCGCGATGAGACCTCGGTGACATTCCGGGTGTCGCTACCGACGTCGGTTCGGGCCCAACAAAACAAGGGCAGAATGAAAACGGTAACCGAGGGCACGGCGTGCATATTCATTGTGGATGATGAGGGGCCGGTGCGGCGGGCGGCGGTGCAAATCCTGCTGCGCAAGGGTTACCACGTCATGGAAGCAAGCGACGGCGAAGAAGCAGTTAAGGTTTACCGGGAGAATGCGGACGCCATCGACCTGGTGTTTCTCGACATGACGATGCCGGGGCTCTCGGGGATGGAAGCGCTGGAGCAGATGCGCGAGATCCGGCCGAAAATCAAAGCGCTGGTGGCGAGCGGGTACCCGCTGGAAATCACGACGGCGCATTTCCTCGCCAAGCCCTACTCACCCCTGGACTTAGTAAGGCGCATTCAAGACGTATTGAACGGTACCGATGAACCGGCGGGCGCATAATGAAGATGAGTGCGCATTCTGGGCATCGAATCTTCGTGTGACGAGACGGCCGCGGCGGTTGTCGAAGACGGCGTCTCGATTCTCTCCTCAGTAGTCGCTTCCCAATTAGCTACGCACGCGCGGTATGGGGGCGTGGTGCCGGAGCTGGCGTCGCGGGAACACCTGCGCGCCATCGTGCCGGTCGTGCGGACTGCGCTGGCGGAAGCGAAAAGCACCTACACAGATTTATCGGCGATTGCCGCCACGGTTGGTCCGGGACTGGTCGGGTCGCTGCTGGTAGGCCTCACCTTTGCCAAATCCCTTTGTTTTGCGCGCGGTATTCCACTGATCGGCGTGAATCACATCGAAGGGCATATTCACGCTGCGATTCTAGATGCAGAAGTGGAATTTCCGGCAGTGGCGCTGATTGTGAGCGGGGGACACACCCATCTTTTCGAGGTGAATCCGGGATTCTCGTACAAACTGATCGGAAAGACGCGGGACGATGCGGCCGGCGAGGCGTTTGACAAAGTGGGGAAGCTGTTGGGGTTCGGCTACCCGGGCGGGCCGGTGATCGACCAGCTGGCGCCTTACGGAAATCCGCGGGCGGTAAAGTTCACGCCGGCGAAGATGAAGGGGAATGCGCTCGATTTCAGCTTCAGCGGGCTGAAGACGGCGGTACTGCGATGGACGGAAGGGCGGGATCTCGCGGGGGAAATTCACGCACGGAAGGAATTGCTGGCCGCGAAGGCAAAGCCCACGACGGAAGAATGGCTGGCGGTGACGCCAAAGGAGACGCTGGACCTGGCGGCGTCGTTTCAGCGCACGGTCATTGAGGAGTTGCTGCGGCGAGCCGAGGCGGCTGCGGAATCGATCGGGGCGCGGGGGCTGATCATTTCGGGCGGTGTGGCGTGTAACTCGGGGCTGCGGGCAGCGGCGGAAGAGCTGCACCTGCCGTTTCCTATTTTCTTTCCTACCAAGGCACTTTCCACAGACAACGCCGCAATGATCGCAGCGGCGGCCTTTCCGAAACTTCAGCGGGGCGAGTTTGCGGAACTGAACGCGCGCGCGTCGGCCAACCTGAGCCTGGCGGAATACAATTAAGAGCACATGTCGGTGCTCGAAGATGTTCGTTTTGCTCTTCGACTGTTACGCCGGGATCCCTTATCCACAACGATCGCATTGCTTTCCATTGCGCTGAGTGTAGGAGCGACGGCGGTAGTTTTTGCCGCGGTCAAGAGCGTCCTGATCGATCCGCTTCCCTACAGCCATTCTGAAGAACTCGTAGAGTTTCGCAGCGAGTTTCCCAAGATGCAGCAACAGCCTCACGGGAACTGGATTGTGGGGAACGACGCACGGGAGATCGAGCGCAGGACGCGGACGGTCGAGCAGGTCGGTCTTTTTCGCAACGCGGTTCTCGACCTGGCGGGCGATGCCAACACTACGCCACTGGCGCTCTACGGCGGCCGCATGAACGCGGCGCTGTTTTCGGTGCTGGGTGTATCGCCGATGCTGGGACGCGGCGTGCTTCCGCAAGAAGATGTGCCCGGTCATCCGGACGTGATGATCCTGAGCTACGGGCTTTGGGTACGGCGCTTTTCCGCAGACCGGTCGGTGGTGGGGCGGACGGTCACGGTGAATGGGCATGGGTGCCAGGTGATTGGCGTGATGGGGCCCGAATTCGACTATCCGATGCGAAGGGCAGCGGCGCACACGCCGGAACCCTACGCGGAGTTTTGGGCGGCCCCATTCGGTGAGGTTCACAATGAGAACGCCGGATTGGTGGGAGTAGCGAGGCTGCGAACCGGTGTTTCAGTGGCTGAGGCGCGGCAAGACCTGCTTGCGATCAGCACGGGACTCGCGCATGATTTTCCGGCGACGAATCGCGACCGGGTTATCACGCTGCACCCGGCGCGGCAGGGAGTCGTCGGGCGAGCGGGCGAAAGCCTGGAATTGCTGATGGCGGCGGCGGGCGTGTTCATGCTGATCGGATGCGCGAACGTGGCCAACCTCCTACTGGCACGGGGGCTGAGGCGCCAGCGAGAAATTGCCGTGAGGCTTGCGGTGGGTGCGGGACGCTGGCGGATTGTGCGGCAACTGCTGACGGAGAGCTGCGTGCTCGCGGTCATGGGCGGAGCTGGCGGGTATTTGCTGACAGCGGCTGCATGGACGATTCTGCCGGCAGTTGCACCGCTGCGCATTCCGCGACTGGGAGCGGCGCGGGCAGACGGGACGGTACTGCTGTTTGCGCTGACGGCGGCAGCGCTCAATGGAATCATTTTTGGAGTGTTGCCAGCGCTGCGAGCGGCGGGTTCACAAGTGACGTTTGGAGGATTCAGTTCGCGAGGCACGGTTTCCGAGAGGCACGACCGGCTGCGATCCTTCCTGGTGGCCGCGGAAGTCGCATTCACGGTTTTGCTGGTGGTGACCGGGGGACAACTGCTTACCAGTTTCATCCAGTTGGTCCGGACCAATCCCGGATTTCGCGCGGATCACGTATTGGCATCCGTGGTGCTGCCGGCTGCGGAGCGGTATGGAGACTCGGGGCGCAGAGGGGCATTCTACCAGCGGATCCTCGACGAGGTTCGCGTGATTCCCGGAGTGGAGAGGGCGGGCACGGTGGACGCGCTGCCGTTCAGTGGAGAGAACCACGGAGGCCAGGTGAGCACGGTTGGGGGTTCGGACGCGCATCCGCTGATTGCGGAAGTGGATGTGATCGGCGGCGAGTATCTCCAGGCGATGGGCGTACCGCTGATTTCCGGCAGGTGGTTTCGCGCGGACGAAATGCGAGCGAGCGACACAGCGATCGTTAGTTCGTTCGTTGCCCAGCGCCTGTGGCCGCGAGAAAGTGCGATCGGGCAGCGGGTCTGCGTTTTTTGTACTCCGGAGGAGCCAAACCACTGGAAGCGGGTGATCGGAGTGGTGGGCGACGGAAGGCACGGGTCATTGAAGCCGGGCGGTGAGGGGAGCGTTTACCTGGCGGAAGGGGCCATGCAGACGTCGGCATTTCTGGTGGTGCGAACGGCAAGGGCGCCGGGGGAAATGGAGGCGGCCATCCGGCGCGCGATTGCGGCGATCGACCCGAATCAACCGGTGTTGCTGAGCGTATCGATGCGCGAGCTGATTGCGGATTCGGTAGCGGACCAGCGCTTTATCGTCACGCTGCTTGGGGTGACGGCAGTGTTGGCGATTTTTCTGGCGGCGGGAGGGGTGTACGGGGTGATGTCCTATGTGACGTCGCGGCGGACGCAGGAGACGGGCATCCGGATGGCATTGGGAGCGACACCGGGGGACGTTTTTCTGCTGTTCTTCGGTCAAGCGCTGCGAACGGTTGGCGCCGGGCTGGCAGCCGGCCTGGCGGGTGCGTGGGTGTCCATGCGGCTTCTGCAAGGGCTGTTGCCGGAGCTGGAGAACGGTCATGCCGGTCCGGCAGCGGCTGCAGCGACGCTGGTCATGCTGGCCGCAGGGCTGGCATGCTGGCTTCCGGCGCGCCGGGCGACAAGAACGGACCCGGTGGCGGCGCTCCGGCAGGAGTAGAGGGCTGCGGCTTGACTTCGTAACGGCGCATTGATTACTCTCTCCTTCATCGTTAGGGTCTAAATTCACGCCTGGCGAGTGCCGCGTTCGCGCACGCTTCGCTAAGAGGTTGGTATGCAAAGGAAGACAGTTCAGTTCTGTTCATGCCTGCTTTTGGTGTGGGCAGGGGCGCTCATGGCGCAGACCACCGGAACGATCGAGGGCACGGTGAAGGACTCGACGGCATCGGTGATTCCGGGGGCGAAGGTGACGGCACGCCTGGAGGGCGCGGCAGTGTCGCGTCCGGCGGTGAGCGACGCGACGGGAAATTTCGTGGTTCCGGCGGTACCGGTGGGTGTTTACACGGTGGAAATCGAGGCCACGGGATTCAAGAAGTTCGTGCAACCGCACGTGGAAGTGACGCTGGGGCACGTGATCAACGTAAACGCCGTGCTGGAGTTGGGCGAAGTGACGCAGACGATGGAGGTGCAAGCCGCGGCGGCGCAGGTGGAGACGACGAGCACGCAGATTGGCGCGGTGATGAATTCGCGGGCGGTGATCAACCTGCCGCTGAATTCGCGAGATACGTATCAACTGCTGCAGCTTCAGCCCGGGGTGCAATCGCAACAGGGATATGACCTGTTTGCGGGCAGCGAGAACGCGGGCGTGGTGAGCGTGAACGGCGGGCGGGGGCGCTCGAACAATTTCAACGTCAATGGCGGCGACGCCAACGACCTGTTCCTCTCGACCCCGGCGATTGAGCCATCGCCGGATACGATCGAAGAATTCCGGGTGTTGACGAACACGTTCGATGCGGAGTACGGGCGCAATTCGGGGTCGGTGGTGAATGTGGTGACCAAGGGCGGGACGAACGAGTTTCACGGGGATGTGTACGAATTTTTCCGCAACCGCGCGTTAAACACGCGGGGATTCTTTGACACGGAGAAGCCGAAGTTCAATCAGAACCAGTATGGCGGCACGTTCGGCGGTCCGATCAAGAAGAACCGGACGTTCTTTTTCATCTCGGCGGAAGACAGGGACATCCGGCAGGGAATTTCATCGGACCTGGTGACGGTGCCGACGGCAGGGGAGCGCGCGGGCGATTTCTCGCAAGGGCCGAGCGGACCGCAGAATCCGTTTTCGGGCACGCTGAACGACGCGTACCTGGCGGGCGTGCTCAACCAGAGGCCTGGCTGCGCGGGTGCGGTGGCGCAGGAAGGCGGGATGCCGCTGGCGGCGGGGACGGCGTGGTCGGCGATTTTTCCCAATAACAAGATCCCGGTGCAGTGTTTCGACCAGACCGCGCTCGATCTGATGAATCAATATGTGCCGCCGGCCAACCGGGGGATCAGCCAGCTGCAGCTTGTGCCGGTGGAAAAAAGCAATGCGATCCAAACAACGAGCAAGGTCGACCACCACATCAACGACGCACACCAACTGAGCGTTTACTATTTTCTGAGCGATTCGAACGACACGCGGCCTTTCTCGCGCTTTCAGCAAGCCGGAGCGACGGTGCCGGGGTTCGGGTCGAACTATAGCACGCGCAACCAGCAATACAACCTGAGCGAGACGTGGATAGTGAGCCCAAGTGTAGTGAACGAAGCGCGGTTCACCTACTTTCGCGAGGGCCAGCTCAGCTTCAACCATCCGACGAATACGCACCTGGTGCAGGATTCGTGCAAAACGGTTCCGGCGTCACAGTGCTTCCAGGATCCTGCCAACCCGAGCGCAGGCATTACGCCGAACCTGGGCGCGGGCCGCGAGGGCGTACCCTTCATCACGCTGGCGGGCGGATTTACGATCGGGAACAATTATGAGGGCGAATTGCCGCAGATCGGGAACAGCTTTCAGTGGTCGGACAACCTGAGCAAGGTGATGGGCGCGCACACAATGAAATTCGGCGGGGATGTGCGCAGGATGCGTTTCGACCAAACGCTGTATTACAACGTCAACGGGTGGCCCATTTTCAACGGCGGGGGAAGCAACGACGTAGGGGCGGACGATATTTTCGCCGATTACCTGCTCGGGCTACCGGCGAGTTACAGCCAAGGTTCAGCACAGACAGAACATGTGCGGAGCACAGCGCTTTATCTTTTTGCGCAGGACAGTTGGAAGCTGCGGAAGGACCTGACGCTGAATTACGGGCTGCGGTGGGAAATGACGACACCGATCCACGACATCGGGCGCAAGGTGCAAACGTTCCGTCCGGGCCAAGCCACGCAGGTGTTTCCATGCCAACTTGCGCCGGGGAATCCATTGATTCAAACGTTTGGGACAAACAACTGCAGTCCGGGCAGCGCAGGCGAGTCGGTATTTCCGCTCGGAGAAGTCGTTCCCGGCGACGCGGGGGTACCAACAGCGCTGACGCAGACTTATTACAAGGCGTTCGGGCCGCGCATTGGACTGGCATGGAGTCCGTCGGGCGATTCGGGTTTGGGGCATAAGCTTTTCGGCGGGGCGGGGAAGACCAGTTTCCGGATGGGCTACGGCGTTTTCTACAATCCGGTGGAGCAACTGGTGCTGGAACAATTTAGCGCTGAGCCTCCGTTCGGCGGCAGTTCGACCTTCAGCAACGTTCTGTTCAATACGCCGTTCATCGGGCAGAACGGAACGCAATACCCGAACCCGTTCAATGGAATTCTGAATCCCACACGCGGCCAGCCGGTGGATTGGTCGATTTTCCGGCCTATCATCCTCTATGGCGAATTCCAGCCTAAGCTGCGGACGCAATACGCGGAGCAGTACAACTTTACGATTCAGCGGCAGCTTACTGGAGACACACTGCTGCAAATTGCGTACGTAGGCTCGCAGGGCCACCGGCTGCTGGCGAGTCACGATCTCAACTACGGGCAGGCGCAACCGTGTAACGATCTGAACCGGCTGTCGCAACTGGCAAACGATCCGAATCTGGCGTGCGGGCCGTTTTTCGCGGATTCGTCGTTCAACATTGCGGCGAACGAGATCCCAGCGGGATTCACGCTGCATTTGCCATACGGCTCGGTGAAGACGGTGACGGGGCCGAACCCGAATCCGATCACGATTGTGGGCTTGCGGCCGTATTCGTCGCCATTGTGCCAACCGACGACGGGAGCGGGCTGCCCGCCAGACGGAGTGCCGGTCTTTTCGAGTATCTTCGCCGAGGACACGATCGGCAACTCGAACTACAATTCGCTCCAGCTCAGCGTGGAAAAGCGTTTCTCGAAGGGCCTGCAGTTTCAGGCCGCGTACACTTTCAGCAAGTCGATCGACGATGCGTCGAGTTTCGAGAACAGCCTGATCCCGCTGAATTATCGCTTGAGTAGGTCGCTTTCGCTATTCGATGCGCGGCAACGGCTGGTGTTCAGCTATTTCTACGAGCTTCCGAAGTTCTCGTTGATGGGGCTAGCCAGCAAGATACTAAACGGCTGGGAGACATCGGGAATTCTTTCGTTTCAATCGGGATTTCCGATCTTCATCACGTCGTCGGACGATATCGAGCTGATGAACAGCTTTCAGTTTACATACCCTGGGGAACCGGACCTGGTTGCACCGCTGCACCGGCTGAATCCGCGGAACCCCTCCAACCTGGCGTTCGACCCGTCATCATTCCAGCAGGTGCCGCTGTCGCAGCAGGGAAGACTGGGAACGTCTCCGCGGTCGGTGTGCTGCGGGCCAGGGATCAACAACGTCGATTTCAGCGCGTTAAAAGACGTGCAGATCAACGAGCGGTTTAAGCTGGAGTTTCGCGGCGAGTTTTTCAACATTGCGAATCACGCGCAGTTCAGCCAGGTAGACGGGAATATATCGGACGGGCCGGTATCGCAGGGAGGGACGTTCGGTAAGGTGATCCGGGCGCGGGATCCGCGACTGATTCAGTTTGCGTTGAAGTTGATTTTTTAGGACATACGGCCGGGCATGCCCGGCCGCTACAGAACAGAGGAGATTCATTCAGATGTACGCGGCGTTGGAGAAGGAACTCGAGGATTATAAGAAGCGGACGCCCCGGTCGGGCGAGGCACACCAGAGGGCGGCGAAGCGTGTGCCGCTGGGTGTGGCGAGCAACTACCGGTTTTACGATCCGTATCCGTTGTTTGTGGCGGAAGGTGACGGCGGGCACATCCGCGATCTGGACGGCAACGAGTACATCGACCACAACCTTTGTTACGGGGCATTGATGGCGGGGCACAAGCATCCGGCAGTGATGCGGGCGGTCGAGCGGCAGATGAAGCTGGGGACGCTGTACGGGATGTGCCATCCGATGGAACTGGAGCTGGCGGAGGAAATTTGCGCCCGGTTTCCGGTGGAGATGGTGCGATTCAACAACAGCGGCAACGAGGCCACGATGTTTGCGATCCGCCTGGCGCGGGCAGCGACGGGACGGATGCGCATTGTGAAGATCGAAGGCGGGTACCACGGGGGGCACGATGCCGTTTCGGTCAGCGTGAAGCCAAAGGCGGGCCAGTTTGGGGACCCGGGGAATCCGACGCCGGTGATCTCGAGCGCGGGGACGCTGCCGGCCACGGCCGAGTTTACGCTGGTGGCGCCGTTCAACGACCTGGCGGCGATGGAGCGGCTGTTTACACGGCACGCGGGCGAGATTGCGGGCGTGATCCTGGAGCCGATCATGATGAACATCGGGGTTTGCCTGCCCGATGAAGGCTATTTGCAAGGGCTGAGGGAGATCACGGCGCGGCACGGGGCGATGCTGATTTTCGACGAGGTGAAGACGGGCGCGAAGCTGGCGCGGGGCGGGGCATGCGAGTATTACGGTATCCGGCCGGACATCGTGACGCTGGGGAAATCGATTGGCGGCGGATTCCCGCTGGCGGCGTTCGCGGCGAGCACGGAGACGATGCAGCAGATCGCGCAGCAGAAGATGTTCCACGCCGGAACCTACAACACGAACCCGGTAGTGATGGCGGCGGGGCTGGCGGCATTTCGCGAAGTGCTGACACCGGCGGCATATGATCACATCAACCGTCTGAGCAAGAAGCTGGTGGATGGCTACCAAGCCATCATTCAGAAGACGGGCGTGACGGGGTACGCGATCGGCGCCTGCGCGAACGGGGCGATGATGTTTTATGCGAAGCCCATTCGCAATTATCGCGACTGGCACGAGATCGATCACGAAGTGTGGATGCATTACTGGTTCGGGATGGTGAACCGCGGTGTTATGGCGCAGCCGTACTGGTGGGACGAGCAGTGGACGATTTCGGTGCAGCACACCGACGGAGATATCGACCGGCACTTGAAGGCCTTTGCCGATATCGCACCGGCGCTCGCGACCGCGCAGCAAGAGCGGCAGGCTGCGCCGTTGCACGCATAAGCGCGCCGATGGCCACCGGAAGCACAGAGCCGGCTCTTGCGCATCGGGGTGAGACCGCTGCCCCGCATCTGCAGCGCGTGCTGGGCACGTGGGACTTGACCTGGCTCTGCGTGGTGGCGATCACGAATCTGAATGTGGTTCCGGTCATTGCGTCCAACGGGCCGGTAACGACCTGGCTGTGGCTGCTGGCGCTGGCTTTCTTCTTCTGGCCGCAGGGGATTGCGGTGATCGAGCTGGCGCAGCGCTTTCCCCAAGAAGGCGGCATTTACATCTGGGCCAAAGAAACGTTCGGGGATTTCCACGGGTTCATGTGCGGCTGGTGCTACTGGACGACGAACATGTTCTTCATTCCGACGCTGCTGTTTTATCTGGCGGGAATTCCGGCATATATCGGGGGCAAGGCAACCGCACACCTATCATCGGACGGGACTTTCTTCTTCGCGCTGACGGCGGGGTTGATGTGGATCACGGTGATCCTGAACATCCGGGGAATGGGTGTGGGGAAGTGGATCAACAACCTGGGCGGGATGGGCACGATGGTGGCGACGCTAGTACTCATTGCGCTGGGGATTTCGGTGCTGTTGCGCGGCGGGGTGGAGTTGCATTGGAGCGATTTCGGGTTTGGGGGCGATTACCGGCTGGTTTCGGCGTTCGGAGTGATCTGTTTCGGCCTGGTGGGGCTGGAGTTGGGGCCGGTGATGGGGGACGAGATCCACGATCCGCGGCGCGCGGTGCCGAAGGCCGTGTTATACGGCGGGCTGCTTTCGGGGGTGTTATATGTCGGGGCGACGCTATCGGTATTGGTGTCCGTACCGCAACGGGATGTCGCGGTAGTGCAGGGTGTTCTGCAAGCGGTGGACAAGATGACAGCGGGACAGAACCTGGGTTGGATTTTGGCCCCGCTGGCGGTGTTGATTTGCGCAGCCATTGCGGGGTCGGTATCGGCCTGGGCGGCGGGTTCGGCGCGAGTGATGTTCGTGAGCGGGCTGGACCGGTATCTGCCGGCGGGGCTGGGGAAGATCCATCCGCGGTACAACACGCCGCATGTTGCGCTGGTGGCGCAAGGCGTGATCTGCACCTCGTTGATTGCCATGAGTTTTATCGGCGCTGGAGTGAAAGAAGCGTACATCACGCTGCTGGATATGGCAGTGGTGCTGCAGATGCTCTCGTACCTATATCTGTTCGCAGTCTTGTTGATGGTGGTACGGCGAGGCGAGGGGCTGTACCTGGGCCGGGGAAAGCTATGGTTCGCGGCGGTGAGCGGCCTGATGGCGACGGGGATCGGGATGATTGTGGCCTTTATCCCGTCACACCAGATCACGTCGATTTGGTTATTTGAAGGGAAAATGGCGACATCATGCGTCCTCTTTTTGGGGCTAGCGGCAGGGCTGTTCCGCTACTATTCGGGGCGGCGCGGGCCAGAATTGACTCGTTAACGAAAGCGAATATTGTAGCGGAAGGCGGTCCCAGCTATTCTGTCAACCAGGAGCCTGGAGCCGGGAGATGAGCTTCCAGGGGTCTGAAATTCACTTCGAGAGCGAGCTCAAGGCGATGGAAGCAGTGGTGGTAGGCGCGGCACTGGTCGGGAGCATAGCAACGGCTTTTGTAGTGCAACGAGCGGTCCTGGGCGCCATGTTTCGCGCGCTGGAACGTAACAAACCTGCCAGGTAGTAGTTCCTCACGTTTTGTCCGATTTCTTACCCGATGATTGCGGGTTAGCGGGAGGGTGGAGTAAGGATTGCTCCCTTCCCAGCTATGAAAATAACCATTCAGAACGTATTGAATGCAGCCGTTTTCGGGGCGTTGTTGTTCGGTCAAATGACAATAATACCGACCGCGGTGCGAGCCGAAGAACACCGGTATCATGACCGGGATCGCAATGACGATCACGTTTGGAACGACCGGGAAGACCGGGCCTACCGGATGTGGCTCAAGGAAACCCATCGGAAGCACCGGGATTTCGACCGGCTGCGAGAAGAGGATCGTCAAGCCTACTGGGCGTGGAGACACGAGCATTCGGACGAGGCGCCGAGGCGGGACTCCCGTTAAGCGTTCGGTTTTTCCAACTGAGGTAGGAAGTACACGGCGCATTCGGTAGGTTTCCCACAGTGATAAGATCTGTCGATCCGGGTCTTACTCATGGAACGCTACCGAATGTATCCAAACGGCGAGTGGCCTGAGAGCCGCGCGCGGCTGCAGGTGATCGATCCTCGAACGAGGGAAACGATCGCAGACATGCCGGGGGCGAGCAATGCCGCCAGGGAGCATGCGGCGCGCGCGGCTTTCGATTCCCTCCCCTGGAAGCAAACGACTGCGCCTCAATTCCGGCGCACGGAATCTTGTAATGCATTTTCCCTGCGCGAACCCATTAGGGTGACGGCGCAGACCCTCTCCTCGAGTTACCCCTCACCAATAAAGGCCTGGGAGCCGGCGCGCGCGCGGGCGGCGGGCTACAGGTGTGTGTGGACCCCAGCTGAGCAGGCGCCGGTGCTCGGGTGGTGCTCGTGAGCACAATTCAATTGAAGACTCCGGTACCGGGACCGTGTTCGCGCGCGCTGATGGCCAGGCGGGAAGCGGCAGTGCCGCGCGGCGTATCGCAGGTGACGCCGGTGTTCGTAGCGCGGACGGAAGGCGCGGTGATCGAAGACGTGGATGGCAACCGCTTTCTCGATTTCGCGGGGGGAATCGGTTGCCTGAACGCGGGGCAGACGGCACCGGCAGTAGTGGATGCGGCGCGGGAGCAGATGGAGCGGTTTCTGCACACATGCTTTATGGTGACGCCGTATGAGGGATATGTACGGCTGGCCGAGCGTCTCAATGAACTCACGCCGGGAAAGTTCGCGAAGAAAACGCTGCTGCTGAATAGCGGAGCGGAGGCGGTGGAGAACGCGATTAAAATCGCGCGTGCCTACACGAAGCGGCCGGCGGTGATCTGTTTCGAAGACGGGTTTCACGGCCGCACGTTGCTGACGCTGGCGCTCACCAGCAAGACGCATCCTTATAAAGCGGGATTCGAGCCGTTTCCGGGCGACGTGTACAGGATTCCGTACGCGTACTGTTACCGGTGCTCGTACGGGCTGCAGTACCCGTCGTGCGGGATGCATTGCGCGCATCACCTGGAAGACACATTCAAGCGGGTAGTGGCGGCGGAAAGTGTAGCGGCAGTGATTGCGGAGCCGGTATTGGGTGAGGGCGGGTTTGTGACGCCGCCGCGGGAGTTCCTGCCGGCGATTCAGGAGATCTGCCGGAAGTACGGCATCGTGTTTATTGCGGACGAAGTGCAAAGCGGCTTTGCGCGGACAGGGAAGATGTTCGCGAGCGAGCATTTCGATATCGAACCGGACCTGATCACGACGGCCAAGAGCCTGGGCGGAGGATTTCCGCTGGCGGCGGTAACGGGGCGCGCGGAGATCATGGATCACACGGGTCCCGGCGCGCTGGGCGGAACGTTCGGAGGGAATCCGGTGGCGTGCGCGGCGGCCCTGGCGGTATTGGACACGATCGAGCGGGAGAATCTCTGTGAGCGGGCGCTGAAGCTGGGCGAGCGGTTCCGTAGGCGGGCAGCAGGGTTTCCACTGGTAGGCGATATTCGAGGAATGGGCGCCATGCAGGCGCTCGAATTGAACAGCGCGGACGTGACCAAGCGCGTGAGCCAGTATTGCTACGAACATGGCCTGATCACGATTTCGGCGGGAACTTACGGCAATGTGGTGCGATTATTGATGCCGCTGGTGATCATGGACGGACAGTTTGACGAGGGGCTGGATGTCCTGGAAGGCGCTTTGAGATCGGTGGCGGCGTGAGGAAGTACTGGCTGGTTCTGTGTCTGGTACTGATGGGCTGCCATCGCGAACAGACGCCGACCCTAGGCTTGCTGGTTTGGGAAGGCTACGCGGACCCTTCGTTTGTTCGAGGATTCGAAGAGAAATGCCGATGCAAGGTGAGCGCGTCGTACATGGGGTCGAGCGATGAGCTCGTGGCGAAGTTGCGCGGGGGGAGCGCCAGCAATTACGACGTGATTTCTCCTTCGAGCGATGTGGCTACGATGATCGCGACGACCGGCCTGGCGGCGCCGCTAGACCTGGCGAAGATCCCGAGCTATTCGCAACTGCTACCGTTTCTGACGTCACTGACGTTGGTGAAGGCGGACGGGAGAGTGTACGGAGTGCCGTTTCAGTGGGGCCCGAACCCGCTGCTGTATGACACGACGGCCTTTCCGGCGGCGCCGGAGAGCTGGAGCGTGTTGTGGGAATCGAAGCTGAAGGGCAAGATTTCGGTATGGGACGATCTTTCGACAATCTATATGGCGGCGCAGGTTCTAGGTTTTGATAAGCCAGCTCCCCATCATCTTTATGATCTGACGGATGACGAGCTGGTGAAGGTCAAAGAGAAACTCATTGCGCTGAAGCCGAATATTCGCAAGATCTGGTCGACGGGCGGAGAGCTGACGAACCTTTTCCAGAATCACGAAGTGGTGGCGGCGATGGGCTGGCCTCTGATGACCAACCAGCTTCGCAAGAGCAAATTCCCGATCGGCGAAACCATTCCCAGGGAAAACACCACGGGGTGGATCGATCATCTGATGATCACGGCGGCGAGCGATCACAAGGAACTGGCGGCGGAATTCATCGAATACGTGGTGGAGGCGAAGACGCAGAAGGCGGTTACCGATGTGACGGGATATCTTCCGGCGAATCCGCAAGCGGCGCAGCTCATGACGGACGAGGAAAAGAGGAACCTGCATCTGGACGACCTGGAGAACTATCAGAAGCGGATTTATTTCTGGGAAAACGTGCCGCGGCGCGCGAAATACAACGAGATCTGGAACGAGGTGAAGGCGGCGCAGTAAGCCGGGTAAGCATGCCGGAGGCGCTGCTGACGATCCGCACGGTCGAGAAAAGCTTTGGCGCGATGCCGGTTCTGCGCGGCGTGACGCTGGACGTGGCAGCGGGCGAGTTTCTCACAATTCTGGGCGAGAGCGGATCGGGCAAGACGACGCTTTTGCGCCTGATCGCAGGGTTTGAGCAGCCGGACCGGGGAGAGATTGCGATCGACGGTGAGCGGATCGACCCGCTGCCACCCAACCGGCGGCCGGTCAATACAGTGTTTCAGCACTACGCCTTGTTTCCGCATCTATCTGTTTTCGAGAACGTAGCCTATGGACTGCGTGTGAGCAGGGTGGCGAAGCCAGAAATCGAGAAGCGCGTGGGCGAAGCGCTGGAGCTGGTGCAGATGAGCAAATTTGCGCGGCAGGCACCGGCGCGCATCAGCGGCGGGCAGCAGCAGCGCGTGGCGCTGGCCAGGGCGCTGGTAAACCGGCCCAAACTATTACTGCTTGACGAACCGCTTTCGGCTCTCGATGCTGCGCTGCGCCGGCAAATGCAGACGGAGTTGAAAGCCCTGCAGCGGCAGGTTGGCATCACGTTTGTCTTTGTCACGCATGATCAGGATGAAGCCATGGTGATGTCGGACAGGATCGCGCTTCTGCGTTCGGGCGTTCTGGAGCAGGTGGGACCGCCGCGTGAGATCTACCGGAGGCCGCGGACGACCTACACGGCGCAGTTCATCGGGCAGACAAATCTACTGCAGGGGACGTCGGCCCGCGGGGCCGTGGAGTGCGGCTGTTTTCGATGGGCCAGCCGTGAAGCTGACGGGCCGGTGATTTTCTCGCTGCGGCCGGAGGATATCCGTCCGGCGGATGAAACCAAGATGGCGCCACCGCGGAGCGTGCGTTTTCGCGCGACGATTGAGCGCACGATGTTCCACGGGTCGTCGGAGCTATTGGAGATCACCGACGCGGGAGGGCGGAGGCTGCTGGTGGAGTGTGCCGGATCGCGGGAACTACAGGGGTCCGTGCTGTTTGAGTTCTCGATCGCGGATGCGGTGCGTGTGACGGAGAGCTGACGTGTACGGACGATTTTACAAGTTGTCGGTCGGGCTGCCGCCGGTGGTCTGGGTGCTGGCATTTCTGCTTGTGCCGTATGCGTTCCTTTTCTGTTACAGCTTCTGGTCGGTCGCGGGCCAGAACGTGGTGCATGCGTGGACGCTGGCCAATTACCGCGAGCTGTTGCGCACTCCGATGTACGGCGAAGTGCTGGGGCGTTCGGCGCGGATTGCGGGGATGGTGACCCTGCTGTCGCTGCTCCTTGGTTTTCCTCTGGCCTATTACATTTCCTTCCATTGCTCGCGAAGGAAGGAACTGCTGTATCAACTGGTCATTATTCCTCTGTGGGTGAGTTACCTGGTGCGAGCCTATGCGTGGAAGACGATCCTGGGCAGTGACGGTGTGCTGAACGCGCTATTGCAGTTCGCGCATTTGAGCGGCGAGCCGCTGTCGTTTCTGCTGTACAGTCCCCTGGCGGTTTTGATCACGCTGACCCACATTTATGTGGCGTTTGCATTCCTGCCGATTTACGCGGCGCTCGAGCACATTCCAAGGAATCTGGTGGAGGCGGCGCAGGATTTAGGCGCAAGCGGACCTCGTATGTTCTGGACGGTAGTGTTTCCGCTGTCGCTGCCGGGAGTGATTGCCGGGGCTACGTTCGCGTTTGTTCTCAGCCTGGGGGATTTTCTTTCACCGCTGCTGGTGGGGGGGCCGAGCGGCATCATGATTTCGAATATCGTAGTGAGCCTATTTGGCGCAGCCTTCAACTGGCCGCTGGGAGCATCGGTGTCATTGTGCTTGCTGCTCATGGTGCTGGGCGTATTGTGGGGCACGGAGCGGTTGCAGCAGAGGCTGAGGTTCCACTAGGGCATGAAATCGCGCGCATACGGACTGGCGGTTTTTTCTGCACTGGTGTTCGCGTTCCTGTATCTGCCGGTGCTCACGCTCGTCATTTATTCATTCAACGGTCCGGGAGTAGGCGGATTTCCCCCGCGAGATTGGACCCTGCGGTGGTACGGGATGCTGCTGGGAGATGACGCGTTGTTGAACTCACTGTTCAACAGCCTTATGGTGGCGGGAGCGGCGACCGCAATGGCGCTTATTTTTGGGTTGTGCGCAGCACTGGCACTCGATCGCGTGCCGTTTCCCGGTAAGTCTGTTTTTCGCCGGCTGCTGCTTCTCCCATTAATTCTGCCGGGAATCATCACAGGGTTATCGTTATTGATCCTGTTTGTGACTCTCGGCGTGAAGTTGAGTTTATTGACCATCACCCTGGGTCACGGTACCGCCCTGATTTCTGTGGCTGCGACGGAAATCCTGGCGGGCTTGCAGAAGTTTCCACGGTCGCTCGAGGAAGCCTCCCTGGATCTGGGCGCGAGCCAGTGGCAGACCTTCTGGCGGGTTACGATGCCCAGCCTGCGGCTGCCGCTCATCAGCGCAGGCTTGCTGATTTTCACCCTCTCGATGGACGAGATTGCGGTGAGTTTCTTCCTGCTGGGGCGGGAGAACACGCTGCCGCTCGAGATCTGGTCGAGATTGCGGCGGGGTATCACGCCGGAGATCAACGCGATTTCGACGGTGATCTTTGTTTTTTCGCTGGCGACGATTGGGGCATGGTACCGGCTACGGGAAAGGCAGGTGTTCGGCATCAGACGCTAGGGAGACAAGGAACTGCCGACCAGTTCAACAACGAACTGAGGCAGGCGGCAACGGCAGCCAACAAGAACGCGAAGTAACGATATTCCAGATGCGGCGCCGCCGCACGGCAGCTGCGCTAGTACTTTTTAGGATAAAAGAATCTGAAAGTGCTCCTGTCAGGTCTATAATGGCTTGCGGACCACGGAAGCCTTGTGGCTCCTGCTTTCTGGAAGAGGGCCGCATCTTTCCTGTCCAGATAGGAGGCGAGCGATGGACCTTCGGTCCTTTCGCATGAGGAACACCCGGACAGCGGTTTTTGGGGCTGTCCTTGGCATTACCGGTTTAGGGGGCATGGCGGCGCGTGGACAAGGTCTTCCGGCTTGCGAAGCCGGGAGCGTCCAGACGGCCTGCTCGCGCGGCAACGTCGTTTTCAGCAACCCATCGGGCGTCTTCGCCTCCGGCTTTTGGAGAACACAGGCCGGCATCATTAGCGATCCATTCAACCCGGGATTCTCAAGCGGAAACATCGCGGAGACCAGTCATTCCGGTCACATTTCGCAATCGGGATCATTTACGGTCGCCACGCTCAACGGCCTCGAGACCATAGCCGGCTTAAGTGCGTCGGCCACGTGCGGGGTGACCGCGGGAGCAACGGCAGGCCTGTCGGTGACGACCGACAACGGGTCTAACCTAACGTTGAACTGCCCGCAATTCGCCAGCCAGCCGGTAACGCCCGGGACCTCAACCGTCACGCAGAGCATCACCTTTGCCGCACCGGTCAGCTCGCTCAAAGTGACCATGATGGTTTCCGGGGCAAACAGCGGCGGCACCGTGACGTGGACCGATATGGCGGGGCAGCTCTTTCTGATTCCGGTTTACTATTTCCCTCACCTGGCGTTCGGAGGCGGTTTCCAGACGACGTTGACTTATGTGAACTACTCAACCCAAGCCGTGAGCTGCCAGACCAAGTTTCTCTCCGACACAGGAACGCCGCTCATGGTTCCGTTCGCCGGGGGGCCGGTTTCGAACCGAACCGACGATTTACCGGCAGGAGGCACCATTCACGTGCAGACACAGGCCACGGACGGATTGGAAAGCGGCTGGGCGTACGCGCAATGCACGGGACCGATCAAAACCAGCCTGCTCTACCGGCTATTCAGCAACGGAGTGGCCGCGGGCGAGGCAGCGGTGAACGCCATGGCCGCACCAGCCCGGGAGTTCGTGACTTTTGCCGAGATTCACACCGGCGTAGCCTGGGCTAATCCGTCCACGACGCCTGCCACCGTGACCATCAGGGCGATGGCCGCGGCAACGGGTCAGTCTCAGGGCAGTGCGACGTTCAATCTGCCGCCCAACGGACACGGCGCAGCCAACATGGGCCCGCTGTTGAAACTCCCGGACTCATTCAACGGCTCGATCGAGATCACGTCCAACGTTCCGATCGTCACTCTTTCTCTGAACGCGGAAGCATTCCCGTCATTTTCCTCCTTGCCGCCGGGCGACCTGCCGGATGACACTCCGCTGGCCGGCGCGCATTAGAAGCCGGCGTGGAGGTTTTGGGGGTCAGGCCATAACGGATACGCGCATTTGATCATCCATTTTTCTCCAGCAGCGCGCGGGCAACGGGACGAAGTTGCTCAAGATTGGATGGGGATACGCCCGAGATGAAAGGCGGGACGGGGCCGGTTTCGGCTAAGCCCGCGGCATCGAGGCCGGCGTGGAGAACGGGCGATGGCCCCCAGGTGTCGCGGAGGTCTTCGAAGGGGAGGAAAGCGCGGCGGATCTCCTCGGCCGCATCGTAATCCTTGCGGGCGCAAGCTTCGAACAGCTCGCGGCTGAGGCGCGGAGCGATGACGCCGGAGCCGGTGGTGAATCCGGCGAGCTTGAAATCGCGCAGATGCACGACGGCGGGACGCTCGCCGATGCCGCTGATGACTTTGGACGCGGGCACGCGGCGCAGAAGGCTCGTGAGATACGCGTCGTCCTTGGGATCCTTGCGGACGATGGCGTACTTGATGGATTCGCAAACGTTGGCATCGACCAGACGGGCGACGGCGTCGAGTCCGGCTTCGCGATCTGCACCGAAATCCGCTTCGTGCTTGATGTAGACGGAGAGCGGCACGCCGCACGCTTCGGCGATTTCGCGAAGGCCGGTTTCGAGGCCGGCGGCATCGCGCGGATCGCCACAGGGGAGGACGAGGACCGAGGGGAAGCGGTACTTGCGGATGAGCGGCGCCTGGTCGATGGCGCGGCCGTACGAGGGGCCGACGCCGGGGATGACGGTCATTTCCTTCGTGAAGCCGGAGGCCCATTCGATGAGCTCGTGATAGTCGGCGAGCGTGATGTGGTAGAGGAATGCGTTGCCGCCGTAAACCACGTTGGGGATGCCATGTTTTTGCAAGTGGCGGATTATCTTCTCGTTCTGCACGAAATCGAGCGAGCGGCGAGAGTCACGCTTGCGGGCGAGCGGCGGAACCGGAAAAACGGCAGGGGCGGCGCCGGTGTTGGCGGAGGCGGCCATGCCGAGGCTGCCGATGGCGGCTTGTTGCAGGAATTCTTTACGGGTCATAGGTCACGAAGCTCGAAGATTCTGTACAAGTCTACGTCGATCGGGCAGAGGATACAATGACGGGTTGAGCGTCCTCGATCTCATTCGTCCCACCCTTCGCGAGCGCGTGGAAGGACTGGGGCAGGAATTTCAATCCGCCCAGCCGTTCCGGCACATCGTGATGGACGATTTTCTGGAGCCGGGGTTCTGCCGGGAACTACTGGCGCAGTTTCCGGCATTCGATCAGGAGAAGGCGCGCAACGAACTGGGCGAAGTGGGCGGCAAGGCGGTGCACATGAACCTGCCGCAACTGGGCCCGGCGTATGCGCGGCTCGACGGGATGCTAAAAAATCGCGAGTTTCTGGAATTCATGGGGCGCATCACGGGGATTCCGCACCTGCTGTACGACCCGAAGTACGTGGGCGGCGGCACGCATGAAAACCGGGACGGGCAGGATCTGGACGCGCACGTCGATTTCAACTTCCATCCTTTTACGCAGCTCCACCGGCGGCTCAATCTGATCGTGTTTCTGAATCCGGAATGGCTGGAGGCGTGGGGCGGGGCGCTCGATCTGCACGTGAATCCATGGTTGCCGGAAGCAGAGGACCATGTAAAAAGCGTTGTGCCCCTGTTCAACCGCGCCGTGGTCTTTGAAACCTCTGAGATTTCGTGGCATGGATTCCGGCGGATCGAACTGCCGGAGGAGAAGAAGCACCTCTCGCGGAAATCTATTGCCGTGTACTACTACACGCGGCGGCGTCCGGCGGACGAGACGGCGGCGGAGCACTCGACGGTTTACGTGCCGCGGCAGATGCCGGAGCGCATTCGTGACGGCTATACGCTGCGGGCGGAGGATGTCGAGGAGTTGCGGACACTGCTGGCGCGCCGCGACATGCTCATCCGGTTTCTGTATGAGCGGGAAAAGGAGATAGCGCCGTCGGTGCGGGTGATGCTGGGGTCGAAGTCGTACAAGCTGTACAAGCTGCTGATCCAGCCTGTGCGCGCGCCGTGGACGTGGTGGAAGACCCGGCACTTGCGGTGAAACGCACCTTCCGACTTAGCTAGTTCTTGCGGCTGAATTCCGCCATCAGCTTCGCGAACTCGGGCGAAGACCGCATTCCGGCGAACTCCGGTTCGCTTCGTGCCGTCTCGGGGGGATAGCCTTTCTGGAAGGCTTCCCGCAGCGATTTCATGGCGCCGGCGGTTTGTCCGTTGAGGGCCTGAATGATGGCTTCGTTGTACATCAGGAGGTTGTTGCTGGCGTCGATTGCACGGGCACGTCCGATGAAGTCTGTGGCGGAACGCAAATCGCCTTTTTCGGCGTAGTAGAGGGCTAATCCGCCTAATGTGCCGGCGTTGCGCGGGTTGACGCGGTAGGCCTTCAATGCCAATTCGATGGCCTGGTTATAACTGGCGATCGATTTGTCGCGGTCGCCGAGCTGGCGGTAGGCGGTAGCCAGTGCGGCTACCACCTCGTGGCGGTTGGGATCCATCTGCACAGCCTGCTGCAGAGCATTCGCAGCTTCTTTGTAAAGTCCCAGGTAGTAGAAGGCAACACCGAGGTTGTAGTGTGCTTCTGCGGTGGGCTCGAGTTTGATGGAGGCGCGATAAGCGGCGACGGCGTCGTTCCACTTGCCCATCTGGAAGTCGATGGCACCGAGGTTGTTGTAACCGGACGCCCAGTCCGGCGCGAGTTCGGTCACGCGGTGCAGCGAGGCGAGAGCGTCCTTGTTATCGCCTACCGTGGCTTGGGCCACGCCCAGGCAACTGTAGTTGTACCAATAGTAGGGATTGATGCTCACGGCCTTCTGGTAAGCTTCGATGGCTTTCGGCATCTGACCCGCGTTTTCATAGGTGTGCCCCAAACGCCGATAGCTCTCGTCGGAAGCCGGCGCCAGTTCGAGCGCCTGCTTGGCTTCGGCGATGGCTTCTTGAGATTTGCCGATCTGATGGTAAACGCTGCCCAGCGCATAATGGACTTCGAGAAGGTTCGGATTGAGATCTTTGGCCTGCTGGGCTGCATTCAGGGCTTTCTGCGACCAGGCGCTATCCTTAGTGAGCCCGTACAAGTCCATACTGGTTTCGGCGATGCCTGCGTAAGCTAAGGCGAAGCGCGGATCCCGGCTGATAGCCTGATCGTAATATTGGAGCGCCGCCTTGAAGCCCTGCACATTCGGTTTGCGGCGCACGGTATCGCGGCCTTTCAAATATAACTCGTAAGCGTTGTAGTTGTCGGTCATGCGCATCGCGCTGCGCATCAGGTCTTCGTCACTTGTCTTCAGATCCAAGGCGGATACGAGATCCGAGTAGATGGTGTTTTCGACGGTCAGCAGGTCCCCACGGAATCCGGAGAATGGCTTCTGCCAGACCGTCTTGCCGGCTTTGGGATCCTCTACCGTAACGTTGACGGTGATCTTGTCTCCCTCGCCCTGCACTATGCCTTCAACGAGCAGGTTGACGCCGAGTTCCTGGGCGATTTTTGCGGCTGCGCCCTTGTGGCTGGCTTCAGCCGCCAGATTCGGCGCGGCTACGTAGACGTTCTTCAGCTGAAATAGTTGAGCGGAAAGCGACTCTGCGGCGCCTTCGGCCAGTACACGGAGCTTCTCGTCGCCATTGGTTACGCGAAACGGAAGCACGGCGATGCGCTGGTTCTGGGCCCGAGCGACTGCGGCCGGCGCCGGGGTTGCCGGGGAGCCTAAACGGCCGAGCACGGCGCTGCGCCAGGATGGAATGCCGAAGATCGCTCCAGCCAGCAGCACCAGCCCCGCCATCGAAGCCACAAGCCACTTCGGATAGCCGACCTCGGCAATACGCAGCCGCACGACGCGCGAGGGAGGGTGCGCGGCATCGAGATCGGCAAGGATCTCGCGAGCCTCCTGATAGCGATTCGCCGGATCCTTCTCCAGGCACTTCAGAATGATGCCCGCGAGAAACTCCGGCAGTTCTGGATTAATGGAGCGCGGATCCCTGGGTTTTTGCGTGACGTGCTGGAACATCACCTGGACGCTCGAATCGGCGGAGAACGGCGCTTCGCCCGTGGCCATTTCGAAAAGGATCACGCCGAAGGAATAGATATCGCTCCGGTGATCGGCGGGCTTGGATTCCGCCTGTTCAGGCGACATGTAGCGAGGCGTGCCCAGCACTTCGCCGGCGCGCGTCATGGTCGTCGCGGATTCACTTTCCAGCGACTTGGCGAGGCCGAAATCGGATACGTAGACCTGGTCGTTTGCGTCGATCAGCACGTTACGCGGCTTGAGATCCCTGTGAACGACACCCTCGGCATGCGCTGCGTCGAGCGCGGCGGCAAGCTGCCGGGCGATGTGTATCAGCCTAGCGGCGGGAAGGCGGCCGCACTGCTGAATGACGTCGTGAAGATCCTTTCCCTCCACGAACATCATGGAAATGAACTTCACGCCGCCCACGTCGCCCAGGTCGTGAATGCGCAGGATGTTGCGGTGCGAAATACGGCTGGCGAGCTGCAATTCCTGCTTGAATCGCTGCATGGAATTGGGGTCGCCGGCGAGCTCACGGCGTACCAGCTTCAGCGCGACGGTGCGGTCCAGCTCATTGTCGCGAGCTTTATACACCTTACCCATGCCGCCTTCGCCGATGAGGGATTCGATGGTATACCGCGGCCCGAACGTCGAGCCGGGGCCCACCGCTTCCATCAAAACAGGCGCCGCCTGCACCACGCTGGCATTCGATGGCGTGTCTCCGCCAAGATCGTTCAGGATGTCCGCGGCACTCTGGTATCGCCTGCCGGCGTCCACCTCCAGGCACCTCATGACGATCTCGCTCAAGCGCTGCGGGATGGAGGCATCGAGCGTGTTGGGTGGCGGCGCTTTCTCCTGCACTCGTTTGAGCAGCGTCGCCATCATGGTGTCGGCGCGGAACGGGAGGACACCGGTTAAGATTTCGTAGAAGATGATTCCCAGGCTGAACAGGTCGGAGCGCGCATCGACCTTTTGTGCGCGTGCCTGTTCCGGCGACATGTAGTCGGGCGTGCCCATCAAGGCGCCCGTCCGTGTGATGCCGACCAGATCCATGGATCGCGCCAGGCCGAAATCCATCACCCAGACCCGGCCCGCAGCGTCCACCATAATGTTCTGCGGTTTCAGATCGCGATGGACCACGCCTTCGGAGTGCGCGGCCTCCAGACCTTTGCAGATTTGCCGCACGATGCGGACGGCTTCGTCCGGCGGAAGTTTGCCGCGTTCCAGGAGAATGCTTTTCAGGTCCCGCCCGTCGATGTAATCCATGGTGATGAACTTGCGTCCATCGGCCATTCCCAGCTCGAAAATGCGGATGACGTTTTTATGCGTGACCTGGCGGGCGAGAATCAGTTCCTGTTTAAAGCGGCGGAGAATTTCGGGATTGCTGGAAAGCTCGGGGCGGATTACTTTGAGCGCAACCAGCAGATCGAGCTCGCGATCCCGCGCCTTATACACAGCGCCCATACCGCCCTCGCCCAGGCGCTTGATGATCTCGTAGCGTTCTCCCAGCACGGTTCCGGGGTTCAGCGGAGCGCTGGGGTCACGCGCCTCCAGTTTCTGGAGCGGAACGGACCATCCGGTGGCTCCGCCGGGCGGCGTTACAACCGTGGCTTCCGGATCATACGCGGTGCTAACCACTGTGGCAGCGTCGCCCGTGCCCGGATTGTTGATTGCGAAAGGTGTACTGCAGCGGAAACAGCTTTGTGATCCAGGCGGATTACTAGCGTGACAGATGGGGCATTCCACCATAGATCGTCAACCTAAGCTTGGAAGTGCTTTTACACACGGTAACCCACGAGTGGCCTTGCTGGCAAACATGGGCTGGCAAAGCAGTACTAGACAGCATCATAGTGCGCCAAAAGGGCCCGGCGTTTCACTCTGCCGCGCCTTCAAATGGGCCATTCGCCGGTTATCTGATTGCTTTCGCCGATTCGACCTGGGACCTGCCGCCTTAGGTCCTTACCATAGGCTGCGAGGAAGGATAAATCACCCGATCAGTCGAACGAAAGGGCTACAAGGGATGGGCATGGAAGGCGGAACTGGCCGGTAGTATGCCGCTTTGACGCGCAAGTCGGCCGGGGAACTTAAAGTCCTGGCGCATCGTGTTGCGGCCGAAGCCTCGCCCGGAAGCTCTCTTTTGGAAGTAGCTCCGGGGCCGGAGTACTTCGCCATCGAGCTCGCCAAGATCGGAGGCTATCAAACCACCGGCCTCGACATCAGCCGCACTTTTGTCGGCATTGCGCGGAAAAATGCCGGAGAAGCTGGAGTCACCGTGGATTTTGAGCATGATAATGCCTCGCACATGCCGTTTGCCGACCAAACATTCGATTTCCTCCTGTGCCGCGCCGCCTTCAAGAACTTCTCGGAACCAGTGCCCGCTTTGCGAGAGATGCATCGCGTGCTGAAACCCGGTGGCAAACGATCCGGATTAAAGAGGACCCTACGGGCCTGGAAGTTCGATTAGGACGAGCGGTGTAAAGAAAATTAAGCGGCAAGAGGGATCATCAGTTTCCGGAACGCAGCCAGGATACGTTGCGCAAGCTCATCGTAACGGCCTCTCCCTAAATCGTGGCCCGCACCTTCGATATGCAGCAGTTCCGTTTGCGCGGGGATGAGCGCGCGAGCCGATTGCATTTCATCGAGTGACCCGAAGGGATCGCGGCAGCCGTGAACGAACAGCGAGCGCGTGTGCAGCTTGGAAAAATGCGCGGTTCGCAACTGCGCGGGCTTATCGGGGGGATGCAGCGGGTACGAGAGAAGCAGGAGACCGGCCGCGATGGCCGCATCCTCCGCCGCCAGCATGCTGGCCTGGCGCCCTCCATAGGAGTGCCCTCCGAGAAATGTGGGCACCGGCTCGATCTCGCAAATGACCTCCAGGGCCCGCCGCAAGCCGGCGCGGTCCTGCTCGCCCTTCCCAAACGGTGGGCCGTGCGGACGCGCCTGCCGGAACGGCAGGTCACAGCGCAGCACGGCAAATCCGTTCGCGGCGAACGCTTCAGCGATCGCAACCAGCAAAGGCGCACCGCAATTCGAGCCTGCGCCATGGGTCAACACCAGCGCGGCCTGGGCGGTAGGAAACGGACGATGCAGAAAACCACGCACAGGCGGCTTGCCCGGTGTCTGATCTATCAACGTTTCCGCCGCGCTCATGGCCCGTAACATTAGCGATGATACTGCACGAAGCACCCGGTAACGGTTAGCCCGCGCGGCTCTTCCCTACAGTTCTGAAATAATCGGAGCATGCCTAGAGTTCCTGCTGCCGATTCCGCGGTGCCCGAAGATGTGCGTGCCGTTTGCGAACGCTTGACCGAGCGCTACGGTTCTCTGCCTTACAACCACGCGGTGCTGGCGCGCCGGCCGTCCATATTCCGGGCTTTCCGCGGCATGTGGGATGGCCTGGAGGAGAGCGGGCTGCTGCCTGCACGGTTACGCGACCTCGTCAACATCAAAGTCGCCTCCCTGGTGGGTTGCGGGCTTTGAATCGAAATCAACTCTGCCTGGGGCAGAGAGCATGGAGTGACGGCCGAGGAACTCGCGGCACTCGAGGGTTCGAGCTCGGCGCTTTTCTCCGATCGGGAACAGGCGGCCCTGCTCTATGCCCAGACGCTCACGATCTCGAGCATTGTTCCCGAGGAAGTTTTCGCAACCATCCGGCGGCAGTTCAGCGCCGACGAGATCGTCGAGCTCACGGCCGTGATCACATTCGAAATTTGCGCGGCGAAGTTCAACCGTGCGCTCGAAATTGAAGGGCAGGGAATTTGTATCTTACGCCCGCCGGCAAAATAGCGGCTACTGTGCGCGGCTCTGGATTTCCTGTAAGGTGAGCACGGCCTGTTGGCGTACGCGGTCGGGCATGCCGTCGACACCCCTCGCGTAACGCCGGACTTCATCCACATCTTGCTTGCCGCCAACGCGCAGCAGGGCTCGCAGCGCCTCCCAGGCGTGCTCCTTGTCGGGAGAAATTTGGGCGAGCGTCTCGCCCGGCGAAACCGTGCTGCCGTCACGACGGCTGAGTTCCAGCACCTCACCGGGCAGCGGAGACCGTACCTCGATGTCGCCCACATGGCCCACGAGCGTGCCGGGATTCACGTACTCGCCGGTTTTCAGTCGGTATCGCACCTGACCACCGGACGGCGCCGTAACCGCATAGGGTCGCAGCATCGCCGCCAGTTCGGCATGCCCCGCGCCGTCGCCGAAATTGGTCAGCGACAGCGCGGCGTTGCGCCGGACCATGGGTGCCGGGTCAACCAGGAGCTTGAGGAGAGCCGCATGAAAGGGCTCGTAGGTGTGATCCTGGCCCATGATCCACGCCGCCGTCTGGCGCAGTTCCAGGCTGGAGCTGGACGACGCCGAGACGACCTGCGGGTACCACTGGCTCGTGCGCTGGTCACCTCGATTCAGCCGCTCGCCGATCTGCACCAGGGCGTGCTGCGCTTTGCGCGGTTTGGCGACAGCATCGGCCAGGTAGGTGGTGATTTCCGCGTCAGACAGCTTGCGTCCGAACCAGGTTTGGTACCAGAACAGGAAAGGGAACAGCACCAGCAGGACCGCAAAGCCGGTGATCATCAAATAGGCGCGCTTGCTGGGCCGCTTGGAAGTTGTGGCGGAAGTCAAAGGCCAGTCCCGTATTATTCTGCCACGGCGCGGCGCCGGATTGCGCAATCTGCTCGTCTTCCCGGCCAACCAGCCGTTCCCATAATGTTTCCGGATGCGAATCGAATACGAGCGCGGGGCTGGCAGGCAGCACATCCCAGGCATGCAGCGACATCTCAAATTCCAACTGTCCGGCATCCCACCCCGCGTAACCCAGGTAGAGCCGGAAGCTCTTTGCGTCGGTGTTGGATGCCATCGCCTTTTCGACCGCCGCCTTGCTCGAGATCATATAGATGTCGCCCGCGACATGCTTTCCGTCGTCGAGTTTAGCTGCGGATCGAACCAGCCCCATGACGCCTTGGATGGCGACGGGTCCGCCCATGAACAGCGGCTCTGCCCGACCCTTCGCGCCCTCCAGATCGCGCGCCAGCTTTGATACCGGCAGTTTCGTCTGCCGGTTGACAATCAGCCCCAGCGTGCCCTCTTCGTCGTACTGCACAAGAAGAATGACCGTTTCGGCGAAGTTGGGATCTTCCAGGCTGCGCCGGGCCACAAGGATCTTGCCGGGCGCCAGTGGCTTCGCCGCCTCCGCCTGAACGGGAAATGGGTACTGTGCAGCCGCGGTCGATGAAATCGCCAGTCCCAAGAACCCAGCCATCCAGAGACGGGTTGCCGGCTTTACGCGGAGTTGAGCTCGCGCGTTCATTCTTCAATCTTATCGCTCGAATGCCTACTCGATTGGTGCGTAGTAGCCCCGGCGCCATGATGCACGAACCGATGGCTGCGCTACCTGTACGCGCACATGCCTGTAGCGGCCGTCATTCTGGCCATTTTTCGAGTAGTAGCCCAGGACGTATTGGCTGCGTAGATCCCGGCTCAGCTTCTCCATCGCGTCCGGCAGATCCGCCATTTTGTGCACGTGGATCATGCGTCCGCCGGTTTCTTCCGAAATCCGCTCCAGGAAATGAGAACCCTGCAGCAGGCCGAGCGAGTAAACCCGTACGTCGGCTTCCCGGACCAGGCTCCGGATTTCGGAGGCCGTATAGCGGCTGTTGTTGTCCCCGCCGTCGGACAGGATCAATAAAGCCTTCCGAGGGTTCTTGGCCGTTTTCATTTTCTGAATCCCGAGATAGATGGCATCGTAAAGTGCCGTCCAGCCAGCCGGATCGCTGGCGTGCAGCCAGCCGGAGATCTCGTTGCTGTCCGCGGTGAATCCGGTCAACAGGTGGGGCAGGGTGCTGAAACGCACCAACAGGTATTCATCCCCCGGCAGTTTCGTCTCGAAGAATTGATCTACTGCCGCGACTGAGGTCTCGATTTTATTCTTCATGCTGCCGCTGGCATCAAAGATCAGGCCCACCGAAACCGGCGCCTCTTCGGTGGAAAGATACGCGATTTCCTGCTCCACGTTGTCTTCGAATAGATGGAAGTCGTCTTTTCGAAGCCCGCCCACAGGGTGATCCAGGACGTCTGTCACGGTAACCGGGATCTGCACCACCTTGATGTCGAGCCTGATGCTCCGCGGTCCGGGCACGTTCAGGCTTGTGCCCAAGGGAGCCCGCCGAGCGACCGTGATGCCGGTGTCGTTGGCAGGAAGCGGCCCGTCTGCCGCCCATACGGCTACCGGCGTTGCGCACGCCAACATCGCGAGTACCGAAACGCGTACTGAAGGAAATTGCATGCTCCCCCCGTTCAGTAGAGACAGATAGTATAGATCCGTCCAGCCCAAAATGTGAATCGGCAACTCTCCTGGTTGAAACGGCATCCAAGACACATGGGTTTTTCTCGTGCGCTGTTGTACATGGCGGCTGCCTGCATTCCGTTCTACGCGGCAAACTCCTGCAGCAATACTGCGTTGGAAGGACCCTACGCGCTTTATCTTTCCGGTACCAGTACGATAGCGGGTAGCCCGAAGCCGTTTGCCAGCCTTTCGCGGATCGCATTCGACGCCGGCGGGCACATCAACGGTTACTCGTCCGTGAATTTCGATGGCCTGCTCCTGAGCAATCCCGTTACGGGTACTTATGACGTCAAGCCGGACTGCGCGGCGACTTTAAGCCTTCAGGACGATTCCGGTGCATGGCAACACTTCTCAGGAAAAATCGCGAACGGCGCTACGATGAACGTGCGCCAGACGGACCCCGGAGCAGGCGGCCAAGGAGCACTCGTGCGCACCACGGACGCGTGCACGGCGGCCAGTCTTCGGCCGAGCTACGTGCTGTCGCTTTCCGCAAGCGCTTCTCCTTTGGCTTCAGCCGACGTGCCGCGAGCACTTTCCGTAGAAGGCACTGTGCATGTCGATGGTCCCGCCAGGTTCACACTGGCCCAGCGCATCAACGGCCGGGATATCTCGACCGAGGGCGCCTGGTCGGTGGAATCCGATTGCACCGTACATTTCGAACTGGCCCTCCCGGCAGGAGGCGGCCAGCCGGTGTCCATGAAGCTGCGCGGCGCCGTCGTCAACCAGGGCCTGCAGATTTTTGCCATCCATACCGAGCCGTCGATGGTCGCTCTGGCACGCCTGACCGCCAACTGACCTTCAGTTGAATTCGATCGACGTCACGACGCCGGCGGTGCCCAGTTTCGTGTCCGGTTGTTCTTTGTATTCGAGCGTTACAGTTTTGGCCTTCTGCGGTCCGCAGGTCAGGTCCAGAGTTCCCGTTGCTGTACCTTTGACCGTAACCGCCAGCGGATCCGAAATCGCGAGCGACACCGCTTTTCCCCCAATGGTCACGCGCAAGCGGACACTCTTACCCAGGCAATCAATGCTCTCCAATACCCCACGGACGGTAGTTTTCGGCGGCGGCGCAGGTGCGGGCTCCGTCGCGGCTTTTGTCTCCGTGCGGGCTTCCTCGCGGCGTCGAACCGTCGGCCGTTCATCCGGCTCCTCGTTTCTCTGCGGACTGACTTGAAGGGCCGCTTTCGCCTTCGGTTTTTGCGCCCGTGCCTCGCGGGGTGCCCCTCTCTCGGCAATCGCCTGCAGCAGCGTTTCCACAGTTGAGATGTCGGAGGGTTCATGCGCGTACTTTTTAGCCAGTTCCGCCGCTTTCTGCGCGTCGGTGAGCTTCCCCAACTGCAGTGCCGCAAATGCTATTGCGTGATAGAACTCAAACGCCTGTTCCTGCTTGAGGTTCTTCACTTGCAAGAATTGATCCAAGGCATTCTGATACTGGCTGTCCTGGAGAAGACAGAATCCCAGGTACCGGCGTGCTTCGTTATTTGTCGAATCGAGTGCGACCGACTTCTGAAGCATCGTGATTTTGATCTTGGGATCCGCGGCCACTATCGCGTAGTCGTAATAGACGCGCGCGTCCGTCGTGCCCAGTTCTGCCGCGCGGGCGAAGTGGCCCGCGGCTTCGTCGGACCGTTTGTCGCGCCACTTCAGTTCCGCCAGTCCAGCTTCCGGCTCCCAGGCCTTCGGAAACTCATGGATCAGCGATTCGTAAGCCGCGGCGGCCTCGTCGTGCTTTTCCACTGAAGCTAAAATATCGGCCAGTGCCACACCTGATTCCACGGGCGATGCGGTCGCAACCTCAGGCTCTTCGGCCGATTTTTCCAGCTTTATATCGAAAAAAGCCCCGTTGAAGCGCGTCCCGCGTACGTAGGCCTCCAGATCCTTCTGCACCTGCGTCGGGGTTTTGGCGTATACCTGCCAGAAAGCGCTCGCGCCCGGAACACCCGAGGCAATCGCCGTGCCGAATTGGGCCATTCGGGGGCGATACTCAGCCGAGAGATAAAGCATATGGACCAACGCCCAACTCTCCGCGTAGAAGATACTGGCGCGATTGCGTTCGTTGTAAAAGGAAGATTTGTGGTCTACCGACAGCAGGGTTTCGAGTGGCAGCCACTTGGTCTGATGCAGCGTAGCCCAGCGCCCCGGTTCCAGGTTGCCCACCACGACTTTCTTGCCGACCTGTTTGAGCGTCGAATACAGATCCGCCAGCCCCTCGTTCAGCCATACCGGAACATTCAATCCCGTGTGCTGGATCAGCAGATGCGTATATTCGTGGATGGCCACGGGGTAATTGTCCTCGCTGATGCTGCGCATGACGATATAGTCGTCACCGTAGCTCTTCATGTAGAACGCGATCGCGAAATCATTCATTCGGTAGCGCGAGTACTCCTTGTCGGACCGGAACGCGACGATACGCACGCGCCCGCCCGGCACCGGCTGATCGCTTGGCCGGGTGCGGCTGAAGAAGTCGCGCACTTGCTCGAAATAGAGAAGCGCCTCGCGGCCTTTCTTCTCGCCGGCGGTGGTGAGCAGTTCAAAATGGGAGGAGGTCAGCTTGACCCACTGCTCGGCGGCAGTTAGGGGCTGAAGCACGATGCCGGCCAGCACAGCAGCCGCCAGGCACCGCAGACGGAACAACATTGTGGCGCAGGAAGACCAACATCTAAAATCCCGGTCACGAAGTCAAGCTGGTTTGCGTTCTGCCTGAGACAGGGCTTCGAGAATGGGCCTCACCACGGCCTGCGCATCGCCGAATGCGTGCAGATAGTCCTGAAACTTGCGATTGAGCTCAATGGCCTGATCGGGTGTCAGCCGCGATCGTGCGATCATGTCGCGCACATGCACGGGGTGAGGCAGAACAGCGTCTTCCGACAACTCCTCGAGCGCGGTCTGCGGATCGTAGTGGTACATACCTCATTATCCTTCGTAATCGACCCGGATTAGAAAGAGACCTTTGGCCGGCGCCGTTGGGCCGGCGCGACGAGTCGCTCCAGGTTCCAGAAATGCCTCCAGCCCGTCGGCGCGCAAGTTGCCTTTGCCCGCTTCGAGCAACGTGCCAACGATGTTGCGCACCATGTGCTTGAGAAACCCGCTGCCCGACACGCGATACAACATGAGGTCGCCATTGACCTCAAGCCGGGAGGAAAAAATCGTGCGTACCGTGGTTTCCAGTTCGCGATCGTCGGCCGCAGCGAATGCCGCGAAGTCGTGCGCGCCTTCGAGCAGAGGAGCCATCGCCGCCATTTTGTCCACCCGCAGCGGGTAGGGATAGTGATGCACGTAGCGCCACTCGAGCGGCGGGCAAACTTCCGCGCGAAAAATTCGATACTCGTAGGTCTTTGAGAGGGCGTGATGCCGCGGATGGAAATCCTGCGGCGCCTCCTCCGCGGTGAGTACACGAATCGACGGCGGCAGAAGACGGTTCACGGCACGCCGCAGATTTTCGACCGGGATCGGATTCGTGAGCGAGACGGCCGCGGTGTGGCTCAGGGCGTGGACTCCGGCATCCGTGCGCCCCGATCCCGCCACATGCAACGGCCTTCCCTCGATTTCGGCGAAGACTCGTTCGAGCGTGCCTTGAATCGTTTCGAGCCCCGGCTGCACTTGCCAGCCATGAAAATCCGTCCCGTCGTAAGCGACCTTGAACTTGATGCGCCGCATGTTAGGCGCCGAAATCAAGCGGCGCGCGAGCCGGGCTTGACCACCGGGATGCCTTGTGCGCACAGCGGGCAGCTTTCGGGCTGATACGTGGTTACCTGCAAGGTTTCGAGCGCAACCCGCGGAACGCCAACATCCGCCGCCCCGCCGCTGCGGTCGACGATCGAACCCGCTGCCAGCACCCGTGCGCCGCGCTCCTGCAGGGCGTCCACCACCTCGCGCGTGCTCCCACCGGTGGTGATCACGTCTTCCACGACCACTGAAATTTCGCCCGGCGCGACCCCGAATCCCCGGCGCAGCGTCATCTTTCCCGCATCGCGTTCTGCGAAAATGAACCGCGCCCCCAGCGCCCGCGCCACCTCGTGACCGATGATCAAGCCTCCAATGGCCGGCGAAACGACCACGCCGATGCGGTTATTTCCGGCGGCGGCCGCCAGGCGCTCTGCCAGCTCCGCGCCGAGTTTCTCGGCATGTTCGGGATATTGCAGCACCAGCGCACACTGTAAATACTCGGGACTGTGCAGGCCGCTGGTCAAACGAAAATGCCCTGCGAGGTAGGCTCCCGTGGAGCGGAACAAATCGAGAACTCCTGTCCATGCTTGAGGTTGCGGCTGCACAAACGGCTACTATACCATTGGAAGACTAAGGAACTGATCTGTTTCGATCTTCGTAATCTCTCCTTAAGAGCATAGTCATGCTTAATATGCGGACCTCGAGTGCTCCTGTTTGCCGCCTCATCCTGTGTGGGCGGAACGCCGGTTGGCGCTCCGGCTTCACCCTGATGACGCAAAGGCCGTCAAATACATGAATACGTCTTTATTGTTGTGCGCAGCGGTGCTCCTCGCGGGTGCCGGGGGGGCCTCCGCTCAAACTGCGGTTCGCATTGACCCGGCCAAGGGAGGCCTCGGATGGATTACTCATCCGTACCAGGCCCGTAGCGTCCCTCCCATTAACCTGGCCAATACGACACGGCTGCAATCTCTGGAGCGCGCCGGCAATCTTTATCTCGCGGCACAGGATGTCGTCGCGCTGGCCATTGAAAATAGTATCGACGTCGAGGTACAGCGCTACGGCCCGCTGCTTGCGCGAGAAGTGCTGAAGCGCGCGCAGGGCGGCGGTGTGCTCCGCGACGTTGGCGTACCCCTGGCCCAAGGTCCGCAAAGCGTCAGTTTGCAAGGCGTCAGCGTCACGGGCATCGGGACCATTGCCTCGGCAGCGGGCGTGAGTTCCGGCGGCGGCATTCTTACCCAGCTCGGGCCGCCGATTCCCTCGCTCGACCCCACGTTCAGCGCGCTGACGCTCTTTCAGCACGTCACGTCGCCGCAGAGCAATACGTTCCTCGTTGGCACCACCGCTTTCGTGCTCGACAACCGCACCTATCAGTACCAGTATTCACAGAACTGGGATTTTGGCCTCAGTGCCCTGGTGACCTACGCCAGCACCCACACCCACGTGAACAGCGCCTCCTTCACCTTGAATCCCTACACCTCGGGTGATGTCGACGTGCAATTGACGCAAAACCTTCTTTACGGTTTCGGTTCCGCCGTAAACGGCCGGAACATCCGCGTGCAGAAGAACAATTTGAAGTCGACCGATCTTCAGTTCAAGCAGCAGGTCATCCTGACCGTTACCGCCGCACTGAACCTTTATTGGGACCTTGTCAGCTTCGTCGAAGACGAGCGCGCCCGCGATAAAGAAGTGCAGGCTGCCCAGCAGCTCTATAACGACAATAAGAAGCAGGTCGATATCGGAACCCTCGCTGAAATCGAGGTGACACGCGCCGAGGCGCAGCTCTATACCGCCAAGCAGGACCTGATTGTCGCGCAAACCAATCGCGCACAACAGGAAACCATTTTGAAGAATTTACTCAGCCGCGCGGGCGTTGCAGCGCCCGACCTGGCCGAGGTTCATATCATTCCGCTCGATCACATCGAAGTGCCGGCAACCGAGGAGGTGCGCTCGGTTGACGATCTTACCTCCCAGGCCCTCAAGAAACGTGCCGAAATCGAGCAGAGCCGCATTAATCTCGAAAGCAAACAGCTCAATCTCGTCGGCATCAAAAATTCTCTGAAACCCACCCTGCAGGCATTTGCGGAGGTGACGAATAACGGATTGACCGGTGACTTGAATCCTCTTTTCGTCGGCCAGCCCGGCGTTGATTATCTGGCTGGAGGTTACGGCAACCTGCTTGCCCAAATTGCGCGGCGCAATTTTCCTAATTACTCTGCCGGTATTTCGCTGAACATTCCTCTGCGCAACCGCGCCGCTCAGTCCGATTACGTCACCAGCCTTCTCGACATTCGTCAGAGCGAGCTGGCTTTACGCAAGAATGTCAATCAGGTTCGCGTCGACGTCCAGAATGCCGTCATCGGTTTGCAGCAGGCGCGCGCCCGCTATGACGCCGCGGTCAAGTCCCGCATTCTCGCGCAGCAGACCCTCGATGCCGACCAGAAGAAACTCGCACTCGGCGCCGGCACCGCGTTTCAGGTGATTCAGGACCAGCGTGATCTCGCCACCTCAGAAAGCTCCGAAGTCCAATCCATGGCCAACTACAGCCACGCGCGCATCGCGCTCGATCAGGCGATGGGCGACACGCTCGAAGTGAACCACATCTCCCTTGGCGAAGCGCTCGCCGGACAAATCAGCGCCGGCCCCTCTCCATTGCCGCTGGAGGGCAAACGATGAACCCCCGATTCCGGCAATGGACCGCAATCGCCCTCTGCTGTTTCTGGCCCGCCTCGTTCGTCCTCGCCCAGGACTCCATCGAGCCCGTTCGCCCTTCCGCTCCCGTGATCTTTCGCCCGTATCTGCCGGCCGACGTTCCCCAGACGCGGCAGCAGAATTCCACGCGCGTGGGCGATCTCATCCGCGCCGGAAATCTCTATCTAACCTTGCACGACGCCATCGCCCTTGCGCTCGAAAACAATATCGATCTGGAAATCGATCGCTACAATCCGATCATGGCCCAATGGAACCTGGAACGCGCCCAGGCCGGCGGCGCTCTCCCCGGTGTCCCCGCCGCATCGTCGCAGGCGGCATCGGTTGCCAGCGGCCAGGGTGTGCAGGGTTCGCAGCAATCGGCGGGCGTCAGTGGAGGTAGCACGAACTCCGCTATTAAGAGCTCTGGCAATGCTACCATCAGCCAGATCGGCCCCACTACTCAGACCCTCGACCCCACTTTCCAGGAACAGAGCCTCTTTAGCCATCAATCTACGCCCCAGCAGAATTCCGTTCAGAGCTTGACCTCTGTATTGATTCAAAACCGCCGCACCTACACCGCTTCCTTGCAGGAAGGTTTCCTGATCGGCGGTGCCGCTACCATTACGTACACCGATCATTACCTGAATGAAAACGCCCCCACCGATGTCTTGAATCCCTCTTCCGCCCCCACGCTTGCCGTTCAATACCAGCAGAATCTGCTCAACGGCTTCGGCGTTGCGGTGAACGGTCGCACCATTTCCGTTCGGAAAATCAATCTCGAAACTTCCGACCTCACCTTTAAGACCCAAGTAATCGGTGTTGTGGTCAGCGTGTTGAATGCATACTATTCGCTTGTAGCCGGCTACCAGGACATCGCCGCGCAGAAGAGCGCCGTCGGTGCTGCCGAGCACCTGTACAACGACACAAAGAAACAGGTTGACATCGGCACCCTGGCGGAAATCGAGCTCACCCGCG
>Ga0070734_10000210_pt1 | contig 155232 bp, 131 predicted proteins | sample Coa_R1_8_FD_66444 | JGI IMG/M metagenome (GOLD analysis project Ga0070734, IMG submission 66444) | Surface soil microbial communities from Centralia Pennsylvania, which are recovering from an underground coalmine fire - Coalmine... | ecosystem: Environmental > Terrestrial > Soil >... | reverse complement strand
AAATACCTTGGATCTTCATTCAAGATGTGCGGGAGAAAGCCGGAAATAAAAAAGCTGGAGGTTACCTGATCTCCCTCAGAAGCTAGAATTCGCTTGCCATAGGCCTCCCACCCTTGACCAAAATGGGGCTGGCCATTGGTTGCCTGCTGAATCGTACTTTGGAAGACATTCCCTACGTGGGCACTGATATCGAACATCTGGTGGAAGGAAAGAATATACTTCTCGCGGACCGTCAGCGGTTTCTGGTTCTCCGGCACGTCGTTCGTGGTTTGAAAGTTGGGAATGATGCCGAGGATGCGTTTGGGATTTTCCGCATTTTGGGCTGAGCCAGTCTTATCCTGGCTGGCAGCTTGTGCACCGGATTTGGCCGGGGCCTGATTTTGAGAGTCCGTTTTTTGAGCGTTTGCCCCCTGAGCATCGGCCTTCTGGGAATCACCTTGAGATTGCTGACCGGTAGCATCCTGCGTGGGAGCATCTTGCTTTGTAGCTTCCGGCTGCTTTGGAGCATCTTGGATCAGAGCATCCTGGATCACGGCATCCTGGGTCGCTGCGGCGACCTGGCCGCCAGTCCCATTTGCATCATGTGTCTGCTGGGCGCGGACCGCGATGGCCAACGGAAAGAGCACAAGCACAAGGGTAGCGAGTCCTCTACAAACTTGATTGAACACACATCCTCCGGTGAATGATTTGCAGAACGACTCGAGCGGGAAACTTGCACGCCAGCCGTGGCGCACAGGACACGTGGAATCCTGCTTTTTGAAAAACCTCTCTCTATTCTAACCGTCTGCCGAAATAAAGGCTTCTGTTCTGTTGTGATTCTTATCAATTCTTATTACATTCTTGGAATCCCGCAGGCCAATCCGATAAAACAATTAATATCAGGCGGTTAGCGTATCCTCAATTTCCTCGATGTGACTTTGGATATAGGCCGATGAGCGATCGAGAAGATAAAAATAGAGCCGCAAGTTCGCCGCGAGAAGGGTGGCGGCAGCGACCGGGGGAAGCCAGAAAAAGCCCCAATACGAGCCGGCCATCCAGGCCAATCCAATCAAAAGTCCGGCAGGAGCAACGGCGAGCAGCGCAACGAGGCCGGCGGCGCCTGAAACCATTCTGGAACTCATCTTGCCCAACTCTACCCGCTTGGGCCAGTGGACCGAAAAAAGATTTCCCATAGAAAACTGCAGCACCAGCGAGGCCATGAACGCTAAAGTGACCGTAAGAGCATGTATTGGCGAGATACGGCCCAATGCCAATAGAAAGCCACAAATCACAAAATAGAATGCGCCGCCAAGGATGCCGTGCATGATGTTCTTGGCAAAAATTACCGTTTGCAGCCGCAGAGGGGCCATGAGCCAGCGGCCAAAACCTTCCTGCTCCATTCCAAAAATGTTGTAGGCCAGGTTCGAAACATTCAATACCAATAGAGAGCCTATCAATACCAGCATCCAAAGGGAGTTGGCTTGAGGGCTGCCGCCAATACGGCGGTAGACACGGCTGGAGCTGTTCAAAACGGCTACCGCAAATATGATCGGATAGATAAGCTGCACAATGAAACGGGCACTCTGGGTGGTATATCGAAATTCTTTTTCGATAATTGCCGAGGTAATACCACTGACAAGGGGTAAGTTCCAACCGGGCCGCGCTTTAAGGTCGCGCCGCTCGATCCGGCTCTCGGAATACATCTCCCCTTCATACACGGCCCGGGACTGCTGCGCGAGGAGCAGATAAAGCAACACAACACTGGTGACAAGCAACATGCCGGACAGAAGCTTGCTCCATCCTTCAGCAAATATAGTCTGGGAGACCGCTCCTGGCGGCAAAATGCGATTGAAGAGCACGGCAGCGGAGAATACCGGGTCCAGAAAACGAAGGGTCGAACGAGTCATGCGGCTGTTGATGGCAAATTGAAAAAGCTGCGGAAGGATGGCGAAAAGAAGAAAGACAACCGCTAAGGTTTCCCGTCCCCGGCGGCTACTTTGGAAGCGTTCCAGAATGCCAAGCAAGAGGCGATTGCAGAGGATATTGAGGAGCGCGAAAGCCAGGAAAGCGGGCGCCGCAATCAAAGCGGCATTGGCGGAAACCGCAGCCAGCCCGATCCAGATACACAAAATCAGGAACAATCCCGCCAGCGCGGCAGGATCCAAGGCCCCATAAGCGATATTGAGAAGGAAATACAGGCGGAACGAGACCGGATAGCGCGCAATCTCACGAAAATTGATACCAGGAGAGTATCCTTCAAACAGAACCGGCCCAAGCTGCCAAATAAGGAATACACCCCACAGCAGAAAATCGACGACGAACGTCTTGCCGCCGCGAACAGCGAAATAGGCGCCTGCGAAGAAACCAATCCCAAGACCCAGAACGACGATGCCGAGGACAACGTAGCGCACCACCTGAAGCGCCAGTTCCAGTTGACGGCTGCTGGAGCGCATCAGAGAGGCGCGAAAAAGCTGCCAGCGAACTTCGAGCAGCAGGCGGAAATGACCGCTGGATTCGCCTAGAGCCAGGAGAGCACCTCTTCATCCCGCTTGGCTCCTCCGACAACTTGCAAGAAGATCTCCTCCAGAGTCAACGACGAGTGATCGTGACCTTCCACTCTGACGCCAGCACGCATTTCGTCCAGAGAGCCGCTCGCCACAAGCCGGCCATTCTGAATGATTCCAATGTGAGTACAAAGGCGCTCGACTACCTCCAGAACGTGAGAGGTAAGAAAGATCGTGCCGCCATGGTTGATAAACCGCTGTAGAAGCCGCTTCAACGTAGTAGCGGCGATGGCATCCACTCCCTCGAAAGGCTCATCGAGAAACAGAATTTCGGGCCCATGAATGACCGCGGCGGCTAGCGCTGTCTTTTTCTTCATTCCGTGGGAGTAGTCGGCCACCATTTTATCGGCGGAGTCGGCCAGGTCCATAAACTCCAATAGCTCCGTGGCACGCTGCGCAGCAGTGAGGCGATCGAGACCGTACATCCGCCCCACAAAATTGAGAAGCTGTACTCCCGTAAGCCTCTCAAAAAGCGCCAACCCCTCGGGGACCACTCCGATGCGCCGCTTTATCTCCACGCCGCCCTGAGGGAACGCATGACCCAGGATTTGGATGCTTCCGGAGGTGGGCCGCAGCAGTCCAGTGAGCATCTTAATCGTGGTGGACTTACCGGCGCCGTTTGGCCCGAGAAATCCATAGAACTGTTGTCGTTCGACGACCAAGTCAAGACTATCGACAGCGACCAGCGGGCCAAAAATTCGACGCAACTCGCGGGTTTCGAGCACGGTATCCGGCATCAGGAATTCTTCCTAGAGGCTTCACCCGCGCGCGGGAAATTAAAGAACAGTGTGAACCAGCACGCGAGCTATTAGCTCGTATATACCACCAAAAGGCCGATTACCAAACCCAAATAATCAATTTACAATCATCATTGTGACTACTCCTTTGCGAGAGACGGCCAGCAAGACGATGCTTTTCAGCGAGATTGTAAGCATCGCCATCGATTCCTTCCTGACCAGCAAAGTGCGATTCGTACTGACGGCGCTTGGCATGGTGATCGGCACGGCGTCGCTGATTGTGGTAGTAACGATCGGCCTGACAGGCAAGCAATACGTGATGGGGCAGATCCAGGCTATCGGCTCCAACCTAATCTATGTGGACTACGAGGGAGGCAGCAACGTTGTAGCCCATACCGGAGTAAGTAACGACCTGCTTACGTCCGACGATATTCGCGCGGTGCAACAACAGGTTCCGGGCATTCAGGCGGCTTCGCCTATGGTTGAGTTGCACGATCGCATTTCCCTTGGAGGGGGCAAGGAGCGGGACGTACGTGTGCTTGGAGTAGACCCGGCCTACGCAACCGTTCGAAATCTCGAAGTCGTAGCAGGCAGGTTCTTCGATTCTGAAGACTCGATGTCCCGGACCAAAGTAGCGGAGATCACCGAAGCTCTAGCTAAGAAGATCTACGGTTCGAGGGATGCCGCGGTCGGCAAAAACATCAAGATCAGCGCTCTTCCGTTCGTCATCATCGGCGTTTTTCGCGAACGAGTCGAGACTTTTGGCATGTCTGAAATAGCCGATGATACGATCCTGATCCCCTACAGCGTGAGCCGCAACTTTACAGGCAACAACAACGTCAAGCAGATCTTTTTCTCGGTCGCCGATGCGGGAGACGTTCCCGTCGCCACCAACATGATCCAAAAGATCGTTCAATCGCGGCACCGTCCGGAATCGGTGTATCACGTGCAGAACCTAACGCAACTCCTAAGCGTAGCCGGCAAGACAGCCAATGCGCTGACGCTGGTGTTGCTAGCGATTGCGCTGGTGACACTGGTAGTGAGCGGCGTCGGGATTATGAACATCATGCTTTCGAACGTGCGGGCGCGCATCCGGGAGATCGGCATACGAAAAGCCATCGGCGCGACCAATCGTGAAATCAAGCTACAATTCTTAACCGAGGCCGTTCTTATTTCATTAAGCGGCGGGCTGGCGGGAACCATAATTGGGTTGGCTCTGCCATTCTCCGTACGCTTCTTCACCGAATATCGTATTCCGATCTCCGGCCTTTCGGCGATCATTGCCATATTTGTGGCTTCACTGGTAGGCGTGATTTTTGGTACGGTGCCGGCGACGCGCGCCGCACAACTGGACCCGGTGGAAGCACTGCATTATGAGTAGAAGATCAGGAATAGAAGATCAGAAATCAAAAGGCCGGCAGAAATAGAAAAAGCCGGGCTGGTTGGCCCGGCTTCATTCTGCCTTTTGCGATGCGGTTACATCACCAAAGCCAGTGTCTCAAGCTCCTTGTGCAGCATCTCCACCCTGCAGCCGGCGCCTTCAATGCGACCGGCGGCATCCAATGCGGTTTCCGGCGAGATGCCGTATCCGCGTCCAGCCAGGAACGTCTTGAGCAGCTCGGCAGTCTGGAACGAATCCAGTCCGCCTTGCAGGAGCTCATTGCGAAGCGCCGCCACTTCGGCAACTGAAAATTTCTCGCCCATTTGTCACCTCCGACCTTATACCTTTAGCTAATGAATTAGACACGCGAACCAACCAATTTGTTGCAGAAAAAAAATCTCGCAGACGCACCTCAGTAACAGGACGAAAGTAATTCGCCATTCTTGCTACAAACACGGTATTTTTCTTCGCAACAAATCTTCATCTTTTCTTGATCGCCTTAATTCGCCATCTTACTTAGGTGCAGATCGAAACTTTGTTTCGGAATGAGCGACGTTAATTCAAACGCTTTGAAGCCTGCGCCTGTGATCTCCGTTTGCTTATATAAGCCAGGCTCACTCTCGGCAGTTTCGTGCCGAGCTTCGCGATTGTCTAGAAACTTCAGCGCAGCTTCTCCGTTGGTTTCGCCACTACTTCCCGGCATAGTCAGCGATTCCGCGGCATAGGACTGCACAAGCTTCGGCCAATATCTGCTCAACAGAAGATTATCGGCAAATATATCGGCCCAGATAATTTTTCCTTTCACAGCAACCACAACTCCCACAGCGTTCTTATCGCGCAACTGCTTCACTACGCTTTCAAACGATTTCTCCACCGGGGCCGCCACGGTTTCCACCTGCAGCTTGACCGCTCCATTTTCGGCAACCTTGGCGTAGGAACTCGTGCTCTCCAACTCCCGGCGCACGCCCATGCCACCGCCACTGCCGTATCCAGTTGCGGGAGGAGCGGCGGCAACTACGGATTCCATCGCGCCTTTGGACCTTGCAACTTCGTCCCACACTTTCTGTTGATTGGCCGTAACCATCGCTTGCTTGCGCAAGCTGGGCTGAGCCATCACGGCGCCGTGTGTATCGAACTTGCCGGAGCTTTCCACCCATCGATGGGGCTCCACACAGAAAACACCCAAATCTATGGGATCGCTTTCCGGAGGTACGATTCTGTCTTTCGCTACTACGCGATCCTGTTTTCCGCCGGTGACAATTTCGCCCGCGAGCAAGATCAGCGGGCGTTTCGAGTTATTCACCAGGACCAGGCGATTCACTTCCGCAGAGGCGCTCAGATCGCTCGCCTGCGGACGGCGGCGCATGCCACCAGCCTTTCCTACCTCTGTAATAACGACTTCCGCGGAACGAAGCCCCTCGTCCAGCGTCAAAAAATCGCTGGTGTTGTGAACCGTACCGGCAGCGACTGGAAAGATCGTAAGATCGCCGTGAGAGATGGGAGCGAGAACCTTATAACCAGAATCTGCCGAAGGTACGCCTTCGCCGGAGGCCGACAGGGAGACAGCAAATAAAACGAGGACCGCAACCGCCAGGATTTCGCAAGTTAAGAGGATTTTTGGAAATACGGGGCGCTTGGCGGTTTTCGCTCCTGTTTTCGCTATGGTTCTTGTTGGGCTGCTTGTTTTGGCGCCTTTCGCTACTTTCATGATGAAACCCTTTTCCACTCACGGAGACCCGCCCAACAGCGTGGCGCTGGAACAAGAATGCAACTCCGCAGGCTATTTTTGGATTTCCTTCCTTTAGGCTCAGAACGCAAGGTGAGAGACTTCTTGCATGTAAAATTGGTACTATCCGCAATGAGAATGAGTTCCGGGACCAAACCAGCCGAAGCCTCCCTTCCCGCGATTCGCGAGCTTTTCGACAAAAGCCGCGGTGAGCGGTACGGGCTGACGCTGGCCGCCTTTGAGGCGATTCTGGAGCAGGTGGCAGAGAAATATTCTCCTCACGCAGACCAAGCGAAAAAGCTGGAACTTTGGCAGGACTTGAAACTCGAAGAACTTGCTCTGGCACGGGCATGCGCCCACGGCCACGAGGAAGCATGGACAGAGTTTTTACGGCGTTTTCGTGAAAAACTCTATGAGATCGCCCGCGGGATGACCAAAGAAGACTCGAACGGCCGGGAACTTGCGGATTCCCTGTATGCCGATCTTTATGGCACCTCTGAAAAAGAGGGCAAGCGGGTCTCCAGGCTGAATTTTTACATGGGCCGGGGTTCGCTAGAGGGCTGGCTACGGACGGTTGTGGCGCAGGAGTTCGTCAACCGCTATCGAAAGCAGAAGCGTCTCGTAAGCCTTGAAGAAGAAGGCGAAGAAGGAGTACAGTTTCCTGCAGCGGAATCGTCGTTTCCAATGCCGGAAGATGTCCGCCTGAGCCAGGCCACGGACGAGGCACTGGAGCGTCTGACGGCTCAAGACCGGTTGATCCTGGCCGCTTACTACCTCGATAATCGCACCTTAACCGAGGTGGGGCGAATGGTGGGGGTACATGAGTCCACCATCAGCCGCAGGCTGGAGAAAATGATCAAATTGCTCCGGAAACAGGTCATCGCCGGGCTTCAGGCGCGCGGCATGAAGCATGGGCAGGCAGAGGAAGCCCTAGAAGCCGATGTGCGGTTTTTAACGGTCGATGTGCGAAGAAAGCTGCAAGAAAATCGCCCTGCGGCGTTCCAAGAAGATAAGGGTTCTAATTAGAAATGCAGGGATTCTCCAATTTGTTGCGGCAGAGGCTGGGCACCAGCGCCCTTCCCCAGGTGCACCCTGAAGCCGATGAATTGACTGCCTTTATCGAGCAATGCTTGCCGAGGGCAGAGCGTGAGCGACTTCTTCAGCATCTCTCCGCCTGCGGCCATTGCCGGGAAGTCGTATTCCTGAGCCAACCCGAAATCCCTGAGATTCAGGTCGTAGGTACACTGCCTAAGAGATCGTTTTTCGCCCTGCCCGGATTTCGCTGGGTTGCTACGGCGGCAGCCGTTGCTGTGGCGGCTGGGGTTGCTATCGAGAGACCTTGGCAGATGGCACCGCATTCGGATGTGCGCTCCTCCCAGGTTGCAGTGAATTCCAGTCAAGAGCCTCACCAAGCGGCAGTTCAGCCACCGCCACCTTCGGCGATCGTAGGTACAATTGCGGCGCCGGCGCCAGCCGCTTCCGGTCAGGCCGACACCGTGCACTCAGTGACGGCCGAGGCGAGTCAGACCCGAGGGGTTCCAAGCTATAGCCGTCCAACGATGGCGGGCCAAGGGAATCTTGTGGCCACATACTCTGGTTCAGGAGATGGACCACGGCGCACGGAGGTAGTTCCTCTTCAGACGAGAGGCAGCTCTGTTCTGGCTCAATCGGAAAACTACGTCAATATCAGCGATCGGTATGCTTATGTTCCCGGCCTGATTGAGGCTCAGAGCATTTCGAGTTTACCCGCGGCACCCACCGTAAAAGGGACGGACATTGAGCAGGTGTTCATCCGGAGTACTGCTCCTCCTATTACGTTTGAGGCGGTTCAGAAGAGCGCCAGCAGCAGTTCCATTCCCGATACGGCATCCGTGTTTTATCGCGTACCGACCCGTACCAGGGAAAGCAGCCGTCTTAAGGACTTCATTCATTTTGTCGGCGGGGTTGACAGGATCGCAAGCAAAAGAGCACCCGAAGGCGCTTCCTCTTTCATGGAGAGTTCCGCGCGGCGCTCGTCTCAGCCAGGGGTTCATTGGCGCATTGCCGAAGGTAAGTTGTTGAAATCTACGGACGAGGCACAGTGGCGGGAGGCGTACCCGGAACAAGATCAGCTCAATATCCAGTTTCGCGCCCTGGCAACAGCCACGGAGGGCCATGAAGTCTGGGCGGGTGGGAGCCACCTTACCCTCGTGCATTCCTGGAATGGCGGCGTGAATTGGCAGACGTTCAACCTGGGCAATCCGACGGATGGTGATATCACCAAGATATCCATTGACGGTGAGAACCTTGAGGTTCAAGGCTCCAATAATCAAACATGGGTGAGTCCGGATGGCGGACAGAAGTGGACCCAAGTGAAACAGCCCAACTAAGCACGCAAAAGCCCCCTCCCTACTGGCCTTTTATTTCCGCTTTTGACCTGCCTCTGCTTTGCCCCTAACGATCTTCTTCTGTCTGTAGAGCTTCCATGTCTGTAGAACAAGAGGAGCTCTTCTTTTCGTTTCCCCTTTCTTTGCCACAATTTACCGGCCCACAAAAATGATATAAATACTGGCTTCTCCCAAGGGTTTCAGGAATTTTCAGGGGGAGTTCTTCGAGAATTTTTCGCGCACGCTCGCGACTGAGGTACACCCATGGACGGACAAGAGTTTGAGCAGTATGTGAAAGAAAGATACTGGCCACAGGTCAACTGGTACGATCAAAAGGCAACGCATAACAAACAGTTGTACCGGCGATGCCAGTGGGTGCTGATTGTGCTCTCATCGGCGACACCGGTTCTGATTGCCGTCCACCTCGATCTTTTTGGGCGAAAGGATGTTCTTCCCGTCTGCACTGCGGTCATCGTCGCGATTCTGTCTGCGGCGTTGAAGACTTTTAAGTTCGAGGAGTTGGCGCAGGATTATCGCACCACCTGCGAGGCGCTGAAGAAGGAGATCTATCTTCATCGGGCCAGGGTGGACGAGTATCGAGAGGCGTTCAGCCCAGACTCGCTGTTCGTTCAGAGGGTGGAATCCCTGATCTCAAGAGAGAATGCGATGTGGCTTTCGATTATCCAACCGAAAAAAGAAGAGCCGGATAAGGGAAAAGGGGCAGCCACCTCGAAGTAAGTTTCAAGCAAAACAATAGCTTCACGAAAATGCTTTAGGCCGATACCCTTTAGGCCGAAACCAATGATCCGACTTTTTCGCCCGTTACAACGCGTTTGATATTCCCGGGAATATTCAGGTTGAAAACCACGATCGGCAGGTTATTCTCGCGGCATAGCGAGATAGCGGTGGCATCCATGACCTTCAGACCCTGCTTGAGCACATCGAGGTAGCTGATCCTGTCAAACATTTTGGCATCCGTCACGAGCCGCGGGTCGGCATCGTAGATGCCATTCACGCGGGTGGCCTTCATAATGACCTCTGCCTTAATTTCCATTGCGCGCAGCGACGCCGCCGTATCGGTAGAAAAATAGGGATTTCCCGTTCCACCGGCGAAGATCACAATCCTGCCTTTTTCAAGGTGCCGAAGAGCGCGACGGCGGATGAAAGGCTCGGCCACCTGGTTCATTTCGATGGCCGACATAACTCGGGTATAGACACCCTGCTTTTCCAACGCATCCTGCAGCGCCAGAGAGTTAATCACGGTGGCCAGCATGCCCATGTGGTCGGCGGAAACACGGTCCATATCGCGTGCTTGCTCGGCCACGCCGCGAAAGAAATTACCGCCCCCGACCACCAGAGCTATTTCGACGCCCAGATCTTGAACGTCCTTGATCTCAGCGGCCATCGAATGGATTTTGTTTGTTTCTACGCCGAAGCCTTTGTCTCCAGCCAGGGCTTCACCGGAAAGTTTCAACAGGATACGTTTAAAAGCAAGGGGCATATTTGCATTCCAGTATACAGCCTTGATAAGTCTCTCAATACATTGGACCAAATATATAGATGCCCGTTTGGCTCCATAAAAAAGAGGCAGCGCATTACGGCGCTGCCTCTTCATTCTGAATATGCTTGAAGTTCTTCGTTGATTTCGCAAAGCCCGGAGGCTTCTTTACTCCGCCTTTGCCTCAGGAGCCGGCTTGGTGATGGCGATGGTTTCCCCGGCATCGCCCACCTTGAAACGGGCGAAACGGCGCACGGAGATGTTTTCACCCAGCTTGCCAATCTTGCTCGCAATCAACTGGTTAATACTGATGCCCGGTTCCTTGACGAAGGGCTGATCCAAAAGGCAAACCTCTTCGTAGAACTTCGACATTTTGCCCTCGACGATCTTCTCTACTACCGGGGCCGGCTTACCCGTGGAAGCTGCCTGTGCACGATAAATTTCCTTCTCTTTTTCGTACGCCTCGGGCGTGACATCTTCTTTGCGGACGAACTTGGGATCGGAAGCCGCAATGTGCATGGCGATATCTTTAATCAGATCCTTAAAGTCATCCGTACGGGCGACAAAGTCGCTCTCGCAATTGATTTCAACCAGGACACCAATCTTGCCACCGGCGTGGATATAGCTGGCAACTGACCCTTCACTGGTGATGCGCGTTGCTTTCTTGGCTGCTGTGGCAATCCCTTTCTTGCGCAATTCGACCAGGGCTGCTTCGAGATCGCCTTTCGTTTGGGTAAGCGCCTGCTTGCAATCCATCATAGGAGCGCCACTGCGCTCGCGAAGCTCTTTCACTTGGGCGGCAGAGATATTCATCGTGTCTGTGCTCATAAATTCCTGATTTCCTTAAACGGTTTATATCCCTTGTTTTCTAAGGTCTGCAGGGACAAAACTATCCTCTTGCCTTAGCGCTTGCAGGCTGTAACGGCTGGGGAATCCTGAGAAGCATTGTGTCGCTTCTCCGAATCCCCACCAGCCTAATTCTGCATGTGGTCTTTAATGTTGGTACTGAATGCCGGTACATCTTCGGAGGCAGGCGCTTTGCGAATTTTACCGCCCAATACCTCCTCCATATTCAGCTGCTCTTCCTCCGCGAGATCGGCGGAAGTCGGAATAACGGCAACCGGCTCAGAGGCCGCGTCAAGAGCGGCATGGCTCTCGGCAATCGCTCCAGCAATATCCGCAACCTGTTTATCGGTTCCAGCCTGCACGCCTTCGGCAATAGAGTCGGCAATCTTGGATGCAAAAAGGCGAATGGCGCGCAATGCATCGTCATTACCGGGGATCACCCAATCGACCTCGGTTGGATCGCAGTTCGTATCGACAACGGCGACCACAGGAATGCCCAGCTTGCGTGCTTCCTTAACCGCAATGGCTTCCTTGTTGGAATCGATGATAAAGATCACGTCCGGTAGGCGGCTCATATTCTTGATTCCGGCAAGATTGGCCTGCAGGTGTTTGCGTTCGCGCTCCAGCTTGATCACTTCTTTTTTGGGCAGAAGCTCATAGCGGCCGTCCACTGCCATTTCGTCCAGCTCTTTCAGCCGCTTTACCGACTTCTGCACGGTCACCCAGTTGGTGAGCAATCCGCCAAGCCAGCGGTTATTGACATAAAACATTCCGCAGCGCTGCGCCTCTTCGGCAATAGCATCCTGCGCCTGGCGTTTGGTCCCTACGAAGAGGACGGTCCGGCCGCCAGTGGCCGCATCCTGCACGAACTTGCTCGCGTCCTTGAACATCTTGAGCGTCTTCTGCAGGTCGATGATGTAGATTCCGTTGCGCTCCCCAAAGATATATTCTTTCATCTTGGGGTTCCAGCGCTTCGTCTGATGCCCGAAATGAACACCTGCTTCGAGCAACTCCTTCATGGTGATATTAGCCAAATTACCTCCTTGGTGGATTGCATCCTCCGCGGCTTGATTTGCCCGCTCGGGATTGATTCCCTTGTCCGCTCCCGACGGAGCGGGAGGGAAATTTATTGGTCCGGGTCAAACCAACCTCTCCGCCCACCGGAACCCCTGGGCGGAAGGTGAAAAATCTGGACAGTTGCGAAAAAGTAGAGATGGCTCGAATTGCCATCTCGGCAACAGAATTTAGCGCTTGCTAAATTGAAATCTCTTGCGCGCGCCCTTTTGACCGTACTTCTTGCGTTCTTTGGAGCGAGCATCGCGAGAAAGAAACCCTTCCACTTTGAGCTTTTTACGCAGTTCTACGTTGAACTCCAGCAGAGCGCGGGCAATGCCCATTCTCAGCGCTCCAGCCTGGCCGTTTACGCCGCCGCCGGAAACATTGGCCACCACATCGAACGCCGCAGTAGTCTCGCTCGTAACGAGGGGCTGGCGAACCTCCACGCGCTGCGCTTCGGTGACAAAGTAATTCTCAAAGGGACGATCGTTTACAGTGAATTTGCCGCTACCGGGGCGCAGAAAAACACGCGCCACACTCGATTTGCGTCGACCGGTGCCGTAATACTGGACTAGTTCAGCCATCTGTGGTTTCTCAACTCCAATTCTTCAATTACCGGGCGGCCAGCGCCAACGCTGCAGGTTTTTGCGCCTGATGTTCGTGCTTGTCGCCCTTATAAACCTTCAGCTTCTTGGCCATGGCCCGGCCCAATTTGTTCTTGGGCAGCATTCCGGTCACGGCTTCCTGCACAACCTGCTCCGGACGGCGAACCAGCCTCTTGCGGAACTCCTCTTCCCTCAATCCGCCGGGGAAGCCTGTGTAGCGCCGGTAGACCTTCTGGCCTTCTTTCGCGCCAGTCACATGAATCTTTTCCGCATTGATCACGATCACGTGATCGCCGGTGTCGATGAACGGCGTGTACTGTGGATTTTCCTTACCGCTTAAGATCCTGGCGACCTGGCTGGCAAGCCGGCCTAGAGTCTGCCCGGAGGCATCCACGACAAACCATTTGCGCGCAATTTCCTGCCCGCTTGGAAAACGGGTTGACATGCTACAAACTCCTGAGAATATAAAAGCTTAAGAAAGACCGCTCGAATGACGCCGCTTACTTATTTCCGCACAGAAGACACAAGGGCGGGCTACTGCAGAGCAGTGAGCTTTAAGCATACTCAATGCCGACGGCTAAAGTCAATGCTGACCGTCTTTGAAGGCGCGTCGCGGCTGGTTCCACCCGATAACGATCCGGATACCGGGTACTCGCGTTCCTCGTATGAACTCTAAAGTCGTTCGTCTTCGCTTGTCAATGCCGGATTGTCAATCCCGGATCATGGCCATCAACAAATTGAGCAAACTTGCTCTTGAGCAACCTGGCATGGAGCGATCTTACCCCTGTTCCGTTCTCTGGGTTCCGGCAGATTGCACCGGCGTCTTGAAAGCTCCGTTCACAGGGCCCGCGTCGCGGTAGTCCGGATGAGAAAATAGGAAAGCCATGATCCAGCTTTCCCAGGCCGGCAAGCGATTCGGCCCGAAGATCCTTTTTCAAAATCTCGACTGGCTGATTACCTCCCAAGACCGCGTGGGCCTGGTGGGAGCCAACGGTACAGGCAAAACGACCCTCTTGAAGACCCTGGCGGGAGTGGAGTCATTCGACTACGGCGAGATTACCCGGCAGAAAGGCACTCTTTCCGGGTATCTGCCCCAGGACGGCTTATCGCTTTCAGGAAGAACGGTATTTGCAGAGTGCCTTTCGGTATTCAGCGACATTCACGAGATGCAGCGAGAGATGGAAGATCTGGCGCATCGAATGGGCGAAACTGACCATACCAGCCAGGAATACACCCAGATCGCCGATCGATTTCACCGCATTGAGGCAGAGATTCACGCGCGCAACGGCTACAGCATTGAGGCCGAAGTGGGTGCGGTGCTAAACGGTTTAGGGTTCAGAAAAGAAGACTGGGAGCGGCGCACCGAAGAATTCTCCGGGGGTTGGCAGATGCGCATCTCCCTGGCGAAACTGCTGCTGCAGAAGCCAAATCTCCTGCTGCTGGACGAGCCAACCAACCACCTCGACCTGGAGTCCCGCAACTGGCTAGAGCAGTATTTGAGCGAGTACCCCTACGCCTATGTGCTGATTTCGCACGATCGCTATTTTCTCGATGTCACCGTGCGCAAGATCGCCGAGATCTGGAATAAGCAGGTTTATTTCTACTCCGGCAACTACGAAAAGTTTCTCACACAAAAAACCGAGCGCAGGGTACAGCTGGAAGCCGCCTACAGCAACCAGAAAGAGAAGATCGAGCAGCTCGAAGCGTTCATCAACCGATTTCGTTACCAGGCCACCAAAGCGAAGCAGGTGCAGAGCCGCATCAAGGAACTGGAGCGGATGGAGAAGATTGAAGTTCCGCCCGACGAAAAGACCATCCATTTCTCCTTTCCCCAGCCGCAGGCCAGCGGAAGACTCGTGGTTGAAGCCAAGGATGTATCCAAGTCTTATGGGCCAAAACAGGTTTTTTCCGGTGCGAGTTTTGTGATCGAACGGGGGGACCGGGTGGCGCTTGTGGGGGCCAATGGCGCGGGCAAATCAACGCTGATCCGGCTTTTATCGAATCAAGAGCTCCCGAGCGGCGGCGAGATCCGCCTGGGACATAACGTCGAGGTGGACTACTTTGCGCAGGACCAATACAAAGCCCTGAATGCGCAGTCACGCATGCTGGACGATCTGTTTGAAGTCGCTCCGCGTTCTACCCAGACGGAGCTGCGCAACTTGCTCGGCTGCTTTCTTTTCGCCGAAGACGATGTCTTCAAGACCATCAGCGTACTTTCCGGAGGAGAGCGCAACCGCTATGCACTCGCCCGGATGTTGCTTCATCCTTCCAATTTCCTTCTGCTGGACGAACCAACCAACCACCTCGACCTGAGAGCCAAGGACGTTCTACTCGAGTCGCTGCAGAAGTTCACGGGGACGGTGGTATTCGTCTCGCATGACCGATATTTCATCGACAAGCTGGCAACGCGAATATTTGAAATAGGCGATGGCCGCGTGGAAGTCTTCCCAGGAAACTATGAAGACTACATGTGGCGCAAGCAGGGGCACGGGGGCGAAAATCAATCGGTCTCTTCCGGAAGCAACGGCTCGGCCATGCACGATGCAAAATCTCGCGCAGTTGAGGCTCCCGCAAAGCCAAGCTCCAGCGCGAATGGCAGTAGCGCATCGTCAACGCAGCCTTCCCTTGCTCAGACCAACGAAGGAGGCGCGTCGGACACCCGGCATAAACGGTTGAACCCCATCAAGCTTCGCCAGATGAAGGACCGCTGCCAGGAGTTGGAAGAAGAGATCGAACGGCTTGAAGCCGGAATTGCCGCGACAGAACAGGCACTCCAAAGCTTTGTAAGCGTCGCTGAGACACAGCAGCATACCGAGTTGCTGGAGGGCTATCGCCGCGACCTAGCGGACCGTATGTCTGAATGGGAAGAAGTAGCCAAGGTGCTGGAAACCAGCGAATAGCCCTGTATGCAGGTTAATGATTCCGCAACGCGATCATTGGGCTGATGCGGGAGGCGCGGCGGGCGGGTAGATAGCCAGCCAGCAGCGCGACAGCGATCAGCAGAGCGATCATGGTGAGGAACGTTCCGAGGTCGGTAGGAGCTGTCCCAAAGAGCAAAGAAGCGATCAACCGCGCTACTCCAAAGGAGGCGGCCGTTCCGACCACAATTCCGATGAGCGTGAGCCTCAGAGCATTTTCGATTACGCCGCGCTGAACCCGGCCGGCGGTGGCGCCCAAAGCCATGCGGGTACCGATTTCCTGGGTCTGCCGGGCTACCGAGTACGAGATGACGCCATAAATTCCCAAGGAAGCCAAAAGAAGACCAAGACCGGCGAAGATGGAGACCAGCAGCGCAAAGAAGCGCCGGGGCGAAACCGCCCGGTCCACAATTTGGCGGATCGTGCGCAACTCGGTGTTCGGTTGGCCAGGATTGAGAGAGCGCAAGGCTTGCATCACGCTGGGGCCAAGTGTCTCGGGCGGAAGCGCGCTGCGGATGACAAGCTGCCGTCCGGTTTCTCTCCATTGAGCGGCGGCCAGACACATTTCAACGCCCGGAGTGGCTTCGACGCTGGTCTCACGGACGTCGGAAAAAACGCCAATTACGCGAGCCTCGGTCTTACCAGCAGCAATGAGTGCCATGCGGCCAATGGGATCCTGCCCAGGCCAGTGACGACGCGCCGCACTTTCGCTCACGATCACCACCGGAGCGCTATCGGCGTTATCGTTATCTTGCCAGTTGAAGTCGCGCCCTTCGCGCAAGCGCATTCCGATGGCGTTGACATAGCCGGGAGAAACAAGAAAGACAAATGATCCGATGTCTTCTTTGTCTTTGTAAATCCGGCCCTTCGCTTGAAGTCCCCACCTGCGGTTTCTCTCCAAAGGAAGATTATCAGCGATACCCGCCGACTCAACTCCGGGAAGCGCGGAAATTCGCTGCAAGATTTCCTGCTGCCGCGCTGTCCGCGTTGCGGGACTATTGCCTGGATCATACTCAATTTTTAAGGCCAAAGCACGGCTCGGCTGGAAGCCAAGGTCGATATCCAGCACGCGTAAGAAGCTGCGCAACAGTAGTCCGGCGCCAATCAGTAATATGCAGGCGAGCGCAACTTCTGAAACTACCAGAATGGAACGGATGCGACCGTGCTTTCGCCCTTCGGTTAGTCCAGGGCCAGCGGCCTTGAGGGCGTCCTGCAAGTTTCCGGACGAGACCTTGAAAGCTGGAACAAGCCCAAAGAGGAAGGCGCACAGGACCGACACGAATAGTGTCCAGGCGAGGGTTGAGGCATCGATGCGCAAACCGCTCAGCAAGGGCAAAGCCAGCGATCCTTGATGAGCAAGGTAGGAGGTGACAAGACAGGCAAGTCCCAGGCCCAGAACAGCGCCAGCGGTTGCAAGGCACATACTTTCCGTCAGAAATTGACCAATGAGACGACCGCGGCTTGCTCCAAGAGCGGCGCGCATTGCGAATTCCTTATTGCGAGCCGCAGAGCGGGCCAGCAGAAGATTTGAGATGTTGACGCAAACGATCAGCAGGACAAGGCCAACGGCACTCCACAGCATGACCAGAGGCCGACGCAGCTTACCGGCCACGGCGTCTTTCAGCGTCATCAGCTTTTGCGGACCTACGAACCAGGTGGGATATCGAACCGCACCCCAATGAATATGCGGAAAGAGAGCATCGGCCTCAGCCTGGGCTTGCGCCAGGCTCACACCAGACCTGAGCCTTCCAATCGCGGTGAGAGAGTTGCCGGTATTCTTAAGATCCTCCATGATCACCGGGACAAAAAGATCGATTTTTGCACCCGGCTTGAAAACTGAGCCGAAGTCAAATGTCTCCGGCAAAACGCCGACTACAGTCACCGGATCGCCGTCCAAGGTAATGGCCTTCCCAACAATGGCCGGATCTGCGTTGAATTGGCTCCGCCAATAGGCATGCGCTAGAAGCGCCGCAGGGCGGCCATTCTTCTGATATTCCTCGGCAGTGAAGAGGCGGCCGAGCAGTGGCTGGACGCCCAAGGTTGGGAAGAAATTGCCGGCGACCGAAATGGCGGTTACGGGACGAGGCTCACTCCTTCCCGTCAGGACGGAGTTCTCGCTGGTGGAATATGCGAAGTATCCGGTGATGTCTTCAAAGGAGTGGTTTTGTGCTTTGAACTCATCGATGGTGTCAACGGTATAGGTTAGGTCGGCCAAGCCAGCCTCATCCGTCTTGCTCGCGATTTGCACCAGCCGGTCGGGATCATGAAATGGCAAGGGACGAACCAGGACGGTATTCACCACGCTGAACACCGCGATATTTGCTCCTACGCCGAGCGCGAGGATGAGGATTGCGACGAACGCAAAGGCCTTGTCCCGGCGCAGCCCACGAAGGGCATAGCGCAGGTCCTGCAGGACGATCTCCAGCCAAGGCAAGCCGCGTGCTTCCCTTTGGCGCTCTTTGGCCTGAGACAGACCGCCTAACCGAATGTACGCCTGGCGCAAGGCTTCGTCACGGGACATCCCCGACCGGATATTCTCTTCCACGGCAAGATCCATATGAACGGCGAGCTCGGTTTCAAGTTCGCGGTCCAGTTCATTTTTTTGAAGAAAAGCCCTGACGCGGTTCAGCGCCCGGCGAAACGAATCCGTCATCAATTGCGCCATGATTGCACCATCATTGATCGCCGCCTCCCGACTCCATGGCGAGCACGCGTCCCATCACTCCGGATAGACGCTCCCAATAAGCCTTGTCGCTCTCGAGCTGACGGCTTCCTTTTTTCGTGATTGAGTAATACTTCGCTTTCCGATTGTTGTCGGACGTTCCCCAGGCTGCGCTAATCCAGCCACGCTGCTGCAGCCGCACAAGTGAGGCATAAATCGTGCCCTGGTTGAGCAGAATTTCGTCGCCGCTGACCTGTTCAATCCGGCGCGCAATGCCATAACCGTGCGTTGGGCCAAGAGCAGTCAGCGTTTGCAAGACCATCAAATCGAGGGTTCCCTGCAAAAGATCGAGTTTGGATGAACCCATTTCCGGCCTCCTGTGGTACAGCCACAGTAAGAGTGCCATAGCTTATGTGGGAATGCAACAGGAAAGAAAAAATTGAACGGGATTCACGAAATCGCGCTGGGCTAGGCATTCAAGTTTTGAAATTGCCCCGTTTGTTCGGCTCAGCCGTTTGATTGAGCGTTTTGGCTTAGGCTCTGAACCAAGGCCAGAGCCTCGTCTTTGGTGGAGACCGAGCCATCAAGCTGAGCGTCTTCCACAGCGGTGAGAAGCTCTTTGAATTGCGGACCGGGCCGGTATCCGGCGCGAATCAGATCGTCGCCAGTGATCAGGGGAGTTGGGCAGATCTGATCGGGCGGCACGTCATTGAGTTTCTGCCTGGCAAAGTCATAAAGTTCCAGCTTTCTGTGACTTCCCAAGCAATCAAGGCGATGCAGTTCGAGGTGTTCGTCGAAGAGCGGGAGCCGTAGAAAGCGTTTCAGCGTGGAGTCCTTCATCCGCTTCACATCGCCAAAGCGCATGTGGTTGGCCACCAGGGCGCTAACCTGTGTGGTTTCCTCATTGGACATGCGGAAACGGCGGCAAATTTCTTCGGCCATCTTGGCCCCGACTTCGGCGTGTCCATCAAAGCGAATGCGGTCGGCAACACGAAATGTAGGCGGCTTACCGACATCGTGCAGAAGTGCTCCGAGAGCCAGAGTGCGGGAGGAGTCTGGCTTCAATCCTTCAAGAAGCATGAGGGTGTGAACCCAAACGTCTCCTTCCGGGTGAAACTGGGGAGGCTGCTGGACACCCTGCATCCGCTTGATCTCCGGCAAGACATGCTCCAGCAAACCGGATTCATCGAGCAGTTCAAAAGCGCGGCGGGCCTGCCCTTCGGTCAGCATTTTCAAGATCTCATCGCGGATGCGTTCGCGGCTCACCTGATGAATCTGCAAGGCAAGCTCGCGAATGGCGGCCATCGTTGCGCCTTCGATGCTGTAGCCGAAACGCGCGGCAAAACGAACGGCGCGCAGCATCCGCAGCTTGTCTTCGGTGAAGCGGAGGTGGGCTTCCCCGATTGTGCGAATCACACCGCGAGCGAGGTCTTCGCGTCCGCCCACGTAGTCCAGAACTTCCCGAGACTCGGGATCGAACAGCAGGCCATTGATGGTAAAGTCCCGCCGCAAGACATCGGTTTGCGGTTCCTTGCTGAAACGAACACTTTCGGGGCGGCGGCCATCGAGATAAAGCCCGTCGCTGCGAAACGTGGCGACCTCAATGGCGTAATTGAGGCTTTCTCTATTCTCTTCGTTCCCTTCATCCTCAAGAACAGGAACCAACACCACACCAAACTGCTCGCCAACGGCATAGGTCTTGGGAAAAAGCGACATTACCTCCTGAGGAGTGGCCGAGGTGGTCACGTCGTAATCCCCGGGTTGGCGGCCCAGGAGCAGATCGCGAACACATCCCCCCACGAGATACGCGGCATGGCCCGCGGCGCGCAGGCCCGAAACAACGTGAATTGCCTGCATCGCTTTGCTGGAGTTGAGATTCATGGGCGCAAGAGGATTCATCTCCCATAATATAGATATATGGTGGATGAGCGCATCTGCATCCTGGGGATTGAGACCTCGTGTGATGAGACGGCCGCGGCGGTCGTAGCCAGCGGCGAACGATTGCTTTCCAATGCGGTGTATTCGCAGATCGCAGCGCACCAACCTTATGGCGGGGTCGTGCCGGAGTTGGCGTCGCGGGAGCATCTGCGAGCCATCGTGCCTGTAGTGCGCCAGGCGTTGCAGGAATCGGGGCAGAGCTACGAGAGCATTGACGCGATCGCTGTGACGCAAGGACCGGGGTTGGCGGGCGCACTGCTGGTGGGTATCAGCTACGCGAAAGCTCTGGCTTTCGCTTTGAGCAAGCCGCTGATTACCGTGAACCATCTTGAGGGACACATTCACGCCGTGCTGCTTGAAGAGCGGCAAAAGGCAGCAGAAAAAAACAGCGGCTTTCAGTTTGAGTTTCCAGTGCTTTCCCTGGTGGTGTCGGGTGGACACACCCATCTATTTTTGGCGGCACAGTGTGACGCAGCCTGGGTTTACGAAACCATTGGGCGAACCCGCGACGACGCCGCTGGGGAGGCTTACGACAAGGTAGCGAAGCTGTTGGCTCTGGGGTATCCGGGCGGCCCTATCATCGATGCCCTCTCCCGCCATGGCAATCCACACGCTGTACGATTTGGACCGGCGCAGATCAAGCACTTCAATCGCGGCGTGCCTCGCGAGAAGCAGACTGCGCACGACTTCTCCTATAGCGGGATCAAGACCGCGGTGCTGCGCTATGTTGAATTGGAAGGCATGGAAGATTCCATCGCCATTCGCAGGCAGGCGCTTTCCGGCATTCCGCATCCAAAGACCAATGACGTGCTACCGCTCTGCGACCAGAAAACCCTGGACCTTGCCGCATCCTTCCAAAGAGCTGTGGTAGAAGATCTGGTGGAAAAAACTTTGGAAGCCGCGCGAGAACGCGAGGCACGCACCTTGTTCGTGACGGGTGGCGTAGCTGCGAATAGTTTGCTTCGGGAAACATTTGAAGCGGAAGCGGCGAAGGACGGAATACCGGTCTATTTCCCCTCACGCAAGCTATCGACTGACAATGCGGCAATGATTGCAGCGGCGGCGTATCCTAAATACCTCGCACAGAATTTTGCCGAGGCGGAATTCTCGGCAGAGGCCGGACTGGCGCTACGGTAGGCAGCTTATTTCTTCAAATTTTAGAAGTTTCACGGACTTATTTTGAAGACAGGGATTTCCTGAAGCTCGGAACCAAAGGGCTGCTACCGCCAACGAAACGTCAGGACGCGAAAAAACTCAGGCTTCTTCCGGCCGTAGATTTTCTTCTATGGCCATGTCGGAAAATTCACTGGAGTCAAAAACGTCGCCGCATTCCAGGCATTCCACAAACTCAACGTCTTCCTCGCGCGCCACAACGCGGACGCGCGGATGCCTACAGTCTTTCTCCATATCCTTCGATTCGGGAGGTTGTTTCGTGATTGGTGACAACTGGCGTGAATTCATATTCGGGACCGAAGCGTAATCTCACGGGCGCTGGTTCGCGAATTGCCGGTATTTTATAAACATCCAAATACTTGTCAAGAGGTTCTGTTAGTTTTACAGAAAGCTCCTTGACCCATCTTGTCCGGATTTAGGAATGGATGATGGATCAAAGTAACAAGTCGCTAATTTTTAAGGAATGAATCAGAATTTCTTAAGGTAGGGGATAGATGCCGGCATGGCGGGCATCCGAAATCACTATCTTTGTAACTGAAGAAGGCGCATAACGGGCCAGTCCGCGCTCTGCGGAAGCAACAGCCATCTCAAAACTTGTACGCCCGGTGAGAGCTACATCCAAGAATAGGAATTTCTTCGATCCCGCCGCGACTCGAACACCGGCGTAGGCATGACCGGGAACGATAACCACGGTAGAGTCCATGCCAAGGTTTTCGAAGAGCGAGGCATACATAACCGCGGCATCGATGCAGTTGGCGCTGCTCTCCTGCAGGCTGGTGCGCGGCATCCTGACCCTTTCGCTGGACGTTTCGTGATCTCCCAAAGTGGAAGAGCTTTTCACGTACGAGAGGCCCTTTTGTTTGAGCGCATTAAAGATGGCCTTGGCCTCACGAAAGGTCTCCTCTTCTTGTTGCGGAGCAGCTTTCCAGCCTTCGTATCCCGGCAAACGGCGATCGGGAAGGTAGTTCTTGGCGGATGCAAGAATCGTCTCAACGCGCTGGTCATGAGGCGTAACCCAAGAGGCGATCATCGGGGCATATTCGAAGTTACCACCCCAGTACATGTCTTCTGAAGAGCGAAGCCGCACTGGAACAGTGGTCTCATAGACCCGTTGGCCGGAGGCCTCGGTGACCGTCACCTGGGCAGTGGCGGCCACGATCTCATGATTCTGATAGAAGCGCGGCAGGAAGGTAGGAGCAAAAACGAAAGTTTTTGACACCCCCGGCCCTAATTGCGCGAACTGAATTTCCTGGTCGCTCCAACCCAAAATTGTTACGGAGACACTCTCGCGCAACAGGGCGCTTCCGGGATTGGAGACCTTTACAGAGACGACTCCGAGCTTTCGCTGCAAAGGTTTTTGCAGCGAAGCATAGTTCGCGAGCACAGGATAAATCTCGCCATCGAGCCCTGCTTCGATCTTATACGTGGCCTCAGAGGCATTCGCCGCCCTTATGTTTTCTGTTTTGCCGCGTTCCACATCTTTGTCGTCACCAAACGTGGAAGCAGACATCGCCAACAAAAACAGAAGGGTAGCCAGCATAAGCTGTTTCATGAAGTAGAGAGATCTCCCCCGCAAAGCAGGATAAGAATGCAAAAAGATTGAAACAATCGAGCCAACGCCTTAATCGAAACCTGATTCGCCGGACTAGGATGAAAGGATCATCTCTGTCGACGGCAAGTCCTTTGCCATCTGTTCAGCAGGCTTCGCGTGCACAAGCACGTTGAAGGTTCTGTTATTCTCAGCCACTTGTGTCCTCGATACCTTCACCCCATAAGCTCATCCTTGCCTCCGCTTCGCCCCGCCGCAAGGAGTTGTTGCAGCAAGCGGGCATTGAATTTGAGGTCCGTCCCGCAGATATCCTTGAAATCCGCAAGCCGGGCGAACCCCCGCTCGAATATGCTCTGCGCTTAGCAAACGAGAAAGCTTCAGCGGTTGCAAACAAGTTCCCGGATCATCTGGTTTTGGGAGCCGACACTATCGTGGTGGTTGACAATGAGGTGCTGGGAAAGCCGTTGGATCGCGAAGACGCCAGCCGCATGCTCGCAATGCTCTCAGGACGAACGCACCGAGTGATTACCGCCGTGAGCCTTGCAAAATACGGAGTCACAGGAGAGACACAGGCTTGCGCCACGGAAGTCCATTTCCGGAAGCTTGAAATGGGTGAGATTCAGGAATATATCGAAAGTGGCGAACCGATGGACAAGGCTGGAGCCTATGCCATCCAAGGAGGCGCGGCCCACTGGGTAACGCGCCTTGAGGGTGAATATTCCAACGTAGTTGGACTGCCTATGCCATTGGTGGCAGAGATGTTATCGAGATTTCGATAGAAGGGGAGTACCGCCCAAACTTTCCGCAGCTTCTACTTCTTTTCCGGAGACTGCTGAGGCTGGGCCGTTTGTTCGCCTTCTTTAAAAGCGCCTTTAAAGTTACGGATGCCTTCACCCAAACCCTTGCCCAAATCCGCCAACTTGCTCGGTCCAAAGAACAGCAGGGCAATGAAGAGCAGAATCGCAACTTCCGGCAAACCAAGTCTTCCACCAAACATTTTGTACGCTCCGTGCGGAAACGCTTTTTTGGCGTCCCGTTTCTTTTTTTACAGGGAATCCAGTCGTAGGAATTGTAGGCCAATCGAATACCGGAGTCAAAGCAGAATGCCCTATTTTTCCGGAGCGTCGTAGCTCATCGATTTAGCGCCTACCCTATTCCTATCTCACTGGAAACACACCGTTTCCTATTCGTTTCAGATGCCGGGGATATCCCCACGGCTGGCCGCCTAAATCGAAGCAATCAGGCCGGCAAGGATCGCAGTCCGCTGCGGCAGATGTTCCAGAACAATCGACTCGTTGGCAGCATGCGCTCCCTCGCCTACCGCTCCCAGGCCATCCAGGGTGGGAATGCCAAGGGCAGAGGTGAAGTTTCCGTCAGAACCGCCGCCGGTGCTGGATTCGCCCAACTCGATGTTCATTCCACCTGCTATCTTCTGTGCCGCTTGAAACAAGCGCACGGTGCCCTCAGTGCGCTCCATTGGTGGACGATTGAGTTCTCCCGTAACTTCAATCCTGCATTGCGGGTCGTGGGGATGCAACCCGGCAAACTTCCTTTCCAGAACACCGGCCTCCGACATACGGGAAACGCGGATATCGACTTCCGCCCACGCCTCTGCCGCCACCACATTGGTGCGCGTGCCACCCTGCATCACACCGGGATTAACTGTGGTCCCTTGGGAAAGGTCAGTGAATGCAGTCACCTCCAGAATTTGGCGGGCGAGCTCCACAATCGCGCTGTGGCCTTTCTCAAAATCGACGCCTGCATGGGAGGCCACTCCATGAACACGAAGGGTGTAGTCGCCCACTCCTTTGCGGGAGGTTTTGAGGTAGCCGGGGCCCTGGGATGGTTCCAGGACCAGTACAGCTTCACATCCGCGAGCAATCGACTCTGTGATCGGCCGTGAACTCTCGCTGCCAACTTCCTCATCGGTATCGAGAAAGATTGTTACGGGACGGCGAGGCGTCCCAAGCCCGCGCAGCGCCTGCAACGCAAACATCATCATGACAATTCCGGCCTTCATGTCATATACACCCGGTCCGAACACCTTTCCACCCTCGACGCGGAAGGGCATTCCCGCAAGCGTGCCCAGGGACCAAACCGTATCGAAGTGCCCGAGCAGCAGAACCGGCTTGCCGCTTGAAGCGCCGGAAAATTCAACCTGCAAATGGTTTCCATATTTTGTCTGAGGGTGAAACTTGACTTGGCCTCCCAGACGTTGAAATTCCTGGGCCAGGCATTCGCCCACCACATCGACTTCGCGCTTGCTGTCACTGGGTGACTCCATTTCCACCAGACGCCGAAGCATGGCGAGCATGGCCTGCTGCTCCCGGCGGCAAAATTCGAGCAAACGATGGGAGGTTTCGTGAGCGGTTTCAGTCATCATAGTTGCGGCAATGATAGCGGAAGAAGAACGAAATCTCACTTGACGCAAAGCTGGGGGCAATCAACATCCCCAACGCTTCGCAGCGCGCTGCGTCCTGTAAAGACACCAAAAACCGAATGCTATAATCCGCATTCAACCGAATGAATGACACAAACAACGTAGCGGCGCGGGTGCAGAGCGGCGGAACGCTGGATATCAATCAGATACAGGCGATTCTGCCTCATCGATATCCATTCCTGCTGGTGGATCGCGTCGTTGAAATTGAGCGTATGAAGAAGATCGTGGCGCTCAAGAACGTCACGATCAATGAGCCTTTTTTTATGGGCCATTTCCCGGGAACGCCCGTCATGCCGGGCGTCCTGATTGTTGAAGCGATGGCCCAGGCGGGAGGCACGCTGCTGCTTACCGAGATCGACGACCGGCACGACAAACTCATGGTATTTACAGGAATTGAGCGCGCCCGTTTCCGCCGCCCAATCATTCCCGGCGATCAGGTCCGAATTGAAGTTGAGGTGCGCGCCTGGCGGCGCATTGCGGTGCGCATGGCAGGCAAGGCTTTCGTCGATGGAAAATTGGCCTGCGAAGCCATCATCAGCTGTCAACTCGTCGATCGTTCGCGCTCCAGGGCTTCTGGCGAAGGGCCGACCGAATCGCCGGCCAGTTAACCTCCAGATGATTCATCCAACCGCCATCATTGATCCGGCAGCCAAGATACCGTCCTCCTGTACGATTGGTCCCTACTGCATTGTCGGAGCGGATGTGGAGCTGGGCGAAAACTGCAGCCTCGCCGCACACGTGATCATCGAAGGCCCAAGCAGGATCGGCGCCAACAATCAGTTCTTCCCTTTCGGCTCGATTGGGCTTGCGCCTCAGGACATGACTTTCGCCGGGGAAAAGACTTTTCTCGAGATGGGCGATCACAACGTAATTCGCGAATACGTAACCATCAATCGCGGAACGGTGAAGGGCGGCGGCACAACCAAGATCGGGAGCCACGTACTGATCATGGCCTACGCGCACGTAGGCCACGACTGCCTTATTAGCGATCATTCGATGCTCATCAACGCCGCGACCCTCGCAGGCCACGTCACGGTGGAGGAATGGGCGGTGGTCGGTGCGCTCTGCCCAATTCACCAGTTTGTCCGGATCGGCGCGCATTCCTATGTGGGCGGCGGTACGGTCGTAACGCAAGATGTTCTACCTTTCTCCAAGGTAGTAACGCCGCGGAATACACAGACCTACGGTTTAAATTCAGTTGGTTTACAGAGGCGTGGATATACGAAGGAGCGTATTCGCAAGATTCATCATGCTTTTCGCGTGCTTGTAAATTCCAAGCTCAACACGACCCAGGCCCTGGAAAAACTCCGTAGCGAAGGCGATCTGGGGGAAGACGTTGCGATGCTGCTGCGCTTTATCGAGAGTGCAAAACGCGGGATCGTGAAGTAAGCGGGAATTTCTCAAGAATCGGCCATCCAAATAACTTCTCTTGTCTAAGCAGCCTTCTTCGAATCGCGGCTGCTCCGCCGACCTGCAATCTCCACAACATTTTCTCGAGAAGCTATGCCAGCCTGTGTCCTTTTCGGCAGGAGCATTTGGTCGGCATAGGTCAGGTAGTGCCGCACATAAGCACGCTCTTCTTCCGTGAGTGAAGGATCGCCTTGGACGCTGCCCCCTTGCTCCCGTGCAGCGTCACGCCAGGAGGGACTGGCTTGTTCGCCCTTCTCGGGAAAGAGGCATCGCAACCGATTGGCGCTGAAAGATTTGATGCCTGCCATGTGCTCTGCTCTTAAGTGTAGTAGCTCTACTGTTAGGATGCTCAAGCCTTACCTCCGGACGCATGGATTCAAAGAGCCTGCGCAAATTTGGATCAATTACTATCTTCCTGAATGCCTTCCTATCAAAAGCTTGGCCTGATCGCAGGAAACGGCAATTTTCCTCTCCTGCTGCTGGACGCCGCTTGTGCGCAAGGTGCAGAAGTTGTGGTTGCGGCGATCAAAGAGGAGACCTCTCCGCTCATTGAAAATCGCGGGGCGCGCGCCGTCTACTGGCTTTCTCTGGGCGAACTCGGCAAGCTGATCGACACCTTTAAGAAAGAAGGCGTAGAAACGGCCATCATGGCCGGTCAGGTCAAGCACAAGCAGATATTTTCGAGCATTCGGCCCGATTGGCGCCTGGCCAAGGTTCTCTTCTCGCTGACGACACGCAACACCGATTCCCTGATCGGAGCGGTGGCCAAGGTTCTAGGAGATGAAGGAATCAACCTCATCAGCTCTACAAGCTTTCTTGAACCGTTGCTGGCCAAACCCGGGGTGCTTACCCGGCGCGCACCCTCCGAGACCGAGCGCCGGAACATCGAATATGGCCGGCAGGTGGCACGGCATCTGGCTCAATACGATATCGGTCAGACGGTGGTGATTGCGGAGGCCGCCTGTGTAGCGGTCGAAGCCATGGAAGGCACGGACGCTACGATTCTCCGCGCCGGTGAAATCCTCAAAAGCGCCGAAGGAGTCTCACCGGACGACGCGATACTCAGCCGGGATCTTACCGTGGTGAAGGTTGCAAAGCCCAATCAGGACATGCGATTTGACGTTCCAGTCATCGGCCTTCGTACCATCGAGACGATGAAGAAGGCCAACGCAAGCTGCCTCGCCGTCGATGAAGGTAAGTGCCTATTTTTGGATGGCGCGGCCATTTTCGAGACCGCCGATCAGTCGGGAATCAGTATCGTTTCAGGAACGTTGTGAAGTTTCGCAAGGAGTCGCAAAACCAAATCTCCTCAAATCGAGCCTCTTCAAGCCGGAGTCCCCTGCGAAATGAAAAAACGGCGCGGAGGCCGTTTCTTGCTTTTCTGCTCTTCTTCTTAAAGCCACCGCGCCACCTACACTTTGCTTTGTCTACAGATTAGAGCCGCCTAGGCCCGCTTAGTTTCTATCCCTATCGCGGTCCCCGTCACGATCGCCGCGGTCGTGATCGTGGTGGTCCCGATCGCGGTCATCGCGGTCTCTGTCGTCGCGATCTTCATCACGCCGATGGGGGATCGCACCTTCGTCAAACAGGCTCGAAAGATCGTGCGCGTTGACGGCATCACCCAGGAAGGGCCTTACATGGAAGATCTCTTCCATCGTGCGCAGGTCCGAGGAGTGCGTGAGTTCGACAGTACTGGCGAACGGAACGCCATGCTCATTGCGATGGGCGCGCTGTGAGATCACAATCTCGCCGATGGTGTGATTGAAGTCATCGGGATTGTCGTTGAGGACGTCTTCTTCCGCCTCATCGAACCAAATGATGATGACGCCATCGTTTCTATAAGCCTTGGACGCCATGATCACAGGAATGATCTGGCTCAGGAAGTTATCTCCCTGACGGATATTCGCAGCATCGCCGGTGAGCCCCTGGAATCCGCCATGCAAAGAGGTGTGCATGTCATTGAACTGGTCAGGCGTAATCCAGTTGTAATCGGCAACCGTGTCGTTCGCCAGATCGGTGAAGAGCTGCTGCAGCGGAGCATAGTGCGTGGACAGCGGATTCGCCGAAGTGAGATCGTTGCCTCCGTTTGAGTCGGTAAAGAACACCATCGGATTGTGCTTGGCGCCGTAGCTGAATTGATTCGATCCGTTGAATTGGTTGAAGCTTCCGGGCGCAAAAGTTCCGGAGAAGCTGGTTAGAGGCACCGTCCACTGATCCTGGGGCAGAGGGGCGTCAATGCGCTGTCCGGCCACCGTCATCAGATCGATATCTTCTTGATACGACCTCCAGGTTTTGCCAGAGTTCGTCAAGAGGGTGGTCAGGTGCTGCGAGGTATTTTGGTTCGTTGCTCCGCTGGCAGAAAAGGGATCGCGGTCGCTCAGAACGCCAAAATTGGTTCCGGCCTGCGACCAAATATAGTTGGGCTCGGATGGATGAATATGAGGATTATTTCCGCTGGGAGTTGCTAAAACGTTGTGGTAGTTGGTGGCATAAGCCACATGTCGGCTGATGCGAACCTCGCGGCCATCGATACGAGCGACCGCCGTTCCATTCACAAGGCTGTTGATGAAAGGGGCGTTGGGATTCTGAAAAACTTGCTGGATCGGGCCGCTGAACTGGTTTGCAGGCTGCGTCCAGTTGTGATTCTCCAGAGCAATCACGAATACCTTCTTGATCTCCTGTGCTCCGGCAGACAGGCTGCTCAAAGCAATCAACAGGGCAACCGCTCCAAGAGTCCGTACGTTCTTGCTGTGTGACATTCAATAACCTCCGTAGCATGAGTTCGCAGCGCGGGAGACTACCAGCTCTCGAATCAACAGCGAGTCAGGCAACCTTCGCGCTACCCGGATACTGATAGCAACTCTGTTTTGAAAGCATGTGAATGCGGAGTTACTTTTAGATGAATGGCAACCAAAATGCTTTACTCAGCTTTACAAAGGAAGACGGACATTTGACTTCAGCCTGTGGCGAGTTTCGAATGAGGACGACTTCAGAAAATACCGCGGCTGATAACCGGCGTCGGAGAAATATTCTCTTGCTGCATCTTTTTCACGACCTGGCCCGTATTACCGGACAGTATGAGCGCCATAGCCTACCGATATGTGAGCGCGATGGAACCTGAATGTGCCACCATTGCTCGCGGTCTCCGCAGGGGCGATCCATCGCTCCTGGATCGGCTCATCGAGCAATATCAGCATCAGCTTCTCCGTTACCTGATCTATCTCTCAGGCGACCGCGCACTGGCCGAAGACCTCTTTCAAGAAACCTGGATCCGTGTGCTGGAACGCGGCCACCTATACGACGGGAAGCACGAATTCAGTACCTGGCTTTACACCATTGCCAGAAACCTGGCGATCGACTATTTCCGAAAGAAGCACCCTGTCAGCCTGGAGGGCCTTGTAGAGAACGAACAATGTGCGCTTCCTGAACCGGCCGATCCACAGCCCATAGCATGGGAGATTTTGGCGCAGAAAGAGCAAGGGGAACGGATCGGGGCGGCGTTAGCGGGCATTCCCACAGAATACCGTGAGGCAATCGTGCTGCGTTTTTACGATGGCCTAACATTGGAGGAGATTGCCCGAGTCACCGGAGCGCCTCTTGGGACAGTGAAATCGCGGCTGTACCGGGGACTGAACATGATGATTGGGCAACTTGGAGCAGGCTTGGGGGAAGACCGGACATGATACGAAACGAACATGACGAGGCCCGCGAGTTAATCGCGCTGGGCGGAGACCTATCGGAAAATGAGCACGGCCGCCTGCTTGCCCACTTACGGGGATGCAAGTCCTGCTCAGACTATGCCGAGGCAGCAGGACGGGTGGCGCGGGCGTTACATTCCCTGCCTCTGGCAGCCGATTCCAGCCTGGTCCGAGCGACACAGTTGCGAGTACGCGCACGAGCGATGGAGTTGCAGCAGCAGCGCGAGCGAATGCGGCTGGTCTTTATTGCATGTTTGTTCGTGGGAACCTCGGCAGCCATTACGACTCCCCTACTCTGGCGGATCTTTACGTGGATAGGGGCATGGATCGGCTCGTGGACCGGCACTACAAGCCTGGTCTGGCAAGTGAGTTTTGCGTTCTTTTGGATAGCCCCGGCGTTGACCGTAAGCGCCATTCTGCTAGCTCGCGGCGCCCATTGGGCGGAAAACAAAGAGAATCGTTGGAGATAAGACGAGTTTATGGAGATGAAACCCGAAACCGGATTCGCTTCAGAGATCAAGATTGTCCCACACTGGGCGTGGGTCACAGCAGCGATTTTTTTCGTCGCAGTGCAGTGGATCTTCCTGGTCTTGATGGGAGGAGATCATAACGCGCCGCCAGCAGGGGTGAGACTGTTGCTTGGCCTTGGAGCCGGCGCCCTCATAGGGTGTTACATACTGCTGATCGGATATGTAAACCGCGACGCTGGACGACGCGACATGAACCGCACGCTCTGGACCCTGGTGGCGATCTTTGTTACCAACGGCATGGGGCTGATTCTTTATTTCATCTTGCGGCGGCCGATAGCCACCGCCTGCCCCCAGTGTGGCGGCGCGGTCCAAACGAATTTCAATTACTGCCCCAATTGCAATTACAAGCTTGGCCTAAGCTGCCCGCAATGCCAGCGGACAGTAAGCTTCAATGACGTCTATTGTCCGTATTGTGGAACCGCACAACGCAGATAGGGGTGTATCTCACACGATCGGCGAAGGACCGCTCGTCCGCCTGTGCACGCACCATCTGTGCGTACACCTAAAGACGCTTTAGTGCTCCATCACTTCCATGCTCTCGTCCACGGTGATGGTCTTAGGCATGGCAAGGTCAGGCCCGGAATAAGTTGCGACGATCCGAAAGGTGTTATCGGCGGTATCGGCAGTATAGTCATACGGTCCTCGGTTGCTTCGCGCCATAACGAGGTCTCCGGCGGCCCGCAATTCCTCGATAGAAACATATTTGCCAAATTGAGTCCCATGGTGGCGCTCGGCGTTGGCAATAGCCAGCAGGTCGTTTTTCACTCCGACAAGATCAACAGCCGCGTTTGGGGCTGTTGCTCCCGTGGGCGTTACTCCCTGGGCCTGCTTCATATAGACATAGGCGCCCGCCGCCATCACGAGCAAGACTGCGATCAACGATAAAACACGGCCCATCGGTTTCCTCCTGTTGGCAAAATCATAACCTTTGCCGCGCCGCTTTCGCTTCTGAGAAAATCAAAGTTTGTCAAACGAAGGTTCAATACGTGTTGCGGTCGTTGGCGTAGGCGCATTTGGCAAGAACCATGCCCGCGTCTACCACGAACTAGAGCGGCAGGGCCATGGAATAGAATTGGCCGCGGTCGTCGATCCAAACCCTCAGCAGGCGCAAGCAATCGCTTCCCAGTTCGGCTGCAAGGCACTCACTCACATTAATGAGCTGCGTGGCCTGGTGCAGGCGGCGTCGGTTGCCACTCCGACAGTTCATCATCTCGGTGCAGCCGCTCAGCTGATGTCTTCAGGCATTGATGTGCTGATCGAGAAACCGGTGGCCGCCACTCTCGACGAAGCCGATGAGCTTATCCGGGTGGCTGAGGCCAATGGACGAATTGCACAGGCAGGCCACCTTGAGCGATTCAACCCGGCTGTGCGAGCGGCCATTCCGCTCATCACCAAGCCGATGTTCTTTGAGGTCCACCGCTTGAGCGTGTTTACTCCACGCAGCCTGGACGTCGACGTGGTTCTGGATCTGATGATCCACGATATCGACGTGGTGCTCTCCTTCGTGAACTCGCCGGTTCGCGAAATACGGGCCGTCGGTCTTCCGGTCGTCACCAGCAAAGTGGACATCGCCAATGTGCGCCTGGAGTTTGATTCCGGATGTGTCGCCAATCTCACCGCGAGCCGGGTGAGCACGGAGCGGGTACGAAAGCTGCGTTTCTTTCAGCCACGGGAATACATCTCGCTCGACTACGGCCGGCAGGACGTTCTCCAATTTCGCGTGGCCCCCGATGCAAAATTTTCGCTGGAACAACTCCATGCTTTGAATTTTTCCCAGGCGGCAGTCCCGATTCCTGGAGTTGCGCTTCATAAGCCTCAGGTGGAGCCGGAAGAACCATTGCAGGCAGAGTTGAAGGCATTTCTCGAAGCGGTGCGCAGACGCACGCGGCCTTTGATTCCACTTGAAGACGGGAGGCGCGCTCTGGCCACAGCCTTAAAAATCTTATCGGTGATCGAAGAACATGGCAGGCAGGCCAACCTTCAAGCCCTGTAAGCAATCATTTTGTAAAGTGTTTGTAAAGGAACAAAATACCGCCAACTTAGTTCTCATCCTCAGCATGGAGGGATTCAGGCAAACACGGACAATTTTTGTAAACCAGTGGTGCATGAACCCCCGCATTCCAGCGTTCTAATGAGAAAATAGATACTTACGAAGGCACGCTTAAAAGGCTAAGTTCGCATCACTATGGCGGTAATGGAAGCTCCTGTTCGCGAATCATCGACGGCGACAAAACCCGAATCGACGGATGAGCTGCATCTACTCATTAGCGAACTCGGGGACGAAATTTCCGCCTATCGCTGGCGTGAAGCTGTCTGGATCTCCATCGTTGTCCATGTGGTGGGATTTTTGATCATCATCTTTTCGCCAAAGTGGATGCCGAGGAGCGTCGTGGTTTTGCCGGCGATCCCGCAAAAGCAGCAGACCACGTTTTTGGAGCTGCCGCCCGATCTACTGCACATCAAGACGCCTAAGACAAACATAATTTCGGATAAGAATCGCACCGCTCAGTCTCGAACCCCTAGCCTGGAGCCGCCCAAGCCAGTGCTGGATGCGCGCAGGCCCGGGCCACCGGCAAAGCCCGCCCCGCAAGCGGCGCCTCCGCAACAGGCACAACAACAGCAGCAGCCTGCACCAGCACAACAGGCGCAGCAGGAAAACTCCGCGGCGCAGCAGCCAGTCCAGACAGCGCGCGCAGAGGCTCCACCTCAACCCAAAGGCCCTTCACCTTTTAAAACGGCGCTTGGTGCGGGGAGCGTGGTCGATCGCGCGATTCAATCGTCGGCAGGCAGTCACGGCATATCGAAAGTTGCATTCGACAGCGGCGGCGACTATGGCTCGGCACGCGTTCATCCTCCTTCGAATGTTCACGGCGATCTCGAAATTCTCAGCGACACCATGGGCGTGGACTTTAGCGGCTATTTGCAGCGCGTTCTATTTGAAGTGAGGCAGCACTGGTACAACCAGATTCCTGAATCAGCACGGCCACCTTTAATGAAGAAAGGAAAGCTGACCATCGATTTTTCTATTTTGAAGAATGGCAGCGTTTCCGGTATGAGGCTTGTGTCTACCTCGGGCGACGACGCCCTGGATCGGCCAGCCTGGGGCAGCATTACTGGTTCCACTCCTTTTCAGCCACTTCCCTCCGAATTTGGAGGATCGTTCCTTCACCTGCGTTTTACCTTCCTATACAACCCCGACAAAAGCGAATTGAATTAAGTCACGCTTGAGATGGGTCCCCGGGACGTCCGTTGCTATGCTTATGCAACGAGGGATATTCGATGAAACGCAGCTCCAGGGCGAAGAATCGAACGGGGATTGCTTCCGACACCGAACTGATGACCGTGGCGCTAGCCTACATTGCGGTAGTCGACGATTATGCCGACTGGCTCCTCGCACAGCGTGGAACGGTCTCTCCCGACATTGACCTTTTGTTCTGAAGGCCAATTGCGCCGAACTCAAGACCTCTCCTTCCTAACAAGCAACTCTTGGTCGGTGGTCGTTCTGGGGTCACTTTATGGTTACGAGCCGCCGAGGCCCAGGCCTGTTAAACTGAGTGCCATGGGAAACAAAAACGCACCAAAACGCGAAAAGAAAAAGCCTAAAAAGCAGAAATAAAACTTCGACAGGCGCAGGCTGCCGCTGAATTGCGCACTAGAGAAATGTAGAGAATCTCCAGGCACAGACGGCGCACCCTGCGCTTTCGCTAGAGCCATTTTGAAAAACTCCCTGTGAACAAGATCCCCCGGGCGCCGTTAACGAGCTGTCTTGAGTCTTTCCTGGGGTAGGCACTAAGGTGTTTACCGACAGACGCTTCCGGCGAAAAGCGCGCCGATCTTCATCGGCTATAATCACACAACACCCTCCCACAGAAAATTCCATGAGGTGACTATGGCCATCAGGCCCGCTACTTCCCGATTCAGCAGGACGGACGAAACACAGTCCCTTGCGGGAAACTTTAAATTCATCCTGTTCGATAAATCCAACGATATCGCACGGCTTACGTTGAATCATCCTCCCCACAACGTGCTGACGGTCCCGATGATGAAGGAGATGGCCGAAGCCATCGAGAGCCTGAACGGACGCGGCGACATCAAGGCCATTTTGATGCAATCTTCACAGGCCGCTTTTTCCGCAGGAATTTCGCTGGAAGATTCACGGCCCGATCGCGTATTCCAAACGCTGGACGCATTCACCAGAGTGTTTCAGGCTATGGTCGACATCTCCAAGCCGGTGATCGTGGTGGTCAATGGACCAGCGATTGGAGCGGGTTCCGAGTTGGTGGGTTTTGGCGACGTTGTGATAGCGACGCCAAAAGCGAAGTTCGCCCAGCCAGAAGTAAAGCTTGGCGTATTTCCTCCGTTTGCCGCTGTGATGCTGCCGCAAATCGTGGGACACCAAAAGGCGTACGAGCTGATTTTGACGGGAGAAGCGCTTTCAGCAGAAGAGGCCCAGCGGTTTGGCTTCGTCAATAAACTGGTGCCGGAAGCCGAACTCAAGACGCATGTGGAGGCGCTACTGTCGAGAATCTCGGAATTCAGCGGGCCTGTGCTGGAGGTAACGAAGCGAGTCATCAATGGTTCCATTGGGCTACCGCTCAAGACAGCGATGCAGAAGTCCCATGACCTTTACCTCAATGAACTGATGAATCTGGAAGACGTGCAAGAGGGATTGCGAGCCGTCATCGAAAAGCGCAAACCAGTCTGGAAGAATAAATAGCCGGAATCCCGCTGTAAGAATCTCTTCAAAAAAGCCCCGAATTCCCCCGATTCAGATCAGACATCTGAACGGGAATCGTCCGGAATCCGGGGCATCTGCGCTATCTATTGTCCATGGAGCAATGGACAAAGTCGTTCTTCTCTACTATTAGCGTTATTAGCGCGGTTCTTCCGCCATGCTTTTCCTGCCACACCTTTCCGCCGCCTTTCCGCCGCTAGGGCACCAGTTCTTCCGTGAGTGTGGCTCCGCCCATTTGCGGCAGCACGGAAGCAATTTTCACGGTCTTCCGGGAGTCTTGCGCTATCCACAAGGTATGCTTCTCCCCTCCGCCGTCTCCCGCCGTAAGCTCAACCTTGTACGCATTGAAGGTGCCGGCGGGGACGGTAATGCTCTCCACGCCCGCGACCTTCAACATGACCAGCTTTTCTTTCTGCTGTTGAATATCGAAGTTGCGGTAGGAAGTGGTATAGCCCGCAGCCAAAGGCAGGCAGGCGATCGCCTGTTCGGCTCCAGCCGCATCGGCAAACAACGGTCCACCAAGATCGGAGGAAACCGCCTTGTCCTGGCCGTTGACGCTCATCTTTCCAGTGACCTTGTTGTCGCTGCCAAACGCCAGATCAATGGAAACCGGCCCTTGGCTCACACTGCGTTTGCGAAGAACCAATGTCCCTTTCTCCATGGTTACAGTGTCGGTGGCCTTACCGTTCGGACTATCGAGAATACTGGTGGCATTCCAGGCACCATTGCTTTCCTGAATCGTCGTGGCAATGTCCAGATTCACCTGCTGGCCGCCAATTTCAAGTTTTCCTTTGTACTTATAGGTACCGGGCTGAAGGTCTGCGGCAGTCTTCGGAGCCCCCACGGATGCCGGATCGATCTTTTTCGCAAGGACCACAGTCTTAGGATCGACTTCGATTTCCTTCAACCGGGCTACAGCTTCGGGCGTTCCACCCTCCTGAAAACGGCCGCCGAGGTTCCTGGCCAGGAATTTCTCCGCTTCCATGTACAGCGCCATATTGTTGACGGGCCGGGCAAAACCGTGGCCTTCGTCGGGAGCAAGAATATAGTCGACCGGGAAGCCGCGATCGCGCAGGGCAATCACGATTTGTTCCGCTTCGGCACGATTGACACGGGGATCGTTCGCACCCTGAACCACCATCAAAGGCGTTTTGATTTTGGCGGAAGAGTTCAACGGCGAGCGCTCTTGCAGCCATGCTTTGCCTTCCGGCGTGCCAGGATCGGCCATCCGCTTGTACATTAACTTTCTAATCGGCTCCCAATAGGGAGGAATCGACTGAAGCAGGGTATTGAGGTTGGATGGACCGACGATATCGACTGCGGCGCTGTAGACATCGGGCGTGAAGGCCACGCCGGCAAGGGTTGCATATCCTCCATAGGAGATGCCAAGGATGCCTACCCGTTTGGGATCGGCGATGCCTTGGCCCACCAGGTATTTCACTCCCCAGGTGAGATCATCCTGCATCCTGGTTCCCCACTCACCATTTCCGGCATTGAGATACCGCTTGCCGTATCCTGTTGACGACCTGAAATTCGGCATGAGTACGGCATAACCACGGTTCGCGAAAAACTGCGCCAGCGGATTGTATCCCCAATAGTCGCGCCCCCAGGGGCCGCCATGGGGAATGATCAGTGTAGGAAGATTCTTCGCGCCAAATCCTTTCGGCAGGGTCAAATAAGCGGGAATTTCCAGACCGTCAGAAGATTTGTAACGCACGGATTGCATGGGAGAGAGCGCCTCCCGCGGCAGCTTCTCCCAAATACGGTACTGCCTGGTGAGTGTGTGCGCCGTGCGATCAAACAAATAGGTCTCCCCCGGTTCGGTATCTCCGTGAGCGACCACAACCCACTTCCGTTCATCCCTGGTGGTAGAGCCAAGAGTTACTTCAAGCCCAGGAAGTTTTTTCTGCAACCAGCGATAGTCAGCTTCCAGGGACTTATCCTTGAAATACAGGCGCGAACGGTCGTCTGTATAAATCGTGAGCGACAACTCTTCCGTGACGTCGGAAAAAAAGGCTCCGCCAAAATCTACTCTCTTGAGCGGATCGGATTCGACAGTTTCCGTTTTCCCTGTCGCCGGGTCAAGAAGCACCAGGGAAATCAAATCGGCGTTGTCACCCTTGTTGGTGCTGAGGTAGACCCGTTTGCCATCTTTGTGCAATTGCACCAAAGAGCAGCTTTCGAAGATGCTGCAGGAATAGACCTTAGTGAATCCGTTCGCGTCGACCCGGAGCAACTCGGTGTCGCCGTTATCCGCGACACGCGAGGCCATGCGCGGCTCCCCTTTTGAATCGAAGAGCCATCCAGCTATCTTTTCGGTATTCTTGCGGACCAGCGTGCGCTCGCCCGTAGAAATCTTCAATCTGTAGAGATCATGCCAGGCCTTATCCCGGTCATTCACGCCAATATAGATCGCGTCGGGATCGCTTTTGGGCGCATCAACAATCTGTACTCGCACGCCCTTCAGACCGGTAAGATCGCGCGATGGCGGGGCATCTGCACCCGCTGCGGCAGACATTGAAGGATCGACCGCATAAACGTTGAAGTTCTCATCGCCGTCATGATCCTTGGTGAAGACGATGTACTTGCCGTCGCGGCTCCAGCGGTAACCCGGGATGGGCCGCTTTGTCTCAGTGGTCAATAGCTTGGCGGCCTCGAACGGTTCTTCGACCTTCTTTACCCAAACGTTGCGCGTATCTTTCCACGGTTTAAGAAAGGCGAGAAATTTGCCGTCAGGGGAGAGTTGCGCACCAGCTATCTCCGGATTGCCAAAAATCAGCTCGCGATCGACGATGGCCGGCGCTCCCTGCGTGGGCGTCTTTCTTTCCTGAGCGGACAAAGCAGCCGCCAGCAGCATCAGGTGCAAGGCAAATATCGAAAACTTCTTCATGCAGCGAACTCCTTCTCGAATTTACAAACGCGCAGTTTGATCATCTCCAATTTTGCTTCGAAAGAAAGCGAATTAGGACGAGCGGCCAGATCGCGGGAGGAACGGCTTGCGGCGATCCCGCATCCAGCAGACTTTCAATCTGCTACAAAATTCTTGAAGAAAATCCGCATTACTGTCTAGTTATAAATGTCAGCTCAATCAAAATATCCATTCGTAGTTTAGTTTTGAAATTCTTAAATTCTTTGGATTCTCGGAGATGCGTATGCCGGCTAGAGACTGGCATTCTGCAATGAGATTTCATGAAAAAGATGGGGATTACCGCTATCGAAGAAGGGGCACAAGAAAAATGGCGGATTCCATTTTCAAAATCTATGTGTAAGCGCAAGGAACTCTTAGCGAACCACGGGGAATTTCATCGCGTTCCAGCCGCCCATTCCACCAGACACATTTACGACCTCGTTCAACCCGGAGCGCTTGAGAATGCTGGTTGCCAGGCTCGATCGGTAGCCGCTGCCGCAGATCGCGTGGATGCGCTCATTGCGCGGCAACTCGTGCGCGCGCTGCGCAAGTTCACCGGCCATGATGTGCGCCGCCGAACCGATGTGACCCGAGTTCCACTCATTGTCGCCGCGGACGTCGAGAACATAGGCGTTCTTTTCGATTCGACGCGCAAGTTCTTCCACCGATATCTGGGGCACATGATCCTGGGGAAGGCCGGCCTCAATCCAGGTCCTGATGCCACCCTGGAGGTACCCACGAATATCATCCAATCCGACACGTATCAACGAACGAATTGCTTCGCGGTAGTCGGAGCGTTCATCGCCAACCAGAAAAATCAGAGAACCGTAGGGGAGCGCCCATGCGGCCCAGGTGGAAAGGCTCGGTCCGGCTCCTATGTTGAATGAGCCGGGGATGTGCGCTCCGCCAAACGCTTCCGGCCTGCGCAGGTCAACGACCACAGCGCCTTCCACATTTACTTCGCCACGAAAATCCTGAAGTTCCAAAGCTCGATCGCCGGGAAGACCACGCAGCAAGGCGGGCCCATCGGAGTTCACCTGCTTCATCCGGCGGTAGTAATCGGGAAAAGGTGGCACGGTGCCGAGAATGCGATCGACAAATTTTTGACGGTCCCGGTCGGCGAAGTAGATATTGGAAACACGCTCGTACCCCAGGGTGGATTGCGCGGATTCCGACATTCCGCTGCCGCACATCGACCCTGCACCGTGGGCTGGACAGATCTCCAGGCCGTCCGGCAGGCCGGCGATCTTGCGATGAACACTCTCAAAAAGCGACTCGGCCAGCTTACGCTTGGCGCCTTCGCCAAGAAGATCGGGCCGGCCGAGTGAACCTACAAAGACAAAGTCTCCGGAGAGTAGAGCCTTGGGCTGACTACATCGATTTTCGTCATAAATGAGGAACGATAGGTGTTCCGGGGTGTGTCCGGGAGTATGGAGAGCGGTCAGGCGAACGTTGCCGACGCGCAGGTCTTCGCCGTCGGAAAATTTGTTATGCGGGAAGCGATATTGAAAATGCTCTCCATCGTCGTGGTTGCTGAGCCATAGCTGCGCACCGGTTTCCTCTGCAAGTTCCAAGGCTCCTGAAGCAAAATCGGCATGGATGTGAGTCTCCAGGATGTGGGTAATCTTGAGGCCCGCTCCCGCCGCATAAGAGATATAGGTATCTACGTCGCGCTTGGGATCGACGATTACGGCCTTGCCGCCGCAGCCAACCAAATAGGAATAGTGCGATAGACCCGGCACTTCAAAACGATGGAATTTCATGACCTTTTTGCCCTCCCTGACGTTCTGGCGTATTCACTCCGGGCAGACAAGTTGGCGGTGAGACAAATTGCCTTCCGGAATTGGTTCTCTATCCGATTGGCAAGACTCTAGATGGGTTCCATGGTGAAAGAAAACGGTATTGAATGCTCCCAGTATATAAGATTGAAGATGGGCGTTTGTAGATGCCGGGCTGTCATGTCTTCATCAGCACGGCAGCAACGGACGCCATGCACAAAGGAACTCATTGTGACCGCAAAGCCGCGCATTTGAAAGTTGAATGAGCCAAAGCCTTCTCTTTTCTTCACACCCAAATTTCCAAGCTTCATGCCGTAATTTCCAAGCATTCCGGGCGTAAAGTTCAAGGCTACCCCGTCGAATCAAGTACAATTTTTGTTTCATCCGCTTTTTCAACGCGGAGACAAACTTATGCGTAGCTTTGAGAGCCTCAGCGAGCAAGAAATATTGGCCCTGGCCATTTCACTCGAAGAAGAAGACGAACGCATCTACAGCGATTTTGCCGAAGGGCTACGCCAGGATTTCCCCGCTTCGGCGACCGTCTTTGCCGGAATGAAAGAGGAAGAGGCAGGGCATCGGCATCGGTTGATCGAGCTTTATCGCAGCAAATTCGGCGAACACATCCCCCTCATCCGCCGCCAGGACGTAAAGGGATTTGTGAGCCGGAGGCCGATCTGGCTTTTACGGCCTTTACGGCTCGACAAGGTGAGGAACCAGGCTGCCACCATGGAGGTGGAGACTTATAGGTTCTATGAAAAAGCGGCGAGCCGCAGCGAGGATGCCAGCATCCGCAAACTGCTCTATGACCTGGCGCAGGAAGAGCGATCCCACGAGTACCGCGCCGAGGAGTTGGAGCGGGACAACCTGGATGCTGGGGTCAAGAGGCAAGAAGAGGAGGCCAACCGGCGGTTGTTCGTCCTGCAGATTGTGCAACCTGGATTAGCGGGACTGATGGACGGCTCCGTCTCCACACTTGCTCCGGTGTTTGCCGCCGCCTTCGCCACTAAAGACACACACATCGCTTTCTCGGTGGGATTGGCCGCGTCTGTGGGTGCTGGAATCAGCATGGGCTTTGCCGAAGCCCTCTCGGACGATGGCAGCCTAACGGGCCGTGGCCACCCTTGGGTGCGGGGCGTGGTTTGCGGATTGATGACCGCGTTGGGAGGCATCGGCCATACGGTGCCGTTTCTTCTAACCAATTTCAACGTTGCCACCACCGTTGCCATTGTCGTCGTGCTGGCCGAACTCGGAGCCATCTCGTGGGTGCGGCATCGCTACATGGAATCCCCGTGGCTTTCAGCGGCGATGCAGGTCATCCTCGGCGGTCTCTTGGTCTTTATTGCGGGCATTCTGATCGGCAACTCATAAGCTGATCTCTTATTTTTTCAGGAATCGTTCCTGCAGGCCAAAACCGATTGTTAAAGCATCGATTGTTAAAGCAAAGAGTCTTCCAGAAGAAACGTCTGCCAAACAAACGTCTTCAAAAACTAACGTCTTCAAAAACTAACGTCTTCAAAAACTAACGTCTTCAAAAACTAACGTCTTCTAACAAACAGCGGCCAACGTGCGGGCCGGTAAGAGGAAAGATCGCTCACAACGATGGTTTATCGATTCGTTCCACCCGCGCACTTTGTTCGCAGCCGGGTAACACGATCTGAACTTTCTCGCATCTCGCTCTCAATTCATAACTGATTCTCATTCATAAGAAGACCCTCGACACTTCAGGTGGTAAACCGCTGGTACGCGTTGAGGAAGAACGCTATAATGCGCCCCACTCTCACCGGGAGACGATATGCACTGGACACAAGTTTACGACCCTCTTGGACACTGGTGGGCATCAACACTGGTGGCATCCCTACCTATTGTTGTGCTCCTAGGCCTGCTCGCAGGCTTCCGGGTAAAACCTCACTATGCAGCAATTGCCGGCGCCCTTACGGCGCTGATCGTCAGCACAACAATCTTCCACATGCCCCTCGTCCTCGCTGGAATGAGCTTTGTCTACGGCCTCTCCTTTGGGATGCTGAAGATCGTGTGGATCGTAGTGGCTGCCGTGTTTCTCTACGAACTCACGGTGTACACGGGACATTTCGAGATCATGAAACAGTCGCTGGCCGCGATCACTCCGGACCGGAGGCTGCAACTCCTGCTCGTGGCATTTTCCTTCGGCGCATTTCTGGAGGGCTGCGCCGGATTCAGCACTCCTGTGGCAATTGCCGGGGCATTCATGGTGGGTCTTGGTTTTTCACCCATGCAGGCCGCAACTTTGAACCTGATCGCGAATACGGCCCCGGTCGCCTGGGGAGCTATCGGAACTCCGGTACACACGCTGGCTGCTGTGAGCGCTCTGCCGGAACCGGCCTTGAACGCGATGATCGGCCGCATTCTTCCGTTTACCTGCGTCATTGTGGCCTTTTGGCTGGTGCGCGCCATGGTGGGCTGGAAAGAGACCTTTGAAGTCCTGCCCGCGATCTTAGTAGTGGGATTGTCGTTTGGCGCGACGCAGTTCTATTGGGCCAACTACGGCGACAGCAATCTGGTCGACATCATTGCCGGGCTGACTTCGATGGTGGTCACGGTGGGTTTTCTCCACGTTTGGAAGCCAAAGACCATTTATAGATTTCCAGGAGAGACCGCCGCTCTTACCGCCAATGCGTCGGCATCGAGCGGATCGAGTTCCAGCACAGGCCGCTCCCAGGCTTCCGCCAGTTCGTCGGGAGGCCGCACGCCTGTCCATGGATATAGCAGCGGACAGGTTTTAAAGGCATGGACGCCGTTTATCATCCTCTCTCTACTGGTCTTCCTGTGGGGCTATCCGCCAGTCAAAAACAAACTGAACCAGTACACGACTCCGAAGTTTTCCACAGTCGCTTCTCAGAACGGCTGGGACTTCCCGATCCTGCACCGCGCCATCTCTCGCGACAAGCCGGTGGTACCAAAACCCTCGCCGGAAAATGCCAAGTACGATTTCAACTGGCTCACGGCCACGGGATCAGCCTGCTTCCTTGCGGCCGTTCTTTCCGGGCTCTTCTTGCGAGTCTCCATCGGGGATATGTTCAAGGTCTTCGGCCAGACGCTGCATAAGCTGCGATTTGCAATCGTCGCCATCGGCTGCATGCTTGGCCTGGGATACCTGACACGATACTCGGGCATGGATGCGGTCCTCGGCCTGGCGTTTACCCGAACCGGGTGGCTATTTCCCTTCTTTGGAACGTTCCTAGGATGGCTGGGAGTGGCGCTCACCGGGAGCGATACTTCGTCAAACGCGCTGTTCGGAAGTTTGCAACGCATTACCTCGGAGCAGCTCAACCTGAATCCGGTGTTGATGTGCGCGGCAAATAGCGCGGGGGGCGTAATGGGAAAGATGGTAGATGCACAGTCGATCTGCGTGGCGACAGCGGCTACGAACCAGCTAGGGAACGAAGGGCCTATCTTGCGATGGGTTTTCTGGCACTCCATCTGCCTGGCTTCCATCGTCGGAATTATCGTGATGCTGTACGCCTACGTCTTTCCACACTTTATTCCAGTTATCCCCGTGAAGTAGCTTCCCACAGCACGGAGCGGTCGATTTGCGCGATGGCGGTGCGCCCGGTAAGGGCCATCGCCATCATCAACTCGGTACGCAAAATCTCGATCACCCTGCTCACGCCCTCCGATCCGGCATAGGCGAGCGCATAGAGATAAGGCCGACCCACAAGAACAGCTTTGGCTCCCAAGGCAAGCGCCTTCAGAACATCCGTTCCCCGGCGAATTCCGCCGTCTACAAGCACTGGGAGTTTTCCATTCAGCTTCTCAATCACGCGGGGAAGAGCCTCGGCGGTACTGGGAACGGTATCGAGGTTGCGTCCGCCGTGATTGGACACAATGATTCCAGCCGCACCGACGCCCTGAGCGCGCCCAGCATCCTCGGGGCTGATTACACCCTTCAATAGGATGGGAATTCTGGAAATCGAACTGAGCCATTCAATGTCCTTCCAGACCAAAGCGGGATTCAGCAGCTCACTGTAGATGGCGCTTCGCACTGGGCGATGGCTCACGCTACCCAGATTGAGATTGGGAAGCTGGAAGTCGGAGGGCAACTGAAACTGTGAGCGGCTCTCGCGGTGCCGTGCTCCAAGGATGGGCGTATCAACGGTCACGCAAACCGCCTTACAGCCCGCAGCCTGGGCGCGCTCCAGCATTTGCTGGGTCAGCCCTCTGTCTTTCTGCACGTAAAGCTGGAACCACACAGGATACTTAGAGGCGCCTGCAATTTCCTCAACGGAGACTGTCGATAGAGAACTCAAGACCATGCCAGTCGCGGATTGGCTGGCTCCAGCGACCGTAGCGCGCTCCCCTTCGGGATGACAGAGACGATGAAAGGCAGTTGGAGCCAATAGGATCGGTGACTCAAAGGTATGACCGAAGAGCGCAGTCTTGAGGCTGATTTCGGAAACATCCACGAGCGCCCTGGGGTTCAGCTTCAGACGGCGCCAGTCTTCGCAATTGGCTCGCAGGGTCACTTCGTCGGCGGCGCCGCCGGTGACATATCCGTGGGCCATGCTCGACATGTGGTCGGGCGCTATGGCCTCAAAATCAGCGAGGCAGACGAAGGTTTCGACGGACGGCTTCTCGGGAGACAGCTTTGGGCTAGAGACCGAGGGGCTAGACATTTTTGGGCTTTCAGAGGACATCGGCGCAGCAGCTCCCAGCAAAAGGTTTGTCCTGCAACAGAATCCTCAGATTGTACGCTACAGAGAGCGAAACACCCGAGCGAGACATTCATAAAAATCTGATTCAATCGCCGCGTTGTGAGGAAGAGCACGGGCAAATCATGAGGTGGCAGATTGTCTTGGCGCGTTTGCGATTCCAGTGGTTTTGCGATTTCCAAAAGAGCACACGGGCTATGCGCTTCTTGCGGCTTGTCAGGCTGTCATCCTAGGGCTGTTTGGGGCTGTCATTCCCGGGGGCTGCCGTGAACGCTAGCGGCCATTCGCCTTTTTGGAGGCATTCTGAGCAAGGGCATACTCCACAACGCGCTGCATCTCTTGCGTCGGGGCAGGCTTGCCGGTCCAGATTTCAAACTGGCGAGCGCCTTGCTGCACGAACATCTCCGCTCCGGGAATGACGTGGATCCCCTTGCTACGGGCAAGCTTGACCATCCTGGTTTCAGCCGGGTTGTAGACCATTTCAAAGAAATACTTGGCCTTAAAATCTTCTTCGGCGATCGGCAGGGGTTCGCGATTGTTCTCAATTCCCACCGGCGTCGCATTGATGATGAGATCAAAGGCCAGCTTCTTGAGTTGAGTCTTATTGATGGCCTTGGCGTGCGCCTGCTTCGCGAGACTCTGGGCTGGACCGGGCGTCCTGTTTAGGATCGAAACGTCCGCGCCACGGTCCCGAAGTCCAAACACGGCTGCCTTCGCCGCACCGCCCGCACCGAGAACCAGTATCTTCGATCCCGGAATCGGAAACCGCATTTCAATCGGATGGATGATGCCGCCTACATCTGTATTGAAACCGTAGAGCTTGCCTTCCTGCGAGCGAACCACCGTGTTGCAAGCGCCCGTTTTGGCGGTCAAAGCATCGGTCTTATCCAAATGCTTCACGATGGCTTCTTTGTACGGCATGGTAATGCTCATGCCGTGAATCGGGATATCGCGAACACAAGCGAGCAGGTCTTCCAGGGTTTTTGCGTGCAGTGCCAGGTAAACCGCATTCACATTTTCACGGCGGAAAGCCGAGTTGAGCATGACCGGTGAGAGTGAATGGGAAATGGGATCGCCGGCCACGCCGTATACCTTGGTGGCCGCGTCCAAGTGCTCGATACGATAGATATCGCGCAGGATTCGCGCGGACGGCTGGCCGGGAGCGGTCTCTTCCCCTGGATTGAAAGCTCCAAAGGTGAACTGGCTGCCGGCACGCACCCCCAGCACACGGCTGATAATGCCCTGCTCTCCCATACACACACCAATCAGCGAATGCGAGTGACTGTGCTGCTCCAGGAATTTCATCATCGCCACGTTGTCATAGAGCGAGTTCGCCGTGCTTACGATCTTGATGAAATCGGCGGGGTACTCCTCCATCTTGGCGAAAGTTTCTTCCAGCTTCCTGGTGTGGCGAAAGTCATGAGAAGAGAGGATTAAGGCTGCCGACCGTTTCAAGCGGGTAAAATCGGCGGGCTTGAGCTGGGAAGCTGTCTCGACCTCAACATCAACCAGGTGGCAGCCCTGGTGGGCGGCCTTTACTAAAATGTCAACCTGCGCCGCAACCGAACCGCCGAATTTGCCGCCGCCAGCGGACCGGCGGCAGGTGGCGATGATCAGCGCTTCCGGGTGATACTCCACAAAAGACTTGATCTTCGGGAGCGCCAGGGCGGGCTTGGGAAGGTAGTCTAACCTGAACTCAATAAAAGGGTTATCGCGGACCACGGCGTCCGCTTTTTCGGCCATTTCCGCCGGGTTGGAGGCAACAATCGCCACACAGATGCGCGGCAGCCGGGCCGGCAGGAATCGTGGCATATATGTTGCGGATGCGACACTCATTCGTGAAAAAGCCCCATACTACGCGAGCCAAAGTTACAGATACAAGCCTTAAATGCAATAGGTTGATGTACTTCGGTACTGGAAACGTATCTCTAAAGTTACTAAGAGAATTATTAACCCGTCATAGAATGCTCAGATAGACCACGGGGTGGAATCGCCTGCTCATCGTTTGCTTGGACGGCCGCGGGCCTCGAGGCAAAGCAGAAGAAGGGGCAGCCGAGGGATTCTAGCACACCCGCTCAATATGCCTGTGCGCGGTCCTTTCGACAATTGAATCGCTACGGCGTAGCCAATATTACGCCTGTAAATAGAAAATCGGGGCTCACATGCCTTTTTTACCGTTCCAGAGCTGGAGGGAGTTATGAAAACGATTGGGTTGGCAGTGCTGGCGATCTCGACTTTGACTTTTGCCCAAACGGGCCAACAAACATCGGGTGTGCAAACCCAGATCGTGCAGCATGCCGAGACCGTTGCTTCTGCAACACCTTCCGACATGTACTGCTCCGGGTATATCACGAGCGACAAGGTGCCGGATTCTCACTACGTGGTCGGCGGCTGGAACAGCCCCGATGAATCCCACTTTGCCAGTACTACCTCCCACATTTACCTCTATGGCAACGGCATCAAGGAAGGCGATCGCTTCGCGATCGTGAGAAAAGCCACAGACCCCAATTTTTACGAGCCGATCAAGGCGCAGAGAAACATCATCCGGTCTCTCGGCGAAATTTATTTCGAGCGCGGCTATGTAAAGGTGATTGGAGTCGAACGCAATGTGGCCATCGCGGTACCGGAGCTGAGCTGCACGGACATTGTTCCGGGAGACCTTGCTATTCCCTTCGTCGAACGCGAAAAGCCTATTCTGCGGAACATTCCCGTGGACCGCTTCGCTAATACGAATGGAAAGACGATTGGGCGGATCGTCCTCTCTAATGAGTTCGACACAATCCTGTCATCGAGAGCGAAAGCTTACCTCGACATAGGCGCAGACAAAGGGCTGAAGGTGGGCGACTATTTGCGGGCGACCCGCACCTACGATTACAGCTACCGCGATCCGGAGCAGGGCATGTCGAGCCTGGCCGTCAACATGGAGGACAACCAAAAAGATCCGCCGAAGCTTTCACCGGCGCTCCTGAAAGAGCTGCCAAGGCGCACGATGGGCAACATGGTCGTCCTGCACGTTCATCCCAAGAGCGCCACGGTGATGATCATGAATTCTTTTGAGAACATCCAGATTGGCGATTACGTGGAGATGATGGATCCAAGCGACACATCGATCGTGAACGAAGCGGTTGCCATGCCGGCATCCGCACCTGGGCCCAACGCAGCGACCACGCCCGAAGCCTCCACTGCCGCGGCGGCGGCCCCAGCGGCCCGGCCCTCGGCGCCCACCATCACCTGCAACGCCTCGCCAACGAGCGTTCGCATGGGAGAGATTGCGACGATTACCTGCACTGCCACCAGTCCGGACAGCCGGCCAGTCCGCGTGAAGTTTACGACGGACGCGGGCAAGCTGACCTCAGAAAACAATCGCGCCATGCTCGATACGGCACAGACCAGTTCCGGCCCCATCAGTGTGAAAGCAATAGCCACCGACGATCGCGACATGTCGACTTCCGCAACGGCCACCGTGAACGTAGAAGCGCCTCCGGCGGCACCTGCTGAAGCGCAGAAGGTCGATCAGCTCCAGTTCAAGCCGAATAGCGCCTACGTGGATAACCGCTCGAAGGCCGCTCTCGATGACGTTGCGTTGCGCCTTAAGCAAGACCCTGGAGCTACTTTAGTTTTGGCGGGAGACGCGGAGGGCAAGGAATCTCCTAAACTGGCGACGCAGCGGGCACAGAACGCCATGAACTATCTAACCCAGTCAAAGGGCATCGACGGCAAGCGCATTCAGGTCAAAACCGGATCGCAGCTTACCCGTACCGTAGACGTCTGGTCTGTACCTGCGGGAGCATCCGCGCCGAAATAGGCTCTGCGGCATACCCATATTTAAGCAGGGGCGAGACTCATGGTCTCGCCCCTATTTTTGGCCAAAACCGTTCAGGTAGTAGCAGCGGATTTTTTTCGCATCGCGAGCAACGAGTCGTAGGTACGGGCGAGAAAATCGTAGAGCACGGTCTCCTGGGCGTTGGCGGCGGAACGGAACATGCGATTCAGGTGCATGTGGACATAACTCGCAGCCAGATCCGGGAGCGTACCGACTAATTTTCCACTCTGGCTTGCGCCTTCCAAATCGGTACGGATCAGATTCAGACGGTCGGAAAATCGATTGTAGGCCGCATAGGCAGGTATCGGGATCGTAGCGCCACCATTTCTTGATTCGCTTTCTTCTTTGCGCTTCTTCTCTTCTTTGTCTTCTTTGTCTTCCTTGCCGTTCTTTCCCTGCTGCCCGTCTTGCGGTTGCAGCAAAGCGATCAGAATCTGACGCTGGCTGCGAAACTTGTCGGAAAGCTGCTTCTTGTACCGGTCCCTTTGAGCCCGCTCTTTCATCGCAAAGCGCTTTTCCCAGGATTCGCCCATACGATTGGCAAGATCGCGTTTTTCTGCCAGGTCAAAACCAAGCCCCGTAAGAAGCCGGTCGACGCCAAGGAACGCGAGACGCCAGCGGTCATGCGAGCCCAGGCGATCGGCAATCAGGCCCAGCAATTCCAGTGACAGCTCGCTGTCATAGTGGAAGAGCCGCTCGGCAATTTCGATTCCCTCGGGACCACCATAGCGTTCAATTTCGCGATCGTAGGTATCGAGCTGGAAGCGCCGGACTTTGTTGAGCCGATGCTCTCTCTCCACGCACTCCCATATCTGCGGCAGCACAACACTATTCAAAGCCGCAGGATTGCCGTGAAACCGAAGACGCAGATGCCATTGAGGATCTGCATAGCGGATGAAGAACCAACGATCGATCTCGCCGGATCTCTCCATTTTCTCTACCAGGGGTTTGATACCTTCAATCAAGAAGCGATCGGCCATGGCCGGATTTGCATAAACCTTTGCGAACAGCCATTCGCCTCCCGGCAGGAAGCTTCGGGGAACGAACACCGCCGGGGATTCTACCGAGCTTGCAGCAAGACCTGCATGTTTTGCTTCAGCAGGCAGATTTGCGGCAACCGCGGCTGCCTTGGGCTTGCTGACAAACGGGATAAGCACCTCATGCACAAATGTGCCTTCAGGGCCGCGTACCGGGAGATCGTCGGGGCCAGGGAACATCTCCACGAGCCGAATCTTGGGACGCTTTTTTACGTATTCAAAGACGGTCTCGATGCTTAGGATATTTTCGAAATCGATTAGAAGCTGATTATCAGACTCGGCCAGGTAGACAAATCGCGGGACGCGGTTGGTTTTTCTCCATGCTTCAATGTTACGCAGCCGGTCGGCAACGCTCCCATTCGCAAAGGTCTCGATCATGTCTTTGGTCACGAGCCAACGAGCCAGTGAGAAGACAACGTTGCCCATGACGACGCGCGGAAGGAAGCCGGCACGATCGAGCATGCCCCAATTCCACGATAGTGCCGTGACGCCCTGCGTCTGGAGCGTGCAAAGAAATTTGTATAGCTTAAGATTGCGGCTGTTGGCGAATCCATGAGCCGTGGAGAGGCGCGGGGCGACTTCGCAATTCAGCTTTCGGGAACGCAGCACCACGCGGTCGTTCCGGACGGAAACCATGAGATCCGAGACGGGAATCTGCCGGTCCGCAGGGACGGTGGATGTCGCCAGGTAAGGGATTTCATAACGCCGCAGCACGGGTCTGAAAAGAACATTGCCGACTCGCCCTTCCGGAAGATGCGCGATCTCGGCAAAAACGAGGTTGTCACCGGCCTTTAGCTCTTCCTCTTCACGCACATGCTCGCGGACGAAGTTTGTGAGACGGTCGTCCAAATGGCAGAACCGGCCCAACAGATTGGCGCCAGACGGCCCTTGAACGCCGCCAAGATAGAAGCGCTGTTTTCCTTCGGTCGAGTTTTCAGACCCGGTTTCTGCAAGGGCTAACACCGAACCCATCACGGAGAAAGCATCAGGCAGAGGCAGCGGGTTTTCTATCCGCAGTGCCTCGAGAAGCTTTTGGTCGAGATGAAGAACATGGTCTCCTCGATTCCAAAGCTCTTCTACTTTGCGAAGCAAGGCGGTCTCGGAGCGCTTGTAGGTGAACTCGTCGTCATCACCGGCGAGAGCAAGATCGATATCGTCGATCAACGGTTCCACGAGTGCGCCCATCTCATCCCGTTTCTCAAACCCGATGCCTACCTCGTCGTCGAGAACTTCGAGCAACGGCACTTCTCTGTCCTGATACTTCTCCTGAAAGTCTTCTTTGAACTTCTTGAATACGGTTTGGCGCGCTGCCGATTGGATGGAATGCAGGACCCCGATGGCCTGAAGGATTTCATCCACAAGTCCCTGACTCAGCCTGGCATTCGGGGACGGCTTCATCGCATCCACCTGGATGATGTGCTCCGGTTTGAACTCAACCGGAAGCCGGGAGATGGTGCCGACGATCTCCTGGTATTGGCTCAAGCTTGCTCCCGCTCCCGCACGGTCCAGGGCTTCGATGCGCTCCGCCACCGATGCCAACACCTCGGCAATATCGGTCAGTCCAGCCTGCCGGATCTGTTGGAGCATCGCCTCCAGCGGCTCGGGGCCGGTGATGGGGGGCGCGAGATCGGCGGCCAAGACTTGAGACTCTATCAACTGACCGATGTAGTAGTCAGCTTCCTGCAGCGATACTTCAGGATCGGCAGCGACCAGCGCAGCGGCCAAGGCTCGCGGCGTAGCTCCCTCCGCGGCGCGATGGAGCGTGTCATCAAGATAAGATGTGCGGACCGTCGCCACAAGCCGATAGTAGCGGACCTTGTCGCGAAGGTAGCTCTGGGCGTGATGATATCTATCGGCAGCCAGGTAGAGGCTGGTGTTGGGCCGGAACTGCAGATCAGAGCGGAGTGCGGGATCTAACGCGATCTTCTCGGCCAGATTGTAGAGATACTCCATGTCCAGGCGGCTGCGGCGGCGGTAGTCTTGCAGCGCGCCAAGCTCCAGGCTTGTCGATTCCGCTATCTCCCCCAAGCTGCAAGCCGCGAAGAGACCGAACGGCGTGGAGCGGGCCGTCATTCTGGCGAGATAGCGATACAAGGCGCGCTCCAGCTTGCGCCCTTTTTCGCTCTCGGGCTCTTTCCACCAAAGCGGAAGAGAGTCGGAGAGTTCGGGAGAGCCAATCCATAAGGCTTCGGTCACTTCAGGACGACGCACTAGTGCTTGTAGACGGGACCGAATCAGAACCCTGTCGGCGGTTGCAGCAGCTTCGAGAGCGGCATCGGAATCGGAATGAGAGGCAATGCCTTGCTTGAGAAGAGCGGTGAGGGCCGACCCGGCAGAGAGCTTTAGAAGTTCCTCAAAGGGCAGCAGGGGCGTGCGAAGGACAAAGAAGCCGGAGGCCTTCCTATCTCTCATCCCACTATGCCCGATATGCCCGATTTCCGGTGGAGCGAGTACCGATGGCCAAGCTTGCAGCAGAGAACATCCCGGAGAAGGTTATTGGCTATATTGGCGTTGTTATTTTCGCTCATTTCCTATTGATTTCGCATTGATTTCAGCCGCACTTTTTGAATGTGCGAAAAAATCAACTGATCGACTATGTGACTTGCGATTCAATCAGCTGCATGATCGATTCCAATTCGAGCAGCCATGGGAATATCAGCGAGGAAGACACGATCCCAGCGGGGCTCGATGTCGGTGATTGCGGCCAAGAGCGTCAGGCCGATGCCTGCAATACCCTCAATGATGTTCAGACGCCCCGCAACAATTGTTTTTCCGTCATCATCGGCAGTCACTACGGAGTATCCAGCCGCGCCCCTTCCAGGCTCCCGGTATTGCAATGTTCGATCCACCCAATAACACGCGGCCTGGAAGAAGCCGTCATCGCGCGTTGCCTGATAGAAGCGGTTGTAGAGATGGGCCAAGCCGGCCGATCCGTGACAGAAACAAGCATCGACGACGCCGCTCTGCTCCATGGTTCGCGACGCTGCCCGCCGGGCCAGGGCAATCGCTTCTTTTTCCCACAAGTCTTTTTTTGCTGAATCCGAATGCCGGGCAGCGAGCATCAGGGTTGCGGCGACACCGGCATCGCCATAGCACCAGGCTACGCGGCAATCCTGCGGCTGCAAGTTGTAGGCAAAGAACGGCGGGTACGTGGAGCGGCAAGTCGCGGGAAGCTTCTGGCGCAAAAGCCAATTCACGGAACGCTCCAGCAGCCAGCGCGCTTTGTCGTTCGCCTCAGCAGCGATATCCGCGGTGCAGCAGCGCGCCAAGAGCGCAATGATGCCGGGAATGCCATGCGCTACTCCCACGTTGTAGTAGCCCTCGGGAAATTCCTCTCTTTGCTGGAAAAACAGCAGGCGAGGATCAGTATGCCAACGTACGTCATCTTCGGAACGCTCGGCAGACTCGTAAAGCCGGTCGATGATGAGCCCCAGAGACCGCATGGCAACAGGCGATCCCGTTCTTTCAAGGCAATAGACACCTACGCCAACCAGTCCGCTGATCAGGTCGTAGTCTTCCTTCCACGGCGAATGACTAACGTATTGCTCCACCGCACCGTCGATTTCGCTCAAATCCTCAGGCGATTGGGAGACCATGCCGGCGACATGCTCGACAGACCAACCTATGCCGGTAAAGCCACCAAAAAGCGACGGGCCCATGTATTGATTGGCGGCCGCCTGAACGGCAATGTCGAGATATGCAAGGGCCAGTTCGCGGGCGCCGGGCAATAAGCCCGCTTTCTCCATATAGGCAAAGAAAACGGCGATCCCAGCCGCTCCGTTGCCAAGTTGCGGGCCATTGGCCCTAGGTTCAGATGGATTGGCCTGCGTGCGATGGCGCCCTTCTTTCAGGGCGGACTGAAGTTCTGAAGCAATTTCCAGAATGGAAGCAAGGGCCGCTTGCGACTGATCACTTGAGAGTAACCGGCTCCAACGATTCGGACTTAAGCTTGGCTGAGTCTTTGGCACAGTGCGGGCTATTCAGTATCGAGTGACGGCTATGATGCAGCCGCTATTATAAATCCGTCCTGAACCGCTGTTGCATCGTAGCGCTTATCAACTATTACCGATCGTCTCCAAAGACAATGACCAGATAAGAAGCACGCAACCTAAGCGATCGCATTAGTCGTTACTTCTTTAACTTCTTCGCGTCTTCGCTTCTTTATTTATAGCGACTTCTTTTACTCATAGCGCAGGGCCTGGATGGGGTTCAGACCGGCCGCCTTGCGTGCGGGATAGTATCCGAAAAAGACTCCGACGGCCATGGAAAACAGGACGGCAATCGCCATGGCAATGATGGAGATGGAGGCGCTCCATCCCAGGGCGCGGAGCAGGAACGACGTAGCCACGCCCAGGAATACCCCAATCACACCGCCCACTACGCCCAACACAATGGCCTCTATAAGAAACTGGCGCTGAACGTCCTCTTCCGTTGCGCCAATCGCCATGCGAATTCCGATTTCCCGGGTGCGCTCCGTGACCGAAACCAACATGATGTTCATGATGCCGATGCCGCCCACCAGCAGCGAGACACCGGCGACCGAAGCCAGGAGGAGCGTCATGACTCTGCCTGTCTGGTCAGCTACTTCGGCCAGATCGGCCAAATTACGGACAAAGAAATCATTATCCCTGCCCGCCGGAATCTTGTGGCGATCGTGCAGCAGGGCCTCAATCTGCTGCTGCGCGGCATAAGAAGCCTCTTTCGATTTCGCCGAGACATTGATATACCGCAGCCAGGATTGCCCGGTCATCTTCTTCTGAAGGGTGGTAATGGGAACGATCATTACGTCGTCCTGATCGTCTCCCATGGTTGCCGATTGACCTTTGGGAGTAAGCACGCCCACCACTTTGAAAGGCATATTGTTGGCGCGGATGGTCTGGCCGACAGGAGGAGTCGCACCGAAGAGGTTCTTGCGAACCGTCTCCCCAATCACCGCCACGTTGGCGGAGGACTGCACGTCTTCTTGGGTAAAGGTCACGCCTTCCTGCAAAGGCCATTCACGAACGTCGAAATATTGCGGCTCGGTGCCGGTGACCCGCGTTCCCCAATTATCGTTGCCAAAGACCAGTTGGGCGTTCGTCTGCGTGCCGGGAGCAGCGAGAGCCACTGCCGGGCATTCGCGCTCGATGGCTCGGACATCGTCAAGCACGAGGGTTTGTGTGTTGCCCCAACCCAGGCGAATGCCGCCTCTATTCATGGTTCCCGCGCCTACAAACAGCATGTTGGAGCCGAGAGCCGCTATCTGCTTTTGCACCTGCTCCTGCGCGCCCTGCCCCAGGGCGACCATGGCGATGACGGCACCGACACCGATGATGATCCCCAAAGAGGTGAGAGCCGAACGCAGCTTGTTGCGAGCCAGGGCCCGCCCGGCAATCCTGATTGTGGCAAGCAGTTCGTTCATGTTCAGTCTTCCAGCACGGGCATGGTTTTTAAGACTTGCGAGGCAATGGAGCGATTGGCGACCGCCTCATCTCTGCGAACCTTGCCGTCGCGGAAGACCAGCTCGCGTTTGGCAAAGGCGGCGATATCCGGTTCATGGGTCACAAGGACGATCGTCAGCCCGCGTTCCTCGTTAAGCGTCTGGAAAATCTCCATGACTTCGACCGAGGTACGGCTATCAAGGTTGCCGGTTGGCTCATCGGCCAACAGGATCGAGGGCTCATTCACCAGCGCACGCGCGATGGCGACACGCTGCTGCTGGCCTCCGGAAAGCTGTGAGGGAAAGTGGTCCATGCGATTACCGAGCCCCACGCGCTCAAGGGCGGCCTTGGCCCTGCGCACCTGCTCCTGCTGTGAAACACGCGCATAAAAAGCAGGAAGCTCAGCATTCTCAAGGGCGGTGGTGCGCGCCAGCAAATTGAAGCCCTGAAAGACGAAGCCGATCTTCTGGTTGCGGATGGCCGCAAGCTGCTTCTTATGCAGTTTAGAGACATCGGCACCCTCAAGATGATAGCTACCACTGGAGGGCTGATCCAGACAGCCAAGAATATTCATGAAGGTGGACTTTCCGCTGCCGCTCGCGCCCATCACCGCTACAAATTCGCCGGTTGCGATTTCCAGAGTGACCCCGCGCAGCGCGTGCACTCGGTTGTCGCCAAGCTGGTAGAACTTGTGCAAGTCATTCACACGAATTACTGGCACAGAGGTCACAGGCTGCGCCGGGCCTTCCTGCGCATGATTTTTTTGCGCCGCCGATTCCGTCACGTTGGCAACACCATTTCCCATAGGAACGCTACCGGCCGCGCGGCTGGCCTCCAAGCGGATTGGAGCCGCGATTGGCAGAGCCTCGGGTGGCGCCGGTAATGAAAGCATCTCCGTCGCCGATCTGACCTTTGAGCACCTGAACGATTTCGGTCACGGCATGATCGGTGATGCCGGTGCGAATCTGAACCGGCTCAATTGTCTTGTCCGGGTGCAATTTCCACACAACGGCAACATCGTTGAGCGGACGAGACTCCTTTTTCTGATGGTCGTTCTGGCTGCCACCCGAAGGAGGGGTTTGTGAGGTGGCGGAATCTTGCCCTTTGGGCCCCAGGTCAGCGCCAGCCTGCTCGATTCCATACTTCGCATATAAATCGCGGACTTCTTCCGGCTTTAGATCCGGCTTATAGCGCAGCGCCGAATTGGGCACGCGCAGAACATCGTGCGCGGTGGCAACAGGAATGGTGACATAGGCGGTCATGCCAGGAAAGAGCTTCATCTCCGGGTTGTTAAAGTCGATGATCGAGTCATAGGTCACCACGTTCTGCACGGTGGTGGCGTTCATGCGCACCTGGGAGACTTTTCCGGGAAAGATATCGGAGGGAAAGGCGTCGACTTTGAAGGTCACATCCTGGCTGTACTTGATGTGGCCCACATCGGATTCATCGGTCTTGGCGTAGACCTGCATTTTGGTGAGATCCTGGGCGATGGTAAAGAGGGTCGGAGCCTGAAGAGAAGCGGCGACCGTTTGACCGATATCGACGTTGCGGCTGACCACCACGCCATCGATCGGCGCCCGTATTACGGTGTGATCAAGGTTGGTTTGAGCAATCGTAACCGCCGCATTTTTCTGGCTCACCTGAGCATTGGCCTGCAGGAGATCGGCGTCCGCCGCTGCAATCGCAGCGCGCGCAGCGTCCTCATTGGCTTTGGACACATCAAGCTGCTGCTGGCTAAGAACGCCTTGTGCCGCCAAAGGTTGGGTTCGAGCATAATCGGCACGGGCCTGGGCCTCGGCGGCTTTGGCTTTTTCAAGATTGGCTTTGGCTGAAGCGGCACTGGCCTTAGCGGTTTCCAAATCGGCCTTGGCCTGGAGCACAGCCCCCTCAAACAGCGATGGATCAATTTCCGCTACAACCTGATTCTTCTTTACATGGGAATTGAAGTCGGCGGAGAGCTTGGCAATGGTGCCTGAGACCTGCGAACCAACCTGGACGGTAATTACGGCATTGATCGTTCCGGTGGCCTCCACAACGTCGCGAACGTCACCACGGCTCGCAGACTCCGCGTAGTATTGCGTAGAGTCATGCGCAGTGAGCATCCTGGTTGCCAGCGCGACGGCGGCCACGACGACAATTGCCAGTGCGATCCAAATCTTTTTTGCGTTTTTCACGGTTTTTCGCCAGTTCGTGGCTTCCCCACGATGGTTCGATCAGGTGACATCGGAAATATCTCAACTCAGGCAGGGAAAAGAGTGTGAGTTTGCAAGCTTTCGCTTTTCCAACGCCGGATGTAGTTTCCTTCAGGATTCCCGACAAATCAATCTGTCTTTATGTTTCTTAACAGAGATGACGCTCAACAAAGATTGCTTCCCTACTTCTCTTCTTCCCTTCTAGTGAGACGGAACAACCGCTTTACCCCATTCCTGAGGCCAGCTTTTTGTCCAGCTCGAGTTTTTCCTGCTTCAGGCGCAGCAACGCCACCACATCGTTATTGCGCTCGGCCTCCACGATTTTCCGCTTAATCTCCTGCTCACGCTGGGCGATTTGAACGTTGTGCCTCAGCGCCTCAAGGGCTCCTTGCAGCAGTTCTGGAGTTAGCGGCTCGTCTTCGCGCATAACTAGCCTTGCCAGCAATCGCCTATCGGCTTCACTAAGTGAAAGCGCCCCGGAGTCGGCACAGGGATCGACTTCGGGATCAGCCTGACACAAGGCTTCCAACAACGATTCCACAGCCAAGCCGCGATGCAGGCCTTCATCGCTCAGGGAGGCGAGCGCGGTAGCGCGCATCTCCGCATCGTCCGGCGCGATGGAAGAGGCGGCACGGACGAGGATCTTTTCGGCCGGGGTAATTTGCGAATCGACGGTTGAGCGGATATTCGCGGTTGAGCGATTGCCGGCAGCGGACTTCAATTCCTGCCGCAGCAGCAGAGAAGAGATACCGAGTTTTTGGGCGACATCGCTGGCCAGCTCGTCGCGAACGATGCGGCTCGGCACATGTTGAATATGAGGAAGAAGGAAGTTGAGCGCCTTTACTTTGCCTTCGGGCAGCTTTACCGGAAACATGGCTTGCGCGCGGTCGATGAGATAGTCGAAATACTTAACCGACTTGGCCAATACATCGCGATACGCCTCAGCGCCATTGCGGCGAATATAAAGATCGGGATCAAAGCCGGCTTCCAAACGCAAGATCTTTATGTTGAAGTCCTCTTCCGTAAGCATGGCCAAAGAACGATCGGTGGCGGTCGCGCCAGCAGTATCGGGATCGAAGTTAACCACGATCTTTTTACTGAAGCGGGCAAGAAGGCGAACCTGCGTCTCAGTGAAGGCAGTGCCAGAACTAGCGATCACGTTGCGAAACCCAGCCGAGTACACCGAGATGCAATCCATCTGGCCTTCGACAATTACGGCGTAGTCAAGTTTACGAATCGCTTCCTTGGCGCGATCGAGGTTGTAGAGCACGCGCGACTTCGAGTAGATCGGGGTTTCCGGCGAGTTGAGATATTTGGGGCCGGCCTTCTCGTCGGTGGAGAGCGTTCTTCCCGTAAAAGCGATGATTTTTCCCATCTCGTTGGCTATGGGAAACATGACCCGGTTGCGGAATTTTGAATAGATAGCTCCAGCGTCGGATTCGGCTTTCCAAGAAAAAAGCCCGGAGTTGCGCTGGAGTTCTTCGTCAAACTCGGACTTAATACGATCGCGAAGCAGGAAGCCGGAGTCGGGCGCATAACCGATGCGAAACGTGCGGATGGTCTCTTCGCTCAAACCGCGCCGGGAGAGATATTCACGGGCATGGGCCGCTTCGGGCCGGCGCAGTTGCTCCTCAAAGAAGAGCGAGGCCTTTTCCTGAATATCGAGCAGGCGGCCGCGCATACGCGCTTCGTGAGCTTCGGCGGGAGAGCTATATTCGGCTTTCGGCATGGCGATGCCGAGTTTTTGGGCCACGAGACGGATGGCCTCGGGAAAACCGACATTTTCTATTTTTTGGACAAAGGTGAAGACGTCGCCGGAAACCCCGCATCCGAAACAATGAAAGAACTGCCGCGTGGCGTGGACCGAGAAAGAGGGCGACTTTTCCTGATGAAACGGACACAGGCCGGAGAAGTTCTGCGCGCCGGTCTTCTTCAGCTTCACATAATCGCCGATGAGGCGGACGATATCCGCTTGCTGCTTAACCGTATATGCGAAATCGCCGGGGTTCGCCATAAAGAGAGTGTAGTCAAAATTCTAAAATCAAAACGGGTGGGATTGAACATCAAATTGAACATCGATTTGATTTCCACAGGTCCATCCACGGTGGCCATCTTACGCCAGAATTACGAACGGCCGTTTTCGCCTTCGTATAATCGGTGGCATGAAATTCGAGACGCGGGCCGTTCACGCCGGCCGCAAGATTGAAGCGGGATCGCGCGATGTGACTCCCGCCATCCATCTCTCTTCCACCTTTCAAAAAGCCGAAGATGGAAGCCTTCCGGGCGGCTATCTCTATTCCCGGACCAACAATCCGAATCGTGAGTCGCTGGAAGAGGCACTGGCCTCTTTAGAAGAGGGCGCGGCGGCAGTGGCCTTTTCTTCCGGAAGCGCAGCAACGCTGGCGCTGTTTCATACACTTTCCCCTGGGGACCACGTTCTTGTTCCGGAAGACGCTTACTATGGGACTGTCCTGGTGCTCAAGAGCCACCTAGAGAGCTGGGGCCTGAAGTTCACGCTGGTAGACATGAGCGATCTCAAGGCCGTGGAGAGGGCCGTGACTCCCGCGACCCGATTGATCTGGACGGAAACTCCATCGAATCCTCTGCTGGGCATTACCGATCTGCGAGGAGTTACGGCCATCGCAAAAAAAGCAGGCGCACTGCTTGCGTGCGACAACACTTGGGCGACGCCGCTATTGCAGCTTCCCTTAAACCTCGGCGTAGACGTGGTGATGCACTCGCTCACTAAGTATCTTTCAGGCCACAGCGACGTGCTCAGCGGCGCACTGATCTTTAGAGAGACGAAGGCCTCATATGAGAAGGCTCGAGGTTTTCAACGGGAGGCCGGAGTCGTGCCTTCTCCTTTTGAATGCTGGCTGACGCTTCGCGGGTTGCAGACGTTTCCTTATCGCATGAAGGCCCACTGCGAGAACGCACAGATTGTCGCTGAGTTTCTGAGCAAGCATCCCAAAGTCGAGGCGGTCCATTATCCCGGCCTGACGACTCATCCGGCGCATGGCGTTGCAAGCCGGCAGATGAAAGGGTTCGGCGGGATGATCTCGATCCAGGTGAGAGGCGCACGGGCAGAAGCCATGAAGGTGGCGGGCAGTGTGAAATTGATCACACACGCCACAAGCCTGGGAGGAACGCACAGCCTGATTGAACATCGGGCGTCCGTGGAAGGGCCGGATACGCGCACTCCGGACAATCTACTCAGAATTTCCGTTGGGCTCGAGCATAGCGACGATTTGATCGAGGATTTGGATCAGGCGTTGGGATAACCCACAATACTTCGCAAGATTGGTATTGCTTGGCTCGCGATTGGGATGATCGAGCTGATGGTCTCTGCTTCCGCAGCGCGCATGATACAAATGTGAACTGATGCTCCGCGCGCTCAAAGAATTCAAGATCGGCCAGCCGCAGGTTTTTGCCGGCCTGCTATTGTCGGCCTTTCTGCTGCAATGCCTGTGGGCCTCCTCCACCCGCACATTTTCGGAACTTGAATATCAATATATTGCTTCGGGCCATCGGTTGGCGGCGGATCGGCAGGGATCGGGGCGGCAGGCCCCGGGAAACCAGACATCGGGCGAACAGGGGTTAGGCGAGCAGAATACTGTTACCTCGCCGCTGACAGGAGTGGTTGCCAATCTGCCTCTGCGGCTTCTTGCGGTTCTTCGGCGCTGGATGGCTGCACCAGCAACATCGACAACATTAGGGACAGGGGCAGCGGCGGCATCCATGCCCCAAGCTTTTGCAATTCCTCCTACCTGGCTCGTCCGGCTTCCGTTTATTACGTTTGGATTGTGGCTGGGAGCGGCGTTGTGGTGGGTGGCACGCCGCCTTTTTGGAGACAGCGGCGGATACGTTGCCCTGGCCCTCTATTGTTTCTCTCCGGCCATGGTCATGGTGAGCAGCATTGTTGGCCCGGAGATCGTTCTTGCCTGGAGCGGCTTCGGGATGATCTATACGGCCATCGGAGTCGCCCACACCGTTTATGCTTCACCCCGAAAATGGGCCCCCAGGATTCTACTGCTTGGCGTGTCTATCGGCATTTGCATCTCCACGGCGTTGTGGGCCTTCAGTTTTGTGCTGTTGTCCGCCATTTTCATGATGTACCTGGCACCACAAAGACGCCGGGGCGCGGTGCTGCTGGTGCTCTCCACGTCAATCGCGATCGGGCTGGCAATTCTCGGTTTCTTTGCGTGGATGACAGGCAGTTTTGGGGCCGGGCATGGCAGGCTGGTCGCACCCCATTTCACATGGGCGCTATTGCGTAACTTAAGTTTTCCATTTGCAGACAGTTACGCGCTGCCCATGATCCTTGTTCCAGCCCTGACTATCTATGGAAGCTGGCCGCGCGCCCGCTATTTTGGCAATACGGCACCCCTGGTTGCCTCGTTTGCGAGCGTCTTACTCTTCACCCTGGTGCCGGCGATTTATCTCTGGTATGCCACGCTCGGGCTCAGTTTTGTGTTTCTCTTTATCGGAGGCATCGCAGCGGACGTCCTAGAAACGCGCTTCAGACCGGTGGCCGCCTGGCTTCTGGCGGCAGCCGTTACTTTGAAAGCCATTTTTTGCCTGATTCTTATGCACCGGTGGGGGCATCAAAATACTGTATAACTTCCCCGCCAATGGGGTTTATCATTACCTAGAAGTTTGTAGCAGGTGTCTTATGCGACCGATGTTTTTTGCGTTTTTCCTGATGTTGGTCCTGCAAGGAGCACAAGCGCAGGTGGTGAGCCACGGAGTTCCCGCCTCTGTCACTTCACCCACGGCTGATGGCCGTCTGCACGGCGTTCCTTCCAGCGTTGTTTCGCCTACAGCACCCCGGGGCGCCATCAATACAGTGAACGGCGCGTTCTTCCCGATACCATCACCTCGGGTTCGTTTTGGCGGCCCTCGCGCACACCGGCCACGCCCGGACTTCGTTCCAGTACCGATTTTCTCACCTGGATACGGTTACTATCCTTACGGAACCGACTACACTAACGCTCCAGTGGCCGACTCCAATTCCTCGTCGTCTTCATCATTGTCCGGCGCAGACCAAGGCACATCCGGCGATTCAGAGTCTGCCGATTCGTACGCGCCGGGTTCCAATCCCGATGTGGTACGAGAGGCATACTATCGGGGCGCCCACGACGCGATGGCAGCGCAGCAGCAACGCGGCGGCGATAGCCGCTACGGGGAACATTATTTCGATTCGCGCGAAAAGGCCCGGCCCAATTCTCCGGCAGCGGATGATGGTAAGACCCAGGGCAAAATGGCACCAGAACCCCCTGGAACCAACAGCCAGGGGCTGAGCGGGGACGATCCGGCTCCCAAATCGGCAAAGGCTCCGGAAGCGCCTCCTACCATCTTCATCTTTAAGGATGGACATCAGGTAGAGACCCAGAACTTTGCCATCGTCGGCCAGACGGTGTTCGATTTTTCCAGCAAGCCGCTGAGAAAGATCCAGATTGCGGAGCTTGATCTGGATGCCACCCGCAAAGCGAACGACGACCGGGGCATTACGGTTCACCTATAGCCGACGAATCTTCGCCTTGAAGTAGTCTTAGAAGGGCGGCTCGTTAGAGTCTGATTCTCACGCAGATTCTTAACGAACCGCCCTTTCACCTTCTTGCCTTATTACCAAGGCGGCCAAGTGCATTCCGGCAGCGGCTCCCGCGATCCGCAGGGCGAGCATTCGCTACAAAATCCCGGCCGGTGTTGGGAAGACAGGCAAAAGCAGAAACCCAGGTGAAGTAGATTGGCGTAAAAGCAAATCGGGCCGCTCGGTGAAACCAAGCGGCCCATCATATTTCGTCAACGTTTCAAAACTTGCGCAATAGATCCTCAGTAGAGGTTAAAGGTGACCTCGATTGCCATCTGTACGGGCACAGGCTTTCCATCCTTGGTTGCAGGCTGGAATTTCCAGAGCTTCACCTTCTCCAGAGCTTTTTCATCGAGGCCCATGCCTAAGGAGCGAGCCACAGACGCCTGATGCACGCGGCCATCGGCGCCGATGACAACATTGAGGATTACGGTGCCTTGATACTTGGCTTTGCGGGCCTCATCGGAGTAATCGGGATCGGGAACGTAGATTCCAATAGGGGCGCTCACGCCATTTCCGACCCGAAAAGCGCCGCCGCCGAAGTTTCCGCCCTCACCCGCTCCCAGACCATGACCATTCCCGGAGCCAACGCCGCCGCCCGAACCCGAACCAATGCCGCCACTGACTCCCGTTCCGCTAGAAGCTGTTGTCAGCTTGGAAAGCTGATCGCCTACCTGAACCGGTTCTTTGAGATCAAGCTGGGCAACCACCTTCGGCTCGATCATAATTTTCGACTCCTGCTTCACAAGAACAACCGGCGTGGCAATCGGAACTTTCATGGTTGCCTTGGGAGGAGCGCCAGCGGACGCCTGCAGCTTGCTGGCTTCACCACCACCACCGCCACCACCGGCATTTCTGCCAACATGCATGGGCATGTAGGTGGTAACGTCAATGGCGTTGAGTTTGGGCTCCGGCTTGATGACGGTATGACGAACCGCGACAAAGAGCCAAAGGAGGAGTCCTATGGCAACAACATGGGTCAGGAAAGAAAGAATGAAGTTTTCAGGCCGCGCCTGATAAGTTCCATACCCCGCGCCAAAGAGGGTGGGCATTACCATTTCCCCGTTTTGGGCGGGTTCCTTGGTGAACTTGATGACTTGCGCCTGATCCTCGGGTTGCTGGGTATCGGGGCCAGTTGCTTGTCCCGGGTTCATATCATCTTTCGTATCGAGCGAAGGCATGGACGCACACCTATATAGAAGTGATAGACCCCTGCGAGGTCAAAAAGTTCCCCAGAATGGGTAATTAAAGCAGTGTTGATTCTACCGAATCAAGTTACCGACGAACAAGCTACCGGTGAAAAATTGAGCCAAAAAAGCCCTTAACCCGGCCAAAAAAGCCTTTCTTTTCAGACTCTCCATCCGCTTTTCCGGGGCCATTTTTATCGCCATTTTTGTCGCCATTTTTATCTGCGGCCGCAACGCTTTGACCCTTGCCCGGCGGAGCCAGCTCCACTTTCGGTACAGGAAAAGCGAGGTTTGGAAGAGCGGAATATTTGACCTTGGCGAGTGAGTGGGGAGGCGGCGGCACGAGATCGCCACGAAAAACAAGCGGGACTGCGACCTCCATCGGCTTTGGCGGAGTTCGCGAAGGAGCCACCTCAGGATTCTCGCGGGAATCGGGACGATTCTCAGCCCTCAGCACCGGAGCGGGCGCTGGAGGCGCAGGACAGCCGCAATCTCCCACCGATGACGAGTGTTCCGACAGCTTTCCACCGGCAAAGAGAACCTCTTCGCCCGGCTTCACCTGATAGGTTCCGTCGCCCATCATCTCGGAGATGATGATTCCCGACGTATTTCCGCGCAGCGACTTGATACACGTGTCGCCCTTTGGAGCAATGCCAAGAGCGAAATGAAAGGTGCCGGGACCGGCCAGAAAGAGCTTGAAATCCGGGGTCATCAGGGTATCGGCCAAGTCGTTGATGGGGTAATCAATTTCCACCGCTCCCGTACCCGCCCCCAGGAGAAGGCCGGGGGAGTTCGCAGAAGCGTTGACCACAAAGTTGCTTTGAGGACAGATCCGAATTTCGCCCCCTCGCGCCAGGCGCAGGGTTGCTGCGGTTTTACCGGCGGAGAGAGTGGAACCAGCGGTTACGCTCATGCCCGTTCCTGCAAGCAAGGCCCCTCCCTGAACGGAGGTATCGCCCGCAAAAAGCTCACCGATGACTGGAGAGGACTGCGATTGTGCAAGCGCCAGGGTTGGGGCGAGCAAAAAGCCCGAAATCGCCCAAAGTCCCAGGTTCTTGGCTGCAATCTGCACCTGAGAAGGATAACAGTCCGAGGGTTTACGCCTCACGAAGAAACTCGTACCTGTCGATGGTAGCGGCCACGCCTTGCATGGTCACATGCCGGTCTACCCGCGTAATTCTTCCGGCACAATGCACGCGAATGGGCGCGCCCAAGGTGATCTGAGGCGGAACCGTCAGGATAAATTCGACCGGCTCCCCTTCGACAAAGCTGGAGTCGACGTAAAAAAACACGCCGCGGGAGCTTGCGTCTCGCGTTCGTCCACCATGCTCCCAGCCACTTTTTCTATTGACTCTAATCGACACAGGAAGGTCAAGAAAAAACCGCGTCATTGCTCGTTGCTCTGATCGTAGATGCGGCACCGGAGCCTCACGGATGTACAGGTTCTATAGCATTTTCAGCGTTACTGTATCCTGTTTTGCGTGCTCTCCGTGCGGCCTTTCTTCGATGGAAAAGCCGCGTAGTGATCTTGATTCCTAGTCTACACTTTACGCTGAAAACGCTTTAGGTGGATTCTACTCCAAATCGAGCACAGGATGGCATTTTGGTTCGCCCATTGCCATCCGCGCGCCCATCGCCACCCATGCACTCAGGAGGATTTAACCGCAAATAGAATCGGCGGCGATCACCGACAAAGGGGTCATAAAGCAGAAGAGGCCCGCTTTTCACGCGGGCCTCTTCCTTTGAGCGAAGGTTCTATTTCAGGTTACTGCTGGCCGACTCTTGAAGCAACGAGAGTGTAGGTGTTTGCAGTTCCGTTGAAGAACAGCAGACCACGGGTACGGACCGTGGCGCCATTCGCCACCGTCATATCTTCCAGGGTCCCGTTGACAAGCTGAACCGTCAGGGTGGTTTGGCCGCTTAACAGGGCAAAGGCCGAGTCACCCGCCACAGTCAACGTGAAGGTTCCGGTCGTGGAACCAGTCACATTGGAGACCGTGCCGCTCAAAGACTGCTGCAGCAGCCTGACGCGATCAGCGGTCAACACGAGCCCACTGGACTGGAACGCTGCCTGATGAATAGCGGTCGCTTCCACCCGCTGCGCTTTCCCGATGTCCTTGGCGTCGAAGTTTACAGATAGGCCGGTCAGGTCGACATCGCCTCCATCATCCCCGCCGTGGCCACCGTTACCGCCATCATGGTTGTCGAGACGCCCGTCATCGGACACAGCAAAAGTAGTGTTTGCTCCGACGTTCACCGTGATGCTGTTGCCGACACCCAAGGAGTTCAGGAGAGCAGTGATAAAGCTCGACTCAAACTCCTCCGTGAGGGTGAACGACGTAGCGGGTGTCCCAGTGGTAGCGGTTGTAAATCCTTCTATGGAGATTCCGTCGTCTGAGTCCGCATCCACTTCAATTCTCTTGGCCAACAAGCTGCCATCGGCTTGGGCCTTGGCATCCACTTCAACGATCATGCCTGCCGTGAGCTGCGAGAGTCCGGTTACACCACGGAAAATAGTGTTGGAATCGGTCGCGAAGGTAAACATCTGCGCGGCCTGCACCGAGGTGACGGTAAAGCTCGGGGAAGAGACGGAGTTAACCACGCCACGAACATCCTTGAAATCGTCGTTGTCCTGATCGCGCACGACCTTGCTGCTGACGTGGAATACAGGATTGATGGTTGCCGTATTTCCGCTAATCGTCACGGAATTGGCCAAGTCCAGATCGAAGTCGGCTTCAACGGTGGTAGCGGTCACGGTCAGCGGCGTGTTGAAAGTGACCGTCACGGTGCTATTGGACAAAGCGGGGGTAAGCTGCACGGGAGCGTGGGTGGTAGTGTCGATGGTTACGACTTGCGGATTGGAGACGGAGATCGTCGCGCCCGTATAGGTTCCGGAGGGAATCTTAGCGGAAACAAGAGGCTGAAACGTTCCAGCATCGCGCACAAACTCGATGCGCGTAGGCGATGACACTACTGTCGGGTTCGTGCCGCCGGTAAGCGTCATGGTATTCACGGTGAGTGCAAAGGCAATCACGCGGTCGCTAGGCGCATCTCCCATGGTTACCAGCATCTGGCTCTGGCCACTCGCCGACGTCGGCTTCGTGCTGTTGCCGTTTGATCCGCAGCCTACCATGGCAAGGACCAGGAGAGTGCTTGCGGCCACAAAAATAGAAACTCGTTTCATGAAACGTCCTCCAAAGAGATTGTTGTCGGCCAGCAATTTCTTCGCGAAATTCAGAACATGATCAAAAAGGGCGCTTGGCAACTAGGGTACGGGCCCGCTCAAAAAAATATATAAAGTGGCCAAATGCCAAAAAAAACAAGGGAAGAGGCGCTTTCAGGTTTGGCTGATAGATGCAACCAGCTCACGTTAGAGTTGCATATTCCAATGGCCGAGCGCCAATGACGAGAGACAGCGGACCAAATTCACAAATGCAGATGTACTTCAGGCCGATGGCGCGCGAGCAGAAGCTTGGCCGTGAAATGGCCACTCTTCTGCGAAAGAGAAACCAAGTCACACTTACGCTTGGGCCTTGCGTTTGGCCGAACACGCCTTACAGCGCGAGGAAATTCTTCAGAAGAAGCCGGCCGGATTCTGTGAGAACGCTTTCAGGATGAAATTGCACTCCTTCAATGGGAAAGCGCTTATGACGCAAGCCCATGACAACGCGGGTGCCATCGCTCTCAGAGGTATGGGCGCTGATCTCCAGTTCTTTGGGCAAGCCATTTTCTTCCACGATCAAAGAGTGATAGCGGGTGGCGTTCATAGGGTTGGGTGCGCTGCGGAAGATCGTTTTTCCGTCGTGATCGATCTGGCTGACTTTGCCGTGCATGACTTTACCGGCTCTTGACACCCGTCCGCCGAAAGCCGCGCCGATGGCCTGATGTCCCAGGCATACGCCTAAGATTGGGCGCTTGCCAGCAAAATGGCGGATCAGATCGATACTGATGCCGGCCTTTTGGGGTGTGCAGGGCCCCGGGGAAATCAGAATCCTATCGGGATTCAGGCTCTCGATTTCTTTTGGAGTTATTTGATCGTTACGGCGAACCTCGACCTTTACGCCCAATTCACCGAGATATTGGACGAGGTTATAGGTAAAAGAATCGTAGTTATCCAGGACGAAGACCATGTTCGCTTACCGATCACAACTTTGCAGGGTCATAAGTCTACAGAAACGAAGCCGTCGCGCGCTAGCGGGGTGAAAATCCTACCGCCACCTGCCGGCTTCTATTCATAGGCCTTTATTCATAAGCCAAGGCATCAATCGGATCTTTTTGGGCAGCTTTGAACGCCGGGTAAATCGAACCAAGAACAGCGCCGCCAATCGCAATGGCCGTGGCGCGAAGCGCCCACGCCAGGCTGAACTCAATCGGCAGTGTGGGAATGCGAGCATGAAGCCCCGCACGCGCCGCAAGGGTAAAGCCAATTCCAACGATAATTCCCGCAATTGCCAGCGCAAGGGTCTCGCGGACGATCACGCGCACGATATAAGCCTTGGACGCTCCCAGCGATTTGAGAATGCCGATCTCCCGCGTGCGCTCCATGACAGCGGTATACATCGACTGGAAAATCACGATGAACCCGATAATCACCGAGATACTGATCACGATGGTAAGAAACGTGGACAGCGCGGGAATCTTGTCGGGAGCCAGCATGGACATATACTCACGCGTGGTCATGGTGTTGTAGGACTCCATGCCGGGTATTGTTTTTATCTCTTCGACGACCATATCAGCGTTTGCGGGATTGTCGGCTTTTACGTAAAACATGCTCGCTTTTTCTTCCGAACCCGTGAGGAACTGCATGGTTTTCAGCGGAAGAAAGCGCCGTCCACCGCGGCCGTTTGCGACAATTCCGCTCACGCGAAACTCGTGATTGAAAAGGTTGATCTTGCTGCCGATACCAACCTTGTGTCCAGCAGCATAAAAATCATCGACGATGATGTCGTATGGATCCTGAAAAGGACCGCCCTGAAGAAAATGCATAGGACCGCCAACGGATTCGAATGAGGGAATATCAATCCCCCAAATAAGCTCGAGAGTTCCTGACGAGATCATTTGCGTGATGACCGGCGTCGCAGCAACTACGTGCGGCTGTTTTAGGAGAAGGCCTGCATACTTCACCAACATCGGCGACCCACTAAAACTGAAGAGGCTTGAATTGGGAGGGCGCACCGCGACATCGCCTCCAACACCCACTTGGCGGGCCGTGCTGTCATGGAGCATGCCCAGGGAAAGCCCCACGATCAAGAGGATTAAGGTGACCTCAATCGCCACGGCGACGATGCTTATGATCGACCGAATCGGCCGGTGCACCAAGTTGGCAACGATCATCTTGTTCATTGACCCATTGTACAACTCACAACAGGCCCAAAGATGAGATCAAGACCGGCTCATGTCTTGGCATCGCCTGGCACCGACCCGATTCGGTACGTCTTCATTTCAGCAAGTCTTCATTTCAGCAAGTCTTCTTTCAGTAAATCTTTTTTCGGCAAATCTTTTTTCAGCAAAGCCCTCTTCGCTACTTTCTTCACCAAACTCTGCAGACTTTGTCAGCGGGCTTGACCATTGGCTGGCCGGACTTGCACGAAAAGACCTTGGCGAACTCCGGCATATTTACAACCACGCCGTTAATACGGTGCCTTGGTGGTGAATGAGGGTCCGTCAGCGCGCGCAGGCGCTCATCTTCGGGACGAGAGTTGGCGCAATCCCATTGGGCAAAGCCGATGAAGAAGCGCTGCTCCGGCGTAAGGCCATCCACGGGCTGAAGGTTTTTGTCTTTGGTCGCGTCTTGCCAAGCGATGTAAGCCAGGATTTCACCGCCGAGGTCGGCTACATTTTCGCCAAGCGTCAACTTGCCGTTGACATGGACTTCATCCACGGCGATGTATTGAGAATATTGATCGTCCACACACTTCGCCCGCGCTTCGAACTTTTTCGCATCTTCCTTGGTCCACCAATCCTTGAGATTGCCTTTGCTGTCGAACTGGCGGCCTTCATCGTCAAAGCCATGGGTGAGTTCGTGCCCAATGGTCCCGCCGGTGTTGCCGTAGTTGGGAGCGGCGTCCATTTTCTGGTCATAGAGCGGAGGCTGAAGCACTCCCGCGGGGAAATTAATGTCGTTCATCTGGGCGTTGAAGTAAGCGTCGACGGTAGGCGGCGTCATGCCCCACTCGCCATGATCCACGGGCTGCCCAATTTTGTTGATCTGCCGGCGAGCTTCAAACTCAGAGGCCCGCGAAATGTTACCGGCAAAATCATCGCGGGTGATCTTGATTGAGCTATAGTCGCGCCACTTGTCGGGATAGCCGATCTTATTGCGGATGCTATGAAGCTTGGTGAGGGCCTGCTGCTTGGTATCGGCGTCCATCCAGTCGAGTTGGCGAATACGCTGCTCCATGGCAATTTCGATCCGCTTCACCATATCGAGCGTGTCGGCCTTTAACTCCGGCGAGAAGACTCTGTGAACATAAGCCTGACCGAGCGCTTCGCCGAGGTAGCCATCCTCATATTGGACGCAACGTTTCCAGCGCGGCTTCAACTCTTTGGCACCGCGAAGATATTTGGTGCTGAATTCAAAATTCTCCTGCACAAATTTCGATGTGAGAAACGGGGCTAAGGCATCGCCGACATGAAATCTGAAATAGGTTTTCCAGTTGGCCACAGGTTCGGCCTTCGCCTGGCGGTTTACCTCCTGCAGGAACTGGCGCGACGAGAGATTGACCACCTCCAACTGCGGCGCTTGGATGGCCTGGAAATAGGACTTCCAGTCGAAGGCAGGCGCAAGCTGTTCGAGTTCGGCGGGCGTCATCTTATTTTTTAGCTTGTACGGGTCGCGCAGGTCGACGCGCGTCAGCGAAGCTTTGGCCAGGGCCATCTCCATGCGCATGACCGTCGCGGCGTTCTTTTTTGCCGTTTCGGGAGAGTCGCCTAGCAATTCAAAGATCTTCTGCACGTGCTGCACGTAGCGCACACGCGTTTCTTTCGATTTCTTGTCCTGGTTGGTGTAGTAGTCGCGGTCGGGCAGACCCAGCCCACCCTGGAACAGACCGGCAATCTGGCGCTCGGAATCGTCCGGGTCCTGCTGCGAGCCTCCGCCGAAAATGATCGAGCCATCCGGAATAAGGAGCTGAAGCCTGGCCACGAGCGGCGCCAGATCTTTCGAGGACTTCAGTTCAGCAATCGCGCTCAACTCTGGTTGGATTGGCTCCAGGCCGCGCTTCTCCACTGTTTTCTCGTCCACGCACGCGGCATAGAAATCGCCGACTTCCTGCGTTACCTGGTCGCGCTGGCCACCTGCCGCCGCCTGTTCGAGTATGCCTCGTAGAAAAGCCAGATTGTCCTCATAGAGCTTGCCATAGACGGACCATCCGGCCTGATCGGCAGGAATGGGATTTTTCTTTTGCCATCCACCGCAGGAGTACTGATAGAAGTCAACACAGGGATCGATGGATTTATCCAGAGAACCAACGTCGAGGCTAGGCGAGTAAGGAAGGGCGGGTTCAGCAGACGTCTGTTCAGTAGACCTGGACTGCTGGGCTGTGGCCGCCGATATAAAAAAAAATACCGGCAATAAGAATCCCAAAAAGAGCGAAAAGCGCGAGGCAGAGTTGCGATTCATGTTCATCTTTGACTGAATTACGAATAGAACGTTACCGAAGTTCCCTACGATACCAGAATGTTTGCCGCTGGAAAGCCAGAAAGGCCCGGAGAATCCTCCAGCGCGATTGTGTGGCCTTAAATTACGCGATCTTTAATCATGGAAATCATGAATCATGCGCTCTTCAATTGCGCGGATATCTGCGATAGATAGGCCGAGTCCGCCAGTGAAAACGGATCGCAAGTATGCGGAAACCAAACGTGGAAACAACGCCGATGAATGTGGAGACCGGCCGAGCCAGCTTGAGGGCATCGCAGCCGAGAAATATGGCGGAGCCCACCATCGCGGCGATCGCATAGATTTCTCCGGACTCAAAAATCTGAGGTGCTTTTCCGCTGAGCACATCCCGTAGAGCACCGCCGCCAACCGCCGCAATGAGGCCAAGAAAAAGGGAGGCAAGCGGCTTGAGTCCGGCAGCGAGGGCGCGAATGCTACCAGCTACGGCGAAGAAGCCCAAGGAAGCGGCGTCGATCACAACAATGGCTTGCTGGATGTTTCTTCCGATGCGCGCGGTAAACACAAGGGCGAGGAGCACACCCATGAGAGCGATAGGCAGGTAGCGATAATCGGTGAAGGCGAGCGGCGGCCCCTTTTGCAGGATAATATCTCTCAGGATTCCACCACCGAGGGCAGCGGCCAGCGAAAGGCCGAAGACTCCAACCAGGTCGTATTTGTAGCTAGCATCGCGGACAGCAGCTAGCGTGCCCGCCATGGCAGCGGCCAACACACCAAGAAAATCGATCAGCGAAAAGAGCCTGGTAATCTGCTCAAAGTGCATTGAATCAAATCTTAACTGCAACGATTCGGCGGGCCATACAAGCATCATCATCCGGTCATCCACCCCGGCACATCAGGCGATGCCGGAATCCAGCTTCCTCACTCTTTAGAATGTCGGATTCGAAACGGGGACGCCAGTACCTTTGGAGGAGCGGGAATCCGCAACGAGATCCGATTTTCGCGAAAGGTTACGCACGGACCGGCCATTTGCGCGCGGTACGGGACCGGAGAGACGACCTTCGTCGGATTTTGAGCAGCGGCATTCGTAATCTTTAAGCCCTAAGCAAGAAGGTGCGATGCTTAAGACCGTTATGGCTCAATTTCCCCAACCTCACAGCAGAACGCGCGCTCCCCGAGTCAAGGTTCCCAGTAATGAATCCGTCCACTTCAAGCTAGGCGGCAGGCAGGTTGCCGCAAAGCTGCACCGGCTTTCCTTGACGGGCGGGCTGGCAGAGTTCCCCCAACCCGTAGGAGACATCGCCCTTGCTGAGGTAGTGCTCGAAACAACCTCCGGGCCAGTCAATGCCCTGGTGGAATTATTGCCCCCAAGCGCCAAACAGCAGCCTTCGGCGCGGCCCTTCCGCTTTGTCGCCCTGGACGACGAGGACTATCAGCGGCTGGTTTCCACGCTGCAAGTCATGCGCAGGCAGGGATTCACCGAATAAACATCCGGATCGGTCCGATGTCCCATCCTTGGCATTGATGCGCCTGTCCTCCTTTTGAGCAAATTCGACCGTGGATGGAGCGGTTTTTGGTACACTCGGCACTTCAGGATTCCCCCATTCCCCGCTGTGAAGCTATCCGCAAGATGTTCCGTTTGTTTTCAAAGAAGATCGTTTCCACGGGAAATACCGGGAGCCATCCCAAGGTTGCTTGTAGGGCTCGAATATGGAGTAAGACATCAGGGAACCCAATGCTAAACAAGGAGATAGGAATCGATGAAGAGCCTTAAAAATACGGCTTTGCTCCTGGCAATGCTGTTCGCGCTGGGGGCTTTTGCAGTGCAATCGGGCGCAGGACAGGGGCCAGGGCAGGGACAAGGTCCGCACCACAGAATGCCGAGCGCGGATGAACAGGTCAAAGACCTAACCCAAAAACTGAATCTCAGCGCCGACCAACAGACCAAAGTCAAGAGCATTGTTGAGGACATTCATCAGCAAGCGAATGCCGTGATGAAAGACGAATCACTCTCACAGGATGACCGCCGCTCTAAGATGCGCACTTTGCATGAAAATGGAATGTCGAGAGTCCGCGAAGTTTTGAACGACGATCAAAAGAAAAAGTTCGACCAGATGAGAGACGAGCACATGAAAGACCATCCGGGCGGAGAGAACCCGAAATAGATACGCTAACGGGAGAGGCCTCGCAGCCTAGATGCCTCTCCTTGCTTCCTTTGCTTAAGAAACAAACGATGAATCCCGCCAACCGTCTCTTGCGACCCGTCCTTGCCTTGGTCTTTCTTTTTCGTCCTACACCAGCACCTTACGCAACATCTCGTGCGGTAATGGCGCCCTCCACAGCTTCCCTTGAGAAACCCGAATGGTGCCGGAGCCTTCCTCGTCCGGAATACAAAACGCTCGAAAGGATCGCACTTCCAGATCGTTGGTTTGAAGTTTATAAAGTGCGTCCAGGGATCTTTGCCATCTACGAGCCACACCAATCGGAAGAGATCATTTCCTATCTAATCCTGGGCAATGAACAAGCGCTGCTCTTCGACACCGGCATGGGTATCGCCAATATTAAGGCGCTTGCCGAACGATTGACCAAATTGCCTATCAGCGTGCTGAATTCCCATACGCACAACGACCACGTTGGCGACAACTGGCGCTTCAACCATATTTACGGCATGGATACGGAGTTCACGCGCAGCAACGCCAAGGGCTCACGCGAAGACGCGCAGGCTGAACTTGCGCCCAGAGAACTTTGCGGCGAGCTTCCCAGGGGTTTCGATCGCGCCGGCTATGCGACCAAGCCCTTCCATGTCTCGCATTGGCTGCACGACGGAGACACTATCGACCTGGGCGGAAGAAAACTTCAGATTCTTGCGACACCAGGGCATACTCCAGATTCCATCGCCCTTTTCGACAAAGAGAACGGCGTCCTGTTTACCGGAGACACTTTCTACCCGGGGCCTATTTTTCTCTACCGTCCGGAAACCGATCTGGACGCATACGTCACGTCCGTCCAGAAGTTGACTAAGCTGACTCCCCAGCCTGAGATTTTGCTGACCTCGCACAACATTCCCACTGCCGATCCAGATGTTCTCGTGCATGTGGTCGAAGCGATGCGCCTGGTGCGCAGCAATCAGGTATCAGCGGTGGAGAAATCCGGAAAACGAGAGTACATGTTCAAAGGGTTTTCTTTCAGAATGCGCTAGAAAGGGCCAAAGTGCATAATTGAAAGTTCCTCCCCTGAAAGAAGGCGGTGCGCGATGCAGGCGGTAATCTCCGTAGTCCTCGCTTTGAAAACTTCGGTGGGCCGCTGGGCCACCGTTTCATCGAGACATGCCGGGCTTCTACTTTTTGCGGGCGTGCTGGCCACGATCGGATGCGGCAGCCAGGGCGGAAAACCACAGCCCGCCCCAACACCGACGCCCACACCGAACCCCACCGCCACCCCGGCTCCAACGGTTACTCCAACGCCGACTCCAAACACCGCAACAGCGACCGATGTGCTTACTTATCACAATGACAATGCGCGCACCGGGCAAAATCTCACCGAGACCATCCTGACCCCGAGCAACGTGAACTCCAGCACGTTTGGAAAGTTGTTTGTCTTATCCACCGATGGCAAGGTCGATGCCGAACCGCTCTACGTTTCCAAAGTTTCAGTAACCAGCGGGACCCACAATCTGCTGATCGTGGCTTCGGAACACGGTAGCGTCTATGCTTTCGACGCCGACAGCGGAGCACCTATATGGACGGTTTCCACGATCCAAGCCGGGGAAACGACCTCGGACACTCATAGCTGCGGACAGGTCAGCCCCGAAATTGGAATCACCGCGACGCCAGTGATCGATCGCAATGCGGGACCGCACGGCACAGTCTATGTGGTGGCCATGTCCAAGAATGGCTCCCAATACTTCCAGAGGCTGCATGCCCTGGATCTGACGACCGGAGCTGAAGAGTTTAACGGACCACAAACGATACACGCGGCGGTCCCCGGTACCGGTGACAACAGCAGCGGCGGCATGGTGGTATTCGATCCAGGCCAATATAAAGAGAGAGTTGGGCTGCTGCTGCTCAATGGAGTGGTGTACACGGGATGGGCTTCGCATTGCGACATCCGTCCTTATACCGGATGGCTGATGGGATATGACCAGAAGACCCTGGCTCAAGTTTCCCTTTTAAATTTAACGCCCAATGGAAATGCCGGATCGTTTTGGAATAGCGGCGCGGGGCCGGCGGCGGACAGCAACGGCAATATTTTTGCACTCATGGCGAATGGAACATTCGACACTACGCTGGATAGTAAGGGCTTTCCCAATCAGGGAAATTTCGGCAACGCATTTCTGAGGATTACGACCGCGAACCGGCAGCTATCCGTTGTGGACTACTTTGCCTCATTCAACGTCCCCTCGGAGGATTCGGTGGACGAAGACCTTGGATCGGGCGGCGCTCTTCTGCTGCCGGACATGATCGACTCGACCGGGACTACCAGACACCTGGCGGTGGGCGGTGGCAAGGACGCGCACATCTTTGTGGTGGATCGCGACAACATGGGAAAGTTCAGTCCGGCCAACAATAGCGCCGTCTATCAGGATTTGAGCGGAGCATTAGGAGGCGGTGTCTTCTCGATGCCCGCATATTTTAACGGCGTCGTTTATTACGGAGCCGTGGGCGATTCGCTCAAAGCTTTTCCTCTGACGAAAGCCTTGTTAGCCGCATCGGCTTCGTCTCACTCGGCGACTACGTTTGCCTTCCCCGGGACGACTCCCAGCATCTCCGCGAATGGGAGCAGCAACGGAATTGTATGGGCGGCAGAGAACGCAAGCACCGCAGTACTCCATGCCTACGACCCAACGGACCTTTCTCACGAACTTTACAACTCGAACCAAGCCTCTAGCGGGCGCGACCATTTTGGCGCCGGAAACAAATTTATTACACCGATGATCGTAAACGGCAAGGTTTATGTCGGTACAACCAACGGAGTGGGCGTCTTCGGACTGCTGAGTCACTGAGTTTCAAGCTCAGGCGAAATCTCATTTTCATTTAGGGTGAAGCTGAGGGCGAAGCCCGCTAGTACCCGGCGCAAGATTTTTTTGGGGAGAAGCTCTTTTCTGAATCAAATCGTTTCTCGACGAATCTAATAGTGGGCCCGACCTCCTTCTAATCTCCAAAACAGAAATGCAAACGAGTGCACATCCATCGAAGTGGAAGACCCTATTGGCTTTTGGGATCATTTACATCGTTTGGGGCTCCACGTTTCTGGCAATTCGCATTGGCGTGAGTGAGGTTCCACCGCTCCTTTTCGCCGCGATGCGTTTTTTGACAGCCGGCGTTGCGCTCTATGGATGGATGCTGGCCCAGGGTGAACCGAACCCAACCCGCCGTGAATGGGCTTCGGCGTCGCTGATCGCTGTTTTTATCTTCGTGCTTGACTATGGATTGCTGTTTTGGGCGGAGCAGCGCGTGCCTTCGGGAGTTGCGGCCGTTATGCTGGCCACAATTCCGATCTTCATGTCGCTGGCGGAGATCCTTTTCCTGAGAACCCAAAGGCTCACGGTTCGCCTGGCGGTAGCCCTTACCGTTGGGCTTGGCGGCGTCGCCGTTCTTGTGACCAATTCATTGAATCTCGGCGGGGCGCCGATTGACCGAACCGGCGCAGTGGCTCTGATGATTTCCTCCGTAAGCTGGGCGGTCGCTTCGGTCCTGGCGCGCAAGCTGCCATTGCCTCCCTCTAAAGTCATGAGTTCGGGAGCACAGATGCTGGCCGGTGGCTTGCTTCTCACCTTGGCCGCCGCCGCTCTCGGTGAGTTCCATGGGTTCCATCCGTCTGCCGTCTCTCGCGGTGTCTGGCTTTCCTTGCTCTACCTAATCGTTGCAGGCTCGATAATCGGCTTCACCGCCTATGTGTGGCTTATTCATCACGAGTCGCCAACCAAGGTCGGGACATACGCGTATGTGAATCCGGTGGTTGCCGTAATCGTAGGGTATTTTCTCGGTGGAGAGGCGATTGGCATGCGGACAATCCTGGGGACCCTATTCGTGCTGGCGAGCGTGTTGATCATTACCACTACGCGAGACAAGAAGACGGCAGCCGCGACCGCAATGGAAGTGGAAGAGGCCGTAGAAGCCTAAGCCCCTACATTACTCCGAAGATGGGACGGCCCATCGGTATGCTGTGGACAGTTGCGATTTGCTGGGGATCGGCTGCTAGGTCGGCAAGTTTCTTCCGCAGTTGAGCAATGGCCTGATCAAGAGCCCGCGTGGCACCTCATATTGGTATCCCCAAATCTCATTGAGAATGCGGTCGTGCGCAAGAACCTCGCCGGCATTCACCAAAAACAACTGATCATTCTTCATGGCCTTGTTTAGACTAGGCGTAATGCCCGCATCTCAAGGTAAAACCTGGCGCGTCTTTTTGGCGACCGTGGCAATCACAGCTACCGCAGCATGGCTCGCGATTACCTGGCAGCGGCAAGCCACGACAGTTCCCGCCGTTGACCAGCCACGCCTTGCTCCTGGCGTCGTTCTTCGCGACGTATCTTTCTACAGCCAGGCGTTACGCCGGGAGATGCAGTACAGAGTTTTTATGCCCCAGGAGGCGCTGGGGAAGGAGTTACCGGTTGTCTACCTGCTGCATGGTGGCGGAGGAACCTATCGCGATTGGTCCAACTATTCCGATGTTGCACAGTTTGCCGCGAAAGGGCTGCTACTGGTCATGCCGGAGGGGGACAATTCGTACTATGTGAACAGCGTGGAACGACCTCAGGACCGATACGACGACTATATTGTCGATGACCTGCAAGCGGATGTGGCGGCGCGCTTCTTTTCCGGTCGCAGCATCCTCGAGTTGAAAGCCAGCCAAGATACAAATAAGAATGCAGCCCAGGTTGGTTGGCGCGCCATTGCGGGAGTCTCCATGGGAGGCTTTGGAGCGATCAACCTGGCGCTTCGCCATCCTGAACGGTTCCAATTTGTGGGCGCCCTCAGCGGGGCCATCGACGCGCCTCGGAGGGCTTTCTCCTTAAGGCGCCGGAATCAGTCGAAGCATTTCCGCGAATTATTTGGCGCTGAAGGAAGCGAGACGCGGAGTGGCAATAATCCGTTCGTCCTGGCAAAGCGAACAGAGCTGAAAGCAGGGCCCTATTTTTACCTCACCTGCGGCCAGCAGGAGGGCTTGCTTGCACCCAATCAAGAGTTTGCCGACCTTCTAACCCAATTGAAAATTGAGCACGAGTTCCATGAGGTTCCGGGCGGACATACATGGGACCAATGGAATGAGCAGGTCCCGGAGATGTTTGAGGCGCTGCTGCAACGGGCTCCGATGCCTGGAAAATCCCAGAGATAAACTATTCGTTCCTCTCAAAATAAGGCGCTAATAACTGCTTTCCCCCATCGTCCTTCGATCTAAGACTTGTGCACACCGTCGGGGCGGGTTGAGATGCTTTTGGAATTCCTATTCGAATGTATATTTGAACTGCTGTTGGATTTATTTTGGAATTTGTTTGTGGAATTCATTGCCACGTCTAGGGCAATTTCCACGGCCATCATTGTCGCGGTATCTCTTTGGGCAGCAGCCAAGATAATCCAAGTATTGGCTCACCTGCATTAAGAGTCGCACCACGAATTGGCCTTAGCGCGAGCTTTGAAAATCCAAGCGCACCGGCTCCTCATCCCTACTCCAAAACAGTTTGGCCGCAACATTCGGATAGCGACGCATTCCTTCCCACCGTTACGCTGTTCCCATGCCAAACCATGAAATCACAGCGACGAGAAACAGCGTGGAAGGCTCTTTGCCGATTGGCGAAGCCTATAATCGTAATAAGTTGATGGGCGCAAAGCATTCCAAAATATCTGCTGCAGCCACGGATGAGGGCCGCTGGCGCTCGGTCTTACAGCGGGATTCGAGCAACGATGATGCGTTTGTTTTTGGCGTTCTGACGACAGGAGTCTATTGTCGTCCTTCATGCCCGGCGCGCAGGCCGTTGAGGAAGAATGTCCGCTTTTACAAGTCTTCGGAGGCTGCGGAGAGAGAGGGGCTCCGGCCCTGCCTCCGCTGCCGTCCTTCTGACGCGACTGCCGGAAAAACGAAGCTCATCGAGAGACTGTGCCGCTACATAGAAAGCCATGCAGAAGAGAAAATCACCCTCAGCAGGTTAAGCAAGGTAGGCGGCATCAGCCGTTTTCATCTGCAGCGGGTGTTCATGGCGGAGCTGGGAGTTTCTCCCTTGCAGTATCTGCAATCCTGGCGATTTTCTCAGTTCAAACAGGCCCTGCGTGAAAACTCGGTGACGGATGCCTGGGTCGAGGCGGGCTACAGCTCATCGAGCCGCCTCTATGAGACCGCGGGAAAGAGACTGGGAATGTCGCCCCGCCGCTATGGGCAAGGGGGTAAAGAAGAGACGCTGCGATTCACTACATTCGATACGTCACTGGGAAAGATGCTGCTGGCAGCAAGTTCTTCGGGAGTATGCTGCGTCCAATTTATCGATTACGCCGGGGCCGAGACATTCCTGCGTTTGGAATATCCCAAGGCAAATCTGGTGAGAGACGAAGCTGGTCTCGAACAATATGCCGGCGAGGTAACACGCTTGGTGGATGGAGAGAAAATCTCTCCGGCACTTCCCCTGGACATTCGGGGCACCGCGTTTCAACAGAAGGTATGGCGGCTCTTACTGACGATTCCGACAGGTCAGACGCGCAGCTATTCGGAGATCGCCGCCAAAGCAGGCAGCCCCTTGGCGGTACGGGCTGTGGCAGGGGCATGTGCGGCCAATCGGCTGGCGGTGGTGGTTCCCTGCCATCGGGTCATCCACGCTAACGGCAGCGAGAAGGGCTATCGGTGGGGCAACGAGCGCAAAACCAAGCTTCTGGAGGTGGAGCGTTCGGATTCAATTGCCGCCGGATCGGCTAAGAGCAGGTCGCGAAAGCACTAAGACAACGTGGTGCGCCTTGAGGTGGTCTTTGATTACGATGATTACGATTTGAGTTCGCTTTTCGGCCACTCTTTTTGACCCTTAAAATGGCGTTTTTGGTGCCTTTTTGCATGCTGGTTACATGGTCCCGTGCGGCTTTGTTTTTGAGCGGGGCACCGGGGTGAACGAAGAACCGAGGTGGAAGGCCGTACCATGAGTTACCCGGGAGTTTAGCCCGCCAAATCTGCTTATAAAGCACGTTGCCCCCTTTTTTCTGACGCACAAAACCGTCGCCTTCTCTAGTTACCAATTAGCAATATCGCTCGTTACTAATTGATAAAATTACTTACATCCGAGGGCGTTTTGAAATATGCGAAATAGTGAAGTGTTGTGAAACGGCCTTTGCAATCAATGAGTTATGCCATTTACAGCTTCCGCTAGTAATCACTTTTTTTGTCTCATCCCACGAGGCGGACCAAGACGCGGCCATCCCCTCATCCTCTTTGAGCGGTCGTTTTTGAGCGATCGTTGAATGGTCGTTTGAACGCACTACAGCCGTTTCAGCATGACTTCATGCTGGTTGCGTGGCTCTCGCGCGGCGTTGCTTTCAGAGGAAGCCAGCAGATGAAATCAGTCAACGTAGACGCCAATTGGAAATCGCACATCTTCAAACTGCAAACTGCAAGTTTTGCAAATTACAAATCAAATCTTTCAATTACAAATCAAATCTTTGAAGAGGCAAGTTAGGGAATCGTTCCCAACCTTCGTTCTTCATAGTAGGATGACGCAACGCCTGGGAATCAGCGGCGTGAAAACTTCGTGGAGAGTTCAGCTATGCCAGTGTGGAAGGGAATTGTAGGTAAGAGTTTCACCCCAAAAGAATTTGCCAAATATGTAACTACGGTCGAACTCAATACCTGGCGGCCGCAATTTGTGGTCCTCCACAATACCGCTACGCCGAAGCTTTCGGAATGGCACACGATTCCCGGCCCACAGCGCATCAAGGGGTTGGAGAAATTCTACAGAGACACGCAGAAGTGGTCGGCCGGACCTCATCTGTTTGTTGCAGACGACTTGATCTGGGCCTTCACTCCTCTGAATACTTCCGGCATTCATGCTCCTTCGTGGAATGCGATTTCCTGGGGAGTCGAATTGGTTGGCGACTATTCCGTGGAAAAGCTGAGCGACGGGAGCCGCGAAAACTTAATTGCGTCGCTGGCGACCCTGCATAGCCTGGCCGGCCTGGATCCTCATGGGCTTCGCCTGCATAAAGAGGATCCGAAAACGACACACAAGGGCTGTCCCGGCAAAAACATCGGGAAGGCGACCGTGATCCAATGGGTCGCCGAGCGAATGGCCCATAATCATCCGGGCGAACATTCACCAGCGAAGCTAAAGGCTACACTCAAAGCGGCATCGTAAAAAAATGAGGGCGCAACTTTTTGCACTCTGCTTGCACGCCTCACCTCACTCGTCGTAGGCCCTTAAGACGTGCACGGAAAAGCGCCTTTGCCGGTGAGTTTACAATTTTCTTACTCGATTCTGCCTACCAGATGGATTACGCGGGATTTGAGCGGCAAGGCTTTGATCTTCTTAACAAAACTTTTCCCTCTCTTCTAGTAACATTGCTCATCTACGCAAGTCCCTATCCATAGGGAGTTTTTGGCTTTTTTTCGTTTGCCGAATGGAAGCGCGTTCCTAAGTTTTGAGGTTGGAGATGAATATCATCAACAGGTGGGCGATTGCCCTGGCAGTTCTTGTATTCGTAGGCCACCAGGCCTGGGGCCAGGCAACAACTGACAGCACGGCGGTCCGCAAGATTGGCGCGGTGACGGCCCTTAGCGGAAATACGATTACCCTGAAAGCCGATTCAGGGCCAGACGTCAGCGTGCTTGTTCAGGACTCCACCCGGATCGTGCAATTGCCGCCGGGACAAACGGACCTGAAAGCGGCCACACCCATTCAATTGAAAGATGTGCAGATCGGCGACCGGATGCTGGTACGGGGCAAGCCAGGCTCCGACGCTCAGTCGGTGTTGGCTTCGAGCCTGATCGTGATGAAGCAGGCAGACGTTGCCCAGAAACAGCAACATGATCGGGAAGATTGGCAGAAACGAGGAGTCGGCGGGATTGTGAGCGCCATTGATCCGGCGGGAACCATCACGGTCTCGGTGACACCGACGTTCAGCGTGGCGGTCAAAACGTCAAAAGATACGAGGTATCTCCGCTACGCTGCCAACTCCATCAGCTTTGAAGACGCCAAGCACGGCACATTTGAGCAGATCAAGACGGGCGACCAGCTTCGCGCCCGCGGAGACAGGGCGGCCGGCGGCAAAGAAATTACCGCGGAAGAAGTGGTTTCAGGCTCGTTCCGGAATATTGCCGGGACGATCTCGTCTGTGGACAGCTCTGCAGCGACGCTCTCCGTCAAGGATCTATTGACCAAAAAGACCGTGATCGTGAAAGTTACAGCCGAATCTCAACTGAAAAAGCTACCGCCGCAAATGGCGCAAGGACTGGCGATGATGGCCAAGGGGGGCGGTTCACGGCCATCCGCTCCTTCGTCATCAACTCCGTCCGCTCCAGTTGCTCAAGTTCAGGGGGCTTCGGCGCCCGCAGGAGGAGCGCCAGCGGGTGGCCGTCCGGGAGGTCCGCCCGATCTACAGCGGATGTTGAGCCGCGCGCCCGCTGTAACCCTGGCAGAACTGCAAAAAGGCGATGCCCTCATGATTGTGGCCACCGAGGGCTCGGAGGGTTCAGAAGTCACGGCCATTACGCTGCTGAGTGGAGTTGAGCCTATTCTGACCGCTTCCCCAAGCGGCAGTGCCGCCGCTACTTTGCTTTCAGGATGGAACGTTTCCGGCGCTCCGGGAGACGCCGGCCCCCAATAAGTTGCAAGACATTCAAGAAACTACACGCTAGAAATTGTGGAAGAGGTCTGCTCCGAGGTGACTGAAATGAACGTGAACGGCCGTGGATTAACCACGCATTTTTATTCTTTTCTTGTTCTTTTGTTTTTAGTTCTATCTGCGAGTCTGTCGCTCGCGCAAGCCGCTCCGGGCAGCTTGCACGGACAGATTGCCGATCCCACCGGAGCCGTGATTCCCGGCGCGCTGGTTACTTTGAAGAATGCAGATGGACAGACCTTTACGGCCACGACCAGCGGCACGGGTGAATATGAGATCAAGAACCTGCAACCTGGGGCATATACGCTACGGGTTGCGGCCAAGGGTTTCAACGCGGTGGCGCAACAGGTGAATATCGCCGCGGAAGTGGCGCAGAAATTGGATGTGGCCCTCGAAATCAAGACCCAAGAGGCACAGGTTGTGGTTGAAGGCGAAGGCGCGAAGGTGGACGTAAACCCGGCCAACAATGCGAGCAGCGTGGTGCTGTCGGGAAAGGACCTCGATGCGCTCTCGGACGATCCAGACGAATTGCAGTCGGAGCTTCAGGCATTGGCGGGGCCCTCAGCCGGGCCGAACGGTGGACAAGTCTATATTGACGGATTTACCGGCGGGCAGCTACCGCCGAAGTCCGCAATCCGTGAAATCCGGATCAACCAAAACCCGTTCTCGGCACAGTACGACCGCCTGGGTTATGGCCGCATTGAAATTCTTACCAAACCCGGCACCGACAAGTTTCACGGGCAGTTCTTATTCAACGACAACAACTCCATCTTTAACGCTCAGAACCCTTTTGCGGGAGTGCAGCCCGGTTATCAATCCGAGATCGTGAACGGCAATCTCGGAGGCCCTTTGGGAAAGAAAGCATCGTTCTTTTTCAACATCGAGCGGCGCAATATCAACGAAATATCGGCATCCAACGGCACGAACCTTGACACCAGCTTTGAGGATGTCGGCTTTGCCAATGCGATCACCAATCCTCGCGTCCGCACCAACCTTGGCCCGCGCCTCGATTTCCAACTTGGCGCAAGCAATACGCTGACAACGCGTTATCAATTTACCGACAACAAAGAGACTAGTGACGGTATTGGAACGTTTTCGCTGGCTTCACAGGCATATAACCAAAGCAGCCAGGAGCACAGCTTTCAGATCAGCGATACGCAGGTGCTGAGCCCACGGGCGGTCAACGAAACCAGGTTCGAATATGAGCGCCAAACCACGTCGCAAGCCGCGCAGAACTTGCAGCCGCAACTCTTCGTGCCGGGATCTTTTACGGGTGGCGGAAATGCGATCGGCAATGTTTCACTCACGCAGAACTATTATGAAGCGCAGAACTATACGTCTCTGTCGATCGGGAAGCACTTCATCCGGCTGGGCGGACGGTTGCGAGTAACCTCGCAGGCGAATTCATCGACGCAGAACTTCAACGGGACATTTACCTTTACCTCGCTTGACGCGCTTGTGCCAGATCCCAATAATCCCCAGCAGAAGATTCTCGATCCAACCTCCTACAAAGCCACACTGCTAGGTTTGCCCGGAGCGGGACCTTCGCAGTTTACGATTAGCACCGGACAGCCGCTCATCAACAACACAATCTTCGACGCCGGACTCTACAGCGAGGACGATTGGAAGATCCGTCCCAACATGACTCTGAGTTATGGATTGCGCTTTGAGACTCAAAACGAGATCCACGACCATGCCGATGTAGCGCCGCGAATCGGTTTTGCCTGGGGACTTGACGGAGGCAATAACAAGGCGCCCAAGACGGTCTTACGAACCGGATTCGGCATGTTCTACGATCGATTCTCGCAGAACCTTGTGATCCAGTCAGAGCGCCAGAATGGAATCACGCAGCAGCAATTCATCGTCGAGAATCCTGGGTTCTTTTCGACAATTCCTTCCCTCAGTTCGCTCGCAGCGACACAAAAGCCGACGATCTACCAGATATCGCCAAACTTGAGAGCTCCTTACACGATGCAAACAGCAGTGGGAGTTGAACGGCAGCTTTCCAAGACGGCCACGGTAACGGTGAATTATCTCCACTCCCGCGGAGTCCATCAGTTCGTCAGTTTGAATACCAACGCGCCACAACCGGGGACGGGCCTTCGCGCTTTCCCCAATCAGGGGAACATCTATCAGTACAATTCCGAAGGAGACTTCAAGCAGGACCAGCTGGTTACAAACTTCAACCTAAGGGCCGGAGCCAAACTCTCATTTTTCGGCTTCTATATGCTGAACTTCGCCAAGAGCGACACCAGCGGAGCGTCCAGCTTTCCCTCCAACCAATTCGATTTGAGCGAGGATTTTGGACGAACCCCGTTCGATATCCGCCACAGGGTCTTTTTCGGTGGCACTATGGCGCTGCCTTATGCGTTCCGCATCAGTCCCTTCATGGTCTTCAATTCGGGGCAGCCCTTTAACATCACCGTGGGCCAGGATCTGAACGGCGATTCCATCTTTAACGACCGGCCGGCATTCGCAACAAGTCTCTCGCGGCCCAGCGTGATCGTTACACGATTTGGAGCATTTGACACCCAGCCTCAGCCAGGCCAAGCCATTATTCCCGCTTATTTTGGCACCGGCCCCTCACAGTTCACGCTCAATATGCGCCTCTCGAAGACGTTTGGATTTGGAAAGAAGCCGGAGACAGCGGATAACTCAGCTAATCAGGGCAATCAAGGAGGACGCGGCGGGCAAGGCGGTGGCGGGGGTAGAGGAGGCCCTGGCGGCCCTGGTGGTGGAGGCTTTGGAGGACCAGGCATGATGCGAGGAGGGCCGGGGGGCGGCATGTTTGGCGGAGGAGGAGCCCCAAGCAACCAACGCTATAACCTCACGTTTAGCATATCGGCCAGAAATCTACTGAACTACTCAAATTTTGGTACGCCCGTAGGTACCTTAAGCTCAAAGCTTTTTGGAGAATCCAACTCGCAGGCGGGTGGACCATTTTCTTACCGCCGACTCGATTTGCAGGTAATGTTTAATTTCTAGAATCCAGTCCATCGCGGCAGGCGTGAAGCCTGCCGCCCCGCCCCTCCGCTAGCTCCATCCATTCGCCACGAAGGCCTCTACGATTCACCCCTCTATACGCCTATTTGAGGGCGCGCTTGAAAAGCTCGGTCAGCTCCTTATAAGCGCGTTCGGCCTGGGGCTGGTTGTAAATGGGGCTATCGGCAACAGTCCAGCCGTGCTTTGCTCCTTCATATGTTTCGCTGGCATAGGCCCCGCCCCACGCCTGGAGGGCGGCCTCCAATTTCTCGATTGCCTCCTGAGGCATCGAGCGGTCCTGAATGGCATGGCCAAAGTAGAGCTGCGCCTTAATTCCCGGCAATACCGTATGAGGGCTGTCCGGCTTATCGGTAAAAAGCCCGCCTCCATGGAATGAGGCGGCCGCACCGATCTTGTCCCCACGGACCGCAGCGGTGCGCAGGGCGAGAGCTCCGGCAAAACAATAGCCCACAACTCCCATCCGTGTTCCGGCGGTCGCTTCCTGACTCGCAAGGAAATTAACATAAGCCGTAGCGTCGCGTTCGGCGGCATCCGGAGTCAGCGGGGCAGTCAATTCGCGGAAGCGCTTCATGAATAGCTCTTCTGTAGAGAGTAGCGCACGATCAAGCACCGGCGGCTTCGCAGTGCGATAGAGCAGGTTTGGCACAAGGACCACATACCCTTCCGCAGCCAAGCGACGCGCCATGTCGCATTGAGACTTACGGATTCCACCTATGTCCGTATAGTGAAGCACGCCGGGCCAGCGGCCTTCGGCGGCGGGTTGGTAAAGAAATCCATCAGAGACACCATCGGCTGTTGGAATTGCGACTTCTTTTTCGATCATTCCCCACCTTTAAGAGAGCTCGGGTTCCAGGCTCTAATTTAGCAGGACTCTTTTACCACGATTCTCAGACAGCAGGATTCTCAGGGTGGGCGACTTTGTCAGCGTTTTATCGCTTAAGTACTTCAGCGCTTCAGCTGTTCTTAACGGGAGAAATAGCCGGTCTTGGCGCGGATGGTCAGCCCCGGCTCCTTGGCTCTGATGACAATCTTGCGGAAAGAATCATCCTTGACCTGGTTAGTGGCGTAGTAACCCAACTCATAGGAGGCCCGCAGTTCCTCTCCGATCTCGTGGAAATAAGAGTGCGGATCGACGCTGGCCGCATCGAAATGCCGCCCTCCCGTCTCTTTGGCGATACGATCCATGACGCGAATGCCGTATTGGTTGCGAGCCGTGAGCTTACCGTGATCCTTCCTGGTATAGCGAATGGTAAAGACCTGCACGTTGGCGGCTTGTGCGGCCTCGATCGTACTCATCATGTCATGAGAGCTGGAATTGTCTTCGCCATCGCTGAAGATAAGCAGCGCTCTCCGGCCGTTGGCCTGAGCGAGCTTTTCGGTAACCGGATAATAGATGGAATCGTAGAAGGCTGTCCCCAAAACACGCTGTTCGCGCGGCCCCAATTCAGGAACGCGAAGATTGTCGTCTTCGAAGCGGCGCAACCGATCCATCAAGTCGCTTTCCGATTGGGAAAAATCGCTGATGAGCCGGATGTGATTCCCAAATCCAACCAGGAACGCACGATCGTTGGGACCAAGCACTTCCTTCAGGAATATTTCCAGATCGTGCTGGTGCTGCTTATAGAAGTGTTCCTGGCTGTCGCTGAAATCGACGATCAATCCAATGGTGAGAGGCACATCCAGACTTCTAGCGAAGAAGGAGATTTTTTGAGGAGTGGAATCTTCGAGGATCTCTATGTCATCTTTGCCGAGGGTATCGACTAACGCCCCGGACGAGCTGCGCGCAGAGAAGCCAATGTTAACCAGATTGACGGAGACGCGCATGGTCTCCTGGCCGGAACAAATTCCGGCAAAAAGGAGCAGCAGGATCGAGAAACAGGTTGACACTCGCATTGGAACCACGCAAGCATAACCCACCGGATAGCACCCGCCAAATACCGGAAATGAACAGGTTCGCGGGATTTTTTGCATTAAGACTTATTCTGAAGACGCTGTAACCCTTTTTTCGGAGATGCCCGCTTACGTGGCGAATCGAGATTCTTGCGAGGCCTGAGAGCTTATATGAGCTCCGCTCTCATAAGCTCTCAGGCACGGTAGTTAGATTGCCCTTTACGCCCGGCTAAAGCCGGGCTCTTCCACAGTTGTGCCCGCGTTATTCATCACGCAATGTAGAGAATCCGCCCTAAGTTCCATTTTTCGACCCGTCAGATCCGTTCTAGATTTCTTTCGTGCAGCTTTTCTGCGATGGGAAAAACGACGCAACCATCCTAATTCCCCGGATTTGCTCTTATTTTAGGTGTCCGATCCGTCGTGACAACGAGTCAGTGCTCGGAAATTACGGACAAGCGGGCCGGTGGAACTGCTGTCATGATCTAATACCCACCCTTTGCTCCGAGCGCAAGAACCAAGAGCGCGCTCTCCTCAAAGGATGGGGCACCCACTTTTCCGTGAGAACTAGATTTTTATGTTCAGGTTGAGCCCGCCGTGCTCACTGAGCGCAACCTGTTATGGTCACAATTTCAAGGAGCCAGAGGCGCGGGGTGACGTAGAGCGATTTCGCTAAATGCTTCTTTCCAACAGGTAACAGCCGTAAGAAAGGCCCAATAGGGCCACTTCAAAAACTGCAAAAACAATCCAGAAGCTATTGTGCATATGCAGCAGGAGGCGATTCTCTGGGCTGGCAGCCTGTACTGGAGCACGCATGTGCAAGGCTCTATAGAGATCCTGCGAAATGAGATAGAAGGTATAAACCAGCAGCGCATACAGGCCCAACCAAAATACGATGGCTCCCAGGGGGCCAAGGTTCTCGAAAAATCCGCCCATTCCGTAGGAAACGCCACTGAGCGCAAGGTGCAAGAGGGCAATCATTCCGAGGACGTACCACAGGCCACGCCCCACTACAAAATAGAGATAGAAATCACCAGCGTGCTTGGTTAAGTTGAATTTTCGATAATCCTTTTGCACCGCGACCTGAAAGATCTGAGCGGCAAAAAGAAGAGCCAAGGCAAAGATCAGAGGCGTACCGGAGTGCGCCAAAGCCAAAGCATCCGCGGTGGCATGCAATTCTCTTTCCCTAAGGGCAGATTTATATTTGTATTCCTGCTCCGATTTCAGGGAGTCTTCAATAATGCTGTTGTGCTGCTTGATGGCGTCTTCATGGCTCAGCACGACACCAGCTTCCAGCTTGATGCCGGGAGCCTTGGATTTTTCCACGCGTGTGATTTCAGCCTGGGCAGCATCCCGGACTTCCTGCTGCCGCTTGATTTCAGCCTGTAGATCGACGTGCAACGCGGCAATCTGATCGATCTGCTTGCCCCGGTCCCTGGTCAACCAGAGATTCATGGCCGACATGAGAAAGGCGGTCAAAACCAAGCCCTGGAGCGCGAACATTAACGGCTGCGTCCACCCACGAATACGGGCAAACTCGGCGTATTGCAACAGTTCGGCGTTCTGAACGACCAGATTGCACTGGCGAAGGAAATTGATGGGGCCGGATTGCTGTCCCCATAGCTCTTTGAAGCGGTCGATCGGCGACCGGACTTCAATAAATTCCTGTTCCGCCTGGTATTCCATGATCAACTTGTGTTTAGCACAGTCGGTGTCCGGTGAACAAGAGACCGGGAGTGCATGGTGCTAGGCGCTAAGCTGAAATCATGCAATTTTCCGAGAAAAACGCGCCCAAGTTTGCGGCAGCGGCTACCGGGTTGAACGGTATTGGGGGCGATTCGGCTTGTTGCGCTGCCTCCGAAAGAGCTCCGGTACGATTTTCCAGGCGATAGCGCCGTCGAGCGGAGACGCGGGAATCAGGTTGAACGCGGCAATTGCAAGATTGTAAAAACCAAGGATCGCCAAAATTGCGTTTACGGGTTCAAAGCGCGTGTATCCAAACTTGGTCCCCCCCCAACAGCCAGCGGTATACCGACAATTGCCTGGGCTACAACTCCTCCCCAGGCAATCATGCAATGGTCAAATCGCGACCAAGGCGTTTGATAGCACGTAAGTCCAAAGATTGGATAGAGCTTGATGCAATCGACGGAACAGCCAAGTTGCCGGGCGGCGATCATGTGCCCGCATTCATGAAGCAAGATCACGCTCAAATAGGAAAGCAGTGCAGCAAGAGTTAGCAGCGGATGACGCACTACGTTCAAAAGCATGATCCCGGAAATGAGAAAGACCGACCAGTGAACGTAGACGGGCACATTGTTGATCCGAAGGATCTCCGTGAGCTTTCTCCAGCGAATTGGTAGGGGGATTCTGAAGGCACTCGCCATTGTCTGGGTTAGAACCTCTTCGATTCAGTCGTCGCAAACAAAAGATGGATTCTATACCCAGGGAGACAGGAAGGCATTTTCAAACACGGGCCAGCAGATTCTCGGTTTCGGCAAACCTTAAAGCCTACAGACGAGTGAGGTAATCTGTGAGGCTGAGTGTAATCATGATCAGGAGCCAGAAGAATCCAGCACAGACAGTAAGAATGGTCAGCTTACTGCTATAGCGAATGTGCATAAAAAAGAGGATAACCAAGATGGCCTTGATACAGGCGATGGCCAAGGCTATTACGGGATTCCATATGCCAAGATCGATCTTAGCTACCAAATATGTCACGCAAGTTCCAACTACCAATGCAAAAAATATCAAGAGATAGAGCTTGCGGGAGGGGTGGGCGTGTTCCATCGTCGATTCCATTGTCTATCTCCCTTTTAAGAAAAGATCTCGTGCCCGTTCCGGCTGATCAAGTAGAGCAGCGGGAAAAGGTAGATCCACACGATGTCCACAAAGTGCCAATACAGACCGACGTTTTCCACGGGCGTATAGTATTCGGGCCCAAATTCGCCTCGCTTCGCCCGCAGGAAGAGCCAGGCAAGCACGCCCAATCCAATCAGCATGTGCGTAGCATGCAGGCCGGTCATGGCGAAATAGAATGAGAAGAAGATCTCCGTTTGGCGCGCAATCTGCGCAGCCGCAGCCGGGGGAACGTTGCGCGACTCCAGGTCATCGGCAATATTGCCCTTTTTCGGATCGCCCGCATCACAGCCACCGGTAGCATTAAAGCCCTTGCCGATTACCTGGCCGGGAATATGGCATTCATCGTATTTCTCGTAGTACTCCTTGGCCTTTACGCCGAGGAATGCAACACCGAGAATCATGGTTAGCGCAAGATAGATCATCTGCTGCCGTCGCTTGCCATTCTGCGCAGCCCATACGGCCATCGCCATGGTCAAGCTACTGCCGATCAATACGAGCGTGTTGGCAAAACCCCAGGTAACGTCGATACTGCTGCTACCGCCAACAAAGGCCGTGTAGTACTTGTGGCGATAAATCAGATAAGCGGTGAAGAGGCCGCCGAACATCATGATTTCAGTCAGCAGAAAGACCCACATGCCAAAGGTGGATGCCTCTCTCTGCTGATCCATGGTATCGAACTGATGGGCCAGCGCTGGATGATGCTCTTCGGTAGTTGCCAGATTATGGGACAACGGTGACCTCCCGGTCCGCTCCGTAATGGTACGGCTCTTCGGTGACTATCGGCGTTTCCTCAAAATTGTGGGTGGGCGGCGGCGAGCTTGTTTCCCACTCCAGACCAGTCGCTTGCCAGGGGTTAGGACCCGCTATTTCGCCGAAACGCATTGAGTACAGGAAATAGATCAACGGCAGAATGAAGCCCACGGCCAGAATCGATGCGCCCGCCGTGGAGAGTACATTCAGCACCTGAAACTCTTCGGGATACGCGTGATAGCGACGCGGCATTCCCATATAACCAAGAATGAATTGCGGGAAGAATGTAAGGTTGAAACCGATAAAGGTAATGAGCGCGGCCAGCTTGGCCCAACCCTCCGGATACATTCGGCCGGTTATCTTCGGCCACCAGAAGTGCAGGCCGCCCAAATACGCCATAACCATGCCGCCGACCATCACATAGTGGAAGTGAGCAATGACAAAGTACGTATCGTGGATATGGATATCCAAACCAAGAGAGGCGAGGAATAAGCCGGTCAGCCCGCCGATGGTGAACAACCCAATAAAGCCGAAGGCGTAAAGCATGGGCGTTTCAAAGCTGACGGAGCCTTTGTACATAGTGGCCGTCCAGTTAAAAACTTTGACCGCCGAAGGGATGGCTACGGCGAAGCTTAGAAGCGAGAAAACCATCGCCGAGTAGGTGGATATACCCGCCACAAACATGTGGTGAGCCCATACCACGAAGCCGAACACTGCAATCGCGATACTGGAGAAGGCAACGAAAGAGTATCCAAAGACCCGCTTGCGGGAGAAGCAGGTGACGATTTCGCTGATCACACCCATACCCGGCAGGATCATGATGTAGACCGCAGGATGGGAGTAGAACCAGAACATGTGCTGAAAAAGCACCGGATCGCCGCCGAGCTTTGGATCGAAGATACCGATATGGAAACCGCGCTCCAGCGCCAACAGGATCAGGGTAATGGCCAGAACCGGAGTACCAAGAATCATGATCAGGCTGGCGGCGTAGTTCGCCCATATAAAGAGCGGCAGGCGACCCCAAGTAAGGCCCGGAGCCCTCATGCGGTGCACTGTGACTATAAAGTTCAGCCCGGTGAAGATGGACGAGAAACCCGCGGTGAGAATGCCGACCGCCATCAGGATGACGTGGGTCTTGACGAAGCCAGAGCTAAGAGGCGTATAGAAGGTCCAGCCGGTATCAACACCACCGGTTACCATGGTTGCCAACGAGAAGAGAGCGCCGACGATAAAGATGTACCAGCTCAGGAGATTGATCTTGGGGAAAGCCAAGTCTTTGGCGCCAATCATCAGAGGGACAAGGAAGTTACCGAGTACCGCGGGCACGGACGGTATCAGGAAGAAAAAGATCATATTGATACCGTGCATGGTGAAGAGCTTGTTGTAGGTGTCGGAGGTGAAGAGGTCGCCAGCCGGAGTCAAGAGCTCCAGCCGAATCATGGCGGCGAATAATCCACCGACGAAGAAAAAGAAGGTGATGCTGAAGAGATAGAGGACCGCGATCCGCTTGTGGTCTTTGGTCAAGAGCCAGGAACGGATTCCATAGTTATCATTCAAGTAATGCTTGGCGGGCATTACAAGTTGAGAGGCTGGTTGCGTGGCGGTGCTCATGGCTTTTTCCCTGGTAGCGGTTGCGGAGCCGCATTTTGCTGCTTCATCTGGTCCTGAATATTCGGAACCTCGTTGTCACGAATCTCGCTTGGAGAGGTTCGATTGTTCAACGGCTCACCCTGCTGGAGCGAGAGTGTTTCGATGTACTTTACGAGCTGGATCAGCCCTTCTTCACTGACTACGCCCTGAAACGTAGGCATAATGGGCTGGAAGCCGGAGACAATCTTTATATTGGGATTCAGAATCGATTCGCGGATGTAGTTATTGTCGGCAATGACGGTACGGCCATCATTCAGCCTTACGGGCCGTCCATAAAGGCCGGTCAGGTTTGGACCGCGCGCACCGGAATCGGCCCGGTGGCAGGTGATGCAGCCAAGCTCCTGAAAGAGCTTTTCACCTTCGGAGGCAAGTGAACCGTCTACTTTTCCACCTACCAACCAAGCCGCATAGTCGTCGGGCTTCATGACTGTAACTTCCCCGATCATGGCGGAGTGCTTGGTTCCGCAGTATTGCGAACAGAACAGGTGATAGGTCCCCGGCTTCGTCGCCTCAAACCAAACGTCGACATAGCGGTTGGGCAAAACGTCCTGCTTCACACGGAATGCAGGCACGAAGAAACTATGAATGACATCCTGGGAAATCATGGTGACCCGGACAGGCCGGCCCATCGGGACGTGAAGCGCATTGATTTCCCGCTGGCCGCTGGGGTGCTCGAATTTCCACATCCACTGTTTGCCTATGCCGTAAACTTCCAAAGCATTGGCGGGCGGACGACGCTCATGAAAATAGAGGGCCGCGCCCCACACAAAGATCACCATGGAGATACCTAGGGGAATTACGGTCCAGATGATCTCGAGCAAAGTGGAGCCATGGATCTGCTCTGCTTCATGCCCCGGCCGCCTCTTGTACTTGATGGCGAAGAAGAGGATGAGAAGGCCGACCAGCAGGGAGAAAAAAGTCGTAATAAGCACCAGGAACAGGTAGAGTCCGTCCACCGGCCCAGCAACGGTCGAGGCCTGCTCAGGAAATAATGGAAGTTTATATTGCATAGTCGCTAATAGCTTCCGGCCTTTGGCTTCAAACTTCTAGATAAACTATCGGTCCCCAGCCGGCTTCCGCCCGCGGAGGCCCGTTCGCGGCGGAGCATCCAGAACAAAGATCCGCCAAGCACGAGTACGGTCAGCAGCGCGCTGAGCCGCAAAATATTGAAAATGACCGCTCCGTATTTCCCTCTGGCTGGATCGTAGTGATAACAGTAGAGAAGCACCTGCTCCACCACCGAGCCGATTCTGCCTTGAGACGCCTCTACGAGGCCCAATTTCAAGTCGCGAGGGCCATACTCAATTCCGTAGAAATACCGCGAAAGATGGCCATCGGGCGTGAGAATCATGATGCCGCTCGCGTGGGCATACTGCTGGATTTCCGGGTCCCAGGCATAGCGAAAGCCAACGGCGTTGGTTAGTGCGTCAATTTGATCTTTCTTGCCGGTAAGGAAATGCCAGCCTTCTTCCGCTCCCGGGCGGCGGTAGCGCTCCAGAAACGTTTTCTTCGTAGCGGCTGCCGACGCAGGCGTGTCTTTTGGATCGAAGCTTACGGTAACCACGTTGAAATCGCGGCCCACATTAAACTTCAGCACATTGAGCGATGCGGTGAGACCGTTGAGCACCTGAGAGCAGAGCATCGGGCATTGGTAGTACACGAGCACAAGAACTACGGGTTTCTGGCCGAAATATTGACTCAACTGTACCGCCTGACCATGCTCGTCGGTAAAAGCGGCCTCGAGAGGAATCTTCTGGTTAAGGCGCTGGTCGATGCCAACCTGGTCGAGAATCGACGGTTTCTGATTTGCAGGAGCCTGGCCCAACTCTCCTTTGGGCGCGGCCTGCGCGAAGGCAGCCGTAAGCCCGGCCAGAGCGGCGAGGATTCCAGACAGAACTCGAATTGGCAATCGCATGCTCACACTACTTTCCTTTGACTTTCTCTCCCTGCACGCCTTGTGGCGCCAGCAAGCCAGGTTCAATGGGAACGGTGCTCTTGGGCAGAAACGGACCGCTTACAGAGGGCAAGCCTCGTTCCGTGAGAATATCGATCGCACGCGAGACCGGAATATGGATATTGCCGTTCGCATCTTTGCCGGTTTCATTGAGCAAACGATTTTCACTTTGCCGAAACCGGTCCATATCGACCGTCTCGTCATCCTGCAATCTTGGACCAACAAAGGTGTTTCTAATACGCTGCTTGACCCGGGCTTGCTCATCGGGAATATCGGCGCCCTTTCTCGACTGGCGGACCTCTTCTTCCATTTGGGTGAGCTTGGGATCGTGGCCTTTTTCCCACCACTCAAAGCCGCGCATCAACCAATCCGCCAGAAAGAACGTGATAATTCCGGATATCACCAGAAAGGCGAAGAACACAACGATGGCGCGGATGTTGAAGTCCGTTTCCTGGTGACCGTGCCGAACTCTTGCACCGCCCGATTGAGACTGAAAACTATCCATGTTTCGCCTCCAGCATCTCCACAAACTGAGGATCGTTGACAGGCAGGATCGCGCGTTTGTTCAACTGCCAGAAGAAGATGCCAAGCCAGAGTCCGCCTACAGCCAGGAAGTTCACGATGTCGAGGGGGCTGATATGAAATTCAACCTCTCCCTTTGCATTGTGGAAGTTCGGCTCGATGAGCCAGAAGAGGTCCAGGAGCCTCATGAAGACAAGCCACAAAGCAACGGCCGCCAGCTTGCGACGGTTGCGTTTCAGGTTGCGCGAGAGCATCAGCGCAAATGGCAGAACGAAATGGAAGCAAATCAGAGCAACGCCGATCGTCTGCCAGCCGCCACGCAACCGGTCAAGATACCAGCGGATTTCGTCCACCATATTGCCCGACCAGATAATGAGCCACTGCGAGAATGACAGATACGCCCACAAGATGACGAAGGCGAAGGTCAGCTTGCCGAAATCGTGGAGGTGATCTTTGCGGAAGATACCCTCCAGCGGCTTGTCGGATGAGAGCTGAACCAGCAGGAGAATGGTTAACGCGAATGCAGTGAGGGCCTGGCCAACCATGAACAACATGCCCCATACAGTGGACCACCAAGTGGGGTTCAGCGACATGACCCAGTCGACGGAGGCAAAGGTAATCGTCAACCCGTAGAGCACGATGCCAGCTCCACTCAGGTTCTCGATGGAGACCGCAGCCGCGGGAGTCGTCTTGCCGGCCTCTTCCTCATGCGACCACCGGCGCAGCCTCCATGCTAACGCACCCCAGATTGCAAAATAGATAAGCCCGCGAATGATGAATAGAGTCGGATTGAGGTAGTAGGCCGCTTTGGCTTCTCCGAGGATCTTGGGATCCATCGCAGTCCACGGATAGAGGATGTTGGTCTTCATCCCGACAACGATCGGAAGCCAGCAGATAAACATCAGGGCCATCGGCCAGCCGGAAGCGGCTTCCCACGGCCTGCGCCCAAAACGCCCCCAATTGCCGCCGCTGACATACTGCAACATGAGCAGCACCAGGGAGCCGAGTGTGGGCGCCAGCCAGAACATGAACGCCAAGAGCCAGGAGCGCAGGAACTGCGTCCAGTTCATGAAGGCGCCGATCGCAGCGCCAATGGAAAAGAGCACACCCACGATAAAGGCGATGCGGCTCCAGCGAGGAATCGCCGCTGGAGGAGCAAAAGCGGCCGGAGTGATCTTAGTAGTTAAACTCATGGCCTCGGCCCTCCCGGCATCTGTTCAGGGTTCTGTATGGAAGTCGCGGGAAGATTCATCTCCTTGATGGGCGGACCATCCAGCTTGCCGCGGTCTTCGGCGGCAACATCGGCGGCTGTGGCATTCTGGCTCAACTGAAGAGCGCGAATGTAAGCCGCAATCTTCCAGCGGTCTTCAGGAGTAATTTGCGCCGCGTAGTCGGGCATCGCGCCAAAACCGTGCGACATGACATCGAAGAAGTGCCCTAGAGGCGCATTGCGAAGGCGTGCATCGTGAAGGGATGGCGGCGGCTTGAAGCCGCGCTGCACGATCATGCCCTTGCCGTCGCCCACTTCCGAGTGGCAAGGGGCGCAGTAGATGTCGTACCGCTGCTGGCCACGAAGAAGCGCTGTTCGGTCCAGCTTAAACGGCAGGTCATTGCCAAGATCATTGCCGTGCCTGCCGGTATACAGGTAGACATCTTCGTGCAACTGCCCGCGAGCTACTGTTCCAGGTATGGGATCACGCTCCGAGCGACGATCAGCAAAGAACTCGGTAGAGCGAAGCGGAATAAACTTGGGTTGATTGTGCATGTCCTGGCGGCAGCCAGTGACCAGCAATCCCAAAGCGAAACTTGCCGCCAGAACCGGCAAGGCGAAACGGCGAGACACCGAGGTATTAATAAGGCACCTCCGTGACCTCTACAGGATGGAAGCCTTCGAGGAAACCCTTGGTCTCAGAGAGACGAAACTGCGGGTCCTGCGACTCGATGCACAGAAAAAAACGATCACGGCTGGCGCGAATAAAATTCGGGGAGTTAAACACGGGATGATAGGGCTGAGGCAGGCCGTTCAACGCCAGCATGCCAAAGACAGCCGCCAGACCTGCTCCAAGAATGGCGCATTCAAACGTTACCGGAATAAACGCAGGCCAGGAATGATATGGCTTTCCACCAACATTGAGGGGATAGTTGACGGCAGAGATCCAAAACTCCATGGAGTAGCCGCCGATCATTCCCAGCATCGCGCCGATCAAAACAACAAGAGCTACTCGGTTGTGATGGGAGCCAATCGCCTCTGCTGCTTCCTCGATCGGGTAGGGCGAGTAGGTATCCATTTTGCGATACCCCGCCTCATAAGCGGCCTTGGCCGCATGCACCAACTCGGTGGGGCTCTCGAATTCCGCCATCAGTCCGTAGACAGGCGATAGAGTGGACGATGAGTTCATTCTTTCACCTTCGATTGCGGCAGCAATGTCCTCAATTCAAAGATTGAGATCGCCGGCATAAAACGTATGAACAAGAAGAACAGGAGCGTAAAGAAACCCATCGTTCCTACGAAGGTCATTACGTCCCATTTGGTAAACCAGTACATACCCCAGGAGCTGGGAAGAAAGTCACGCTGTAGACTCATGACAACGATTACGAATCTTTCCAGCCACATTCCGATGTTTACATCGACTGCAACGATGAACAGCATCCAGGGAGTCGAGCGAACTTTGTTAAACCAGAGAAGCTGGGGAAAGATGATGTTGCAGAAGACCAGCGTCCAGTAGTAGCCGGCGTAGGGGCCGTGCATGCGGTTGAGCACCATAGCCCATTCATACTTGTTATGGCTGTACCACCCGAAGAAGGCCTCCATCGAGTAGCTATAGGCCACGATCAGCCCGGTCGCCAGCATGAGCTTGGCGCAGTTCTGCAGGTGCCGCAGCGTGATGTAATCCTGCATTCCATAGAGATATCGGAAAGGGATGGCCAGCATGAGCACCATGGCGAAGCCGCAGTAGATTGCGCCCGCCACAAAGTACGGCGGGAAGAACGTAGTGTGCCAGCCAGGGACCAGCGAAACCGCGAAGTCCAAGCTCACTACGCTGTGCACTGAAAGCACAAGCGGAGTGGATAGGCCCGCCAGCAACAGGTAAGCCGTTTCATAGCGGTTCCAGTGCTGAGCGGAGCCGCGCCAGCCCATCGCCAGTAACCCATAGATGCGACGAACAACCATGCTCTTGGCACTATCGCGCATGGTGGCCAAATCGGGTATCAAACCGATACCCCAAAAGAGGAACGAAACAGTGAAATAGGTGGAAACGGCAAAGACGTCCCAGATCAGAGGGCTACGGAACTGAGGCCATACTCCCATGCTGTTGGGATACGGAAACAGCCAGTAGGCAGCGATCCAGGGGCGGCCGGTATGGATGAGTGGAAAGAGACCGGCCTGCATGACCGCAAAAATCGTCATGGCTTCAGCAAAACGGTTAATCGAAGTACGCCAGCCCTGCTTGAAGAGCAGCAGAATGGCGGAGATTAACGTGCCCGCGTGGCCGATACCAATCCACCAGACGAAGTTGACAATGGCGAATCCCCATCCGATAGGGATATTGATTCCCCAAATTCCTGTGCCTTTGAAGATGAGGTACGCAACCGCCGTCGTCAACATGCCAACCAGCGTGGCGCCGATGGCAAAGATAATCATCCAGAAGACGGGCGTGTGCCGCGTGAGAATGACTCCGGCAACCCGGTCGGTTACAGTGCCAAAATCCTGGCCCGGCCCCATGAGGGGCGGCCTTACACCTTTTGGCGGCAGTACATCGATTTCGTCTTGAACAGGCATGGTTAAGCCTTCTCCGAAGACTGGAGTTCGGGATTGGGGTTACGCACCGCACCAATGTAGGTAGTGCGCGGACGGGTATTCAGATCAGCCAACAGGTGATAGTTGCGCGAACCGGCTTTTAGCTTGGACACTCGGCTGTTCGCGTCATTGACATTGCCAAAGATAATGGCCTCGGTCGGGCACACTTGCTGGCAGGCTGTGAGAATCTCGCCGTCTTTAATCTCGCGCTCTTCTTTTTCCGATTTAATCCGCGCGGCATTGATGCGCTGCACGCAGTAGGTGCATTTCTCCATGATGCCGCGGCTGCGCACGGTAACATCAGGATTCCGCATCAGCTTGAGGCTGGGTGTTTCATAATCGGCATAAAGCAGGAAGTTAAACCGCCGCACTTTGTACGGGCAGTTGTTGGAGCAATACCGGGTGCCAACGCAGCGGTTGTACACCATGTCATTCAGTCCCTCGGTGCTATGAACCGTGGCTCCGACAGGGCAGACAGTCTCGCAAGGCGCATTCTCGCACTGCATGCAGGGAACTGGCTGAAAGTGAACCTGAGGATTTGCCGCATCGCCTTCGTAGTAGGCGTCGATGCGAATCCACTGCATTTCACGGCCGCGCTGCACCTGTTCCTTACCGACAACAGAGATGTTATTTTCCGACTGGCAAGCGACCGCACAAGCCTGGCAGCCAATGCACGAATTCAAATCGATGGCCATGCCCCAGGCGTAGCCAAGTTTGTTAAAACTTTCCGACTTGTAAGGGAAATTTTCGGGATGGTAGAGGGTCTCATCGGCCTTCGGCTCGATTTCCTTCCCGTCTTCCTCAACCGCAAAGTTTGGCTCTTTCCGATACTCTGCGAGCGTTGTGGCCTTCACCGGATCGCGATTCTCCATGGTGAAGTGGCCCTGCGTCACGGCAATATTCCAGTATTCATTTGTGGCCGCGATCTGCCCCTGCCCCTGATACTGCGCGGATGCGGGCCGCACGGAATATGCGTTATAACCTGTGCCTGTTCCTACGCGACCGACTCTCTTTTGTCCGTATCCGAGATAGAGCGTCACCGCATTGTCGGGATGACCGGGCTGAGGCCAGTAAGGAGCCTTGACCTTCTTGCCCTGGACTGTAATCTCGATCACATTCTGGGCATCGGATTGATGGTCGTTGTTGTCCTTGAGCTGGTTGAATTTCAGCCGTCCCGCCATCGCCGGACTGATCAAAGCGACGTTGTCCCAAGTCGTGCGCGTAAGCGGTTTCGGCGTCTCCTGGAGCCATCCGTTGTTTATGAAGGTCCCGTCGTAGATGCAGGGATCGGGGCGGAACATCACTTCCACCGAAGTTCCCGCAGGCGTGGCCGGAGGCAATGAACCGAGCCTCGCACTCACTTGCCGGGCCGGAGAGGCACTATCGGCGATGAGGCCGTTGTGAACGGAGCGCCGCCACCAAGCTTCAAAATCCGTGCCGCTGTGCTGCAACTCCCAGTAGTTTCGAACCAGATCGTAACCGGATGCATCGGGCTTGTCGTAAAAGACCGCGAGCAACTCATGGGCGCTCTTGCCGTCATAGAGCGGGAGAATGAGCGGCTGGATGATGCTCACCGTTCCCTCATAGGAGCGAGCATCGCTCCACGCTTCGAGGTAGTGCGCCTGGGGAATGTGCCATTGCACATAGTCGGAGGTGTCATTGCGATGCAGAGAGAGCTGCACGCTGATCTCGCGCACTTTGCCGAGGGCATCCTGAAAATTGAGATCTGCAGGCGCTTCGTAGACGGGATTCACGCCGATCACGACAAGCGCATCGACCTTCCCGTCATTCATATCGGCCACCAGATCGCGAATCGATTGCGTGTGCTCAACCGGATCGACTTCAATGGGATCGATATAACTAACCGTTTGGCCTACATTGCCCAAAGCGGCGTTCATCGCATGCGCGAGCGCGACAACCGCTTCCGACTGAAACTCACCGGGAACAACCAGGCTTTTTCCGCGATGACGCGCCAGATCGGCGGCGACCGCCTCAACCCATTCCTGCTGCTCCGAAGAAAGCTGTTCCCCACTGGCTCCGCCTGTGCCGACCTTTGCAGCCAAGGCGCGAGCAATTTTTTCCACCTCTGAGGGCCGCAACGATAAGCGATGATCGGCCTTTGCCCCGGTGGTGCTGGGGGCACTCTCCGCCACATACAGGCGGTTCATCTCCAGACCAGGAATTAACTTTCGGCGGCTCATGAAGTCACGGGCGTAGCGAACGAAGCCCGGGAACCACTGACCGGAGAGAAAATCCGCATCGAGAGAGACAACGACATCCGCGGCATCGAATTTGTAGATGGAGTCGTAGTATCCGCCAAAGGCCAGCTTGGAGCCGGCGCGGAGACTATCGCGATGAACCGGATCATAGCGATGCCACTTCGCCTTGGGATACTTCTTCAAAATCGACTTCATCTGAGCGGCAAAAGTGGGCGACGTGACAGAACCCGAAAGAAACCTCAGCCCCTCACCCTGCCGCTTTTCCTGCGCTTGCGACACCTGATACGCGGCGCCGAGGAATGAGTCCCACGTTCTTGGCTCTCCCTTATACGAAGTTGCAGTCGCGCGGTCGGGGTCGTAGAGGTTCAGAATAGAGGCTTGCGAAAAGATATCTCCCGCGCCAAGGCTGGCCGGATGATCCGGGTTTCCTTCGACCTTCGTGGGCCGGTACTCATGGCTTTCCACAAGAAGCGGAATTGCATGACCGGCAAAGGGCATGGCCGTGGCATAAAACAGGGGTTTGCCGGGAACCAAGTCTTCGGGCTGGCGAACATAGGGGACAATCTGCTCGGGAGGCTGCTTGGTACATCCAGCCAATCCAGCCATAGCCAACGACGCTCCCGCGAGGCGAAGAAAGTCGCGGCGGGAGAACGAATCGACCCACTCGGAAGCCTGACGCGGGAACTCACGCTCCAGCAGTTCGCCAAACGCTTTTTCATTGGCGAACTCTTCCAGAGTACGCCAGTACTTAGGCCCTTTCGCCTGAGTGAGCTTTTCACGCACGGCGTCAAGACCCAAGCCGGCAGGCCTGATCTCACTGACGGGAATCAGCTTCAAGTTAGATTGCCCTCTCTAAGACATTCACTACAACTTGCTTACTTCGACATTTTTTGGCGCTAAGTTTAGCGGTGGCAGGTGGAGCAGCTCGTAATGTCCTGAACGGTGCGCAGGTGATACTTTTTCCTGAGCTCCGTGCCAAGTTCTTCCTGGCTCATAAACCGTTTTCCATCTATTTCCACAGCATGCTGCTCCGTGCCATCGGGCGGGCGATAGGTCATGTCAAAGACCTTGTCCTTGGGCCGGAGAAACTTTTCCGGCTTTCGATGGCAGTCCAGGCACCACTCCATTTGCAGAGAGTTTTCCTGGTACATCAGGGGCATCTTGTCGACTTCGCCATGACAACTAGCGCAGCCAACCCCTTTGTTTACATGAATGCTGTGATTGAAATAGACGAAGTCCGGCAGATCATGAACTCGCGTCCACTGTAACGACTGGCCCGTGCGGAAACTGACACGTACCGGGTCCAACAAAGAAGCGTTGGTCCAAATCTGGGCGTGGCAGTTCATACAGGTTTTAGTTGGAGGGATCCCGGCAAAACTGGACTCTTCGACCGACGTATGACAATAACGGCAATCCAATCCCAGCCCAGCCACATGGTGCGCATGGCTGAAGGGAACGGGTTGGTCGGGCGCTATATGCTGACCGGTGACATAAGGCGAACGCTGGAGATTAATTAGCGCTGCGCCTACCGCAGTGAGAGAGAGAACGATTCCAAGTATGCTTGCTCGAGCTAAAGTATTCGCACTGCGGTTAAAAATTTGGGCCATGAGTCCACTCACGGGGACCGACGCGCAATCAAAAACCTGACGCAACAGTAGTCCCGATCTTCAGCAATTAGGGAGACTGAAATTCCTTTGTTGCTGAAAACGGATGATTATATCAAGACCAACAACTTTGACCACCATTTTTTCTGTGCCGTGACATTTTTTCCGAGGCCGATGAAACCGGCTCCGCAAAAATCGCGGCACCAGACTTACATGCGCCTCAACTTCGGATGTTGGAGCAAGGAGAGTAGTTGCTTTGTAAGCAGGATCGATGTCGATTTTTTGGGAACCGGGGCAAAAGGCTTTAGAAGGGACAAAAGGGCCGACCTGAACGGCCAGCCCTTTCGAACGTTCGCAGTTTTTTGTTTAGAACTGGTACCGGGCGCTGATTTGCATTTGCCGCATATTGGTAGCAGTGTCAGTGTATTGGCCAAAGTTGGTAGCGGTGAACGTGTTCTTGAACCCAGAGAGGTTCGGGTGATTCAGAAGGTTAAAGACTTCCCACCGAAGCTGCAGGTTCTGGCTTTCGGTAACCTTAAACGCCTTGGTAAGGGAGGCGTCAAGATCGGTCAGGCCCGCTAAGCGCAAGTGATTGCGGCCGCTGTTACCCACAGTGCCAATCAGGGGATCCGAGAGTCCGCCAAGTCCAGCTACGCTACTGGCAAACACCGAGGGATGGAGCTTCGTAGCGTCGCCGTTAAGCCAATCAACCGTGGTGCCCAAAAGCGTTGGATCAGTAATAGATTTCGTTTTGCCGGTGGCTGGATTGAGAACGGGAATCGGACCAGAGAGAAGGGTTGTCGGGAATCCGCCTTGTGTTGAGAAGATACTGCTGGTGCTCCAGCCGTCCAGAATCCGCTTCATGATTCCATTGCTCATATTGCGAGCAAAAGGTAGCTGATAGACGTAGTTCAAGACAAAGCGCTGGCGCAGATCAAATTGTGAATTAGCGCGGTTTGCAGACAAGGGTTTGGTTGGATCGACGATGGCCGCGCTGTCATTCACCAAGACACCGAGAGAATCCGATACATCGTCAATGCTATGGCCATAGGTGTAGTTGGCATTGAATGTAAGCGAGGAGCCAAACCTGCCTATTGCTTCCAATTGCATGGAGTTGTAGGACGACGTACCGATGCTTTGAACCTGGGTCACGGTATTGAAGCGCGGATCGATACGGTTGCTTCCGATAAGGGATGAACCAGACTCATTCGCGGTGAACGAGAGAAATGAGTTAAGCCTGGCTTGCTCGTCGGCAACGCTGGTTGCGGCCGCGGGACGGAGACCCGATTGCGTGAGGTTCAGGGGAAACGTTACCTGAAGACGGTCGGTCTTGCTGCCAACGTAGCCTGCCTTCAGCGTCAATTGCTTCAGGGCTTGGTACTCAACGCCGATATTCCACTGCTGGTTGCGCGGATTATCCAAGTTCTGGCTCACAGCCGAGACGTTGCCAAAGTTGAAAGAAGTCGGCAAGAATTTACCAACTGCCGCCAGAGCCGCTGCCTGAGACGGATCCGTTCCCGCAACCAGACCCGCAACTTGCGCCGGCGTGAGGCCCGCAGCAGGCTGAATCGTGATTTGCGGCACAAACGGCGCAGCAAAACGGAGGTTGGTAATGGGGTTGAGGAAGATGTAGTCGTAGGCGATTCCGTAGCCAGCACGAATCACGGCCTTTCCACGACCGGGATTCCAGGCGAAGCCAACTCTCGGCGCCGGGTTCCAATTGCGATGAAATGCCGTGCCACCGAGATCCAAACCACCGAGAGCGCCATTGCCAATGGCTCCGATCGGCGTTTGATTGTTAGGATCGATATTCGAGAGAAGATTGTTTCCTTCGCTGACTCCACCCGACGACTCGAGACGGAACCCCAAGTTTAGGGTAAGCGTGTCTTTCAAACGGAAATCATCCTGAATAAAACCAAATCCATCCAGCGCAAAGTTGTGCCGATGGGTGTTGCCGAAACTTTGCGTGTATTGGAGAGCCTGCCCCTGTTGAAACGAAGCAACGTCCGCGTAGGTGATGCTGCCGCGAGTATTATTGTCGAAGAAACTAGGCGCCTGATAACGGAAGAAGTCACCGCCAAATTTGAATGTGTGGCGCCCCTTCACCCAGGAAAGCGTGTCGCCGTATTGAAAGACGTTTTGGGTGCGACCTTGGGGAATGATCGGCGATTCGCCAAATTGATCGAGCGAAAGGATGTTAATCCGGGGACCGAGCGGGAAAGAGCTGTTTGTGGTGAAATTCGGATTGTTGCGGCCAAGTCCGGCGCGGAACTGATTGATGAGATTGGGCGTGAGTTCCATCGTGTGACCGATATTTACGGTGCGCGTAGTCGAAGTCGCCTGGGCGCCAAAGTTCGGCAAACTCGTGCCGACGAAAGTGAGACCGGGGCTAGCAGCGACGTCAGGGTTCTCCCCGTAGCGCACGAAGAGCGAATCTTTGCCACCACGCAGGTTCTGGTCTATGCGAACCGACCATGAGTGTCCATTATTGACATCCGGAGCAGGGCTAGTCAGCACTCCTGAAGCCGATGTTGGAGCACCAACGCCATTAAATAGGGCTAGCGAGGTGGGATCGGTAATCCCCGCAGCTTGTACCGGAGTCATCACGGCCGCACTCTGAGGAGAACCAGAACCGCGAGTCTTGTCTAGCTCCCAATGACCGAAGAAGTATGTGTGTCCGGGAACAAGGGGACCGCCAAAGGTGAATCCACCCTGGTTCTGCGTGAACCGGGGAATCGGTCCCGGCCCATTGGTGCCATCCGCGCGAACGTTATTGAGGAAGTCGCGGGCAAAAAAGGCATCGCTTTGATAGAACTCGTATGCACTGCCGTGGAACTTGTTGCTGCCGCTTTTCGTGACAACCTGCGCCTGAGAACCGGAGTTGCGGCCAAACTCAGCGTCGAAGTTGTTCGTGATGAGTTTGAATTCCTGAATTCCGTCAAAGCTGAATGTTCCGAGGCCCGACTCGCCGGTGGTGGAGACGTCGCTGCTAATGATGTTGTCGACGGTGATATTGTTTGCACGACCGCGCGAACCGTTGCTGTTGTAGCTTCCAGTACCGAGGAAGGGATTATCCTTGGAAACCGGAACGGTTCCGGGGCTGAGAGTGGCATACGCCACTGGGTCGCGAGCCTGGTTGGGCAACTGGATGATCGTGGCGGTATCGATGGACTCGCTTATCTGCGCTGTTGCAACATCCAGGATAGGCTGCGCGCCTTCAACGGTGACTGTCTCGGAAGCGGTACCAACCTGCAATGAGGCGGTTAGACGCGTATTTTCGCCGCTCCGAACCGTCGCCTTTTCCGAAAATGCCTTGAATCCCTGAGCTTCAACTTTTATTTCGTAGTCGCCTAGTTCCATCTGCGGAGCAGAAAATTGCCCAAATTCGTTTGTAATAACTTCGCGAATTGCTCCTGTGCTTAAGCTTTTGATGGTGACCTTAGCGTGGGCGACAATCGCGCCTGAATTATCTGTAATTGTGCCGCTGATATCGCCGGTATTCGCCGCAAAAGCAAAGAGCGAAAACAGGGCAACAAGTGAAACCCCCATGATTCGACCGAATAATGTTTTCATGCCTCTCTCCTAACTTCGGTTCCCCTAATTTTTACTTTGTTTTAAGAAACGTTGTCTTTTGTAAAGACAAAGATATCAACGAGATTAAGGCAAGCAGAGTTCCATCAATCGTATGGAGACAGTTTTATTGTAAGGAAACGGTTTAATTTTCGTGGCGGGTACTAAACTGCTATTGATTCATGTATTAGGAACGGCAGCAGATTCTAAAAATGGAATTATAAACGCCGGAATCGTCTAATTTTTATATTAGAAACATCTAAGATATGCCTATTGAGGAGCGCTTTTCATCAATAGGAAAAATCTGGATTGGACCAATTTTTTTGAGGCAGACTTTCTTTTTACCAAAGTAAATCTAGCAACGAAGAGCGAAATTTACGCATGGCAGCAAATGTACTTTAACTGAAATATATGGGCTCGGCAATCGCCCTGATACTTTTTCCATGTCTACTCTAATGCACGCTCATGTAGAAGACGCAGTGCACATTCAACGCATGGTTTCTATACTAGATTCTCATTCAAGAGTATGGACAAGACAGAAATAACTAGCAGACAATCATTTCGTTCTTACTCTGCTGATGGTATTCCTCATAGTCCAAAATGATTTGCATCATGATTTATCTCATGGAGGCAGCGGCACCTCAGCGCAAGTTCAACATCAGTAATTTGCGCTCGGTCATCTCCTCAATCGCATAACGCAGGCCTTCTCTTCCCAGACCGGAATCTTTCACGCCACCGTAAGGCATCTGGTCGCTACGATAGGTAGAGACGTCGTTGACCATCAGGCCGCCGACTTCGATCTCTTCGAAGGCGCGCAGGATGAGGCCCATATCGTTGCTGAAAACGCCGGCCTGCAGGCCAAAGGGTGTTTCGTTCACTCGGGCAACGGCTTCCTGGAACGCCTGGTATGGCTCCACGGTTTTTACCGGGGCAAACACCTCCATGCAGTTCACTTTCATCTGCGCCTTGGTCCCGGTCAATATCGTGGGTTCGAGGAGCGCACCCTGCCGTTTTCCACCGCACTGCAGAGTTGCGCCTCCGGAAACCGCTTCGCCAATCCAACTTTCGGCGCGAACGGCATCGGACTCGCGGATCAGCGGACCCAGGTCTGTGGATTCTTCCAGAGGATCGCCAAGCTTCAGACGGCGGACCTTGGACAGCAGTATGTCCAAAAAGTGGCTGTAGACCGATTCGTGCACGAGGATTCGTTGCGCCGAAATGCAGTTTTGACCGGAATAGTTGAATCCCGCGCTCACACAACGCTCCGCCGCGTAATCGAGATTGGCGTCGCTATGAACAATCACAGCGGCGTTCCCGCCAAGCTCCAGCGTGACGCGCTTTTTGCCCGACCTACTCTTTAAGGCCCATCCAACGGCGGTGCTACCGGTAAACGTCAGCATCTTGATCCGGTCGTCTTCCACCAAGGGGGCGGCGTCTTCATTGGAGAGCGGCAAGACGCTGAGAGCACCAGCGGGCCACCCTGCTTCAAGGATGATTCGACCCAAAAGCAGTGCGGTCAACGGGGTCTGCGGAGCGGGCTTCAGGACCACCGTACATCCGGCAGCAATGGCCGGGGCAAGCTTGTGGGCCACGAGGTTGAGGGGGAAGTTAAAAGGCGTAATCGCGGAGATTGGCCCCAAGGGAAAGCGGCGCACAATAGCGGAGCGGCCTTTTCCAACTTCGGAGGCATCGAGAGGCAGGAACTCTCCGTAAATACGGGTACTCTCTTCGGCGGCGCATTGAAAGGTAAAGATAGCGCGCCCAACTTCGCCCCTGGCGACCTTAATGGGCTTACCCGCTTCCAGCGCCATCAAGCGCGCAAAATCTTCCGTGCGAGCCGCGATCTCATGGGCCACCCGCTGCAAAATTCTCTGCCGCTCATACGCCGGAAGCTTACGGGTACCTTCAAACGCCTGAACGGCGCCGGCGATGGCCTCTTCCGCGTGAGTTCTGGTCGCGCTTACTACGTTACCGACAATCTCCCCGGTGTAAGGAGAACGTACAGGGGCCGTAGGGCCATGCTCAATCCAGCGGCCGTTCAATAGAAAACCATGTGTGGATGCGGCGACAGACGAACTCGACATAATGTGATTTTTTCACTAAACGCGGGTCAATTCAATTTTGGCTGCGAGGCACCCGGTGGGTTGGGTTGTGCCATCCAACATCTCTGACTCTGCTTCCTGGCGAAGCTACGGGCTCCTTTTTGCCCGCTTCGTCTTTTTGTCTTTATTTGTCTTTGATTTGTCTGGTCGTATTGCATGCAGCGATTTATCTGCATCCACGCGCATTTCTATCAACCGCCCCGCGAGAACCCATGGCTGGAGGCGATTGAGCGCCAGGAGTCCGCTTATCCCTACCACGATTGGAATGAGCGCATCAATGCGGAGTGCTATGCGCCGAACGGCGCTTCGCGCATCCTCTCCACCGATGGACGCATTCGCGACATCGTGAACAACTACTCGAAGATCAGCTTTAATTTCGGACCCACGCTCCTGTCCTGGATGAAAGACAGAGCTCCGAAGACCTATGCGGCCGTCCTGGAGGCAGACAGAACGAGCCAAGAGAGGTTTTCCGGCCACGGTTCGGCCCTGGCCCAGGCGTATAACCACATCATTCTTCCCCTTGCGAACGCACGCGATCGATATACGCAGATCCTATGGGGGATACGAGATTTTGAGCATCGTTTCGGAAGATTTCCGGAGGGAGTGTGGCTGCCGGAGACCGCAGTCGATTACGAGACCCTGGACATCCTTGCAGAACTAGGCATTCAGTTCACGATTCTGGCTCCCCGCCAGGCAGGCAAGACACGCAAGATTGGCGGACGGAGTTGGAAAGACGTGAGCGGCGGGCGCATCGATCCATCGCAGGCTTATCAAGCCAGGCTACCTTCGGGCCGCAAGATCGGTATCTTTTTCTATGACGGCCCAATCTCTCAAGCAGTGGCTTTCGAGGATTTGCTGGCCAGCGGAGAACAATTCGCCGAGCGGCTACAGCAAGGATTTCTGAGTACGCGCCCGTGGACGCAGCTTGTGCATATCGCCACCGACGGCGAAACATATGGACATCATCACCGGTTTGGCGACATGGCGCTGGCGTTCGCACTCAATCGTATTGAGTCGAGCGGCGATACAACGCTGACGAACTATGGAGAGTTCCTCAAAGCCTTTCCACCGACCCACGAAGTGCAGATCCTTGAAAATACCTCCTGGAGCTGCAGCCATGGAATCGAGCGATGGCGGAGCAATTGCGGCTGCAATTCAGGACATGCGGGATGGAACCAGGAGTGGCGCGCGCCTCTACGGGCGGCGCTCGATTACGTGCGGGACCGAGCGGCCCATTTGTTCGAAGTTCAAGCGGCACCCTTGCTACAAGATCCATGGGATGCAAGAAACGATTACATCTCCGCTGTCTTGGACCGCTCCAAAGAGAGTCTTTGGCTTTTCTTTGAGAAACACTCCGGGCGGCAACTCAATCCCGAAGAAATCACCAAGGCCCTCAAACTGCTTGAAATGCAGCGCCACGCCATGCTCATGTTCACAAGCTGCGGATGGTTTTTTGATGAACTCAGCGGGCTCGAAACCGTGCAAGTTATTCAATATGCCGCCCGCACGATCCAGCTAGCCAAGGAGACCTCGGGGGAAGATCTGGAGCCAGAGTTTCTTCACCTGCTGGCGGAAGCAAAAAGCAATGTGGCGGAACTTGGAGACGGTGCAAGAATTTACAACGCCAAAGTAAAGCCTACGATTCAGGACCTGGAGATGGTGGGCGCTCACTTTGCGATCAGTTCCGCCTTCGAAGGATGGAACGATACCTCCCGATTTTGCTATGAGATCGGCACCGAGGATTATCGGCGGTTCAGCAGCACAGCATCCAAGCTCGCTCTCGGGAAGATCCGAGTCAACTCGCAGATTACGCATGAGAGCCGTGACCTTACATTTGGCGTAATCCATTTAGGCGACCTGATCTTGCATGCCGGCGTGCGCGATGCGCGAACGGACGATGCGTTTCGGGCCGCGATGGAAAATATCGTCTCCACATTCAACGACGACGATTTCCAAACTGCTCTACGGCTGCTCAAAGAGCAATTCAACGGAATGCCGTATTCCTTCAAATCGCTGTTTCGCGACGAGCAGACGCGCATCCTGAACCTAGTGCTTCGGCGGACATTGGAGGAGGCCGAGAGCAGTTATCAGGGAGTTTACCAACGATTCGAACCGCTGCTCCATTTCCTACGGGAGATGCAACAGCCAATCCCCGAGGTGCTGAGAATCACCGCCGAGTTCGTCTTGAATCTCGACCTTAAGAGGACACTCGACGCCGAACCAGTTGACTCGGCCCATCTCATCCCGATGCTGGAGCGAGTGCAACAAGAGGGCGTGCGCCTGGAGGAGGCCGGGCTTAACTTTGCCGCCAGCGCCAGCCTTACGAAGCTGCTCTTACAGATTCAGCGAGAGCCTACAAACTGGAATGTGATCCAACAGGCCAATGTTTTTGTCGATGCGCTGCAGCGCTTTCAGTTTCCAGTGAACTACTGGGAGCCACAGAACATTCTCTACTCCACGATCAAGAGCATTTTTCCATCTTCCGCGGGAGCGCAAGCGCACACGGGTCTACAACAGGATCTCTCGGCAGAAACGGATTGGCAGCGCGGACTTCTGTCTCTTGGCGAGAAGCTTCGGCTGGATGTCTCTTTAAAAGAAACAGATCGAGAGTTGCAAATTGCCAGTTGAGACGACGAGACGACCCAAACGATGGAATCGAAATGAATCACCGAAATGAAGTCATCCATAAAGAAGTCATCCATAAGAAAATCAGGGAGGTACTCATGAAGACGGGCACAAAGATCATTCTTGGTGGGGTGACTGCCGGGACGATTCTGGCGGGCGCCGCAACCGGGCTAGCTTTAACAACCGCCTTGCGGCAAATACGGAAGAGGCGGCAGTTTGCCGATCTGCGCGGCCAGACCGTGCTGATTACAGGAGGTTCGCGCGGCCTGGGCCTGGCACTGGCAGAGGAGTTCGGCAGGCAAGGATGCCGCGTGGTTATTTGCGCCCGCTATCAGGATGAGCTCGTTCGCGCGCGGCAGCAGCTTGAGAGCCTAGGTGTTGAAACGGCGGCAATGCCTTGCGATGTCAGCAAGCCGGAAGATGCGGAGCAACTGATCCATTTTGCCACCAAACATTTTGGCCGCATCGACATCCTAGTGAACAATGCGGCAACGATTTCTGTTGGTCCGCTGCTCTCCATGGGCGTGGAAGATTTTCAAGAGTCGATGGACAGCATCTTCTGGGGAGCCGTTTATCCAACGTTAGCAGCGCTTCCGCAGATGATCGATCACGGCCACGCAAGGATCGTGAACATCACCTCCATCGGCGGTAAGGTGAGCGTTCCACATACGATCCCTTACAACTGTGCAAAGTTTGCGATGGTTGGTTTTTCCGAGGGGCTTTATGCGGAGATGAAAAGGTTCGGCATCCGCGTGCTCACCGTGGTGCCCGGCCTCATGCGCACCGGTTCCCACAGCCGCGCCGCATTCAAAGGAAAGCACCAGCAGGAATACGGCTGGTTTGCCCTGAGCGGCACTAATCCACTGCTTTCCATGTCAGTTGAGAGGGCGGCCAGCCAGATCGTAGAGGCAACACGTAGAAACTGCGCCGAGCTGACGCTGGGGCTTCCCGCCAGGTCGCTGGCCAAACTTCATGGAGTCGCGCCTGAAGTTACGCTTCGTGCGATGAGCCTAGTCAATCGCCTACTTCCCGACGAAAGGGGAGGATCGAGACATAAAAAACATGGCCATGAGAGTGAATCGGCCGTGACACGCTCCCCCTTGACAGCACTAGGGAGACGGGCGGCACGGCGCTACAACCAAACCGCCGAACAAGTTTAGCGGCACGAAAACGCGTCTCCTACCTTGTAGCAGCGAGTTCAGCCGGCAGGGTCTTTGAATGGGGCCCTGCCGTTTCTTGCCTTTCAGAAATCGCCATTTTCAGAACCTCAGCGATATGCAGAGCCTTGCGTCCAGCCAGGCCCTCGATCTGCTCCATGCAGCTAAAACCATCGGCAATGATCAACATATCCTGTGGGGTTTCGCGAATGGCAGGGAGCAGGATGCGTTCCGCGATCTTGACCGACATTTCGTATTTGTCGGCTTCGAAACCAAAGGACCCCGCCATTCCGCAACAACCAGAGTCAAGAACCTTGAAATCGAGCCCCATACGCTGGAGGAGTTCCTGCTCGGCATTGAATTTCAGCACCGACTTGTGATGGCAGTGCCCGTGAACGATCGCTTTGCGCGCGAGTCGCGTTGGATAATAACCGGCTTTGCGGACCAAGAACTCGCTCAATAGAAATGTCTGGTCGCGCAGGCGTTCGCCATCCCGGTTGTGGGCCAGCAGGTTTGGCAGTTCGTCGCGAAACACGGATACACAGCTTGGCTCCAGACCGACAACCGGAATACCGGCGGCAATATAAGGACGCAAAGTGTCCAGAATTTGCAGGAGCAGCCGCCGGGCTTCCTCCAACATGCCAAAGTCGTAGAGGGGCCTTCCGCAACATAGTGGAGGCTTTGGGACGATAACTCGATAACCCGCATCTTCCAACACTTCAACGGCGGCCTGGGCAATGTGGGGATGGAAGTAGTTATTGAGAGTGTCGGCCCAAAGGACAACTTGAGGCTGAGCAGTATCCGGCAGGCTGTGGCTCGCCTCTCTATTCTTTCCGAACCAACTTTTAAACGTCTCGCCTGCAAACCTCGGCAGACGACGCTGTGGTGCGATGCCACCGAGCCGCTTTATCAGAGTGGAAATTCCGGGCGCTTGCGTCAACAGATTCACAACGCCTGGAAGAGCGGAAGCAAGGCGCGCCCACCGATGGATTCGTCCCATGGCATAGGCGGATCGAGGCCGAAGGCGCTCTTCATAGTAGTGTGAAAGAAATTCGGCCTTGTAGGTAGCCATATCCACGTGCAGAGGACACTCACTTTTACACGCCTTGCATGCCAGGCAAAGATCAAGACCTTCTTTTACGGCTTCGCTTTGCCATCCGCCCCTTATGGGATCTCCTTGCAGCATTTCGAAGAGAAGGCGCGCGCGGCCGCGGGTGGAGTGCATTTCCTCCCTGGTGGCCATGTAACTCGGACACATGGTCCCCTTTTCATCTTTGCGGCACTTGCCGACACCGACACAGCGCGAAGCCGCCTCGGAAAAATCGCCATGCTCTTCAGGAAAGAAAAAATGGGTTTTGACTTTGGGCGGATTGTAACTCGTTCCCAACCGGAGATTTTCATCCATAGGATTGGGATCGATCTTCTTGCCGGGATTCATCTTCCACTCGGGATCCCAGATGCGTTTGAATTCACGAAACGCTTCCATAAGTTCGGGACCATACATCCTCTCAAGAAGTTCACCGCGCGCCTGCCCATCGCCGTGCTCTCCAGAGAGCGAACCTCCCAGGCGTACTACGAGGTCGGCCGCCTCTTCCATGAAAGACCGAAACGTGCGAATGCCTTCGGCGCTGAGCAAGTCGAAGTTCATCCGAGTATGGACACAGCCATCGCCAAAATGCCCGTACAATGCGCCCTTGTTGTAGCCATGCTTTTGCAATAGGAGGTGAAGCTCCCGGAGATAGGTTCCAAGATTTTCCGGCGAGACTGCCGCGTCTTCCCATCCTTCCCACGCTTCGGGCTCGCCCGGCACACGAGCCGTCGCTCCCAGGCCCGACTCACGGGCTTTCCACACAACCTGCATCTCCGGGCCTTCTTCGAAAAAACGCATGGAAGGCGGTTCCGCCATCGACTTGAGCTTTTCGGCGAGGCGGCGAGCCTTGGCTTCGGCCTCTTCGCGGGTTTCACCTCCAAACTCCACCAGGAGCCACCCCTTCCCTTTAGGCAGCAATTCGATGCTCTCGGGATGAAGCTTCATCTTCTTCATATTGCCGATGAGAACATCGTCCATGCCTTCGAGACCGATGGGACCGAACTTGAGGATTTCAGGAACGTGATCACCCGCCTCGTAGACGCTGTTGTATCCAAGAACCAGCAGGCTGCGCTTCTTGGGCCAATCGACCAGACGAACCTTAGCGCCCAGAGTCACCACGCAGGTACATTCGGAGCCCACCAGCGAACGGGCGACATTCAAGCCACGCTCGGGGAGCAGTTCATCGAGACTATAACCGGAGACACGACGGGGAATCTTGGGATAGCGGCTGCGAATGAGTTCCGCGTACCGGTCGCGGAGATGGACCAATTTCGAATAAATTTCCCCTCGACGTCCGCCCTGACGAATGATTTCTTCGCATTCCGCAGGCGAGGTTGGCCCCACCCGCATTCTTAGTCCATCATAGGTGAGGACTTCGAGTTCCAGAATGTTGTCTACTGTGCGGCCGGCGAGGATTGAGTGGACTCCGCAGGAGTTGTTGCCGATCATTCCGCCCAGATTGCAGTACTCGTGTGTTGACGGGTCGGGACCAAACGTTAGATGGTGCTGATTGGCCCGGTTACGAAGATGGTCAAGCACAACTCCTGGCTGCACCCACGCGTATTTTCCTTCGGGGTTCAGTTCTTCAATGCGGTTGAGGTACTTGGAAAAATCCATGACGACCGCGACGTTGCAGCACTGCCCAGCCAGGCTTGTTCCGCCTCCACGGGCGAGGATGGGCGCTCCATGGCGGCGGGCGAGCGCGACGGTCTGAACTACATCGTCGATCGTCTTGGGGATGACAACACCGATAGGGACCTGGCGGTAATTCGAGCCATCTACAGCGTAAAGCGCGCGGCTGCCATCGTCGAAACGAACTTCGCCTTGAATGACGGCGCGCAGTTCCTTGGCCAAGATGTTGGCGCGGTCACGCGGAAACGCAGAAAGCTGCGGAGACCCGCCGGGATGAAACTCTGAAGAATGGCTCACCTTCTTACCTCACCAATTTTGTTGGAAATTCATGGGCGCGCGGCGTACTGACAATCGCCCGTCCCTCATTTCTTGCGAGACTTATGCTATCCAGCGGCGGCGGCAGCGGGCAAGGCGAGCCAAACGGCCTGCGCAGCCTTCCAGCTTCCGCGCACCTTAGTTCTACGCGTCTACAACCAATACGCCCCTTCCGCCAACGTTCTTATCAAAAGGGCGCGCCGATATAATTGAGTCTTTCATGCAGACTCAGACGTTGCCCAAAACCGCACCATCGTTAACTTCGCAGAATGCCCTTTCCGGTAAACATAAGCTCTTTCTCTTGATGATTGTTGTGGTGTGGGCCGTGGTTTATGTGGGCAGCATCTTTACTCCACCGCTGTTGGACGATGCGGACACCGTTCACGCGGAAGCCGCGCGGGAGATGCTGGCCCGCAACGATTGGGTGACGCTACACATCGATCAAGGCATTCGCTACCTGGAAAAGGCGCCTTTCATGTACTGGACAATCGCCACCAGCTTCAAGCTGTTCGGCGTGCAGGATTGGTCCGCGCGCCTGCCGATTGCTCTGGGTGTGCTCGCATTGCTGCTAGTGGTTTATCGCCTGGGGCGCCGCGTGTATGGCGAGGAGGCCGGTCTCTATTCTGCCCTGGCGATGGCAACCGGGTTCGGCCCATTTATTTTTACGCGCATTCTGATCCCGGACATGATGGTAGGGCTGTGGCTGGCAGTGGGATTCGATTTCCTGCTTTCCACCTTGGAACAAGAGAAGCCTTCGCGGTGGCTTTGCTGGGGGCTGGCCGCAACCATGGCACTCAATGTTCTGACCAAGGGACTCATCGGCCTGGTTTTTCCGATCGGCATTCTCCTAGTCTTCCTTTTTCTTACCGGCAATCTACGGCACTTGCTCAAGCTGCGGCTACTTTCCGGTTTTCTGGTGTTTCTTGCCATCGCCGCGCCATGGCATTTGCTGGCCGGATTTCGCAATCCCGCACAGGGACAGGCGCGAGGGTTTTTCTGGTTCTACTTTGTTAACGAACACTTTCTGCGCTACCTGAACAAGCGATATCCCAACGACTATGACACAGTGCCGCTGCTGCTGTTTTGGGGGTTGATGCTCCTGTGGCTCATGCCGTGGACGGCGTTTGTTGTCCAGGCCCTTGGGCAGGTCCCGAGGAAGGTCCAGCAATGGCGAGCAGGCTTGAACAGAGAGCAGCAGGCAACGCTGCTGTTTGCGATTTGGATGCTTCTGGTCCTGGCATTCTTCAGTTTTTCCAGCAGGCAAGAGTATTACGTGATTCCGGGTGTTCCGGGAGTGGCACTGCTGATTGGAGGATGGCTGGCACGCGAGGCAGCTTCAGCTAGCGACAGCAAGGAGCGCCGCAGCGGACGACTCTCATCCGCGGTGCTTATGGTGATCGGCGTTACAGCCTGCGCGGTGGCAGTGACCCTGGCACTACAAGCTGAGAGACCGCAACCGGGCTTCGATATTGCCGAGTTGCTCAAGAAAAATCCCGATGCCTATAAGCTTTCTTTCGGACACTTCCTGGATCTAACACCACGCGCGCTGGGAGCCTTCAAGCTGCCTCTCTTGCTTACCGGCATCGCGTTGGGTGCAGGGACGGTCGTGAATTGGGTCTTACGGCGGGGAGGACGTGCTTTCGCTGCGAACATGGCGCTGGCAGTCATGATGTTGGTCGTGCTGCACGAAGCGCATCTTGGCTTGGTAATCTTTTCACCGGTTCTCAGTTCCAAGGTGCTGGCCGATGCTGTGCAAGAAGCTGTGAAGGACGATCCGCAGCAAACGATCCTGATCGAAGACAATGGCGATTACGAAGCCGCCTCGACCTTGCCCTATTACACCCACCGGCAGATGCGCATGCTCAACGGGCGGGATGCAAATATCTGGTATGGATCACAGTTCCCGGACGCGCCAAATATCTTTGACGACGATGCGTCTTTCAATCGGCTTTGGCGAAGCGGCCAGCCCATTCTCTTCTGGACCGAGGAAGACAAGGTGCCTTCCTATGTGCGCGAGGCGGGTTATTGCCAGCTAGCAAAGTGGGGCGGAAAGCTGATCCTTACGAATGAACGGAGACTTTGTCCTCATCCGGGTCGGTAGTATCGATGAGATCGGCTTGAGCGTAGGACTCAGATCCAACCGGGCGAATCCGGCCATTTTCGAGGATGAAAAGATCGCCACGCCATTTCACTTCATGACCAGCGAAGCTGGCAAACCAGATCCAAAAGGCAATCAGGTCACGCAGCGGAAGCAGCCATAGCCGGCTCACCACCGAAGAGTCGCGAAGGATCTTTGAGCCCACCTGCACGGCAACCGCGGCGCGGAGCAAAGCGGCAGCAGCCAACACCAGCCACGACCACCAAACACCCCCGGCCAAGAGAACCGAGATCATCGCCCACGGGAGGCCGAAAGTTAGAAGAAGCCCGACGTAACCGGCACGCCGCGAGTCGCGGGTGCTGCGCGCCCAGCGCATCTGGTGGTCGATAAAGCCACGAAAATCATAGGCCGGCAGATGGGTTTCCACAACCTGATCGGTGAGAACAACCTGGAAGCCGGCCTTGGCAATCCGAAGGCCCAGCTCAAAATCGTCGGCAAGGTAATCGACCAAGGGCCTGAAACCACCAATCGCTTCAAGAGCGGGCCGGGACATTGCCAGGGTTGAACCAAGCGCGAAGTGCAGGCCATCTTCGATTTGCCGGGCGACAAGAACACCTGGGATAAAGTCGGTGCTGATCCCCAAAGCTTCCAGCTTGGAGCCCAGCGTATTGGCGGCAACGGCACGATACGGACAGGTCACCATGCCGACTTCGGGCTTCGCAAACGGGGCCATGACGCGCTGCAAATAATCCGGCGCTACGAGAATGTCGCTATCGTTGACGAGTATGTGATCGTACTTTGCATGGGCCAGCATCTGCGTGAGATTACTGGTCTTGCGGTTGGCGCCCAGCGATCGAAGGCAAACCACCAGCTTGATCTGGCATTCCGGAAATTCTTGCATGAGGCGATTGACGGCCGCGACCGCCGGATCATCGGCATCGCTCACACCAAAGACGATCTCGTATTCTGGGTAATCTTGCACACAGTGGCTGCGGAAGCTTTCGTACATCTGCGGATCAACGCCGCGCAGAGGTTTCAATATCGAGACAGGAGAGGCGCAGTCGAGCTTCGGCTTGGCTTGGCGGAGAAAGCTCCGAGCGCTCCACAGGCAGAGCACATAAAAACCCATACCGCACAATGCCAACGCGGCTGAGACGATCCCTGGAAGCAAATTCACCATGAAATCAGATACGACTGAATCTATTCTAAGCTACTGGACCGAGTTGCCGCTGAAGAATCAAGGGCATGGAATGGTAACCGAAGTTGCGAAGCCGCAGCTACATTCTTGGGGAGATTGTTGCTTACCTTTCTACGAAAAGATCGTCAACGCTTAATATTTTTGGCAGCCTGAAACCTCTTCAGCGCCTTCCCATGAACCACCTTCCCCATGAATTCATGGCTGAGAGCCAGACCGTTTTGAGACCAGATCTATTTTGCAGGCGAGCACTCTAAGAAAAGCTGGTGAAGCCTCTCGTTGATTTGAGGATCACAAGAATCGTTCAAAGATCGGAGTGCAATCAAGCCAACTGGTGATTTCATTTCTTATCGATTTCGGATTGATTTTTCGGTCACGAAAAAAAGGTCTCAAAAAATCAAGTGGACTCAATCTTCATCGACAAAATATTCAAAACAAATGCCTTAGCAACACATCATTCCATTCGAGAAGATCAAGTCGCATCCATTATTCGTCTATTCGTCGAGGCCGGTGTCCCAGGGTCGAAAAAGCGAAAAAACACTGAACTTGTAATGCGGTTATCCGGTCGCGACCACAATCATCGCTTCTCGAACCAACTTAATATTGCCAACTTCAGTAAGACACCCAAAACCGCTCAGATTTCCATGATCAGACCACTAAACCGTCATTAACTCCTTTTCTTTAGCGGCCGACATCTGCTCCATTTTCTTGATTTCTTCGTCGGTCAATTTCTGAATTTCTTCCAAGGAGCGGCGCTCTTCGTCTTCGCTGATCTTCTTGTCCTTCAAGGTCTTCTTGATTGCGTCATTTCCATCGCGACGAACATTGCGGATGGCGGTACGGTGATCTTCCAGAATCTTATTGAGGTGCTTCACCATTTCCCTGCGCCGCTCTTCCGTAAGGGGCGGTATGGGAATGCGGATGGCTTTACCGTCATTTTGCGGGTTCAAGCCAAGGCCCGCGGTGCGAATGGCCTTTTCAATTTCCGCCATGATGCTGGGGTCGAAGGGCTGCACCGTGAGAAGCTGAGGCTCGGGAGCGTGAACGGTGGAAACCTGATTCAAAGGCATTTCCGATCCGTAGCAAGGCACGCGAATGGTATCCAGAAGATGTACGGAGGCCCTTCCGGTACGGGCCGCGGCAAGATTGGTCCGAAAATCCTCAACAGCTTTGTCCATGCGTCCCTTGAGTTGTTGATAGATATCTTTTAGAGCGGGAATGCTTGCCATTGCGGATTGTGCCATGAGGAAGCCTCAGAAGTAAGAATAATGGAATAAACTCTTGATTATACTTGAGTTGCAGGCTTTTACAGGAGGCCATCGGTGGTGGCGCGCTTGATTTTTTGCGCCACCACCCTGGCCTTGCCTTCGTTCGATACTTCAGCGGCCCAAATTCTTTTATCGTTTCGATCGGTTATGAGGACCGGACCGACGATGGGTGGAATTCTGAGGTTAGGATTTTGCGGCTTTCGCCAATGCAGAATCGTGGCTTTCGCCATACATCGCCGGCACCTTGGCTCCCATGGGGCGCAGATAAGTCGACAACTGACCACGGTGATGTATGGAGTGATGCATGGTAAAGCCTACATAGGCAGCGGCAGGCAACTGGAATACTCCACGGAAATCGAGAACTTTCACCAACTGCTCGCCGGAAAGTTTCTCAAGCCCCTCGATGTGTTTCTGGATAATTTCCTCATACAGACGGGCCATATCTGCCGAATCCTTCACGGATTCGGGACGGGGAAAAGGAGTAAAGTCAAAAGCTCCGGCGACAACTCCACCCAGAAAGCGATGTTCTGAGGCAACGATATGCCATGCGAGTTCGAGTGCAGTTTTGGACGCGGGATCGGGGCGATAGTCACCGTTTTGATGTGGGATGGCCTCGATCACGGCTTTGGTGATGCGATGCTCTTGCTTCAACACAGGAAGAGCGTTTTGCAAAAGAAATAGAGCCTGCTCCGGTTGCAAAGATTGCACGATGAACCTCCAATGAAGATATTTCGATGGAAGTATATATCCCCGTTAGAGAGCCGGGTTTGGCGAGACAGGGTTTCTCGCAGACTCTTCTTGCAAAGATCTTTTTGCAAAGATCTTTGCAACAAATTTTGCTTTTACCGAGGCGGATTCTCTGAAAAAATGCGCTTTATTTGAAGGAGTCCTTTCATCCATGGATTGCTGTATCTGGGGGCTACAATCCCATTTCTTCCAAAAGTATCTTCCACTCAACCTGCTTGCGGCCATCGTACTCCTTGCAGGAGCGTCTACAGCGTCGGAAAAGCCCTGGACGGAGGTCAGGAGCCAGCACTTTCGAGTGATTACCGACGGTAGCGAGGGTCAGGCCAAGAGGCTTGCTAGAGAGTTTGAGCAGATTCGATTCGCCATTGCCGGAGTCTACCCAAATATCCGCTTGGACTCGGGCGCCCCACTGCTGGTGGTAGCCCCCGAGGACGAAAACAGCGCAAAGGCCCTCGAACCGGCACGATGGAAGGCAAAGGGGTTCAAGCCCGCTGGGCTGTTTCGCCATGGATGGGACAAGCAGTTTGCGCTGGTGAGACTGGACGAGGTAAGACCCGAAGCAAACGAGGTGATCTACCACGAATATGTTCATAGCGTGATGCATTTGAATTTACGCTGGATCCCGATATGGCTCGATGAGGGGATGGCGGAGTTCTACGCAAATACCCGATTCGAGAAAAACAGAATCATGATTGGGGCACCCAGTTGGCGCATGCGCGTTCTGCGCTCCCGAGAACTTGTTCCGCTGGACACGCTGCTGCACGTAACACCCGCCTCTCCTTACTATCACGACGAGAGCAAAGCAGATATTTTCTACGCTGAATCATGGCTGCTCACGCATTTCCTTTTCTTCGGCCCCGGCATGGATCGGGGGGCGCGCATCCTGCACTTTACCAATGCCCTGCAAGAGGGCAAGAAGCAGAGTGAAGTTTTTGAGGAGGCATTCGGCGACCCAAAACAACTTGAAAAGAACTTCAATCAATATGCCGCGTCTCTTGCCCTGAACGTTGGCTACCTTAACGTACCGCCGCAGGCCGAGGAGAAAGACTTTGCCTCCCGCAAGCTTAGCCTTGCGGAAACCGAGGCCGAACTGGGAGGTTATTCCCTGTGGTCGCGCGACCTGACAACGGCGCGTCCGCTGATCGAAAAGGCGCTGAAGGACGACCCCAAGCTCGGACTGGCGCACGAGAATATGGGATTCCTCTACTTTACCGAAGGCAAAGACGAGGAAGCAGCCCGCGAATTTACAGAGGCCCTGCAACTGGATGGCAAACTGTGGCTTTCCTTATTCGCGCAAACCATGATGTCTCCAATGGCACACTCCGGCGATCCAACAGACCAGGATAAATTCCGCGAAGCCCTCAAACGGGTTACAACAATCAATCCTCTGTTTGCTCCGGCCGTCGTCCAACTGGCGCGACTTGCCGTGAGCCAAGGCGATCTAAAGCAGGCGCTCGAATATTCCCGCAAGGCGGAACGCTTGGAACCGGCACGAGCGGGATACTACCTGCTTACCGGCCAGATTCTGCGGCGCATGGGCAGAGGCGCGGAAGCAGCTCTGTTCGCGAAGCACGTTGTGGAGCGATGGCCGGGCGCGGACCACGATGAGGCGGTGGAGCTATGGAATAGTATCCCAGCCGACCAGAGGCCTCCGGACGAGTCACTTTCGCCGATACCGCTCCAAGGGGCAAGAGCTACAGAAGGGCGGGTAAAAGCGGTGAAGTGCGGAGAAGGAGGATCGGGAATGACTGTCACGATCGACAAAGAAGGGCAGCCCCTTACGTTCGTGACCAAGGGAAGTTTTCGAGGGGGCTTTGCCGATACCCTGTGGTTTGGAGAAGATCATTTCAACTTTTGCCGTCACATGGAAGGACTGCGAGCTGTGTTGCACTACAGGCCATCCACCGATCCTCAATACGCGGGAGAAATAGCAGTGGTGGATTATCGGGACGACCTCCCAAATTCAGCCTCGAATGGCGCTCCGATAAAGGACGTGAGCGCGGAAAAGAAGCCGTGATACGTACGGCGTGACGATCTTGGTCCGAATGCCTAGGCTGCAATTGCTTTTATTCCACTTTTATTTGTTGCTCTTTTATTTGTGCTCTTTCTTCACTATTTGGGCACGGTCACAGAAGCACCGACTGTTCCCATCAGACGGCTGTTGCTGTCAATGACGCCGAGGCGCAATTCATAGCTACCAGGCTTAAGAGAAATGGACTGGTGACAAGGGAGATTGGCATGCATGAGCTGCTGATAAACCTCGGGCTTGATCGCGGCGTTGATCGTACTTTGCTCCGATAGCTGCGGCGGATGCAGTTTGTCGGCAAAAGCCGCAACCACACACTTGACATTGGCATGCTGCAGCCCATCCGCCTGCGATTGGAAGCGGATGGTGTGCGGATCGATGGCGAAGTTCACTGTGACCTTCTGGGCCTTATCCGCGGGAGGCACGACTTGCGCCTTGAAGAGCACGCCGTTGTAGGAAGGAGAGGCCAAGGCCAAAGCCCGACCAAACTCACCTGCCGCACTGAGCACGCTATCGGTGCCCCCAGGGATTATGGCGTAGTAGCCGCGGCGATATCTGAGCGTTACCCCAGGCCGATCGATCTTTAGATCAATATTGCGGAGCTTGCCATCCCACTTTCTGTTTTCGGGATAGTAGGCCATCGTGTAATAGGTTGAACCATCATCAATGCTGGTACGCACCCCAAGATCGAGGTCATTGCGATTATAGAAAGCTTTGCCGCCGGTGCGCTCGGCCACGTCACGCATGGTAACCCGGGCAGGAAAGCGATCATTCTTGCTTACTCCCGCAGCATCGATGGGATAGACGGCGACCTGGGCATTCATCAGCGCATCAGCAATTCTTTCCACTGCGCCCCCAAAATCGTCGAATTCGGCTACGGCCCCGGGACCTGCGGTTCCAGAATCGATATTGTCAGGAGGATAGAGACTAAGAGGGAAACCTTCCGACAACCAAATCAGGTTCTTCCTCCCCGGATAGGCCGCCAGCGATTGCGCCAGAAAATCGAGAGACAAGAGCGTGGTGATGATGCCCTGACGGGTGATGGCAAAGGAGCCTTGACGGGCAAAAGGCGAAGACATACTCGTCAGGTTCTCAACATGAGAGGGACCTTGAGGCTTGAAGTTGGCCAAGACGTCCCTCAAAACCTTGGTATCGGTCGTAAATTCGTGCAGCAGCGTGAGATTGCCTTCCAAGGCATACACGGCGGTCGGCTGAATGGTGGGGCCGCTCTCCAAATACTTAATCAACTGATCTTGGGCATAAGCGTGACTGGAAAATTCCGTATTGAGGGTATCCAGCAAAATAATGTTCAAGCTTGACGAGGTGTACTGCGGAGTATTGTCGAAAACTCCAGGAGCGGCAGGCGGTCTTTGCCGCAAGGAAGTGGATGGCCGCTGAAGCCCAAAGGCGTCCATGGCCTGGGGTTTGCCGTCTTCAAGAATCGTAATCTCTTCCCGCTTCAAATCCGCGACTGGATTGCCTTTATCGTCTACGGCAACCACATCCAGAACAACAAGGCGCGTATTCGTGCGGATGACGCCTTGGGAATCGGTCGCGCCGGATTGGCTTGACGATGTTGAAGATTGCTGCGATTGAGGAAAAGCGACGTCCGCTACAAACAACAGAGCGAGAAGGCCGAGCCGGGGCAGCATACGCATACCGATTGCCTCTTCTGAATCTATGAATGTATGGGGTCTTGAAGCGCAGCCATGATACAGGTTTGCTGAACGGCGAGGCAATCCGAAGCGCCCAATTTTTCTAGTCGGATCAGGCTTTGATCAGAATCAGGCTTCCTTTGGCAGGCTTCATTAGTACCCCATGCCATGAGAACCCCGTGCCATGACAGCTCGATTCTGCATCTCAATGAGTCAAGCGGCCTTTAGAACGAGGATGCGCCAAAACTCGTGCAGATGCGACCTGTGACCACCAACCGTATACGGAAACACGCTTCGTCCCGCCGTGAAGAGACGTTTCTGTTCGCAAAGAATTTTCTCCAGCATCCCAGAATGCTCGGCTCCCTGGTTCCGAGTTCCCGGTTCCTCATCGACCGGCTCCTGGGGAAGGTGGATTGGAGGCGCGCCCGGACGATTGTTGAATATGGGCCAGGCGTGGGCACGATCACCGCGCAGGTGCTGGCCAGGATGGCTCCGGAAGCGCGTCTTCTGGTTTTCGAGATGAATGGAGACTTCGTTCAGTATCTGTCCCGAACTCTCACGGACAAAAGGCTGCGAGTGATCCACGGCTCGGCGGAAGAAGTAGGCGGGGAGTTGAAAAAGGCCGGCGCGGATGGCGCCGACTACATTATCTCGGGCATTCCCTTTACCACAATCCCCAAAGCTGTGCGGGAGAAGATCATGCAGCGGTCGCGAGAAGCGCTCAAGCCAGGAGGAGCGGTACTCGTCTACCAATTCACGCGCACGATCCTTCCCGATCTGCGCGCGTCCTTCCGGCATGTTCACCAGGATTTTGAGCCGCGCAACATATTGCCGGCCCGGCTTTTCTACTGCAGCCAGGATGCAATCCAGCATCCGTAGAATCTTTCCAATCGCACAGCAAATGTTCTCTTCGCCGATAAATGCCGCCGCACTTTACAGCATCACGCCTTGAAAGGCATACTCTGCTTATAGCGTTTTAGCGTTACTGTGTCCTGTTTACATGCTCGCCGTGCGGCTTTTTCTTCGATGGAAAAGCCGCGCTGTGACCTTGATTCCTGGTCTACACTTACGCTGAAAACGCTGTAGCCTTCGGGCCCTCGGAATCCATGCCCAAAAATGTGAACAACATCATCAAGAGACTTAACTCGGTTCAGCGCGAGAAAGTTGAAACCCGTGCTGCTCAACTCATTGCCGAAGAAATAGCGCTGAGGCAGTTGAACCAGACTAAGCTCCAAGACTCCTAAATAGTTGGCGATGACGCGGCTCAGTTTCTGGAGAAACCAGGCTGGCATGGTCCCAGATTGTGCAATACCCCTATTCGATGGTGACGACCACCTTGCCGAAGGTTTGATTGGATTCCAGGCGTTCGTGGGCCTTCACGATATCGCCCATCCCAAATTTACTGTCGATTACCGGGCGCAGAATGCCTTGCGCAAATAGAGGCACGACTTCAGCGGCAAACGAGCGGGTCACTTCGATTTTTTCTTCCAAAGTCCGGGCGCGCAGGGCCGTACCAATGATTTTCAGACGCTTGCCCATGACGAAGCGCGCCTCCAGTTCGTAGCTGCCACCGGCCACGGTGCCGACCAGCAGCATCCGGCCTTTTGTAGCCAGGAGTTTCTGACTGGCTTTTACATAGGGCCCGCCGTTCAGATCGAGGACCACGTCGAAGCCCTTGCCTTCCGACCATTTCTCAGCGGCCGCAATCAGATCCTCAAAATTCTCACGTACGGCCAATCCATCACGCAAACCGAACTCCCTGGCCTGCTCGATCTTGGCGGGAGTCCGCGAGGTGCCGTAGGGCGTGGCGCGAATGGCGTTGACCAGTTGCACCGCCGCCAACCCCACACCACTGCCTACGGCATGAATTAAGACCGTCTCACCGGGCCTAAGGTCCGCTTGCTTCCATAGGGCATCGTGGGCGGTGATAAAGACTTCAGGAATGGAGGCAGCCTGCGCCCAATCGAGGCTGGACGGAATTTCGGCGACCAGTCGCTCATGAATCACGAGATATTCGGCCTGAGCGCCGCCACCCGTCAGCCCAAAAACCCGCTGACCGGGCTTCCAAAGGCGTGCCTGAGGCCCAACTTCGGCAACTTCACCGGCGAATTCAATGCCTGGAATCTCCTGGGGAAAGCCCGGAGGCGCGGGATACCGGCCCTGACGCTGCAAGAGGTCGGCCCGGTTGAGGGCTGAGGCCCTTACACGCACGAGAATCTGGTCGGCTGCAACGGAAGGCTGGGGCACCTGGCGAATCTCAAGCCCATGGGGCGCTCCGGGATTCGCAATCCAAACGGCTTGCATGGCATTCATCGGGGTGATTCCTTTCGCTTGCTTGCCCTGTGGGGGCTTCGATATAGTTTTACTCAGAATGTACGAAGATTTTCACGTAACCGACCGCTGGACAGGCAAGAAACTCCATTGCCTGTATCAGGCCCTCATTGTAGCGATCTCCACTCGCCACGCCGACGCAGTAGACATCAAATTTCTTGCCGCCGGCAAGCCAGTATGGATAGCGCTTCCGCATCCAACATGGGTGGAATATAAGAGGCGCACGGGGCGCACAATCACCGATCCGCTGGCAATACAGATTGCAGGTCACTGGCTCAAGTCCGCCATTGAAAACGGCGGCTATGAGCACGGACGCGAAATGTACACCCTCACGGTCGACCAATCTTTGGAACATCTGAATGCGGTTTTGAAGGAAGTTGGCGCGCCAGAAAATGCGCTGGTGAAGACGGCCTGATTCCGTCTTGTAAGTGCCGAAACCACTCTTATTGGTGCGCACCGTTCTAACGGCGACGCACTCCCCGGTTTTGGGAAACAGGAGATCTCAACGTCATGTCCCAAGCAACACCCGTCCTTAATACAGCGGCTGTACTGGAATCATTACTCAAACAAAACAAAGTCCACCACAACCTCCATCCGGCAACCCTGGTAGAACACGCAATCCAACGCAAAGAAGGGGAACTGGCGGAAAACGGAGCCCTGGTGGCCCTTACCGGCAAGTTTACCGGCCGCACGCCTAAAGACAAGTTCACCGTAAAAGACACGATCACCGCCGAGAAAGTGAACTGGGGCGACGTGAACCAGGTTTTCGACCCGGCGAATTTCGATGCACTATTTGAGCGGGTGGTGGAGCACCTGCAAGGCCGCGAGTTGTATGTGCAGGACATGTTTGCCGGCGCCGATACACAATACCGGCTTCCAATTCGAATCATCAATGAATACTGCTGGCACAACCTTTTCGTCCGCGCCCTGTTTGTGCGGCCTACGCCGGAAGAACTCAAGACCCATCGCGCCGAGTTCACCATTGTGGCGGCCCCGGAATTTCAGGCAGATCCCAAGCGGGACGGGACACGCTCGGAAGCGTTCATTGTTGTTAGCTTTACGCGCAAGATTATCCTGATCGGCGGCACCAAATATGCCGGCGAGATGAAGAAGTCCATCTTCGGCATCATGAATTTCCTGCTGCCTGAGCGCAATGTGTTCCCAATGCACTGCTCGGCCAACGTGGACGGGAAGGGCGATACGGCGCTGTTCTTCGGACTTTCAGGAACCGGCAAGACAACGCTTTCGGCCGACCCGGAGCGCCGACTGATCGGCGACGACGAGCATGGATGGGGATCGACGGGAATCTTCAATTTTGAAGGCGGATGCTACGCCAAGTGCATCAAGCTCTCGAAGGAAAACGAGCCGCAAATCTGGAACGCGATCCGGTTTGGGTCGGTGCTGGAGAATGTAACTCTCGATCCGAATACTCATGTTCCCGACTACAACGACGACAGCCGCACGGAGAATACACGCTGCGCTTATCCGGTGGAGTTCATTGACGGCGCAGTGATTCCTGGAGTTGGCGGGCATCCCAAGAACGTGATCTTCCTGACCGCCGACGCATTTGGCGTGCTGCCTCCCATTTCGCGACTTACGCCCGATCAAGCCATGTATCACTTCCTCTCGGGATATACCGCGAAGGTGGCCGGAACCGAAGCGGGCATTAAAGAGCCGCAACCTAATTTTTCGACGTGTTTTGGCTCTCCTTTCCTACCGCTGCGGCCGAGCGTATACGCGGAGATGCTCGGACGGCGGCTGGCGGAACACAAGGCGCAGTGCTGGCTGGTAAATACCGGCTGGTTCGGCGGACCCTACGGCGTAGGCCAGCGGATGAAGCTGCCTTACACCCGCGCCATGGTGCGCGCCGCCATCGACGGCTCGCTCAACAATGTGCAGTTTGAAGTGGAGCCCAGCTTCGGCTTTACCATTCCGAAATCGTGCCCAGGAGTTCCTTCAGAATTCCTCGATGCACGGGGCGCATGGAAGGACAAAGCCGCCTACGACAAGGCCGCAGCCGAATTAGCGGAAAGATTTGCCAAGAACTTTGAAAAGTTCGACGCACCCGCAGCCGTGAAGGCCGCAGGACCAAAAGCCAGATAGATCGGAAGTAGGCGAATGCCAGAGTAAGACTTGAGAGGGCCGATGTATATTCGGCCCTCTCGTTGTTTTTGGGTAGTTATAAAAGCCGGATTTCACACCAACCTTGGCCGTGCTCCCGAAATCAGGTTAGTCTGATGTTGGAGGGGATTACGACTATCCCAGTTTTCATTGCGTATTTTATTGTAGTAGTGGCAAATTCGGTTTCAGGAGAGTGTCATGCCCCGCGACTCTAAAGATGTGGGCTCACGGATGAGTACTTATGCTGATGCCATTACCGGTTTTTCTTGCGCTCAAGCGTTGGCCTTTTGCTTTGCACTTGGCAGCAACGACTTCGTGGACCATATCATTCAGGCTGGTTGCTTTCTCCCTGTAGTGATCATATTCGCTTATCTGCTCTATATCTTGATCGTTCATAAATGCCACCAAACTGAGGATCTCCTACTAGGTGCCCTGACGTCATTCGATGCGGATAAGGTGGTAAAGCGGATCAGGCAATGGCGACTTGCCTTAGTGGCGATGGGCGGGCTTGGCGATCTAGCGGCTCTCTTGATGACTTACCATGGGAGATCGGTTGTGCTCTTCACGTTAAAGTAGTGCAAGCATGGCGAAAACAATGATTGGGCTAATCGATCACTCGTAGCGCAGGGCTTCGATAGGATCGAGGTTCGCCGCCTTCCATGCGGGATAGATACCGAAGAGCAGGCCAATCGCCGAAGAAATCACCAAAGCCATCACTGCCCAGAAACCGGAGACGCTGGCGGGAAGCGCGGAGACAATTATTCTGACAGCAAAGGTCAAAACCGCTCCCGCGACTATTCCGATCATGCCGCCTATGATCGTCAAGGTCATGGCTTCGAGCGTGAACTGAAACAGAATGTCGTTGCGGCGCGCACCGATGGCCTTGCGAACACCGATCTCGCGCGTGCGCTCGGTGACCGAAACCAGCATGATATTCATCACGCCCACGCCTCCGACGATCAAACCCACGCTCGAGACCGCAAACATAAAGACGAAGACCGCGCCGGTAAGCTGCTTCCAGAGGCTTGACCAGGAGTCCTGGGTCATCAGCGCAAAATTATCAGGGTCCTGGGGATGCAGGCGACGGCGACGACGAAGCAGTTCGCGCATCTCGTCCATAGCTTTTGACATGTCGTCGTGGGAGGTCGCCTTGGCGGTGATCCAGACGTCTTTCGCTTCCGGATGCAACTTGCGGAAGGACTGAATGGGAAACTCGACGATGTTGTCTTCAGGATTCTTTCCACCAATCCCACTCTTGCGCTTGTCGACCACACCAATCACCGTGAAAAGCTCGCCTTCGATGTTGATCTGCTTGCCGAGCGCCGAGTCGTCGCCAAAGAGTTCCTGCGCCGTATCGTGACCGAGAATGATTACCGAAGCACGGTGCTCGTTTTCGGCATCGGTAAAGGCGCGGCCTTCCTGCATGGTGAGGCTGTAGATCCTCATCCATTCGGGTTCAACGCCTTCCAGGATGGTGTTCTTTACGGTCTTGCCGTTGTATTTGACCGCATAGGTTCCGGCGCCAAGCTCGGGAAGAAAGATCCTGATGGCTCCACCCACCGTCTGCACATGCGGCAGATCAATCATGGCATGCACATCGTCAATGGTGAGTTCCTTGCGGGTGCGAATCTCTTCGGTGGGCCGACTGAAGCTGAAGACATCAAAACGAAATGCCCAGATCACATCAGACCCCAGCTCCGCAATCTGGTCGGAGACGCGCCTATTCAGTCCGTTGACCACCGAAGAAATAAGGATGACGGTGGAGACGCCGATCACGATACCCAATACCGTGAGCGCGGAGCGGAGTTTGTTGGCGCGCAAGGTGGACAGCGCCATATTGACGATTTCGCCGAAATCTCTTCGCCGCATCATAAATATGTACCCTAAAGCTCAAACCGCAGCGCGACGATGGGATTCAGCTCCGCGGCGCGCTTGGCGGGAAATACACCGAAAAAGATCCCTACGAAAGCCGAAACGAACAGGGCAGCCAGTACGGCCCAAAGCTTCACATCCGAGGGCATACCGATCAACAAGGTTACAGTCTTGGCAAAGAATATACCCATCAAAATGCCCACGATACCGCCGGCTAAAGACATGGTGGCGGATTCGATGAGGAACTGCAAAAGGACATCGCGACGGCGGGCGCCAAGCGCCTTGCGGATACCGATCTCACGAGTGCGCTCGGTGACCGATACCAGCATGATATTCATGATGACAATTCCGCCGACAATCAGTGAAATCGAGGCAATGGCAATGGTCGCGGCAAAGAATGTGGTGCTGAGGCTGGCCCAGATACTGAGAAACGTCTCGTTGTTTTGCAGCTCGAAGCTATCCGGTTTTCCGGGAGCATCGTGCCGGTGGGCGCGCAGGAGAACGCGGCTCTCATCCATGGCGTTCTCGAGATCCGTTCCCACATTGAAAGCCTTGCCCCATATTTCGAGCGAGTGATTGTGGGCACCGTAGATCCGCTGCCAGGTGGTGATCGGCATCATCACCCAGTTGTCGCGGCTCCGGCCCAGGGTCTTACCTTCTTTCTTGCCCATGCCGACTACGGTAAAGGTTTCGCCATCGACACGAATTTCTTTGCCGATCGGGTCCCCGCCAGGCATGAGGTTATCGAAAATATCGTGGCCAATCACAACCACGTTCGCCGCAGTGTTGGCATCAGCCTCCGTGATGGAGCGGCCGTTCACAATATCGAGATCGTAGAGAATGGCCATGGTGGGCGTCCAGCCACGGACGCCCGTATCAGTGCTGGATTGCTGCTCATACCGAATATGTCCGTTGGAGGTGTTGTAGGCGGCGCCAACTACTTTGCAGCTTTTGCAACCTTCAGCCACAACCGAGTAGTCCTCAAGACCAAAATCCTTACGTCTTTGGGCTTCCACGAACGCATCGGCGTTGGTAATTACTCCAGGCATCTTGCTGGCGAAAAAGACATCGGCGCCAAGATTAAAGATCTTTCCAGCAACGTAAGAGTTGATACCGCTCACAAAAGTGACCACGGCAATTACCGCGGCGACCCCAATCACGACGCCAAGCAGAGTCAAGACCGAGCGGAGCTTGTTCGCCCACAAGGAAAGCAAGGCAATACGAATGGATTCAACAATATTCATGCGGCTGGCTGGGTAGGGACTCTTTTTGAGTCTAACAGACAGTGATACGCACAAGTTGGATGCCAAGTTTCACGAGAATCGCCGTGAAGAGCGTCGTTTTTGGTGCAACTTGCTGAAACAACGAGAATACCGGGACGACAAAAGACAGGAATAGCAGGCAGATTCGGGGCGAAAGAATTTATAATTGCAAAAGTTGGTATCGGACCGGGCGGTCGCTGTTTTCGATTTGAGAACAGAGGAAAGTCCGAACTCCGCAGAGCAGTGTGCCGGATAACGTCCGGGATGGCGGGTTCAAGCCCGTTAGACGGATAGCGCAACAGAGAACATACCGCCTTGTCCGCAAGGACAGGGTAAGGGTGAAAAGGTGCGGTAAGAGCGCACCGCTCGGGCAGCAATGCACGAGGCACGGCAAACCCCACACGGAGCAAGACCAAATAGGGAGGGAACGCTCGATCACGCGCCGGCTCGGCACGTCAGAACCTTCGGGTAGGTCGCTTGAGCCATTCAGCGATGAATGGCCTAGAGGAATGATCGCCACGGCGGAAACGCCGCACAGAATTCGGCTTACAGGTCCGGTATCACGCTATGGCCCTTGCGCTCGAAAGAGTGCAAGGGCCTTCCAGTTTTTGATAGGAGAGTATTTCAGTATTGGGGACGTCGGCCAGCCGCCTTCTGTGTTGGAATGATTAGATTGCAATCGAAACCCACATCTTCGTTACACAAAAGGACGAAAAAGCAGCGAAAGAGTGGGACACCTACCCGTTCGCCCCGTCCGCGCTCTAATTCCTAGATACATCTGGATCCAAAACCGGTTGGAGTGTATCCGCGTTCGAACGGTGCATGGTTGTATCCCCATTAAATGCCTGGTCATCGTCAATATGGTCCAATACAAGACGCTGCAACGCAGCGGTATCGGCGGTGAGCACAATGGTGCCCCCAGCGGCCACTTCGTGATCGATGAGCAGGTTACCAATACGAAGCTGTTTTTCGATCCAGCTATCGTCAAGCGCGATCAAGTGCAAGGTACGCCCTTCATCCTCGGTGACTACTTCGAAGAATTCGTGAGCTGTCCGATGGCGCGTGAGGAAGCTGTCGCCATCACGGTTCGTCTGCGCGGGGATCAATTCCAGGTACGTGCTAAACCCAGTCTGGATAAGATGAGGCTCGATCTTTAATCCGCTCTTGGTTCGCGTCAGATGAACGGCAGGCAGGCTTTCCTCAACATCCGTTTCTCCATCTCCAAGGAGAGAACCTCTCCATACCAGATCGAGAAAGCGATGGCCGTCCAGTTCAACTAATTGTGCATCGAAAGTGACGCTGCCTACCTGACCTGTATGGTCATCTTTTCCGGACATCACGATCCGATAACCGCTTTCCCCCAGTTTGGCAAAATTGAAACCTTGCTCGTCGCCGTTCCACGCTCCCAATAACGCAGGGTCAAAGGCAATATCTTTCGCCGTGTATAAAGGATTCAAAGAATCCACAGGAGCACAACCGATTAGAAAAGCCACTAGCGGCAGCAGTAGGAGAAATTTGACCATTTTCATCATGCCTCCCGAATCGTGCTTTCTTCAGTAAACTTGAAACCGAGGAACGACACCGCGACTTCTTCGATGAAGATTGTAGCTGCCTCGATTCAAACTATTTAGCGGGGCTATGCTGCTCCAAGAAAGAACAAGGCACCTGTTTGCCATTTGCCGAACCTCTTTCCATTGCGGCGCGGAGCACAGGGCTTCCGGAGTCCATAGCGCAGCGTCTTCCTCAGCTCATGCCGTCCAAATAATCCAATCATGAGGTAGCACATTCATATTGAGCAAAGTCAATTTCGCCATTCTCCTGAATACCTTTGCCTGCGGCTGCTATGGCATCGTAGTCCAGAGCTAATTCGTCAATATCTTGTGGCAACCCCAGATCTTTCAAATACTTAAGCTGCGCATTAGCATCGGATGCAAGAATGGTTAATTCGCGTTTTAACCTCTCACGCCGATTCATTCGTTTATCTTCCGAGAGTCTCCCGAACATTGCTTCAATCTCTTAGCCCCTTGCCTTCGAGTACGCTTGGATTTTCAAGAAAGTATTCATCTTGTGAGGCCGCCCAAGATAGAGATACAAGGGTGCTTAAATCCCAAGGACAGTAATCTGATCATTTTCTACTAATCTCACGCTAACCCAATCGCTTAGCTCATCGATCATCTTCAATAGAGCGAACTTATTGCGATCAAAATCGTTTCCGAACTCATCCTTACGATCAAGGCCCACAGGATGTATGTGACAGATTTCCTCAATAGTATTTGCCATTGCAAATTCCTGTCTCAGTAGATTCCAATTTCGAAGGATGGCTTGCCATTCATCGCGAGAAATCTCAGTAATGCCCCAATGGCTATAAGGCCGGGCAAATTTAGAGGAGTGCTTCCTCATGTCCGGTTCGAGGAAGCCAAAAGCAGCTTCCGAAACGTATATGCATTTCTCCCTCGACTGTTTCCCCTCATAAATCCCCGGACATAAACCGATATTCAATCCTCCATGCTTTTGCGCCCCGGTTTTCAAATTGAAGGCGATCATCGTTTCACCCTAGTTTCTCACTCGCATGGGCCTATTGAATGGCCTCTGCCTTTGCGGTGTGCTTCGTATAGCGCATGCCGTTAAACCGAAGTAATACGGACGAAATCTGTCTTGCGCTCATGGATACAAGTTCTATATCGCGAAACCCTTTCGAGCGCGTGTTCATCACAATCAAATCATGAGCCGGTGCAGTCAAAACCAGAGCATACCCTCGGGATGCGGATTGAAAGACCCAAAATGTAATAACATTGGCGCCTCGTAGAGGTCCCTCCCCCATGACCACCAGGTCGATTCGATTGGGATTCCCCAAGTGAATCGCGGATGCCGAAAACCACGATGCTGGAATCTGTTCGGCCTGGATGCCTTCATCATTCAGCGCGCCGCGCACCCCATCGTCCTTCCTTAAGATTGCGAGCACGTCTTGGGGAATCGACGTAGGCCTTGTGACACTGGCCGCCTCGGCGCTGAAATGTAGCTGCTCACCACGATGAGGAATCGTTTGGGTACTTCCATTGTTGCCGATTACCTCGAAAGCAAGCAGAAAAATTCCTGCGACTTTGATACTCATGATTCTCATATCCTAATATGCGTACTTTGCCCGAGCTCTTCTACCCGCCACCCGGGAGTCTCCCCGACCATTGCGCCACCTGAGACTCTCGCCTTCGAGCAGATTTGGATTTTCAAGAATGCCCTCTGGCGAAGGTGCGCCACCCGCCCGGTTCTTTGGAAGCGGATCTTGAGCGATGAAGGGCAAGTAGGAGGAGTATTGCAAACTCTGCGACATTTCGGGTAATTTCGGCTGTTCTGGTTCGGAGCTTCTTGACTTAGAAGGAGGAGTGATCGATGCCGGGTTTAAAAGCACCGTCTGCTCCATTGGTTGACAGCGATAAGCGCCGTATTGATGCACTCACAGCGGAATTCTTCGGGCTTTTCTCACCTACGCCTGGCACAACCGTCAGCCTCCAGCGAATCCACGATCTTTTCATCCCGCAGGGCATCATCGTGAGGACCTGCGGACCCAACACGGAGGTATTTTCCATCTCGGAATTCATTGCGCCGCGCGAATTATTGCTCAACGATGGCAGCATGGTGGATCTCTGCGAGCATGAGGAATGGGAAACTACCGAAATTTTCGGAAATGTGGCACAGCGGTTCCTCGTGTACCGTAAGACGGGAGTGCTGCGCGGAGAGCGATTCAACAACCGTGGCATGATGACAATTCAATTCGTGCGAATGGAGGGAGCGTGGAAAATGTCCGCCATTGCCTGGGACGATGAACGTGATGGACTGGTTATTTCGAATCGTCATGAATCGATCGGAGCGAATCGCTAGAAGTCTTGGAGCGGCGCGCGGGGAGTCTCGTCTATTCTTGCTCCCAGGTTGGACGCAGAAGTCAAGGAGCCTTCGCCAAAAGGCCACGCTAAAAAACAAAGATCGACACGATGCGCATCAGCAAATTTTTTCTAAGATCTCGAGATTCGTTCCACTCTTCGGTCTCGAAGCACCAACCAACCGACACTGGAACAACCAGATTATCTTCTTCGTCCTCCTCAACGCACAGTTGAATACTCGCTCTACATCCGCTATTGTGGAGCCAATGCCGATCTGGCCAGCGATTAATCCTCGATAAGCGCTATATATGCCAATCTGGTGAACGATATTACCCTTCAACCATATTTTTACAGATCCAAAGTCATGCAATACTGATGTAGCGTTCTGGATAGGTTCCGCCGTTTGTGGCCCAAGCTCACCTATCCTTGCACCTCCAGCAGATTCACCTGGAATAATAGGGGCGTATAAATCAATGACAAACGACAAATCTTCCCAGTGCCTCCAGGGCTGAACCCCAAATCGCTTCGATACCTGTGCCGTCGGCTATTCCTCTTCCCAGATTAAGCCAGGATAGCGCTCGATGGTGCGAACCCAGAATTGCAGCACAAACCGAGCTTGAACTACATCTATTGTATCCGCTAACGCAACTTCAAAAGTGCTTCCAATCTCGTCGAAGAAGCTAACGAAAGAATCAGCTTGATCTTTTAAGTTTGGGTTTCTGGCAATGAAGGCACGATCTTCAAGAAGCCGCACAAAACACGATCTCTATTGCCAAATAGAATTATGTTTGAATAATCGACGTGCAGGGTCTCACTCATTGCACTCATGTCGATGAGAACTTGTTCCGTTTCCAGCAACTGGTAAATCTCTTCGAATTGCTTAGGAGCGGTGAATTTCACCCTATGCGCGATTGGGTGCGGAGCATATCTTATTATTTCACCAACAAAGCACTCTACCGGCATCAGCTTTTTCTCGATATTCAATGCAATTCCTGGTTCGTTGCTCACCGGATCTGCTCTAGGTGCTGCTCTGCGCAAGGATTGGGGGTACCCGGACTTGATTAGACGACCTCACATATCGTCTTTAAAATCAGTTCCAGCAAATGCCGATCTGCCCCACGCATTCATTTCGTCTACCGTTTTTAGGTTTCTGGGCGTTTAACCCAAATTTGGCGGAATTGTGAATATAGGCCCTCGACTTCTTGGCTATCCGGGCCTGACCCGAAACATTTGCTGTGAAATATGCCATCCGAATATTTATTTAAGGGTGATTTTTCTGAGAAAAACTGAAAATGTCGTTACTTCTTCATCATGCAAAATGATTTGAATCACAGATGGAGCATCTAGCGATTCCTCTTAAATAGATAGCCATAGAAATTCATTTATTTACTAAGAAAATTAGTGACACCGCATTTAAAAGCTCATGAATCCAGGTGGAGGCTCAATCATCCTATTGGATTATAAGACGCGAGCTTCTTTTGAGTATCTTCCACGAGCATGAGCAAATATCGCCGCGTCTCCTTTAGCTTGGCATATGTAAGCCATGCAAATTCTAACGTATTTGCCTGTGATTTGTTACGATCAGAGCTATTACGCCTCCAGAAAATCAAATCGTAAGTAAAATCCTCGAAATTCATATCTCGATCATTGTCAAGCCCATGATTCGCGTAAAGCAGAAGGTCGAAATCTTCTGCTGAGCATTCATATCTCGGCTCACCTTCAAACTTAGTTTGTTTCAACTTCAGATCCAGCAAGCTGCTGACATCTCTTGCCAGCACGTCAAGCGATGCTGCCCCTTCAATAAATATTCCAATGTTCCAAGACATCAATTTCCCACTCTCTTTTTACTGGTAATCGCTTAATGGCACTTTTGGCAGTAGGGCCACTCCTCCAGAAACGAACTGTGCCATTGCTGAAGAACAGAATAAAAAGACGTCAGCCGAAAGCCAAACGTCGCTCAAGGTCTCTGGCTGATGAAAATAGCTTCCTACGCTCTTAAATGCGATGATTCGGACTTGATCTTGGACGTCAAATTGGAGCACATAACTACTATCCTCAAAGGCTTCATCTCCGTCAGGAGCCCACACAAGCCGTTTCGACACGATGAGGTCGCTGAATTGGTGTAATGAAAGTCCAAAATATGTCTGTTTCTGCTCTTCGGCATAAAATGCGTTGCGGAAGTTATCTGCGATGCTTCCGGCGCCTTCGGTGGTTGCGAATGAAGCCGCATGAAGACCGCGATCGCGTATGCGTCTCCCAACTTCATCAAAAGAGCATGCGAGCATTGTGCTGTCCGGTGAACACGTACCATAGCGCCGACCACCAGCATGAATCACAAAATAGCCAAGTGCTCGGAAGCTCAGGTGTTCATATGCCTGAGTAATATTTGATTCAATGGCGATGATCGAAGGATCTCCAATCATCATTGGAGCGCCCTCCTAATCTCGATAGGATATATTCGATCCGAGGAGGAGTTTTTCCTGACATCCCTGGCTATAGAGCTCGTTCTAAGATTCTGGACAAATGGGGTCTTGGAGCGCACCGTAGACGGAAAGCCAATATCCATCGTCTTCGGTCAGTAATGCTCGAATGGCTGTCTCAATTTGCTCTTCCGTGAGTAATCGCACAAACAACGGTGGCGTCCCAAAAAAATAATTCACTCCTATATTATCCATGCACCAATATATGTTATTTGGAGTTGCCACTAACAAACTAAATACTCGTCCATCATCGAGTTTTACATGTACATCGATATTATCGTTTTCTACATTGATCTCTTCTCGGGGAGATATATATATGATCTGCATAAAAGATCCGCTCATTTTTAGATCCTGTACAGGACTCTGAAGGGTGGGGATTTCGTCCCTAAATGTTATGGCCACTGTCATGTTAGCCCAGTCGCCGGCTTGATCACAAAGAGCTCAATGTTTCGTTATATACCAATCGATAAAATCCAAGCTCTCCTGCACTGCTTGTTGAATCGCTGGATCTTTTGATGCTTCATATAGCACGGGCAATACAATCTCTAGATCTAAGGTTTTGTGAAAAACCGCAATGTCGCCGAGGAAGACCGCCGCTGCCCAACGGACGTTTACGGTAGGATGACTCAAAAACCGCAAACATTGGGACTGTACCCATCTCCAATCGCTTTCGTAATAGGTTGCGCTGTGAAGCGCTGAGATGATTTTTTCTGGTTCGCCAGATTCCAGTAGCTTCAATATTTCTTCTCTCGATCTGTCGTCAGCTTCTTCGTATCTCATGACTCTGGTTAAATTGAATTATCTTGCCCTGCTGGATAAGTTGACCATTGCGCTGGCAATGATCTCGCCGCTCAAGGCGATGCTTTCGGTACTGCCGGAAGCGGCGTCCTTGCGTACCCGTTCTGCGGCGGCGACATAACTGTACCTAACGAGGCGATTATTGCCGTCAACCTGGAATTGGTGCGAGAAGCAGGAGCCTGAGGTTACGACCTTTTATTATTCCCCTGCTCTACGTCTGGTTTCCATTGACGACGATCAAAATCTCGAATTGCTTCGAGAATGGTAGTGAATCCTCCGCCTCCGCGATCCTCTGGAGGTTGTTCTATGAGCAATTCGACGACAAGCTGATCGAGATCCAGAAGCCAGTTTCTCGATATCGATGGGCTCCTGCCAAAAAAATCCCGACTCTGGACACTATATTTACCTGTATGCAAGTTTTCCATCACACGGTATCTGTAGAGGCCCTCATCGGCCCGGTCCCAAATCGAAAATGATCGATACATCCGCACTCCCGATGGGTTATTTGTTGCTGGTGTTAGCGACCAGGTCTTTGGCGGCAGCTTCGCGGGAATTGAACAAAAGATCTATGCAATGAACATAAGGCTTTGAGGCGATAGCAGGCGATCGAGAAAGAAATGAGGATTCTTGCTGCGCATCGAACGATTTTTGCCGACCGTATGGCTTTCACGAGCCAGAACGAGCGAGTTCGACGGCGCGCATGAGGGCTTTCGTCTTATTGAGGCACTCCTCGTATTCGCTTTCGGGGATAGAATCGGCGACGATGCCGGCGCCTGCCTGCACAAAAGCCTTCTTCCCTTTCATGAGCATGGTGCGGATGGCGATGCAAGAGTCCAGATTGCCGGCGAAGTCGGCGTAAAGTACCGATCCTCCGTAAAGGCCGCGACGCACCGGCTCTACTTCTTCTAATATCTCCATGGCGCGCACTTTGGGCGCACCGGTAAGAGTTCCGGCGGGAAAGCAGGAAGCAAAGGCATCCACGGCGCTGAGGCCCTCGCGGAGCGTCCCTTCCACGGCGGAAACCAGGTGCATGACGTGTGAATACCGCTCGACAAACATGAGGTCGCGGACTTTCACGCTGCCGAAGTCGCTGACGCGGCCAACATCGTTGCGGCCAAGATCGACCAGCATGACGTGTTCGGCGCGCTCTTTTTCGTCGTTGCGCAGTTCCTGCTCCAGGCGCCAATCTTCGGCTTCGTCTTTGCCGCGCTTGCGCGTCCCGGCAATCGGGCGGTATTCCAGACGCCGCCCGGTGACGCGGACCAGCATCTCCGGAGACGAGCCAAGGACCGTCATCTCCCGCATGCGGAGAAAGTACATATAGGGAGATGGGTTGACGCGACGGAGAGCGCGGTAGATATCCAGAGGCGGCAGGCCGGGCTCCAACTCCAGGCGAACGGAGGGCACGGCCTGAAATACATCTCCAGCGCCGATATAGTCTTTGATCTTTTCGACAGAGCCGATAAACCGCTTCTTACTTACGGAACTCTTGATTTCCAGCTTTTCAAGCTTAGACTTCTTCTCCGGCTTACCATTTTTATTTACCAGATACTTCTTCGGTAGAGGCGCGGCCAGTTTCTTTTCGAGTTTCTCGATGTCTTCCAGGGCGTGCTGATAGGCCTTCTTCACCGATTGGTTGCGCACATCGACCGTGGCGATAATGTAGATCTCCTGGCGCACATGGTCGAAAGCCAGCAGGCGGTCGAAGAACATCAACATGGCGTCGGGGAGCTTCAGATCGTTCTTCGCGATATTAGGGAGCTTCTCCAGTTGCCGCACAGCATCATGGGAGAAAAACCCGACTGCTCCGGCAGTAAAAGGCGGCAGGCCGGGAATGCGGGCCGGACGGTGCTCGCGCAAGAACACATCGAGCGTCTCGAAGATGCTCCCGTGAAAGTGCTGCGTCTTCCCGTGGTGATGGAGGGTGATGTGGCCGTTTTCGGCGCGGAGCGTCCGATAAGGGCGCGCCCCAAGAAAGGTGTACCGGCCGACCTTCTCTCCGCCTTCAACGGATTCGAGCAGGAAGGCTTCCGGTTCCTCGGCAGCAATGCTCAGGAAGGCGGAAACCGGCGTCCGCAGATCGGCGGCCACAGTCTTGGCAACGGGGACTAGCGTGGCGTGCTCCGCCAGGCGTGCGAACTCCTTAAAGTCGGGAATGAGCATGGGGTTTTATCTTACCCGATTTGCGTTCCTGCGTTTCCAGCGCTTCCCCATATGCCATTGTGTTTGTGCATGTTGCGGGGTCTTTAGATCGTTAAAACCAAATTCGTTAAAAGCAAATCAGTAAATCAAATCGTTCCATCGTTTTTCTGACTAGGGTAGAAGCCCGGGCGCGGCCTCGATTCCGTTTGGGATACGTCAAAGATGGGGAAGATGCTCCGGTGGTGGAAACTGGCCTTCCCGCCCCCAAGATTCTTTCACCGCAAATGCTTTCACCCCATATTCTTTCAACCCATATATTTTTTTACCCCGGGATTGATCCAGATTAATGAGGTAGTGCCAGACACGCCCAAACCCGGGAACCAACTCGCCGCATGTCTTGGGTACAAATGTTTGCCAGATTCCTGGTTAGTACATGGACTGAAGTACATGGCCTAAGTACACATTTCGTCACTTGAATGCCATGCAAAGGCGGCTTGAATCAAGCTCCGCATGAACTATACTGCTCAAAATTTCAACAGGGATCACCCCCGAGGTTGGAATAGCGACAAAATCTTCAGGCGACTGGCGACAGGAAAATCGCAGGGAGAGATTCATCCTCACCATGCCTTGAAACAGGGTGAGCAGCCATGAGTGAAGCCGAATGTTGGTGAGATTTTGGGGTGTTCGCGGCTCGACGCCTACCCCTCAGTCAGAAAACCTGCGCTACGGAGGTAATACCTCCTGCGTGGAGGTGCGCATTGGCGGCCACATCTACGTATTTGACTGTGGCACGGGCTTTCGCAACCTGGGCAAGCAGCTTGCGCAGGAGGCCAATGGGCATCCCCTGGTAGCTCATATCTTTCTTTCCCACTTTCATTGGGACCATATTCAGGGAATTCCGTTTTTCTCGCCACTTTACTCCAACCAGGACAATCGTTTCTATTTCCATTCCTCGAACCGCACCCGCGGTCTGCAAAGGGCGATTGAGGCGCAGATGTCCGACCCGTATTTTCCGGTGGATATGAGCGAGATGGCGGCGCACCGGCAGTTCTACAGCATAGAAGAAGGCTGCGTGCCCTTTGACGACTGCTCGATCCAGTGCATGTGGCTGAACCATCCGCAGGGCTGCCTAGGGTTCCGGATTGAAGCCCAGGGCAAGGTGCTGGTCTATGCGACCGACAACGAGCCTGGACACGCGGTCTTCGACAAGAGCGTGCGGAGGCTGGCGGAGGGCGCCGACGTGCTTATTTACGACGCGCAATATCTTCCAGAAGAGTACGAGGCACGCAAGCGAGGCTGGGGGCACAGCCATTGGCGCGAAGCCATCAATATCGTGATGGAGAGCGGAGCAAAGGAACTTATCCTGTTCCACCACGATCCCGATCACAGCGACCATGTGATCGACTCGGTGGTAACGAAGGCACGCGATCATTACGCCAAGGTGCGAGCAGCTTCGGAAGGCATGGACATTCTGCTTTAGGGGCGCGGGGGCCACTCGGCCCGGCCCTAGAGAGTGCGCGTGAGAACCCCAAAAATCATCGTTTGTGGCCACAACAGATAAAGACCTCAAGTGAAATGCCTTGGAGCATATATGAGAACTTTTGTTCTCATATATGCTCCAAGGCATGAAATTTATTGTGCACGCTTGACGTGGCCCTGAAGGGCCACTCTTCCACAGTTGTGCCAACTCCATCGCCAGCCTGAACATCAAGGCTCCCAGGGCGAGTGGGCGATCCGCGCATAATGCTTTAGCCACTCATGATCGCCATCATGTCCGCGTAGGGAATGGTGTCTTCCAGCATGGACGTGTAGGTCCCTTTGCTTTTGGCTTCGCGGGCAATACGGCGAAGGAGCCCCATAGCCGCGCGCATTGGCCCAGAACCCATGCTGATGCGCTTTACTCCGAGCTTTTTCAGCTCTTCTATCGATGGAGCACCGGCCACCGCGAGGATATTCACGGGAGCCTTTAATTCGTCGACAATCGCGCGAATGTGGTCCCGGTCTTTGAGGCCGGGTATGAAGATGCAGTCCGCCCCTGCCGCGAGATACGCCTTACCGCGCTCCAGGGTATTGCGCATGGCCTCCGCGGCCGGCACTCCTTTTTGCCAGTAGGCATCGGTGCGCGCATTGATCACAAGATGAACGCCCGCTCTCTCCGCAGATTCCCGAGCGGCTCGGATGCGGCTTATCTGCTCTGCCAGAGGATACAACGGCCCATGCTCTCCCTGGTGAGGCAGGGCATCTTCGAGGTTAATGCCGACAGCCCCAGCTGCAATCACCGAGGCAATCACCTCCCTCAGATGCTCTTCCGTGGAAGAAAAGCCTGACTCAATATCGGCCGTTAACGGCGCTTGCACAGCCGACGCAATTCTTTGAATCGCGCTCAGCATTTCGGGCCATGGAAGTTTTTGGCCGTCGGTGAAGCCAAGAGCAAATGCAACCCCCGCGCTGCCGGTGGCGACAGCGGGATATCCCTCGCTCTCGACGATACGGGCACTGGCCGCATCCCAGGCATTTACGAGCACCAGGGGAGATTCACCGCGATGAAGCTGCAGAAGCCGCAGAGCTTTTTCCTGCTGTGTTGCCATATTCGTTTTTGTAGCTCCATTCATTTTAGGTTGTCGATTCACCCGATTCGATTCTCCGATCGGGTTATACGTTTCATTTATGCGTCCAATTTGTCTTTTGGATACATGCAGAAAATTATTTATCACACCGGCGAAATGGGGTTTGAGGAGCGATATGACTGGACGCGGCTGCCGCAACATGTTGCCTCACAATTTTACCGGCCTTGCCTACTTCCGGCGGGGCTATCTATACTGCTGCCATGCCCCCAAAATACGCATGGAGTGTGAATGAAACCAGCATCGACAGTATCGTATGAACAGGAGTTAAACCCCTGGGAGGCGCAGGCCGCTCGCTTCGACTTTGCAGCACAGAAACTCAACCTCAATGAAGGCTTATGGAAGATCTTGCGATATCCCAGCCGGGAGATCATTGTCCACATCCCAGTCAACATGGACGACGGGCGGATGGAGGTTTTCACCGGATTTAGAGTCCAGCATTCCATCGCCCGCGGCCCCGCCAAAGGCGGCGTCCGCTATTCGCCGGACGTGACGCTTGACGAGGTGCGCGCACTGGCAAGCTGGATGACTTGGAAATGCGCGGTGGTCAACATTCCGTTTGGCGGCGCCAAGGGCGGCATTATCGTCGATCCCAAGAAGCTTAGCCAGGCAGAGCTGGAGAAGCTCACCCGCCGCTATACCGCCGAACTGATTGAGTTCATCGGTCCCGAGAAGGACGTTCCCGCCCCCGACATGAACACCAACGAGCAAACCATGGCGTGGATGATGGACACCTATTCCATGCACATGCGGCAGACGGTGACCGCGGTGGTGACGGGCAAGCCTATCAACATCGGCGGATCAAGGGGAAGGCGCGAAGCGACAGGCAGGGGCGTGATGATCGCGTGCGACGAAGCCCTGAAGAAGTTCGGCATGGACAAGACTGCCACACGGGTAATCGTACAGGGCTTTGGCAACGTGGGATCGAACGCGGCCAAACTTATGGCCGAAGCGGGCTACAAGATCATCGGCGTGGCCGAATACGACGGCGGCCTCTATAACCCAAAGGGCATCAACATTGCGGCCCTACTGGAATATAAGGTCCGCAACAACACGGTCACGGGTTTTCCCGGAGCGGAGGCGGCCGACCCGCAGCACCTGCTGATTACAGACTGCGACATCCTCATTCCGGCAGCCACGGAAAACGTGATTACCAGCCGAAATGCCGCCGAAGTCAAAGCCGGCATCATTTGCGAAGGCGCCAATGGGCCGACTACGGCAGCCGCCGACGAGATTCTCGCTGACAAAAAGGTCTTCATCATCCCCGACATTCTGGCAAATGCCGGAGGAGTGACCGCGTCCTACTTTGAATGGGTGCAAGACCGGCAGGGATATTTCTGGACCGAAGAAGTGGTTAACAAGCAGCTTGATTTTATTCTGCGCGAGTCGTTTGCGGATGTGGTGCGCTTCGCGGAGACGCACGGCGTGAACAACCGAATCGCAGCCTACATGCTCGCCATCGACCGGGTGGCACACACCATCAAGGTCAGGGGCATTTACGCCTAAGTTCTAATCCTACGTTTCATTCAAGACAAAAGCCGCGGACTAACCGCGGCTTTGTTGTTTTGAAAAATCCCTGTCTTTCCATATCGCGGTAACGCGATTCAAGCATTTCGTTTTCTAAAGGCCGCCTGTCGCGGGTATTCCTGAGCGGCTTTTCTGCAGTGGAAAAGCCGCGTTTGAGGTTTCAATTCCTGGACACGATTACGCCCGTAAACGCCTTAACGGCGGGAGGAGCTCTTTTTCTTGGCGCTCTTCTTCATGCCGGAGCCGCCCTTCTTCACCGCTTTCTTCTTAGGCGCAGCTTTCTTCGCGGCTTTCTTGGCCGCCTTTACAGGCTTGCCCTTCTTGGCCTTGGCCGGAGCTTTGCCACCGGAGTGCTTGGCGCTCTTCTTTTTCGGAGCGGGAGCTTTTTTCTTCGATTTGGCGGGAGGCTTTGATTTTGACGGAGGCTTGGACCCGCCGCTCTTTGCCGCCTTTTTGGGAGCCGCCTTTTTGGGAGCCGCCTTTTTTGGCTTGCTGGAAGCCCTGCCGCCATCGTGGTCATCGTCCGCATAGGAAGTGTGCGGCTCGTCCTCATGTTCATGGCTCTCAGGCTCTTCTTCCGCATGCTCGCCGACTAAAGATTCTTCTTCTTCCTCTTCGTCATATTCGTCTTCCATGGTTTCGCCGTTGTAACCGCCTACATCGCCGTAATCGTCGTCCATGTCATCCTCGTGCTTTGCGTTGAGGGTCTCGTCGTAAAAGCTCATATTTCCTCCAGGAATTAAGCCGCCAAAGGCACTGCCGCTGCAAAACAGGACAGAGGCGGATTATAGCAATGCACACGAATTGCGTGTCAACATCCGCGAATCCAAGTGTGCAACTTAGAGGGCTATGAAATCAAGTCAGTGCCCGGAGGCAGCAAGCACGCCTTTGGAAGGCTGCACGGAAGCGGTGCTGTCCTTGGATGGAGACGAGGGACTTTCTTCTTTTTGGCCTTGGCCTTGCGCCGCCGTCTTGGCGGAGGCCTTGGCGACAGCATGATGGTTCTTGCGCCGATGATGAGCTTTTACTAACTGAGGCTCACCGGGCGACAGGGGCTTATAGATGAGCAGGACATGACCGGCCACTAACCGGTTGCCTTTCAGACGGTTCCAGCGACGGAGGCGTTCGGCAGGCACGCCAAAATCATCGGCCACGGAGAGCACAGTATCGCCTTTGCGAACCTTATAGCGCGTCGCGCTCTTGGCATAAGACAGCGCCTGGCCTTCCACCTGGATCGGGCCACTCGCGGGAATTACCAATTTGGCATCGGAGGGAAGATCGGTTCCCTGCAAACTATTGGCAGCGGCGATGGCCTTTTCCGTAGTGTGGTACTTCTTTGCGATGCTCGCCAGAGTATCTCCCGGTTCGGCTTTGTGGAAGCGCCACTGAACTCGCTTGTCCCTGGGGATGGCTGCGATCGAGGTTTCGTACTTGTCCTTCGATCCCTCGGGCAGACGCAGGTCGTAGGAACGATCTTTAGGGGTGGTGCGGCGCAACAGGCTGGGATTCAGCTCCACCAAGCGCTCCACCGGAAAATCGACACATTCGGCTACCAGCCGCAAATCTACAGGATAGTCGACCTTTACCACGTCGTATTGATCGGGAGCATCCACTTTTAGGTCATCCAGTCCGTATTGGGCGGGATTCTTGGACAGGATGGTCATGGCGAGGATGATCGGGACGTAGTTTTTCGTCTCCTTGGGAAGAACGTCGCGACGATAAAGCTCCCAGAAGTCCGCATATCCGGTACGCTTGACCGCCTGCTGCACATTGCCCGGACCGGAGTTGTAGGCCGCCATGGCCAGATACCAGTCGCCAAACTCCTGGTAAAGATCTTTGAGATGCCTGGCGGCAGCGCGGGTCGCCTTTTCGGGGTCCTGCCGGTCATCTACCCACCAGTTTCGATCCAATCCGTAACCGCTGGCGCGACTGGCCATGAACTGCCACATACCGCGTGCGCCAGCACGCGACAGCGCCGAGGGATGAAAACCGGATTCGGCCTGAGCCAGATAGATCAAATCCTGGGGAATGCCTTCCTCTTTAAAGATCCTAAGGATCATGTCGCGGTAGCGGCCGGAACGAACGGCGGCGCGCTCGAAGACACCACGGCCCCGGCTGGCGAAGTAATTGATGTATCCGGCTACGTAATCGTTGATGACCAACGGCAGGTCGGATTGGGTATTTCTCAGGCTGGCCTCGACCTTGGCCGTCATGTTGGGATCGGCTGGAAAAGTGAGCTGATTGGCTTCGTCGATGGGAGCCGGTTCGGATTGCTGGGCGGTAAAGCCATCGCCTTCCTTGAAGGCAGCCATTTCCAGTTTATGAATTTCTTCGGTGATCTTATCGAACTGATTTTGCAGGCGGTCGTCGTGGTTTATATCCACGGGGCCTTGCATGAGGACATCGACCGCATGATTGAAATCCTGCTTGGCCGCGTCCAGGTGGCCAGCCTTGTAGTCCACTAAACCCGACTGATAAGCCTTCTCCGCTTCGTCGATCGTCTTGATCACAGGATCGGGCGGTGGCGGAGTGGGTTCCGGCTTCGGCGTAGGCGCAATTGCGACCACGACCGGCGTGGGCATAGAAGGAGCCACTGCCTGGGGAGGCGGAGTTATAACCTTCTTATGGTCTTTGCTCTGACAGGCAACGAAGAGCAAGAGTCCAGTGCTTAGCCCGGCCAAAAGCTTACGGTTTAACGGAAACTTCATAAAGGGTCGGTCTATCATACTGTCTTTTGACGAGGAATTCTGCTACAGAGTAGCTTCCGGACTCAACTCAGGCAGCCGAAAACCTTCTTTTTATTTCAAACATATATCTTTTTATTTCAATAACTTAGAAGCAGAACACCCATCCGTCAAAAATCGGCGATATTCTGCAAAATACTGAAAATAAGCAACATATTGAATTCTGTAAGTACCTGCGCAAGGTACGTGAATTTGCGCGATCTTTGGACAAGGAGAGTACAAATTGTCCTGGGAGAAAGACGTGCGACGTTGGGTGGACGCCCAGATCGTTGATACGGTTACGGTCGAGCGGATACGTCAATTTGAGCAGAATTCGGGAAGAAGGCGGTTGCACCTGCCGTCGATCCTTGCGGTCGGATTCGGAGTCCTCACATTATGCGCGGGAGTTTTGTTGTTCGTGGCCTCGCACTGGGACCACTTCTCGCCGGAACAACGATTTCTACTTGTTCTGGCGATGGTTGTGGCTTTCCATGGCGCCGCAAGCCTCCTCAGCGCAAAGGCGCCAGTAGTGGGAACGGGCTTACACGTAGCAGGCACGGTTTCGCTGGGCGCAGGCATCTTCCTGGCTGGACAGATTTTCAACCTAGAAGAGCACTGGCCCGGCGGACTCATGTTATGGGCGCTAGGCGCCCTTCTGGCATGGCTCATCTTGAGGCAATGGCCCCAGGCGTTACTTGCGGCAATTCTGATTCCCGCGTGGCTAGGGGGTGAATGGAGCCTAGCGACGGAGAAGTATTCCAGCGCGTGGAACATTGCCGCGCAGGGGCTACTCTTGCTATCCCTTTTCTATTTCTCGGAATCTGATCGGGACTCGGGTAAGCCTTTGCGCCAAGGATTGAATTGGGCTGGAGGACTCTTCCTCATTCCGCTCTTGGCCGATGTGATGTGGTCCGGCAATCCAAGTTGGAATCGGGGTTATTATCGCTCACAGCCACCTGTATCCCTCACTTTTTCCGGCTATGCCGGCGCTTATCTACCGGTGCTGGCGATGGCCGTGTTTTACCGCAAGAAGAGCTTCTTCCCGGTATTTGCAGCTGCAGCCTGGGTGTTTGTGCTCGGTATCCTTAGCCGGGCACATTCCCCCTGAAAGCGATCCGTGGATCTATTTGTGGGTAGCGCTAGGAGCCTGCGCTCTGTGTTTCTGGGGTGTCGCCGAAAATCGACGGCTGTTCATCAACTTTGGAACAGCAATATTTGCCTTGACTGTGATCGCTTTTTACTTTTCCTCGGTCCTGGACAAGCTAGGGAGATCCATGGGACTGATCCTTTTAGGGACAATCTTCCTCGTTGGAGGATGGCTGCTCAATCGACTACGCAATGACTTGATCGCGCACGCAGCAGCTACCAAAGCTGGAGCATGATCCAGGGGAGACGGAGGAAAAAATGATGCGTAACATTTCTAAAGGCCTGATTGTGACCCTTCTTCATGTCTTAATCATCTGCAGCCTCGCTGGAAAGTTGCTGTATGATCGCGCTACTCGACCGCGGGTTTGGGTAAAGACGGGAGCCGTCGACCCTGATTTGCCAATCCGGGGTAGATATCTGACGCTCAGTCTTGAGGTACAGGTTCCAACAGAGGAGCTATACAAGGGTAATGACCGGGGCACGTACCCTCAGGGCGTCGATCTCGCTGTCGAGCACGGTCAACTCGTCGCCCATAGTAGCGCTGATTCGTCAAGGCTCTATGTTTTTATGGCAAACCGTCCGCGCAGTCGTCCAGAGAGTCAAACGATCCCTCTCATGCTCACACCGCCCGTTGATTTTTTCCTGCCAGAACATGGCGTAGTTCCCCGTCTGGAAGCCGGCGACGAACTTTGGGCAGAGGTTACGGTTCCTAAGAAGGGGCCACCTAGACCGATCGCCTTGGCGCTCAAACGGGGCAGCGAATGGCAACCTCTAACTTATCGATGAAGATGCACAGGCCAAATCTCAGATATATTGCTTAAAGAGCGGTCTTGGATCTGGTCGGGCCCGGGTCTTGGCACGAATCACACAGAGGAGTTTTCGTTGCGCCCTTTACAAAGGAAGCGGCTTCTTCATACACTAAACGCACTTTCTCTTCCGTAAGCCCCTCGCGTCTGTGAAAAGCAAAAAAGATGGCGGCCAAGGGACTGATGGAAGCTTGGGTGGCCGGTTTGCCAAAAGCGAAGACGCAAAGTAAGAACTATGTGAACGCGTTTGCCAGTGCAGCCGCCGCGTTTACCCGCAGCGCCGACGACGCCATCGCCAACCTGACCAAAATGCTGGTGGAAGACCTGGATGCCGACCGGGCCGAGCTATGGCTTTGGGACGAGACCTCTTTTTCCTGCTATCTGACCCATGCAGACGGCCTTTCAGCCGAGCATCGGCTTGATTTCGCACCTGCAAATTCGGGAGCCATCGGGAATATCGCCCACAACCGCAAGGCCATGGAAAACACGCCGCTTGAGAGCCTGGGCGGAGACGATCAGGATTTCGGGCGCAGCTCGGGGCTGAACTTCATCAGCGGCTATCCGTTGGTGGCCGACAACAAATTGATTGGGGCCTTAGCGATCTATACCGAAGAGGAAGCCTCTGACGAGGTGCTGGCATGGTGGCGGCCCTATTCGGAGATGAGCGCGGCACGGCTGCGGCAGGCCCTCAACACCGAGGAAAAAGACAAGCAGATCAATCAGCTCTCGATGCTTTTCGAGGCGACGCGCCTGCTGAACTCCACACTTGACTTGGCAGAGTTGCTGGAGCTGATCCTTAAGATTGCAAGCACAGAGGTAAAGTCGGAGCGCGCCAGCGTTTTCCTGGTAGACAGCCGAAGAAATGAGCTGTGGTCGATTGTGGCTTCGGGATTGGACCACCAGGAGATACGGTTGCCTCTGGGGCAGGGCGTTGCGGGAAGAGTCGCCGCAACCGGCGAGGTCATCAACGTTGAAGATGCCTACACCCTAAGTTACTTCAATCCGCGTTTCGACCAAAAATTCAACTATCGGACCAAATCGCTGCTATGCGTGCCGATACGACATCATTCGGGACGGATCGTGGGCGTGGTTGAGCTTCTGAACGCCGAGAGTGGCCGCTTTTCGGCAGAGGACGCGGCGTTTCTCCGCCGCCTCTCCGGGCACATGGCGATGGCCCTGGAAAACGCACGGATGCATCGCGATTTGCTGGAGAAGCAGCGCCATGAGCAAGACCTGGCGCTGGCGCGGTCGATTCAGCGGAGCCTGCTTCCGGATACAACGCCTGTGGTGCCGGGATACGACATTGCCGTCCTGAGCGACCCTTGCTTTGAGGTTGGAGGCGACTATTACGATTTCCTGAACCTGGGCCCGCAGTCGCTGCTATTTGTGATTGCCGACGTGGAAGGAAAAGGAGTCTCTTCCGCACTCGTCATGTCGAACCTGCAGTCTACGTTGCGGGCCCTGGTGATGCACCTTCACTCCCTGGAGGTGCTGGCGTTTTCGCTCAATGAAATGCTCTACAACAAGACCAAGGCTGGAAAATATCTCAGCGTATTTCTGGGCCTGGTCGATACCCGGCGGAACATTATTCACTACATCAACGCGGGGCATGTGCCTCCGGTCTTGGTGCGCGGGACCACGGGCGAGATCAAGCTGCTGGAAGAGGGCGGCACGGTGATCGGCGTTTTCCCCGCCGCGGATTACACACGAGGCTCCATTCAATTGAATGCGGGCGACGTGCTCGTCTGTTGCACTGATGGAGTGCTGGAAGTGGCCGACGAGCAGAACCAGGAATATGGCACGCTGCGGCTAGCCGAGTGCGTCCAGAGGAACCGAGAGAAGAATGCTCAGGGAATCGTGGATGCCGTGCTAACGGAGGCCGCGAGCTACTCAACCGCCAGCATGAATGTGGACGACAAATTCCTGATCGTGATGAAAGTGATGGCGGCAGAATAACTCCCGCTATTTCTCCCTTACCACCAATTCCGACTCTTTGGGCAGGTAGCTCTTTCGCCTGAACCAATCCTCCATGGAAGCTTTGAGCTGATCGAGGGGCACGCGGCTGCCGACCGCCATTTCGCCGTCTCCGGTTGGGAGGGTGTCATCAAAAATCGAGTCGTTGGTAAAGTTGCGCATGGAGAAGCTGTCCAGCCATTTGACCGGACAGGGATGCAGGTCTGCCCCATCTTTGTCTGACCCATCTTTGTAAGAAACGGTAATCTTTCGGCGATACATTGGACAGATTCATTGTAGCGGTACCCTCTCCACACTAAAAGCGCCTACAGTGAAGCCTGTATTCCCCTTCATGCCAGCCCACGCATCGATCAGACTTGTTAGCGAGGCAGGACTTAGTTTAGCGAGGGACACGCGGATCATTACGATAAATCCCTGAAATTAAGCGAGGGATTTACCTGCGTTTTGCGTTTTATGTTTCAAGAGCAGGACAAAACGCCGCAATTCGGCTAAGACGAGACGCGAACCAGGGCAGGGGCTAGGTGAACATGTACTTGAGTAACGCATCCGAGATACCCGTGGCGCATTCTAACAAGTAGAACTGGAGTCTTTATGTCTGGGTACCCACAGCAAACCGATCCCTCGAACTTGAAACAGCGTCTGCTAGCGATTACGAACGAACTTGAATCTTTGCACGAGGAATTTTATTGGATGGTCTTGCCGGAACATGCCGGCAGCGCACCCCCACAACTGGTGAATGAACTGAGCGTTGCGCAAATCGCAAACCTGAAGCTGGCCCTGGATAATATGCGGGACTTTCTTTGGAAGTATATGGACGCCGCCGTACGCGCGGATTCGTCGAAGGCGCAGGAAGTGACGGACATCGATCAATTGCGACGCAGTACGCAGTTTCTACGGCTTCTGCGAGAAGGGCTTACCACCCAAACGCCGGGACAGCCGGTTTCGTTTATCGAGCGCATCAGCGCAGAGGTTGAAGAGCGGCTTCAGACTGGTCCGCAACAGGCAGCATAGATTCCGAACACCGGGGTGGAAATCCCGCCTAAACAAGGGAGCGCGATTGTAGATTCCTAGAGAGAGCACGCGCGCGGTGGATCTCCGGATCTGTAGAGCGAGATCTTAAGGACGCACCGATTACCGATCTTCAGGTTACAGATCTTTGAGTGGGGCACAGAAATTGTGCCCCTTTTGATTTTTGGTGATTTTAGGTTTGGCGTTCCGATTCCAATCTGGGGCGTCCGGTTTCTTGTGGGTCCTCAATTTTGGAATTGGAATCGGGGTCAGCGCCACAAAGCATTCCTCATTCCTCCTCTGCTCCCTCCTCGTTTCCCTCCTCGGCTCCCAATTGCTATTTGGGTAGTGTTCGCTTTACCATCGCCCTGTGCCCGCACCCAATCACAGGCCCACGGACAAGGAAGCTACCGAGAAAGACCGGTTAGTTTCCGCTACGCAGGGCGACGACGATGCTTCCTACGAACTGAAGCTGCGCCCAAGGTTCTTGCGGGAGTTCATCGGCCAAAAAAAGGTGAAGGACAATCTATCGGTGGCGGTGGAGGCGGCCAAATCCCGGGGAGAGGCGCTCGACCACATTTTGCTGTATGGACCGCCCGGACTTGGGAAAACCACCCTGGCAACGATCATCGCCAATGAAATGGGCGTGGCGTGCCAACAAACGGCGGGTCCCGCCATCCAGATCAAGGGCGATCTTACGGCCATTTTGACCAACCTCAGCGACAAGCAGGTGCTTTTCTTCGACGAGGTTCATCGCCTGCAACCTGCCTTGGAAGAGATTTTGTATTCGGCGCTGGAGGATTACAAGCTGGACATCATCATCGGCCAGGGCCCCTCCGCGCGCACTCACACGATCGACGTAAGTCCATTCACATTCGTGGCAGCCACCACCCGAGCGGGACTGCTTTCAGCGCCTTTGCGGTCGCGATTCGGCATTCTGCTGCGCCTGGAGTTTTATACCGA